>Ga0209591_10001637_pt1 | contig 27529 bp, 27 predicted proteins | sample MAT01_FD_187207 | JGI IMG/M metagenome (GOLD analysis project Ga0209591, IMG submission 187207) | Freshwater microbial communities from Lake Fryxell liftoff mats and glacier meltwater in Antarctica - MAT-01 (SPAdes) (version 2) | ecosystem: Environmental > Aquatic > Freshwater > Ice > Liftoff... | reverse complement strand
GGGACTACGTCTTCCGCACGGTTCCCCGGTCCCGCGAGGCCGAGCGCAAAGAGCAGTAGGGCACCAGCAGCAGCCGGAACGACAGGTAGTCGGCGCGACCGTCAGGCGGGACTCACAGGGGTCAGGCGGGACTCACAGGGGTCAGGGGACCGTTTCCGTCCAGAACGGAGATCACATTTTTCGCGACCAGCTCCGCCATGGCGTCCCGGGCGCGAAAGGTGGCTGAGCCGATGTGAGGTGTCAGAACGGCTCGCGGCGCGTCCTTGAGGCTCTCCGGCACACCCGGCTCGTTCTCGAACACATCCAGCCCGGCGGCACCCAGCCTGTTCTCATGGAGAGCCGAAGCCAGGGCATCGGCATCCACCTGCGAGCCCCGGCCTGTATTGACCAGGATCGCTCCCGGCTTCATCATCGCGATCGCTTCCCGGTCGATCAGGTGGTGGTTCTCCGTCGCGGCGGCGAGGTGGAGGCTGATCACGTCGGATTCACGGAGGAGCACTTCCAGGCTCACCCTGCGCGCCGCGAACCGCTGCTCGACCTCGCTCTTGACTGACCGGGACGTGTAGAGCAGGTCACCAGCGAAGCCGGCCATCAGCTGGGCGTAACGAAGGCCGATCCGTCCCATGCCGACAACCCCGACGGTAGCCCCGCTTAATTCAATGCCCCGGTAATCGGACGGGTTCCAGCCGGACCACAGTCCCTCCCTGAGGTTCAGTTCGGCCGACGGGATCTGCCTGGCTGCGGCGAGGGTCAGCCCGAGTGCAAGTTCCGCGGTAGCGTTGGTAAGCACTCCCGGGGTATTGGTCAGCAGTACTCCGGCACGTCGGCAGGCCTCTCGATCGACGTTGTCGTACCCGACCGCGAAGTTCGCGATCAGCTCGAGCCCTTCTCCCGCCGCGGCAAGTACCTGTGCGTCTATCGGCACGGTCGGGTCGGCAACGATTGCCGACGCCCCTGGCACCAGTTCGAGCAACTCGCTTCGACCGGCACCCAGGCCACCACTGTGGACATCGAAGTGATCCTGAAGCAACTGTTCGCCGGCCGGGAGCAACTCTCGGGCGACCACCACTTTTCTGATCTTGCCGCTCACTGGCGCTCAACCATATTGCCGACCATCGCTCTTCCCGTTTTCCACCTGCTGAACGGACTTCAGGTTCCCGGCCCGATCCCGTTTTTGCGATGCAACGAAAACGGGGCGGAAAGGATCCGCCCCGTCTCGAAGGTGGTTCTGCCGACCCGGATCAATCTCCGGCCGGCGTTCCCGGTCAGACGGCTGTGTACTTCGAGCCGTCCTTCTTCAGCTTGCCCTCTTCGGTCAGCTTTCGTGCCACCGGGTACAGACCGTTCGGTGAAACACCCTGGCTCTTGGCTGCCTGGGAAACGGTGGAACCGGGGTTGTCGCGGAAGTACTTCTCCAGCTGAGTTGCGCGGGATCCACGCGGGGCCCGGGTGCTGCTCCTCCTGCCCTCGGAACCGAGTGCCTTCTCGATCCGGACACGGGCGTCCTTGATCGACTTTTCGGCTTCCTTGACTTCTTTCTTGACCTGGGCGCGGCGGGTTTGATACTCAGCCTTGACGTTGTCCCTGGCTTCACGGCTCGCCTTGGCCACGGCGTCCCTGATCGCACGGCTCTCTTCTACGGTGAGGTCGCGCTGCTTCGTCGCAGCTTCCTCAATCCGCTTGATGGCATTCTCGATATCCGACATAGCTTTTCTCCAGACTCAGTGGCTTTTCGATTCAGTAACTGTTCACTTACTTCTATCACTACCGGACCACAGCGGACACGGCAACCGGCAAACAAAGCTTTGCCGGCTAAGCCAGGAACGAGCCTCCTACCCAAAATTCCGTATACGTCCGCCGAGCTGACGGGCGCATACGGAATCCGGTTGCTCCTGCTGAATCCGGTTAATCCTGCTGTTGACGCACTGCCTAGATCAGACCGAGGTCAGCCACTGCCTTGCGCTCTTCCAGCAGTTCGGCTGCGCTGGCATCAATCCTTTCGCGGGAAAACCCGTCGATCTCCAGTCCTTCGACGATGCTGTACTGGCCAGCTGAGCAGGTCACCGGGAAGCTGGAGATGATGCCCTCCGGCACACCATAGGAACCATCCGAGGGGATCGACATGGAGGTCCAGTCCCCTTCAGGAGTACCGAGTACCCAATCCCGAATGTGATCGATTGCCGAGTTTGCCGCCGAAGCCGCGCTCGAAGCACCACGTGCCTCGATGATCTCGGCCCCGCGCTTGGCCACCCGGGGGATGAACTCGTCCTTGATCCAGACATCGTCATCTACCAGCTTGCGGGCCTGCTCGCCGTCAACCCTGGCGTGAAACAGGTCCGGGTACTGAGTCGCCGAGTGGTTGCCCCAGACGGTCATGTTGGTGATCGAGCTGACCGGCTTGCCGAGCTTGTTGGCGAGCTGGGCGATCGCCCGGTTGTGATCGAGGCGGGTCATCGCAGTGAACCTCTCCCTGGGGACATCCGGGGCGGCCGAGGCAGCGATCAGGGCGTTCGTATTGGCCGGGTTTCCAACCACCAGTACCCGGATGTCGTCAGCGGCGCCGGCGTTGATCGCCTCGCCCTGCGGCTTGAAGATGCCACCGTTCGCCTCGAGCAGGTCTGCCCGTTCCATTCCCGGCCCGCGCGGCCTCGCACCGACCAGCAGTCCGATGTTGGCTCCGTCGAACGCCTGCCCGGGATCGTCGGTGATGCTGATCCGGTCAAGCAGTGGAAAGGCGCAGTCGTCGAGTTCCATCGCGGTTCCTTCGGCAGCGGTGACAGCTGCCGGGATCTCGAGCAGGCTCAGCTGTACGGGCGTATCCGGGCCGAGCATCTGGCCGCTGGCTATGCGGAACAGCAGGGCGTAGCCGATCTGGCCGGCGGCACCGGTGACGGTGACCTTGACTGGGGCGTTCATTTCGGTTCTCCTTGGTTGGTTGAAGGGCGGCCATTCATGCCATCGCCGCCTGCAGGTTCTCATCTATATAGGCCAGAAAGTTCTGGGTGGTCTCCTCCGGCTGGTCGGGGCCGACCAGCGGGGCCAGGTCTTCGGTCGTCTTGCCGCTCTCAACGGTTTCAACGCAGACCCGTTCGAGAGTCTCGGCGAATTCGGCCACCTCAGGAGTCTCGTCCATTCGGGCCCGAGCGGTCAGCGCGCGGGTCCAGGCGAAGATGGTGGCGATCGGGTTGGTCGAGGTCGGCTCGCCGCGTTGATGCTGACGGAAGTGGCGGGTCACCGTGCCGTGAGCGGCTTCGGTGAGCACGGTCCTGCCGTCGGGACTCATCAGCACGCTGGTCATCAGCCCGAGTGAGCCGAAACCCTGGGCGATCGCATCCGACTGCACGTCACCGTCGTAGTTTTTGCAGGCCCAGATGTAACCACCCTCCCAGCGCAGCGAGCAAGCTACCATGTCGTCGATCAGGCGATGCTCATAGGTCAGCCCGGCGGCCTCAAAATCGTCTTTGAACTCCTCGTCGTAGATCTGCTGAAAGATGTCCTTGAAACGTCCGTCGTACCGTTTGAGGATCGTATTCTTGGTCGAAAGGTAGACCGGGTAGCTGCGCTCCAGGCCGTAGCGCATCGAGGCACGGGCGAAGTCCCTGATCGAGTCGTCGAGGTTGTACATCGCCATCGCGACTCCAGCCCCCGGGAAGTCATAGACGTCCATCTCGATCGGCTCACTGCCATCGTCGGGCGTGAAGGTCAGAGCCAGCTTGCCCTTGCCCGGCACGAGCATGTCGCTCGAGCTGTACTGGTCACCGAAGGCGTGGCGGCCGATCACGATCGGCTTGGTCCAGCCCGGGACCAGGCGGGGTACATTCGAGATCACGATCGGCTCGCGCAGGATCACTCCGCCGAGGATGTTGCGAATCGTGCCGTTGGGCGATACGTACATCTCTTTCAGGCCGAACTCCTCCACCCTCGCTTCGTCCGGGGTGATTGTCGCGCACTTGACTCCGACCCCGAACTCCCTGATCGCGTTTGCGGCGTCTACCGTGATCCGGTCACCCGTCGCGTCACGGCTCTCGATGCCGAGGTCGTAGTACTTCAGGTCGATGTCGAGGTACGGAAGGATCAGCTTGTCCTTGATGAAGGACCACATGATCCGGGTCATTTCGTCGCCGTCGAGCTCGACTATCGGGTTGGCGACTTTTATCTTTGGCAAGGCCTGGACTTCCCTTCGTTTTCCAGTTCTTCCTGACCGACCTGGATCGCCGCCGATGCTATCGCTGAAACGCCCATCGCAACTCCTGCCTGTGCGATCATCCGCAGCGATGACAGCCACCCACGAAGTCTTCAACCAGTCCACGCCGCTCGAGGACGTCAACCTCTTCGAGATCGACCTGCCGCTGAAGGAAGCACTCCAGCGTGAAGGCGGAGGCTGGGCGGCCGACCGGGTAGCGGAGCTGGGCGGGATCTGCGGCTCGGCCGAAGTCCAGCGACAGGGCGCCGATGCGAACAACTTCCCTCCGAAGCTCAGGAGCCACGATCGTTTCGGCCACCGTGTCGACGAGGTCGAATTCCATCCCGCCTACCACCAGCTGATGCACCTCGGGTTCACTCACGGCATCCACGCGCTGCCGTGGCGCGAGCCGCAGATCGGCGCGAACGTGGCCCGCGCAGCGATGTTCACCCAGCTGACCCACGCCGAGGCCGGCGTCGGCTGTCCGATCTCGATGACTTTCTCGGTGATCCCCGCGCTCAGGCACCAGCCCGACGTCGCCGCCGAGTGGGAGCGGCGCTTCCTGGCACTCGGCTACGACGGCGAACTCCGGCCCGCGGAAAGCAAGCCGGCCTGCGTGGCGGGCATGGCGATGACCGAAAAGCAGGGCGGCTCGGACGTGCGGGCCAATACGACTCGAGCGGTGCCGCTCAACGGTGGCGGTCCCGGCGCCGAGTACGAAGTCACCGGTCACAAGTGGTTCTGCTCGGCACCGATGTGCGACGCCTTCCTCGTGCTCGCGCAGACCGAAACCGGCCTCTCCTGCTTCCTGATGCCGCGCTTCACTCCCGACGGCGAGCGCAACGGCTTTCACATCCAGCGGCTCAAGGACAAGCTCGGGAACCGGTCGAACGCCTCTTCGGAGGTCGAGTTCCGCTCCGCCTGGGCCCGGATGGTGGGCGAAGAGGGTCGCGGCGTGAGGACGATCATCGAGATGGTCGGCCACACCCGCCTGGACTGCGCGATCGGTGCCAGTTCCGGGATGAGGAGCGGCGTCGCCCAGGCAACCCACCACGCTTCGCAACGTTCGGCCTTCGGCAGGCGCCTGATCGAGCAGCCGCTGATGCGAAACGTGCTGGCCGACCTCAGCATCGAGTCCGAGGCGGCGACCGCGTCGGTCATGCGGCTGGCCCGCGCTTACGACGAGTCGGCCGCCGGCGACGAGCGGGCCGAGTTGTTCAAGCGCATCGCTACTCCCGTGCTCAAGTACTGGGTCAGCAAGCGCGCGCCCTCGCACGCGGTCGAGGCGCTCGAGTGCTTCGGTGGCAACGGCTACGCCGAGGAGTCGGGCATGCCACGGCTATTCCGCGAGAGCCCGCTGATGTCGATCTGGGAAGGCTCGGGCAATGTTCAGTGCCTCGACGCGCTGCGGGCGATGGTCAAAAGTCCGGCCAGCACCGAAGTGCTCTTCGACGAGATCGAAGGGGCGCGCGGTTCCGACCCGCGCCTCGACGCCTTCACCGACCGGCTCAAGGATTCGATGAGCAGCTCGCCCGAGACTCTCGAGATCCGCGCCCGCCGTGTGGTCGAAGGCATGGCCCTTGCGCTGCAGGGATCCCAGCTGGTGCGCCACGGTGATCCGGCGGTGGCTGACGCTTTCTGCGCCTCCCGCCTGGCGGGCGACTGGGGAGGAGCCTTCGGCACCCTGCCCGCCGGAACGGATTTCGAGACGATCATCAGGCGAAGTGCCCCGCAAGTCTGAACTGGCAATCGTGACGCTTTCGTTGCGCTATTGTTACATCACTTGAGGAAAGGTGATGTAACTTGGCCAGGATGAAGCGACTTCAGATATCGCTGGAACCGGAACTGGACGAACGTCTTGATGAGATGGCCCGCCAGAGCGGTGTCTCAAAAGCCGAGGTGGTCCGTCGCAGCCTCCGGGATTCGCTCAGCGAACTGCCGGGGCTGGCGGACGATCCCCTCTTTCAGCTCAGATTCTCCGGAGGGGGTCTGAAGCCTGGCGAAACGATTGACGATGTCGTTTACGGTCGCAAGGGGTCCCCTCGATGATCTTTGTTGACACCTCGTTCTTCTACGCGAGCATCGAGCCGAAAGACGCTCGCCATGACCTGGCACTTGAACTCGTCTCGAATGTTTCCGGGAAGCGACTTGTTACTACCAATCACGTCCGAGGGGAAACGTGGACTCTGCTCAACAGCAGAAGCTCCCATGCGGCGGCGACGAGCTTCCTGAACCTGCTTGCGGAGTCCCAGCACGTCTCTCTCCATTTCGTGGATGAGGCTTTGGAGGTCAACTCCATCGCCTGGTTGCTCAAGCACGACGAACGCAGCTACTCGTTCGTCGATGCAACCAGCTTCGCGGTCATGCGCGAACTCGGCGTCACCGAAGCCTTGGCCTTCGACGGCGATTTCCAGGCTGCCGGCTTCATCGAACTGAGACCGTGATCCAGGCCCGACCGACGGGTCAGGCTGGCCCGACCCACTCGACCGCAAGGCGGCGGGTCATCGCCTCGGCCAGGTCGATGGCCTGTCCGACCGTGTCGAAGTCCACGTTCTCGGCCAGGTCGTTCGGCCAGTGGTAGTTGGCGGGCTGCTTGTGCTCGGTGCATGAGCAGATCGAGACGACCGGGTACCCGGCGGCGAGCGGTTCAAGGCCGTCGGTGCCGTTGCGGATTCGAAGGTTCGGGTAGAGCGGGATTCCCAGATCGGCGGCGGTCCGGTCGGCGAGGTCGAGGGCCGGCTGAGGGTAGTCGTACATCTTCAGGAAGCCTTCGCCCCGCAGCACGGTCAGGTGCGGCGAGCCGACCGTGTCGAGGTTGATGAAGAAGGTCGATTCTGTCGGCAGGTCCGGGAAGTGACGCTCGCCGAAGGCCCTGATGCCCTCGCTGAAGGACTCCTCCGCCCCGGCCGAGAGCAGGATCAGCCGCAGTCCGGGCGGCGGGTCGGCGAGGAAGCGACGGGCGAGCTCGAGCAGGCTGACCACCGCCGTGCCGTTGTCGTTGGCCCCGGGCACGACATCCCGCATCGCGATGTCGATCATCGACGCAGTCGAGGAAGCTGACAGCACAGCGGCAGCGACGGCCAGGCGGCGACTGCCGGTAAGCGCCGCGAGCGCCGCGAGAGCCGGGCCGCCCAGAACCGGTGCCATCAGCATCGGGCTGGTTTCGAGCTTGCGGAAGATGCCGGTCCGCGCGACCAGGTCCGGGATCCCGGGATGGAAGATCAGCCCGGCGTGGGCGGCGTCGTGGTGAGCGACCAGCACGACGGTGCGTTCGGCGTCCGGGTCGCCCAGCTCACAGACGACGTTGCTCGCCTCGTTCTCCGGAAGGACTTTGCGAAGCGGGCGTTCGTGAGGGGGGAAGTCCCTCGCGATCGCCGCCAGGCCGGCCAGTCCGAGCGCCCCGCCGAGGAGCCGGCGGCCGAGACTGATCGGCCGCGATCGGCCCCTCCCGTACCGGGTCGCCCTTGAACCGCTCGCCTTTGAACTTCCTGCCAGCAGGGTCAGCGCTCCGGCCACTCCGGCCGCGGTTCCTATCCCGAGAGGCCACCAGTAGGTGCCGTGGGCCGGTTCGGTTTCGATCCGGGCCGTGACACCGAGCCCTTCGAGCTGTCTGACGATCCACTCGGCCGCCTCGCGCTCACCCGAGGAGGCGGAGGGCCGCTCGATGCGTTCAAGCTGCTCGAGCCGGCCGCGCAACCAGCCCTCGGCACCGGGCGGAGTCGCGGCTGCCGGTTCGGACGGTGGTGCAGGTGGGTTCAAGGTCGGCGAAACATACCCACTGGGCGTCTGCGCCGGTTCGAGCTTTCGTCTGGGCTCGACGAGACCGTCGCGGTGAGCGCATACCATAGTCAGACGATGTTCGGTGGCGGAAACACATTCACCCTGTTCCGGGTCCGCGGGATCACGGTCGCGGTCGACTGGTCCTGGTTCCTGGTCCTGTTCCTGGTGATCTTCTGGCTGTCCGACTTCTACGGCAGCCTGCTCGACCAGCCGAGCTCCTCGATGGAGCCCTACCTGCTCGCTGTGGCGAGCGCCGTCGGGTTCTTCGGCTCGATCCTGCTCCACGAGTTCGGCCACGCGTTCGTCGCGCTGCGCAACGGAATCGGCATCAGCACGATCCGGCTCTGGATATTCGGTGGAGTGGCTCAGATGGACCGCGAAGCCGACGGCCCGGGGACCGAGTTCAAGGTGGCGATCGGTGGACCGGTTGTCACCGCCCTGATCTCGATAGTGCTGGTCGCGATCGGGATCGCCGTCTCCGGCACCAGCGCCTTCAGCGACGCGGTCCGGCTCCAGGTCGGCGCCGACACCGGCGGAGTGATGGCGATGATCGCCTGGCTTGCCGCGATCAACGTGATTGTGCTCTTCTTCAACCTGCTGCCGGCATTTCCGATGGACGGCGGCCGGGTGGTCCGGGCGATCGCCTGGAAGATCACCGGTAAGCGCAGCTCGGCGACCCGCTTCGCCGCCGGCCTCGGCCGGATCTTCGGCTACCTGTTTATTGTGCTGGGACTTTTCTGGGCGATCCAGGGGGCGGTGTTCAGCGGGATCTGGCTGGCGCTGATCGGCTTCCTGATCAACGGGTCGGCGCGGGCTGCGACCGCGGAGACGACCGTCGCCAGAGCCCTCGAGGGGATGAAGGTCGGCGATGTGATGGACGAAAGCCCGGTCGCGATCCCCGCCCACACTTCGATTCACCAGGCGCTGGAAGAGTACTTCCTGCGTTACCAGTGGTCGTGGTTTCCGGTGACCGACGAGGCCGGCCGGTTCGCCGGCGTGATCATTCGTGACGAAGCCGACGAGGTGGAAGAGACCGAACGGACCTCAGCCACGGTCGGGGAGCACCTCGTGCTCAGCAGCGGCGGCTTTCACATTCGCGATGACGCTCCGCTGGACTCCCTCCTGGGCAATCAGGACATGCGCAAGTTCGGCGCCCTGATGGTCACCGACCAGACCGGCCGCCTGGCTGGAGTGGTCACGGTCGAGCAGCTGGGCCGCGCCCTCAAGCCCGGCTGATCAGTCCGGCCGGGCTCAGGAATCGGAGAGCCAGCCGCGCTCGACCAGCAGTTCGGCTACCTGGACGGCGTTGGTGGCGGCGCCTTTGCGCAGGTTGTCGCCGACAAGCCACAGGTTGAGGCAGCGCTCGTGGCTGGGGTCGCGACGAATGCGGCCGACCAGTACTTCGTCGAGGCCCGCTCCCTGGAGTGCGGTGGGGTAGCGGCCGGCGGCCGGCTCGTCCAGCAGACGAACGCCGACCGCCTGCTCGATCAGCTCGCGGCAGCTATCCGGGCTCAGGTCGTCCCTGGTCTGGATGTTCAGCGACTCGGAATGGCCGCTGATCACCGGTACACGCGCACAGGTGGCCGATATGCCGACTTCCTCACCGAGGCCGAGGATCTTGCGGGTCTCAGCCATGACCTTGCGTTCCTCGGTCGTATAGTCGTCGCCGTCTTTGAAGGTCTCGACCTGTGGCAGCACGTTGAAGGCGATCTGGTGGGGGTAGACCGAGGGCAGATCGACCTCTTCACCCGCGAGGACCTGGGTGGACTGCAACTTGAGTTCCTCGATCGCCTTCTGCCCCGTGCCGGACACCGCCTGATAGCTCGAGAGGATCAGCCTCTCCAGCCCGGCGGCCCGGTGGATCGGGGCGAGCGCCATGATCATCACCGCGGTCGTGCAGTTCGGGTTGGCGACGATGCCTTTGTGGGATTCGGCGGCTTCGTCGTTTACCCCGGCCACGACCAGCGGAACGTCTTCGTGCATGCGCCAGTAGCTGGTGTTGTCGACCACGACGGCGCCAGCCTCGACGAAACGCGGCGCCCACTCGGCGCTGACCGAACCGCCGGCCGAGGAGATCAGGATGTCGATGCCCTTGACCGTCTCGTCACCCGGAACCACGCACTCGATCGAGCCGTTGCCGAAGTCGACCGGCTTGCCTTGCGAGCGTTCGGAGGCGAAGGCGACGACCTCGCTCGCCGGGAAGTCGCGCTCGGCGAGTACTCCGAGGATGGTCGAACCGACCGCTCCGGTGGCGCCGAGGACTCCGACCCTGTAACCGTCGCCGGCCATCAGGACGGGACGGTCGGGCGGTGCTCGCCAGTCGGGTCCTCCGGCACGATCGCGTTCTCGCCAAGCTCGAAGGCCTTGTGGAGGGCGCGAACGGCGTTTTCGACCTTATCGGCGGAGATCACGCAGGAGATCTTGATCGGGGAGGTCGAGATCATCTCGATGTTGATGCGCTCGGCGCCCATCACCTCAAACACCTTCGCGGCGACGCCTGGATGGCTGCGCATGCCGGCACCGACGATCGAGACCTTGCCGATCCGCTCGTCGGTCCGCACGCTGTTGTAGATGTCGCCGAGTCCGGTGATCACTTCCACCGCGGTGGGCAGGTCATCGCGGTCCACGGTGAACGAAAGGTCGGCCAGCGCGTCGTCGCCGATCGGTTCGTTCTGAATGATCACGTCCACGTTGACGTTGGCCTCGGCCAGCGCGGTGAAGATCCGTCCGGCGACTCCGGGTTCGTCCTTGACCCCGACGACCGTCACGCGGGCTTCGTCGGAGCTGTGGGTGACGGCGGTAACTATCGGTTGTTCCATGGTCTCGCTTTCTGGCAGCACGAGCGTGCCGGGGAGGTCTTCGAAACTGCTGCGGCAGTGGATCGGCACGCCGTTATTTCTCGCGTACTCGACCGATCGGAGCTGGAGCACTTTAGCTCCCGAGGCTGACATTTCAAGCATCTCTTCGTAGGAGACGACCGAAAGCTTGCGCGCGTCGGGCACGATCCGGGGGTCGGCGGAAAAGACTCCGGTTACGTCGGTGTAGATCTCGCAGACCGACGCGTCGAGCGCGGCAGCGAGCGCGACTGCGGTCGTGTCGGATCCGCCGCGGCCGAGGGTGGTCACATCGCGGCTGTCGGTCGAAACGCCCTGGAAGCCGGCGACCAGCACGATGCGCTCCTGGCCGAGAGCCTCCCGGATCCGGTCGGCACGGACGTCGATGATGCGTGCCTTGGTGTGGGAGGAGTCGGTGACGATTCCCGCCTGCGAGCCGGTCAGCGAGACCGCCTCGTGGCCCATGTCGGTGATCGCCATCGCGCAGAGCGCGCAGGAAACACGCTCGCCGGTGGAAAGCAGCATGTCCATCTCGCGCGCGTCCGGGCGCTCGGAGATCTCGTAGGCCATGGCGACCAGCTCGTCGGTGGTCTTGCCGCGGGCTGAGAGCACCGCTACGACCCGGTTGCCGGCCTCGCGCGCGGCGACGATACGGCGGGCTGCCCGCTTGAGCCCTTCCGGCCCGGACACCGAGGTGCCACCGAACTTCATTACGACGATTTCGTCCTTTTCCGGCATCGGCTTCAGGATACGGATACCCGCCGGTCGAAGCGTCGGAAGGCAGGGTCAGAGGGGACCCCGGGGGCCGGTCGGGGACCGGTCGGATCTGTAAGGGTGGCCCGGCCCATGTCCGCCTTCGAGTCAGACACCGCCGCCGAACTCCTCGCCCCCGGGCGCTACGCGGTCGAGCTTTCCGAGCGGTGGTGGGTCGGCCGCGGCCCCAACGGCGGCTACGTCGCGGCCCTGATGCTGCGGGCGATGAGCCAGGAAGCCGAAACCTCAGCGCAGTCAGGTGGACACCAGCCTCCGCGCTCGCTCACCGTCCACTTTCTCAACACCCCCTCGGTCGGGCCCGCCGAGATCGAAGTGACGATGGAACGGCAGGGGCGATCGACGATGTTCCTCTCGGCCCGGCTGATCCAGGAAGGCGAAGTCCAGGGCAAAGCGATGGCGGTTTTCTCGGGGGACCGCGATGGACCAACCTTCGTTCACACCGAGATGCCCGACGTCCTGCCGCCGGAGCGGGGCGAGGAGTTCGACACAAGCCTCGCGCCGGTCCCCGTCTTCGCCCGCTACAGGGCGATCCCGGTGCTCGGTGGAGCGCCGTTGAGCGGCGGTGACAGGGCCGATACCGCCGGCTGGCTGAAGCTGGTCGATGAAGCGGAAATGAGTCCCGAACTTGCCGCGGCGATGCTTGACGTCTGGTACCCGGCTCCGTTTGTCGCGATCACCGAGCCGGCAGTGGCGCCCACCCTCGAGTACACGGTCCACTTTCCGCGGGAGCTGCCGGTCAAGGGCGCCCGGCCTTCCGACTGGGTGCTCGCGCGGCTCAGGGCCGAAGAGGCGGTCGAGGGGCATTTCACCGAAGACGGCGAGCTCTGGACGAGGGACGGGACCCTGCTCGCCCGTTGCCGGCAGGTAGCGCTGCTCAAAAGCGTCGGCTGAGCCGTACCGACCGGTCGCCGCTGCCGGTCGCGCCGCTGCCCGGTCGCCGCTCAGTCCAGGCTGAGTCGGCCGGACATCGCCTTGCCGAGGGTTACTTCGTCGGCATGCTCGAGATCGGCCCCCACCGGCAGGCCGCTGGCCAGCCTTGTCACGCGGGTCTGAGACCGCAGCAGGTCGGCGATGTGCTGCGCTGTCGCCTCACCGGTGGTGGTCGGGTTGGTGGCGAGGATCACCTCGCTGATACCGCCGGCCTCGACTCGCCGCCTCAGCTCGGCGATTCTGAGGTCGCTCTCGTCGATCCCGTCGATCGGCGACAGCGCTCCGCCGAGCACGTGGTAGCGGCCGCGGAACTCGTGGGTGCGCTCGAGCGGGATCACATCGGCCGGTTCTTCGACCACGCAGATCAGCGATTCGTCGCGGCCGGCGTCCTCGCAGATCCGGCAGCGCGGACCTTCGGCCAGGTTGAAGCAGACCTCACAAAGGCCCACCTTCTCCTTGACCTCGATGATCGCCTGGGCGAGGTTGCGGGCGTCGGCGTCATCGGAGCGCAGGATGTGAAAGGCGAGCCGCTGCGCCGTGCGGCGGCCGATGCCGGGGAGCTGTGAGAGCTCGGCCGTGAGTCGGCTGAGCGGTGCCGGACCTTCGCTCATCCTCCGGGCAGACCGCCGCCACCGAGGCCCGGCATGCCGGGCACGTCGGGCATCTTCGAAGCGGCCAGCTCCTGAGCGGCCCGGATCGCTTCGTTTACCGCCGCCTGGACCATCTCGGCGAGCATCTCGGCATCCTCGGGATCAACCGCATCCGGGTCGATCGTCACGTCCTTGATCACCAGGTCGCCGGAAATCTTCACCTTGACCATGCCTCCACCGGCGCTGGCCTCGACCTCTTCGTCCTTGAGCGACTCCTGTGCCTGCAGCATCTCGTTCTGCATCTGCTGGGCCTGCTTGAGCAGGGCGTTCATGTCCATGCCACCCATGCCTCCGCCCATGCCTCCGCCCATTCCTCTTTTTGCCATCAGATGACCTCCTCCGCGTTGAATTCAGATTTCACTCGATCCACGAACTGCTCTTCGTCGACTGCCGGCACCTTCGCCGGCTCGGCCTCCGCGGCGGACGTGGAGCCGAGCTCGGTGTATTCGAGCTCGAACTCTTCGCCGGTGACCGACTTCAGGGCGGCGACCAGCTGGCTGCGCCGCTCGGGCTTCTCGGCGTTTCGACGGTTGAACTGCGAGCCCGTCGGGAAGCCGACGGCCAGCCGGTCCCCTTCCAGGCCCAGCGGTCGTGTGCCCTCGAAGTACGAGGCGGTCGGCCCGGAGGCGAGGCCGCGCAGCGCGTCGAGCACCGCCGGCCAGAGCTGACCGAGCCGGTCGAGGTGGGCCCCGTCGACTGCAGCTGGCACGCTCGCCTCGGCGGCGGGCTGCTCGGGCGCGGTTTCGGGCTGCTCGGGCGCGGTCTCGGGCTGCTCGGGCGCGGTTTCGGGCCCAGCGCCAGCTTCATGCGGGGGCTCCGGACCGGGATCCCCGTCCGACCCGAACCCGGGTCCGGCGTCTCCAGGCTGATTCACCGCCGGTGTCTGCACAACCGGGGGCGGGGCCGGAGTAGCGGCCGGTGCTGTCTGCGCAACCGAGGGTGGAGTCGGAGCGGCTGCTGCTTCTGGCGGTGCGGGGGCTGGTGGGACCGGCGCAGCTGCGAGTGGCGTGGGTGCCTCTCTCTCAAGCCTTTCGAGGCGCCTGACGAGGCCTTCGGTGCCTGGATCCAGGTCGGGCCGGGCCGCCTTCAGCAGCGCCACCTCGACCGCGAGCCGGGCTTCGTCGCCGCCACGGATAGAGGCCAGGGCGGCGGCAACCTCGTCGATCGTGCGGATCAGGTTGGCCGGGCCGATCGCCTGGGCCTGGGCGCTCAGCCGGGCCGTGTCGGTGGCGGTTACCGCGAAGGCCTCGGGGATCTGCCCCGTGGTCCGGGTCACCAGCAGCACCCGCAGGTGGCCGAGCAGGTCGCGGGCGAAGCGGGCCGGGTCGCGACCGCTGCGGGCCATCGAGTCAACCGAGAGCAGCACCCCCTTCGGGTCCTCGGCAATTACCGAATCGACGACTCCGAACAGCAGGTCGGCATCGGGGGCGCCGAGCAGCTCGAGCACGTCGTCAATCGCGATCGAGTCGCCGCTGTAGGCGAGCAGCTGGTCGAGCGTGCCGAGCGCGTCGCGGAAGCTGCCCGAGGCCGAGCGGGCGATCATCGACACGGCCGCCGGTTCAATCGTGATCGACTCGGCCACCGAAACCCGGCTGACCACCTCTGACAGCTGCTCTACAGAAGGCCGCTGGAAGTCGAAGCGCTGACACCGGTCGGCGATAGTCGGCATCACCTTGTGGGCCTCGGTCGTGGCGAGGATGAAGATCGTGTTGGGCGGCGGCTCCTCCAGCGTCTTGAGGAAGGCGTTCCAGGCCTCCTTGGTGAGCATGTGGGCCTCGTCGAGGATGTAAACCTTCCAGCGTCCGGCCGCCGGAGCGAATGCGACCCGGTCACGCAGGTTGCGGATGTCGTCTACCGAGCGGTTGGAGGCCGCATCCATCTCCAACACGTCGATCGAGGTTCCGGCCGCGATCGAACGACAGGACTCGCAATGACCGCACGGGGTGAGGGTGGGACCGCCGTTCTCGCAGTTGAGCGATGCGGCGAGGATCTTGGCCATCGAGGTCTTGCCGGTGCCGCGCGAGCCGACGAAAAGGTAGGCGTGATGGACCTTGTCGGCCTCGATCGCATTCGAGAGCGTGCGCACCACATGGCGCTGTCCGACCACCTGATCGAAGGATCCGGGACGGTGGCGCCGGTAGAGGGAGGTGGCCTGAGTCATCTTCGAAAAGCCAGTCTACCCACGCCACGGGACACGGCCGGAGGGCCTCTTCGGGGACCCCGAGCAACCGGTCTGCCTCCACCCGGCGGACACCTGGCACCGCCGCGAGACGGCCGTCCCCCGTTACCGGGAGAATGCGCCGATGCCGCTATCGAATCGAGCCCGGGCATGGGCCGAACCCCTTGCCTTCATCGCCGCCGTCTCGGCGGTGCTGCTGGCGATCTTCCCCCGCGGCTTCCCCAACTACGACACGATCTACTACCTGCTCTGGGGCCGCGAGCTGGCCGAGGGCATGAGCCCCGACTACGGCGCCCCATTGGCTCCGACTCCCCACCCTCTCTACCACCTGTTCGGGGCAGTGCTCTCGCCGCTCGGCGACGGCGCGATCACGGTCGCGATTGTTTTCGCCTACATCAGCCTCGGGCTCCTGGCCTGGCTGATCTACCGGCTCGGTGCCGCCTGGCTGGACCGGCCGATCGGTCTGCTTGCTGCGTTCCTGGTGATGACCAGCGCGCCGGTGCTGAGCAACGGGTTGCGCGCTTACATCGACATCCCGTACATGGTCTTCGTGCTGGCCGCGCTGCTGATCGAAACCAGGCGGCCGCGGGCCGGGTGGCCGGTGCTGGTGCTGCTCACCCTGGCCGGCCTGCTCAGACCCGAGGCCTGGTTGTTCGCCGGCTTCTACTTCCTGTACCTGGCCCTTGACTTCCACCTCGGGCCTAAAGATGGCGTGGATGAAACCGCCCCCGAACGCCGGCCGGGCATCAGCCTCGGCCGCCTGCGGATCCAGTTGCGGCAATCCGGGATCGACCGCAACCTGATCCTGATGGCCTGCCTCGCAGCCGCCGGGCCGGTGATCTGGGTCCTGTTCGACCTGCTGACCACCGGTAACGCCTTCTACTCGTTCACCGGCACTCGCGAGACGGTCGAAACGCTCGAGCGAGACACCGGCCCGGTTGACGTCATCCTCTACGGACCCAGACGGCTCGGCGAGGTGATGCAGTGGCCGGCCATGGTCGGCGCTCTTCTGGGGATCCTGCTTTGCCTGAAGACGATGCCGCGCCGGGTGATGCTCGGCCTGGTCGCCGCCATCGCCGCGCTGATCGCCTTCGCGATGATGGGAGCCGCCGGTCTGGCGATCATCCCCCGATACACGATGCTGGCCGCCTCGATCCTGTTCATCTTCGCGGCCGCATCGGTGCTCGGCTGGAGGCTGCTTGGGCCCGGCCACAAGTGGCAGAAGCCGTGGCAGGTCGCGGCCGTGCTGGTCGTACTGCTCTACCTCATCTGGCTGCCGAACCAGTACGACCTGCTGAGCAAGGTGGACCGGGACCTGAGCAATCAGAGCCTGGTCGAGCGCGACCTCGAGGCGCTGGTCGATGAAGGTTCGTTCGATCCGCCGGACGGCTCCGGTGGCACGGGCGCGAACGGGAGCGGCGGCGATATCGGCGCGGAGCAGTGCCTGCCGATATCGGTGCCGAACCACCGCGCCGTTCCCCGCCTGGCTTTCTGGCTCGAAATCAGGCCTTCGGACGTGGTCAGCGTCGCCGCGGCTACCGAGCAGCCCGCCACCGGTTTCTTCCTCGCCCCCGCCCGTGACTTCACGGTCGAGAACTTCATCCTCGATCCGGGCGAGCCGGGCCGGGCCGTCACGAAGCCGCCTCCGGGCTTCGAGCTGATCGCCGAGAACCGCTCCTGGAAGCTCTACGGAAACTGCGCCGGGGGCTGAGCGGGAACCCCCGAACGGTCATCGGGCAAGTCGCTCAGGCGGGCAGCTCGCCGGTCATCACATAGCGAAGCACCGCGGCCACCTGCTCCGGGGTCCGGGCCGTGGCGCGGGCGGCAGCATCGACTTCCTTCAGAGCATGATCGAGCCCTGTGTCGTGCTGGGTTATGACCGGCTTGCCGAGGGCCGCCGCGTAGCCGGCGTCGAAGGCGGCGTTCCACTGGCGGTACTGGTCACCGAAGCGCACCACCACGACGTCGGCATCTTGGATGAGAGTCTGGGTGCGGATCGAGTTGACCCCGCCACCCTTGTGGTCAGCCCAGAACTTCTCGCTCTCATCTCCGAGCGTGCCGGTACCGGCGGCGTCAGAGGCCGGGTGGTCGGTCACCGGAAAGCTGAACCGGACCGGCAGCCCCTCGCAGGCGGCAGCGACCTCGTCCCGCCAGCCGGAGTGGATCTCGCCGGCCAGGTAAACATTCCATTCGCGTGTTTTCATGAAAGAAATATATGGACCGTGCATCCGTCTTTGAAACGAAGTCACCGGGCGTATCCATCGAGTTCGGCTCAGGTAAGGCTGGCCCGTGGCACCCGTAGTTTCCGCTTAAGGCTGCTTCCTTCCGGACCTGACCTGATTCACGGGCTTGCGTCGCACGGGACCTGACCGTCAACACCTCCCTCGGTGTACTGACCCCGGTGGCCAGCCCCTCGGAACGGAATTCGGCCTTGCTAAAGCGGATTGCAAGTGACAAGGCACCGCTAACTCCCCGCCTAGCACGGTCCGGCGGGAACTCTACCGGTTGCGGAAATCCCGGGGAGGGATGTTCAGGGTTTGCGCCCGAACGATCTTTGCGGCTAGGGTGTCGTGAGCTTTCGACGCAAATCCGTTCAACAGGGAGAAACATGAAATCGATTCGCAGCTTGCTGCTCGCCTCATTGATTGCCGCCGCCGGCCTCACCGCCTTCGCCGGATCAGCGAGCGCCGGGCCCGTGCTCTGGGGTGGATCAGGTTCGAACGATGTCGGTCCTGCAACGATCCTCTTTTCCGTTCAGAATGGCAACGCGAAGCTCAAGACCTTTCAGGCAATCATGGCCTGCACCGACACTTCGGACGGCAGCGAATCCGATCGTGCCTTCTTCGTCTTCAACGGCCCGACCGACACCTTGAGCCTCAACCGCTTCAGTTACAGCTTCTCCAGATCCGCGGGTGGAAGGGTTGGCCAGATCCGGCTGAACGGGCGCCTGGGATCCAACGGGCGCGGGACGGCCAGGCTCAACCTGACCGCGGTCGCGCGCGACTTCGAAACCGATGCGGTCATTGAGCGTTGCCAGGCAACGGTGGACTTCAACCTCCGCCGGGGTCGTACCACCTAGGACCAGCGGCCAGTCGAGACAATTACAATGCCCTCTCCCGGGCGCGTAGCTCAGCGGGAGAGCGCTCGCTTCACACGCGAGAGGTCGCTGGTTCGAAACCAGCCGTGCCCATCTCTCTGCCTCCCCGGGAGGTCAGGAGAGCCCGGATCGCGTTACCGCGCGGGCAAGTCTGCTCCAGGTCTCAGCCGAGACATCGGGGTCGGAAAATGTCTCGAGACTGGTCATCACCGCGATCGTGACGCCACTCGCCGGATCCGTCCAATGCTGGGATGCGAAGCCGTCGTACAGACCATCGTGGCCGAACCACCGCTTGCCAGCGGCCCTCTGGGCAAACAGCCCCAGTCCGGAAGCGCCCATACCGATGCGCAAAACCCGGCGACGGGTTTCTGGCTGGAGCAGGTCTCCGGCGATCATCTCGTTGGCGATCAGTCCGAGTTCCCCTGCGGTGGTCGCCAGGCCTCCATCCGTCCAGACCTCGCCCCAAAAATCCGTCGGCACCTCTCTGCCGGGCCAGACGGCCCGATGGAGGCCGTCCGCCCTGCTCCAAGGGGTCTCCAGATAGGGACGCGCGAGAGCTTCTTTCGGCAGACCTCCGTAGCGCCAGTCAGAGACCTCGAGCCCGAGGGTGTCGGCCACGAGTTCCTCGAAAAGGGGTTGAATCTGTCCGCCGCCGGCTTGCTCGATGACCCCGCCGAGCGCGACGTAATTTGTGTTCGAGTACTCGAAACTGCGGCCAGGTTCGGAATCGAGCCAGTCGACGGGAGCGAGAACCTCGTCCCGCGTCCACGGGTGGTCCGGCTCGGTGCGCATGACTCTGTCGATTGAGGGTGAATAGAGGTAGTCCGGCAGACCGCTGGTGTGGCGCAGCAGGTCGGAGATCAGGATCCTGCCGGCCCCGGGAAGTCCGTCGATGTACCGCGAGAGCGGATCCTCGAGCTTCAGCTTGCCCTCGTCGACCAGCCGGAGAGCTATCGCCGCGGTCACGGTCTTGGCGGTGCTGGCGGCGATGAACGGTGTCTCATCCCCGACTTCCCCCGGGCCGCCGGCCCAGCGGGAGCCGAGCGACTCCGACCAGATGACCGTCCCGTCCTGAATCAGGGCCGCCGTCAGAGCGGGGGCTTTGAAATTCTTCTGCGAACTCTCCAGGATTTCGTCAAGCCGCTTCCCGAGCGAATCTGGAACCGTCGCCGTGTTGCCACCGCCGCCGACCTCACAACCCGGGACACACATCAGGACGACGACTGCGGCGCAGCTCAGCAGGGCGCCTTTGGCAGCAAGCGAACCTCTCATCGCTGCGACTCTACTGCGCCTCCTGCTGCGCTTCGTTCTCGGAAAGATGTTGCCGGCACTTGCCGGTCGGCCTCAATGGGATCTGACCTGGTGCGCGGCACCTCGTGCTTCCCGAGATCGCGGACAGACTCGCGGAGCGCGGCATCGCGTCGCTGCGATTCGACTACGCCGGGTTCGGCGCCAGCGCGGGTGACCGGGGCTGGATCGATCCATCGGCCCGGGTCGACGACGCCCTCAGTGCCCTGGCGTGGCTGGCGGCCGACCACGCGGTGGACGCCACCCGGCTGGGCGTCTACGGGCACAGCTACGGCGGGCCAGTGGCCATCTCTGTCGCCGCACGGGATCCCCATGTCCGCGCCGTTGTGTCGGTATCGGGCCCCGGTGACGGGGTGGCGATGCTGCGGTCCCCGCGGGCGGCGTGGGACTGGGTGGCGTTTCGCAAGCGGGTCGAGGAGGAGCGGGCACGCGTCGCCGCCGGTGAGGCACCCTCCGAGGTCCCCGTCACCGACCTGCTTCCGCTCAGCCCGGCGTTCCTGGCCGCCTACGAGCAGCTCAAGGCCAGCCAGGGCGGCACCAGCGCGGAGCAGGCCGGCAGCGGCCTGGGCGTCAGCACATTCTTCCTGGGCTCGGCCGACGCGATGCTCGACTTCGACGTGGTCGGCGCGGCCCGACGACTGGGCGGCCGACCGCTCCTGCTCGTGCACGGGGCCGACGACGACACCGCGCCGATCGAGACGGTGGAGCCGGTCTATGCGGCTGCGCCGGGGCCCAAGCGGTGGATCGTGGTGCCGGGAGCAGCGCACAACGACCTCGACTCCGGCCCCGGGCTGGTCCGCGTGATCGAGGCGGCCTCAGCCTGGTTCACCGAGCACCTCTCGGACATTCCGCGGGTTGGCGGTGCTTGATGCGCCCGTTCGCAACCTCGCTCCGATGAGACCCTCGATCGGTGTCACGTGCTTCCGCCCCGGCGTCGAAACCGCGGAGTGACCCAGCGCGAGTTTCGCGGCGTCCGAAGATCGCTTCTCCCGCGGTAATCTCGGGGACGACTTGAACGCCCCCGACCCCTCTCCCTTCGATTCGACTGCCTGCGTGATCGGGGCCGGGCCTTCCGGGCTGGCGACGGCCAAGGCGCTGGTTGACCGGGGGATCGATTTCGACTGGTTCGAGAAAGGGTCGATGGTCGGCGGGCTTTGGCAGATCGACAACGACAACGGTGGGGCGGCTGCCTACGAGACGCTGCACCTGAACAGCTCCAGGCCGCTGTCCCAGTACCCCTCCGAACCCATGCCGGAGGACTGGCCGGACTATCCCTCCCACGAACTGATGGCGCAGTACTTCGAGGACTTTGCCGAGCGCAACGGACTGAACGGACTGATCACCTTCAACACGCCGGTCGAGAAGGTCGATCCGGTCGCCGGACCCGGTCGGCCCGGCGCCAACGGGTGGTCGGTCAGCACACCTGAAGGTGCGAGGACGTACCGGCACGTGTTCGTCTCCAACGGGCACCACAGCGAGCCTTCGATCCCCGACTTCCCGGGCGAGTTCACCGGCGAGTCCTTCCACGCCCATGAGTACATGAGCCCCGAGATCTTCGACGGCAAGGACGTACTGGTGATCGGGGTCGGCAACTCCGGAATGGACATCGCCTGCGACGCCTGCAAGCTGGCCGAGAGCGTCTCGGTGGTCACCCGACACGGTGTTCATGTGCTGCCGAAGTACGCCTTCGGCCGGCCGATCGACCAGTTCGGCACCCCGGTCAACGCCTACCTGCCCTTCCCGGTCGAGCGCCGGATCTACGAGATCGTCCAGCGGGTCAGCAACGGACGGCCCGAGGACCGCGGCCTGCCGAAGCCCGACCACCGGCTGCTCTCCGCCCACCCCACCGTCTCCTCCGAGTTCTGCGACCGGGTCGGCCACGGTGACGTCGATATGAAGCCGGGGATCGAGCGCTTCGAGGGCAGGACCGTTCACTTCGAAGACGGAAGCTCGATCGAGGTCGACATGGTGGTCTACGCGACCGGCTACCGGGTCTCTCTGCCGTTCTTCGATCCCGAAATCTACGAGCCCGCAGGCAACCGGATGCCTCTCTACGAGCGGGTCCTGACCCCGGAGCTGCCGGGGCTCTTCTTCATTGGCTTCGTCCAGACGATCGGCTCGAACATCCCGTTGATGGAGCTGCAAGCCGAGTGGACTGCGGACCTGGTCACCGGGGCCAGCGTGCTGCCGCCGGAGCAGGAGATGCGCGACTGGATCACCGCCGACCAGGCCGCGATGAAGCGGCGTTACGTGCGCTCGGACCGCCACACCATGCAGGTCGACTTCTGGCGCTACTCCCAGGCACTGAAGCGCTGCCGCCGACGCAACGCCACCGATCAGGGCGGGATCGTCGATCGACTGCCCAAGGCGATCAGCAGCCGCCTGATGCGCGCCAGCGCCTGATCACACGCCGAGCCGTTGCCCTGCCGGCGAAGTTGCGTCCCACCAGAGGCAGGTCCAAGAGGACGCTCGTATCAACCGCGGTGATCATGGTGCGAAACAGCAGCCTGGCCCCGGATACTCGCGATGAAGTCGTCGGTGCGACGACCACCACCGAGAACTCCGAAGACCGAGGTCAGGGCTTCGGCGTCTTCGGCCTTACTGATGATGATGCGACCATCCTCAACCTCAAGCTCGAGCTCTGTCCCGGGACGTATTCCGAGTCGATCCCGAAGGACCTTGGGGATCGTCACCTGGCCGCGATTTGAAACAGTTTCCCGCATTGCCGATTCAGAGTACCGCGCCAGAAATTCTGAATCAACCTGATGGATTCGAGCGGCACTGAAGTCCGCCCAACGCTAAGTTGAGCCGATGAACCCGCCGGAACAGGTCACCGTTCGTGCTCGCGGCATGAACTTCGGTGCGCTGTCCTGGGGTGAGGCCGACCGGCCGCTGGCGCTCCTGGTTCACGGCTACCCGGACACTGCCTGGACCTGGCGGCACCTCGGGCCGTATCTGGTTGATCGCGGCTGGCGTGCGGTGGCGCCGTTCACCCGCGGTTACGCCCCGAGCGATCTCGCTCCCGACGACCGCTACGCCGTCTCCGACCAGGCGGCCGACCTGCTGGCCCTCCACGAGGCACTCGGCGGTGACGAACGCGCTGCACTGATCGGCCACGACTGGGGCGCGGTCGCGACCTGGCAGGTCGGCTCGGTCGCACCGGAGCGGTTCGCCTCGTACGTTGCGATGGCGGTACCGCCGCCCGGGGCCGTGGTGGCACCTTTGAAGTCAATCGGATCGCTGCCTCTGGCCGCCCGGCAGCTGAAAATGAGCTGGTACTTCCTGTTCAACCAGCTGCCGGAAAGCGAGCGCAGCCTCGGCTGGCTGATCCCGAAGCTGTGGCGGGACTGGTCACCCGGCTACGACGCCGAGGAGGACCTCGCCCGGGTGTTCGAGGCACTGAGCGGACCGGGTCGCCGCCGGGCAGCGCTGCGCTACTACCGAAACACCCTGACCACGAACATCGGCGAGCTGCTCGAAATGGAGCCGAAGGCGCCGGCGCTCTACCTCCACGGCGAAGGCGACGGCTGCGCCCAGGTAGAGATCGGCCGTTCGCATGCCGACCGCCTGCTCCAGGGGAGCCGCTTCGAAGCGGTGCCCGGCGTAGGCCACTTCCTCCACCTCGAGGACCCCGAACGGGTCAACCGCCTGATCGGCAACTGGATCGGTGAGGGCCGGTGAACGGCACGCTGTCTTTCCTGGGCGACGTCGTGTCCTACGGCTTGTTCTGGTGCTACGTGCTCGGCCTGGTCCCGGCAATGTTCGTCACGGTGTTCAAGGACCTCTGGACGGTGTTTTTCGCCGGCGTCCTGTCCTTCGGCCTGGCTTGGTTCTTCGGCGCCACCAGCTGGGCGAAGCCGGACTCCTGGTGGGCGAGCCGGTTCTACCCGGACGATCTTGACTCCGGTTCAAGCGAGTTGCGCGAGTACCTGAAACCGCGTCGGCGGCGCCTGCTCGCGCTTGCTGCGGCCACGTTCCTGCTGGTAGGAGTACTCGCGGCGCGGCCGACCTTGGTACTCGGTACCGATTCCGCTTCGCTTCAGAATTCAGTCGGTGGTGGCTGGGAGCCGCTATTGGATCGCTGTCAGCCCCGGCCAGGCGGAGACTGGACCTGTTACATCTACGACTACGGCTCCAGCGGCGACATGCCGTACCTGACCAAAGTCGACTGGGCAGGTTGCTGGACCGCGCGCAGCCTTCACTCCGGCAGGCTCGCCCCGGAGGTCAAGAAGAGATCTGGCTGCGTGTCGATGCTCAACCACGGTCGGCCGCTCAGCCGGATCTTCGGTTAGTCGCCCCTCCCGAGAACCCCCGCCGTAGACTCGGTAACGGAATGAAGCCAGGCACCCTGATTCACAGTGAGCCGGTCGAAACCTCGATCAACGGGGCGAAGGCGTGGCGCGTCAGTTACGCGTCGAAGGATGTAAACGACGCCCTGCACGAAGTGACCGGGATCGTCGTCGCCCCCGAGGCGCCCGCCGATGATCGGGTGGTGGTCACCTGGAGCCACGGAACCACGGGCCTTGGTGACGCCGCCTGTCCGTCGGCCCAGCCCGATCCGGCACGCGAGCTCACCGTCTACTTCTCCCCTGAGGCGACCGCGCAGATCGACTACGGAGTCCCCGGCCTGCAGCGGTTCATCGACCGGGGTCGGATCGTCGTCGCCACCGACTATCAGGGCCTCGGCAGCCCGGGAGTGCATCAGTACCAGGTCAATCGCAGCAACGGCCGCGATTCGCTTTTCATCGCCCACGCCGCCCGATCGCTCGACATCGGCGCCGGTGACAGCCTGATCTCGGTCGGCTGGTCGCAGGGGGGCGGCGCGGCGGCGGCACTGGCCGAGCTCGACGACGACGACTTTGGCTCCTTCTCGCTGAAGGGGACGGTCCTGCTCTCACCCGGCGTCACCGTGATCGCATTGAAGGATCCTGTCGGGATCGGCGCCGCGCTCTCGGATCCCGGAACACCGCCGGATTCGCATCTACTGATGATGCTGATGGGCCATACGGCGGCTTTCCCCGGACTCGAGCTGCCTGACCTCTTCACTCCGCTGGGGGTGGAGATGATGAACGCGGCGTGGAACAGCCAGCCGGTGCATCACCTCAATGACACGGCAGCCCGCCTCTTCCGGCTGAAGGGCCCGATCCTCCACGGCGAACCGACAAAGCTCGGCGGCTGGAAGAAGGCGCTGGCCGAAGGGTCGGCCGGGACCGGCCAGCCGCGCGGGCCCATTCTGATGTGCGTGGACAGCTTCGACGGCGGCACCGTGATCCCGGTCGCCTGGCAGAAGTCCTACGCGGAGACAGTCACCGCTTTGGGCGCCCAGGTAGAGACCGTCGAGTTCCCGGAAGACGACCACTTCAGCGTGACAACATCCTCGGTCGACAGGGTCCACGCCTGGATCGAGCGCCAGCTGGGCTGAACGGGTCAGGCCAGCGGGCGGGTGGGCTCTGTGACCGGAGGGGTTTCGGCCGGGGTCGCGACCGGCTGGCCGCGTTTTGCCGGTCGGTGCACGTTGATGTACTCAGCGGCGTAGTAGCTGCCGATCACGAAGGCGGCGGCGAGCACCTGCGCGCCGATCGTCTCCCAGGTCGGGTAGATCTCAAACCAGGCGCCCATCCAGGTCGGGATGATCCCGGCCGGAAGCTCATGGGTGGGCAGCCAGCCGAGGTCCTGAAAGGTGGCGGCGGTGCCGCCGACCATGACCACCAGCACGAAGCCAATCATGATCCCGGTCGCGATCAGCATCTTCTTGTAGGGCAGCTTGCGGTGGAGGATGAAGACGAAGGAGCCGACCACGGCGGTCAGGGCGAGGCCGATCGCCACACCCTCCAGCACCACCGAGGGGCCGACGGTCACCCGCAGGTTCTGCAGGAAGAGCACGGTTTCGAAACCTTCGCGGTAGACGCTGGTGAAGCCGAGGGCGACCAGGCCGACCAGAACACCGGCGCCAGAGCCGCCGAGCACGGCCTTGCGGCGACGGTTGTGCTTGGCGATCCAGCCGGACCAGTAAACCTTGTGGACGAACCAGTTGAGCACGATCAGCAGCACGATCACCGCGAGGAAGCCGGTAATGGCCTCCAGCCGCATGCCGAGGCCACCGAACTGCTGGAGGATAGCGCCGGCGACGATCCAGGTCAGGACCGAGGCACCGAAGGCGGCGAGCGCGCCGAGGAAGACCGGTCGGCGGTGGACGAGGTTGGCGCCGCGGAAGGAGGCGGTGATCGCGGCGAGGATCAGCACTGCTTCCAGTCCCTCGCGGAAGACGATCATCGAAGAGTTGAAGACCGCCGTGCCGTGGCTCATCGAACCGCGGGTGGCCTCGGATGGATCGGTCGGGCCGGTACTGGCCGTAGCCATCAGGTAGACGAGGCCGGAGACCAGCCCGAAAGCGAGGATGTACCAGGTGAGTCGCGAGGAGAGCGGCAGCTTCCAGCGGCGACCGGTAGCCTGATCGCAGAATCGCTCTCCGTCGGCGGCTGAATGCGCTTCAGAGGCTGAGGGGTTCTCGTTGGAAGGGGACAAGTTAGGGCAACCTAACACAATCCCGACCCAATTGAACGGGTACGGGTCAGGCTAGTTGGGATGCCCGCCGGTCAGTATTGCCTCGAAGCCGTCAGGTCCCTCTGCTTCGACCATCCCTCAGTCGACGTCGGCGCGCGGGGAACTTCGGCTTACCGCCAGCGCCGGGAAGATCCTGAAGGGGCTGATGTAGCCGGTTACGTCTTCCATCTCTACTCGCACCGTCCTGACCCTGTCGGTCTTGTTGCCCTCGATCGAGAGCACCGCCCGCCCCTTGCGGTCCACTTCGCTGACGATGCCGATGTGGCGGGGTCCATAGACCACCAGGAAGCCGGGCATCGCCGCGTAAGAGAAGTGCCCGCTGCGCACGGCCCACTGGGTCAGGTCCGTGACCTGGATTGCGACCGAGGTTCCGTCGTGGGAGCGGCGCAGGTATCTGGTGCCCAGGTAGCCGTCAAAGCCGCTGCGATCCCAGACCCAGGTCGCGAATGCGGCGCACCACTGGTCGCCGATGCTGAACGGGGCCACGCGACCTTTTCCGTTCCGGTAGCGCGGCACGTTGTTACTCCGGTTCTCGCTCACCCTCATCGAAAGCTGGGACTTGGCCAGCTTGACAATGCCGGAGATGTCCGGCGGCTTGAACTCCGGCGGGGGTATGGTCAGCGCCCGGGCCGAAGACGGCACCAGGAACGCAATCAGCAAAGTCGCGAGCAGGGCCGCGAACGGGAGAATCCGGAGGTTGTTACTGCGAGTTCTTGACATCTTGAAAGTGGGCCGCCCAGCCAGCCGACCCGAGGGTAGCTGTGATCGACCGCTGCCGCAACTGCCCGGACCGACATGAAACGGTTCGCCCGACGGGCGGTCAATCGCCGCCGATGCCGGGCCGACCCGTCACCAGGCCGACCCGTCGCCAGGTCGCGCCCGGCCGAGAGCGCCCGGCCGGAGGGTTGCCTACCGCACCCTGATCGAAGCCCTGCCTGTCTTCTTGCTGGCTCCGGTGGCGGTTGCTGTGAAGGTGAGCCGGGCCCTGTTGCCCTTCTTCGCACCCCGCTTTACCGTCGCCACGATCTTTACGGTCCTGCTTTGGCCGGCCGCCAGGCTGCCGACTCTGGCGCACCTGATGGGCTTGACCAACCTCTTCGGCGCTTTGGCGCAGACCTTGAGGTTCCTGGCGATACCCAGACCGGTGTTTTTGACCCTTACCTTGAAGGTGACCTTGCTGCCGGGCTTTGCCGACGTGGACTTCGGTGAGATCTTCAGTGAGCTGAGTCT
>Ga0209591_10001629_pt1 | contig 27598 bp, 17 predicted proteins | sample MAT01_FD_187207 | JGI IMG/M metagenome (GOLD analysis project Ga0209591, IMG submission 187207) | Freshwater microbial communities from Lake Fryxell liftoff mats and glacier meltwater in Antarctica - MAT-01 (SPAdes) (version 2) | ecosystem: Environmental > Aquatic > Freshwater > Ice > Liftoff... | reverse complement strand
AGCGTGTGATCCGCGTGGCTGGCGTGCTCAGGCAGCACGTGGCGGACGCTCCGCTTCGGAACGTGCAGCACCTGACGGTATACAGATCGTTGCGTGAGCGGGCCTTCGGGCTGGGGACGGTCGGGATCAACACCTCGGGCACGGCTTTTACCGAGATGTTTTGGTTGATGCAATCTAACCCGCAACAGGTGATGGCCGAGATCCGCCGGGCCGCCGACCTGATCGGCGCACGTCCTGCGCCTACGGTGCCCGAGAGCTGGCACGGGGAGGGCGCGGCGGGGGATGTTGTGGCGGGAGCGGCCGCGAGCGCCGCGTCTCGGATGAGCTTGGACGTGACTGATCCGGATCGGCCTCTGGTGATTGGGCTGGTCGGGGGGATCGGCGCGGGGAAGTCGGCCGTCGCCAATGAGTTTGAGACCCTCGGCGCGGTCGTGATCGATTCAGACAAGGAAGCTCGTGCGGCGTTGCTTGGTCCGGAGGTTCGCGACGAACTCGTCGGCTGGTGGGGGCCTGAGATCTTGAACTCCGCCGGATCGGTGGACCGAAAGAAGATCGCGGACATCGTGTTCCAGAATGACGGAGCGCGGGCACGGCTGGAAGGGCTGATCCATCCGATGCTCAAGCGGATGCGTTCAGAGATTGTCAAGAAAGCTCGGGGCTTGCCGAGCAGGCTGGTCGTGGTCGATGCCCCGCTGCTCTTTGAGGCCGGGGTGGATGAGGAATGCGATTTTGTAGTGTTTGTCGATGCTCCCTACGAACAGCGTCTGGAGCGTGTGCAGGTCCGCGGCTGGGACGCGGCGGAACTGGAGCGTCGAGAAAAAGCGCAGCTGCCACTTGAAGAGAAGCGTCGGCGGGCCGATGATTGCTTGGTCAACGACGGGCGGCGGGATGAACTGGCCGTCCGCGTCGGCGACCTTCTTCGACGAATCCAGAGTACAATCGGTGCGGGGCGCGGTCTGTTTCCGGGGTCCAAATCCGGACTCAACCGCGGGCTGGGAACGGAATCTGAGAAAGGCCCGGGGACGGACGGATCTCGGCGAGTGATCTCCGCGTTGCTCTGAGACAGTCTCTCTCAGACTCTCTCAGGCTTGAGTTTTTTTCGAGCGAGATGCGCATGACTTGCGTGTGCTCGGCGCGACGAGTGTCGGTGCCGTTGGAACAGCCCGCGGGCTTCGCGCTTTTTTCAGACGAACTCACTCGCTGGTTGCCCTGTTTTTCGGGGGACAACGAGCTTTTCAAGAGGAGTTCTCGCGAGGCGTGACGCTGGCCGCGTCCGACTTTCGCGAGGTTTTCCCGCCTGGTTCCTCTCTCTCATTTTTCTCTAAGCCCCACCCCGTATGAGCCCCGACCCGTATGAGCCCAACAAGGAAGTCGTCCATGGCCCGAGCCCACAGTTCCAGCAGCGATGAACCCAAGGCCAGCGAGCCCACTGGGGGCGAGGTTGTCCGTCGTCCCCGGGGCGGTCACGGCCCACGACGCGAGGGGCCGAAGACCGAAGCTCCGACCTCGACGAGCGATCGCAGTCCTGGGCCGACCCTCGCCGAACGCCCAGCGCCGCCGCCGCCGCCCGCGCCCAGCGCCGCGAGTTCGAGCGGCTCGAACCCGCCAGGCGGTCAGTCCGGATCGACCGGCGTGCAGTCATCATCGCAGGGCGGCGCGCAGTCGGTGCCTCAACCGAGCGCGAACTCGGGCGGCCAAGCAAGCGCTCAATCAAGCTCTCAAGTAAGCTCTCAATCAAGCACTCAATCTGGTTCCTCGTCGAGCCCTTCGTCCGGAGGCTCCTCGCAGGGCGGCTCGCGGCCTGACTTCCGGCCCAATAACGGGTCACAGGGCGGGTCACAGGGCGGGTCACAGGGCGGGTTCAGCGGCAGCGGCGGCTTCGGCGGCGGCGACGACCGTGGCTTCCGCCGCAAGCGCAAGAAGCGCAAGGGCGGTATGGTCGGGCCAATGGGTGGTAGTGGCGGTGGCGGTGGCGGTGGTGGTGGTGGTGGTGGTGGTGGTGGTGGCATGGGGGGCGGTGGTGGCGGCTCCGGGCCCAGCATGAGCCAGTCGCGCTTTGATTTCACGCTTCCCAGCGATGAAGAGCTCGAACGCGAGGCGGCCGAACTCGAACGCACGATCCGCACGGCCGACCCGGCGGCGCTCAAAGACACCATCACCATCAGCGACCTGCAACGCATGGAGCTGATGGACCTGCACAAGGTCGCCACTCGCGAAGGGCTGATGAGCTTTGAGCAGATGCACAAGCAGGATCTGGTCTTCAAGATCCTTAAGGCTCGGGCCACGCGGCAGGGGCTTATGTTCGGCGAGGGCACGCTTGAACTGATGCCCGACGGCTTCGGCTTCCTTCGCTCGCCCGAGCAGAATTACCTGCCCGGGCCGGATGATATTTACATCAGTCCTTCGCAGGTGCGACGGTTTGGGTTGCGGCGCGGGATGGTGATCAAGGGCGCGATTAGGCCGCCTAAGGAGAGCGAGCGGTACTTCGCGTTGCTGCGGGTGGACACGGTGAACGGCCGGGTGCCTTCGAGCATCGGCAAGCTTGTGAACTTCGAGGATCTCACGCCGCTGCACCCCGAGAAGCGGTACGTGCTGGAGACGGCCCCTGACGAGGTCGAGTGCCGCATCATCGACCTGGTGACGCCCATCGGCAAGGGTCAGCGCATGCTGATCGTGGCCCCGCCGCGTACGGGCAAGACGGTGCTGATGCAGAAGATGGCTCGCGCGATCACGAAGAATTATCCGGAGGTCCGCATCATCGTTCTGCTAGTCGACGAGCGGCCCGAGGAAGTGACAGACTTTAAGCGCCACTGCGCCGCCAGCAACGTCGAGGTCGTGGCCAGCACGTTCGACGAGCAGAGCACGCGGCATGTGCAGGTCGCCGAAGCGGTGATCGAGAAGGCCAAGCGGATGGTGGAGTTCGGCGACGACGTGGTGATCCTGCTCGACTCGATCACTCGGCTGGCGCGCGCGTACAACACCGAGATGCCTCACTCGGGCAAGATCATGACCGGCGGCCTGGACTCTAACGCGCTGCAGCGCCCCAAGAAGTTCTTCGGCGCGGCGCGCGCGATCGAGAAGGGTGGCAGCCTCACCATCATCGGCACGGCCTTGGTCGATACCGGCTCGAAGATGGACGAGGTTATCTTTGAAGAGTTCAAGGGCACGGGTAATGCCGAGTTGCATCTGGACCGCAAGCTGGTCGAGAAGCGGATCTGGCCAGCGATCGACGTGGGCGCGTCAGGCACGCGGCGTGAGGAGCTGCTGCTGGACAAGAAGGAGCTGGAGCTGGTGTATCGCCTGCGGAAAGTTTTGAGCGATATGAACGTGGTCGAGGCGATGGAGCTGCTCAAGGGGCGGATGAAGAAGGTGAAGACGAACGCGGAGTTTTTGATGACGATGGCGCTGGGGTAGGAGAGAGATCCCGGTCCTACGCTATGCCTGCAACTACGAACCCTCGTCAGGGTGTGTGCTGCAAATGGAGCTGCACAATGCCCGAAAAAACTAAGGACGAAGCGGAGAAGGAAAACACTATCAAACGAGTCGAACTCGCTGCGAAGGCGTTGGCAGCCATCGTCGCCGCCGCTGCTTTCGTACGGGGAGTTTACACTTTTTTTAGACGAGCTATCGCCAATCGAGCAAGGCCTACTACGACAAGCAAATTCAGCTCTATTTCAGTGCTACCGAGTCAGCTTCAACGCTTGCCACGAACCCGGATCCTAAGGAATGGAACGAAGCGAGACTTCGATTCTGGCAGCTCTATTGGGGCCCGCTGTCGGTCGTCGAAGACGAAACGCCTTACGAACCGGATTCGAAGAATCCGAGTGAACCCCGCAACGTGCAGGCGGCGATGGTAAAGTTTGGCGATGCTTTAAAGGAGATTGAAAAGCGCCTCGATCCGCTTCATCCGGCTCCCTCAAACTCAGATTTGGAACCGCTGAAGTTGCCATCTTATAGGCTTGCCCATCGTCTGCGCGATTCGCTGCGGGAAGCATGGCCTATATCCACGCGAGTTGGGTCTGGTTCAAGTACCTCTCCCTAGGCGCGAGGGGTGACGGGCGGCACGGGTTCACGAAGAACACCGAGGGCGGGGGCCGTCCTCGGTGGCAGGGTGGCGGCACGGATATCCTTTCATGCCCTTTTCGAAAGCCGTCACCCATGTTTACTGCCATGCTCACCGCTCGCTCGCTCATGCTCGCCTCGTTGGCGTTCTTCAATCTGGCCTTCATCCACGTTGTCTCGGCGCGGCCGACGGACGTTCAGAATGCGATCTCCTCCGCGCCCGCCTCGCAACCGACCACACCGCCTGCGTCGGCGTTGCCTGGGTCTGATTGGCGTTCGCTCGAATCGGCCGACCTTCACAACTACGTCCAACTGACCGGGCGTGAGCAGTTCGTGAAGGCTGGGGAGGCGTATTTCAGCCCGGACGGGCTGTGGATTATATTTCAGGCGGTCGAGGTTCCGAAGAAGGGGCTGGACGGGACAACTCCCGAGGCGGCGACGTCTTATTCGCTGTACGTTGCGAAGCTGGTGCGCGATGCGAACGGCAAGGTCACGAGCTTGGGCGAGGCGTTTCTGGTCAGCCCGCCGGGGTCGGCCAACACGTGCGGGTGGTTCCATCCGACGGAGAAGGCGCGAGTGATTTATGGTTCGACGATCGGGCCTCCGGCGCCGGGCGTGGCGCCGGGGTATCAGCGTGGGACGCGGTCGTATCTGTGGTCGTTCCCGCCGGAGATGGAGATCGTGACGCAGACGGTGCTGCCGATGGCCAAGGACTACGGGCTCAGGCCGGGGGTGCAGTGCGGGAGCGATTTTCTGGCCGAGCCGATGTTCGTGCGCGCGGGGTACGACGCGGAGTGTTCTTATTCGAAAGATGGTCGGTTTGTTATCTACACGCATGTTGATGATGCGCGTGACTCGGCCGGGGTGCCGCTCAAGGCGGATGGTGATATTTGGGTGTACGACACGCTGAGCCAGGGGCATCGTCCGCTGGTGGTCGCGCCGGGGTACGACGGCGGGCCGTTCTTGTCGCCGGACGGGAAGCGGCTGTGCTATCGCTCTGATCGCAAGGGCAATGACTTGTTGCAAATCTATATTTGCGACCTGGTGTACGTCGGCGGCGTGCCGACGGGGATCACCAACGAGCGGAAGATCACCGACAACGACTGGGTGAATTGGGCTCCGTACTGGCACCCAAGCGGGAAGTTTCTGGTCTATGGCACGAGCCAGGCTGACCACAACTATGAGATCTACGCGGTGGAGGTGGACGCGATGGGCGCGAGGAACCCGGAGATGCACGAGCCGCGGCGCGTGACCAACGCGGCCGGGGCGGACGTGCTGCCTGTGTTCAGCCCGGACGGGAAGCTGATGATGTGGACCAGCCAGCGCGGGGCGATGATCGAGAGAGAGACGAAGCCTTCGAGCCAGTTGTGGGTGGCGGAGTGGGTGGGGAAATAAGAAGACTGGTGAGTGGGCCGGAACTCGCCGGGCACGATGGTGAGGGCTTGGTCTAGGCTTTCGAGGGCGAGTGCGAAGGAGATCTGGCCCTCGAAGGGACGGCGGGCTCACGCGATCAGCAGCCGCGATTAGATCGCATCATTCGAATTTCGTTCACTTGATCTTCGCCGTCTCGGTCGGGTAGGTCGGCCGGGTCGTGTAGACGTTGTTTGATCGCGTGCCGGGATCGCCGTCGGGGCCCGCCGAGTAGAAGTATGGCCTGCGGCTCGGGCAGATGCCTTCGTCGCCATCGCCCACCGGGTTGGGGGACGTCGCAAGCGGAACGGCCGGATCGAACGGGCGGGCTGAGCGACGGTACACATTCCCGAGCGGGTCGGGGTTTGACGTTGCGTCCGAGGTCGCGGTCCGGTTGAGATCACGCAACGCGATTTTGGCTGGGTCGTACGCCGGTCCGTACCCGCCGTCGAAGGCGGGGTGAACGAAGCGGATCGGGCGGCCGAACGCGTCGAGAATTTCCACGGCCAGGGGCGGGGTTTTCAGGTTTGCGTCGATTACGACTCGGCGCACCAGCTTCGGGTTCACGCTCTGGATCAGCGAGTCGGCCTCGGGGATCGTCGAGCACAAGGCGGTGTATCGAGCGAGCGTGAGGATCGCGGGGTGCAGGTCTCTGTCCACTCCGTCCATTTCGCGCCGGCCGTCCACGAACGGGTACTCGTAGGCCTTGGGTGAAGTCTTGATATCGCGGTACACGAACTTCGACGGCGGCAGTTCGCTGCTCGTCTTTTCATACCCCACCAGCGACTGGTCTAGGACGCGGATCGTGTCCTCGGTCGAGCGCGACTGGCTGCCGACACGGACCTGCTTGCCGACCACGAGCGAGATCGAAACGAGGATCCCGATGATGACGATCACCAATAGGATTTCGATGAGCGTGAACGCTCGCGTTGGTGTAAGCGAGGCTGGTTGACGCGAGGCTGGATGAGGCCGGGCTGGTTGAGAAACGTACGACATGAGAACCTCCGATGCTGTCTACGACGACAATCTCGACACCAAGGGTAGCGGCACGCCGATCGGGGGCACGCCGATCGGGCTTGGCGTTGCGAGGCTGAGAAACCGGCTTTCGCCGACCTGCAATCGATACGCATGGCCGCCCTGAGAGATCCACGCCCGTCCTTGGGCTGTCTGGTCTGGGCTGGGCTGGGCTGGTCTGGGTTGGTCTGGTCTGGGCTAGTCTGGGAAGACGTTTTCACACGGTCGCGAGGCTCGCCTTGCATATGACAGGCTCGACATTGAGAGGGTGTAGCGGATAGAAGCAGGCATGAAACAGGCAATCGACGCCCTGTGGTTCAGTCAATTTGCTCTATTCGGCTCGCAATCTCAAGTTTCGTAGGTATTTGCTTTGACAAACGCCCAGAAATCGTCTAAACCTATGTGCCCGGACAATTTGCCGGGCCTGCCTTACGAAGTGCCCTGTACCGACCGTTATTGCTTCCCTCGTGGGGAGCGCAGTCTCTTTCAAGGAATTCATGTGATGAGCCCAACACGGGACGCTGTTGTTTCTGATGAATCACCGATTATTTCTGACCGACCGGTTTCTGAACTGTCTTTGGTCGAGGTGGCCGAACAGCTTGAGAAGGTCACGGGCTGGATCGAAGCTCAGCGCGTCCGCGAGCGTGAGGCGCGCACGGTGTACGCCGTGGTCCAGCAGCAGACCGACCTGAATGTCAAGAAAATCCGCGACTACGCTCAGGATCTGGTGAAGCACCAGCAGAAGAAGATGAACTCGTTCAACGGCATGCTGGGCGTCCAGCCCGAGGTCAAGCCCTTGAACGGGCAGTCCAGCTCGCGTGGCGGGGGGGCACGCTTTAGCAACGGCTCTTCATCGACCCCCACCCCCAAGAACATTGGCCAGGCCATCCTCGCTGTGTGGGGCCCGAACCACCACGAGGAAGCGCTCACCACCGAAGAGATCGCGTCGGCTCTTCCCCAAGTTGGTTATCGCACGGACGCGGCGCCTTCGTCCATCAAGTCGAGCGTCAATCAGGCGCTCGCCAAGCTTTGCCGCGTCGGCACTGTGGTCCGCCTTCGCGCCGACGGCTCGCCCATCCCCCCCAAGGACAAGACCAGCCGCGCCCGCAAGTACCTGGCGGCCGTGCGCCTTCCCGAGGGTCAGGTGCTCTGATGCGAAGTTGGTGATCCCAGGTTGGTGATCCCGGTGGGTGATCCCAGTGGGGTCTTCGAAGATCAATGAAGAGAAGATCAATAAAAAGAGAGCCGGGGCGAGTCGCCCCGGCTCTTTGTTTTTCTGATGCCCCAGCGCGCGATCCAATCGAACGTGGTCGGGGGCAACGCGGAGAAGACGTCGGCTGGGAGAGCCGACCTACCGAAGCGTCAGACCGCGGGACCGCTTGGAGCTGAGGGCGGCCGCGGCGGCGCATCAAAGCCGGGCCCGGAGAACGAGCTGCCCAAGATCTGCGGCGCGGGCGCGGGTGCGGGTGCCCGAACCACTGAGCGCGTGATCTGAGGCTTGGGCCCCGGCAAGGCCGCCGGGTTCGTCGGTGGGGCCTCCATCATCGCGGGCCGCTGCTGCACCGGCGGGGCCGCGCTGATCTTGGCCTTGAACACGAAATCTGTTACCTGATCGCGCACGCTGTCGAGCATCGACAAGAACATTCGGGAGCCCTCGCGCTTGTACTCGATCCGCGGGTCCTGCTGGCTGTACGCTCGGAAGTTGATGGAATCGCGCAGTTGGTCCATCGCGTACAGGTGGTCCTTCCAGGACTGGTCCAGCGTCTCGAGCAAAATCGTCCGCTCAAAGTGCAGCAGCTCGGCCCGCAGGATGTTCTCGACTCGCGCCCGGATCGCGTCCAGCCGTTCTTGACCCTCGAGATACCGCATCGTGTCGGTCATCCCCAGCGTGAAGCGATCTTGCAACCACGCCTCAAGTTCAGCGTCCGTCGCCTTGCTCTGCGCCTCGGCCACCGCCTTCTCCAGCACGCGCTCGGACACGAACTTCTCCGACGCCTCGAACAACTGCTGCTTGATCTTCTGAGGCTGCGTCGCCTTGATCGTTTCGGGCGTCCATCCGAGCTGGAAGCGACGGTTCGACCACGTACACAACTGCCCCATCGCGTCGGCTGGCGACTGACGCATGACCATCATGGTCATCTCCAGCGCGTAATCGACCGGGTACTCGACCTCGCGCTTCCGGTAGAGCGCGTTGGCCTTGTCGATGACCACCGCCGACACCGGCTTGGCCTCGTTCTTCTGAGCGGTCAGGACTTCGTCGATCGTCACGTCGATCAGGAACTTGTTCTTCATCGACTTGCAGAGCTGCTCGGCCCCGTAGTTGGGCGCGGTGAACGTCGTCAGCCCGGACAGGTCCGACTCATCGACCTTCTGGTCCGCGGCCTCGACCAGCATCCGCTGGATGTTCCGGCGCTCGTCGGCCGTGCCGTCACGGAGCATGTCGGGGTCTACCTCGACCCCGAACCGCGTCTTGGCCCAGCTGATGAGCCCGGCTTTGTCGAAGTCAACGCTGACATCCGAGCCCTCCATCGGCAGGTACTCGCCCAGCGTGACATCGATCATTGCGCGCAGGTCGTGCTTAGCTTCCTTGTGGATGGCCGTGATCATTTCCTCGATATCGCGTCCCTTGAGCTTGTCGGACGGCACGGAGATATCGAGCTTCTGCCGTGCGTATTCGGCTGCGCACTGGGCCGGGTAGTCTAAGTCCAGGAACTCGCCGACCGCGTCATCGACGCTCTGCGTGATGTACTCGAAGAGCAGTTCCTTGACCTCGCGTCCCTCGAGCACGCGCTGCCGCAGCCCGTAGAAACGCTGCCGCTGGTGCTCCATCACCTCGTCGTACTCCAGCACGTTTTTGCGGACCTGGAAGTTTCGCTCCTCGACCTTGCGCTGAGCACGCTCGACGCTCTTGCTGAGCATCGGGTGCTCGATCGCGTCGCCCTCCTTCATGCCCATGCTGGCGAGGAACTTCATCGTTGTCTCGCCCGCGAACATCTTCATCAGGTCATCATCAAGGCTCACGAAGGACCGCGTCGAGCCGCGATCGCCCTGTCGGCCCGACCGCCCGCGAAGCTGGTTGTCGATACGCCGCGCCTCGTGCCGCTCTGTGCCGATGACGTGCAGCCCGCCCATCTCTTCGATGGTCTTGAACCAGTGGAGCTTGTGCAGCAGGAACCGCCCGCCGTCGTCGAGCGCCTCGCGCAGGCCCTTGGCGTCGAGTTTTTCGATCTGCTTGGGCGAGACCCACGTGTACTTCATCGCCCAGTGTCGCAGTATTTTCATCTCGAGCTCGGCCGCGGGCATCGCCTCGACGTCCCGCTTGTTCAGCTCGAGCTCCTGCGGCCCCAGCTTGCGGTACGCGGCCTCACGCAGTTCTTCTTCCGTCGAGTTGACGGTTACCGTCCGCGGCACCACACCGCGCCGCAGCCAGTGCTCCAGCAACGCCTCGCGCGTGATCGCGCCGAGCTTGATGTCCGTGCCTCGACCGGCCATGTTCGTCGCGATCATTACCTGTCCGAGCTGCCCGGCGTTCTCGACGATGTTCGCCTCGCGCTCGTGCTGCTTGGCGTTGAGCACGTCGTGCTGCACGCCGTATTTTTTAGTCAGCATCGCCGACAACGACTCAGATTTTTCCACGCTGGTCGTGCCGACCAGGATCGGCCTGCCCGCGTCGTGGAAGGCCTTGATCTCGTCGACGATCGCCCCCCACTTGTCCTTGCCGACCAGGAAGACCAGGTCGTCAAAGTCCTCGCGGATCACGATCTTGTTGGTGGGGATCGACACCACGTCCAGCTTGTAGATGTCGTGGAACTCCTGCGCTTCGGTGTCGGCCGTGCCCGTCATGCCCGCCAGACGCTTGTACATCTTGAAGAAGTTCTGGATCGTCACGGTGGCGACGGTTTGCGTCTCCTGCTTGATCGGGACTTTTTCCTTGGCCTCGACCGACTGGTGCAGACCGTCGGACCACTGCCGACCGACCATCGGCCGCCCCGTGAACACGTCCACGATCACGATCCCCGGCACCTGCTTGCCCGTGTTGGGGTCCTGCGTCGGCATGATCACGTAATCGCGGTCGCGCTGGTAGACCGCGTAAGCGCGTAAGGACTGCTCGAGCAAGTGCGGGATGTCCATGTTCTGATCGACGTAGAACGAGCCCACGCCCGCGATACGCTGCGCCTCGGTCACGCCGTCGTGCGTCAGGTGGCACTGCTTGCGGTCTAGGTGAACGTCGAAGTACTGCCGCTGTTTGAGTTTCTGGGCCTCGACTTGGGGCAGTTCCGCCTTGGCTTTTTGCAGCTCGGCCTGCATCGCGGGGATCTTCTCCTTTTCGCGCACCTGGCGGATGTCACCCTCGATGCCCTTGATGCGCATCTTGATCTTCTGCACCTGCTCCTCGGCCTCGGTCCAGGGGCGCTGCTTCTCGACCAAATCGCGCGCCAAGCGATCGGCCAGGTCATACCGCGGCAGGTCCTCGTGCGCGGGCCCGGAGATGATCAGCGGCGTGCGTGCCTCGTCGATCAGGATCGAGTCCACCTCGTCCACGATCGCAAACTGGCGACGCTTCTGGACCTGTTGCTCGACCGCACGCTTCATGTTGTCGCGCAGGTAATCGAACCCGAACTCGGCCGTGGTGCCGTACACCACGTCGCAGCGATACATGACCCGCTTTTCGTTCTCGTCCTGCATGTGCTGCGGGTGGATAGCGCCGACCGTGAGGCCCAGCGCCCAGAAGAACGGGAACGTCCAGTCGCGATCGCGTTGCACGAGGTAATCGTTCACGGTCACGACGTGGACCTTGAGCCGCTCGACGCACGCCAGGTACGTCGCCAGCGGGGCCACGATCGTTTTGCCTTCGCCCGTGCGCATTTCCGCGATCTTGCCGCCGGTCAGCACCATGCCGCCGATCAGCTGGACGTCGAACGGCCGGGCCCGGAACGGGGGGCGGCTCTCGGGGTACAACTCGCGCACCGCCTCGTAGATCTCGTTGGGGATATCACCCTGCAGGTACCCGGGGATCGGTTGCGCGGAGCCCATGTACTCGCCGGTCGGGGCGGCGGCCTCGCGGGCGTCCATCTCCGCCCGGGTCTGGTCGTACAGCGTGCGCACAGCGGGTGTGAGCGCCGATGGGTCAAAGTTAAACTTGGGGTTAAAAACATTTCGGATGCCCACCGACCGGTCCATGCCCTCGCGTGCGGCGGCAAAGGCCTCGACCATCAGCGCGTCGCCCTTGGTCCCCTTGTCGAAGCGCTCGCGGAACTCGGTGATCTTGCCGCGGATCTGCGCGTCGGTCAGCTTCCGCATCTGCGGTTCGATCGCGTTGATCGCGTTGACGCGCTGGGTGTACTTTTTGACGAAACGGTCGTTGCGCGTGCCGATCAGCTTGTTGAGAAGCGGACCGATCAGCGGGATGCCCTGCTCTGCCATGGGATTGCTCACTCTTTCAAGAACAAGGAACACAGCACCGACGAGAGGTCAGCGCCGAGCGAAGATTGGATCGAATATGGATTGGATCGAACGATGAACGTTGGGAGGCCTGCACGGACAGACCGCCGGGGTTGACGCCGAGTTGAGGCGTGCAAGTCTCTAGCGACTCGCGTCGCGGACGAGACAGAGAAGGCCGCCCTCACCCGGAGGGATGAGGAGCACGATGCCCGTCTCATCAGGGAAGAGAACTTCTGGTGGCGGGGGCAGGTCGAGCACGAAGGCGCCGAGCCGATCGAGCGCCGGGTCGTGAGCGAATTCTCGAGAGGCGGGCGGGATCGAATCTACGTTGATGGATGCACGTCTCGCACGATCCTGTGCGATAGCCAACGGCTTGTCTGGCGCCGAGCGCCGCGCAGGCCGTGCGGCCGCGGTCGGAACACTTGGCGAGATCGCTCGCTCGCCGAAGCCGTCCAAGGCCGAAGCCGCGAGCGCTACCTGCCCCGTTCGCGCCGAAGTGCCAAATGCCAGCGCCACGATAAGCAACAGCGACAGCCCGCCGAGAGTCGGACGGGAGATCGCGCGCGGGCTTGGCGAGAGGTTCGCTGGGCGGTCGTTCATGGAGAGCAAGAGTGTAGGAGTATCGGCCAAGCTGCGCCTTGAGGGTCAGCCTAAGCACGGTGTACGGGTCGATCGGGAGGGGGGCGCAACCTGGGAGGCGATTCGGGACGCGATAGGGGCGCGAGGGGGGCGCGAGGGGGCGCGAAGGAGGGAGAAGCCACGAGGCAGTGGTCAGGCCGCCGGACATCGGCTACGCTCGCGCCCTTCACTCTCTCGCTTTCGATCTCGATATCCCACCCCCAGTAGTCAGAACAGCCTAGCCCGCAATATGTGGTCCCACGGCCTTTGAGAATCCGATACACTGGTCGCACATCGCGCCCCCGGATTCAGGCTCGCTTTCGAGAACATGTTCTGCTTCGCTCTGCTTCCCACCTGGAGTATTGTGTTTGGATGCTCCCCGAAGAACCTGACTCTGATTCTGATTCCGCTCCCGGCCCTGAGTGTTCCTCAGACCGCCACCCGACTCTTCCACACCCGACCCTCGAGGCAAGGCCCATGATCGTTTCTCGCCGAGCGCTACCGACCACCCGCGAATCTGTCACCCACAAGTTTTCCATCGCTCGCCACGAGGGCTACCTCACCATTGGGATCTATCCCGACGGCAGGCCGGGCGAGCTGTTCATTAAGATGGCGAAGGAGGGCTCGACCATCAGCGGCATGTGTCAGGCCTTCTGCCGGGCGTTCAGCTTGGCGTTGCAGCACGGGCTGAGCATCGAGGACGCGGTGGTGCGGTTCAAGAACATGCGCTTCGAGCCGCTGGGCCCGACCAGCAACCCTGACATCCCCGAGGCCCAGTCGATCGTGGACTATGTGGCTCGGTACCTTGAGCTGCACTTCGGCTCGCGCTGAGCCGCGAAGATTCATCGTTGGTACCCACGGATTCAGGTACACTCGGTGACGCGTGAGAGGCATCGCCTCAACGCCTGATCGAGGAGCCTCAACATGGTTGCAGCCGGACATTCTTTGGGTCGCGTGTTCTTCTTTGTGGGCTTGTTGCTCGCGTTCGCCTTCGCCGGTTCGTCGTTCGCGAGGGTGGGCTCGCGTGAGCTCGACCCTAAGGCTGTACTTGCTGCGGCGCGCGAGGCTGTAACCAAACTCAAAGCACTCTCGTGCGTCAGCGTCTTTGAATCAACCGGCGCGGCTGAGAAAACCTCGTCGCGCACGGCCGAGTTCTCGATGCAGCGGGTCGAGGCGGGCGGTTGGTCGATGCACGTTAAGGGCAGTTTCATCGTCAAGGCGGGTGACGGCAAGGGCGGCGCGGATGGGAAGGACATTGTGACGCCCGCCGACGGCTCGGTCCGCGAGTTTGAGATCGGGTACGACAGTATTACGGCCCGGTCGTTGCGCGAGACCGAGAAAACGGTTGTTGAACTCACGACCATGGAGATCAGCGATCTTCGGCTGTTCTTCATGACGCAGGACGCGGGGCTTTCGGTGCCGTGGGAGTTGATCGAGGCCAAGCCGATGCCGACGCCCGAAGGGTCGAAGCTCAGCGCGAGCGCGGCGGCGAGAATCGGCGAGGTTGACTGCGACATCGTGACCGTTGAATTTCCGGCGGAAGGTTCGCTCACGATGTCCACGCGGTACTTCATTGCCAAAACGGATCATCTGCCTCGGAAGATCGAGCGGGTGCGCACGACCAGGCTTGATCCGACCAAGAGCAAAGACTCGAAGCCCGAAACGGTGACCACCACGCAATCGCTGACGCTTACGGATTTCAAGGCCGACGAGATTGTGCCCGGCTCGATGTTTGTCGTTTCCGTGCCCGACGGGTTCATGGTCAAGGCTGGCGGCCCGAAGAAGGTCGTCAAGAAAGACGACGAACCACGGCGGCGTGGCGGCGGCGAGCCGCGGGAGAGCGGGCTGCTGAAGATCGGCAGCGAGGCACCGGCGTGGACGTTGAAGAACTCGGCCTTGAAGGAGCGCACGCTGGCGGGGTATCGCGGCAAGGTTGTGGTGATGGATTTCTGGGGGACGTGGTGCCCGTGGTGCGTGAAGGCGATGCCAGCGATCCAGAGAGTCCACGAGAAGTTCAAGGGCAAGCCGGTGGCGATTTTGGGGATGAACTACGAGGGCGACCCCAAGGCCGACCCGATGGCGTACATGAAAAAGCACGGGTTCACGTACGAGGTGATCTACAAGGCCGAGACGATCCAGGAGAAGTACAAGGTGCAGGGCTGGCCGACGCTTTATGTGATCGGGGCCGACGGGAAGATCTTGTTCTCAGAGTCGGGGTTCAGCTCGGACCTAGAGGCGAACCTGACGGAAGTGATCGAGAAGGGGCTGAAGGACACGGGGCTGTAGGCGGGCACGCTCGACGTGCTTCGGTCGGGATGTCTTCTTTCACTTCGTCACAGAAAAGGAGAGCCCCTCATGATGAAGAGGCTCTCTGGATGAATCAAGGCAACTTGGCGCGATCCAAAGCTAAAAAGAAGAACTTTTCAGTGAGGATCGCAAATCGGCGCCAGCGGAATATTCATCGCCTTGATAACTTCGTCCGCGCCGTCGCGGATTCCGTTGCCGTCGGAGTCATCGCAGACCGAGTTTGGTGTCTGGAGAGGAAGCGTGGGGCGTAGGCCTTCGGCGGCCACAAGCAGCATCGGGTCGCACGGGGTGTACTGGCTCCCCGGGGTTGAGCGGGGGCAACGAATCCGAAGCGACGCGGCGTTCGCGGCCAGTTCAACGGGCAGTGTGAAGTAAAACGTGCCTCCCGAGTAGACCGAACTCGCCAGCGAGTGCGACGGGCTCTCCATCTTGAGCGCTACGCCGAGTGTCCCGTGGCCGGCCGCATCGACCGTGAGCGTGTTGTACGGGCAGGTCTTGTCGAGTTTGAGCGTGAATGCGATGCCGAAATAGCTCGCGGCAAGGTCAACGTCGGCGGGGATGTAGGTGGTCGCGTTCCCGGGCGCGGCGTATTACGCGACTTTGATCGTTCCCGAGAGGTCCATCGACTCGCGCGGATCCCCGAATCGCACAGAGAACTGCGACTCGGACGGAACGCGGTATGTGCAGGCCAAGGCTGCGCTGGGAGAACCAGAGGGGATGACAACTGCGACCGTCTCTTCGCCGGGCGTCCCGCCGGGTGATTGTGCTGCTTCTTCTTCCGCGGCTCCGCCCGTCGCATCGGGGGTTACGACCTGATTGCCCACGATCACGACGGCCATGGTGGAGCACCCGTCGGCCGTCATCGGGAGCGTGACATCTAGGTCAACCCAGTCGGTGTTCCGAAAGACCGGCCAAGTATTCCAGACCGCGGCCTGCGCCCCGGCTGGCGAAAGTTGCCTGATGATCTTTGGAAGCCAGAGATCCCGGATTGCTTTGGCAAGGTCGCGTGCGGCCGCGTCGTCACCTGCGTCGCACGCGATCTTGGCACCTAAAAGCATGCCCATCGTGGCGTCAGTCTTATTGGAGATGCCCTGCATGCAGTCGGGCGTCTGGCCCTGCTGGCAACAGGTTGCGTATTTCGAGGCGATTTGTGAGGCCAGCACACGCATCCCGTCGCAGAGATGCTGATTGCAGCAGGACGTCGCGGTCAAGCCGGCCCAGGAGGCCGAGGCGATCGCGGCGGCGGGCAAGAGCAACGCGCGGATATTCATGGTGAAGCCTTTCAATCGTGAGTCGAACCCGACTTTTCAATGCGAGTTCGTACACGTCTCTTTCTCTCTCTCTTGTCAAGGGGGACTGGCAATAATTTATTAAATTATTTAGTCTCCCTCTGATTTTGGCAAATCGCACCCCCGGTTCGGGTGGGCTTAAGCCGTCAAGAACAGTGGCGCAGAGACCGCGCGGTCGCGTGGATTCCCCCGGTCAAGAAAATTTTCCCATTTTCTTGGCAAGTTGCTGGATGTGGTTCATCTTTAAGGTGTCCGGCTTCCCATGGAACGGGTCAACCAAGCCGACAGGAAATGGTGCACAATGCGAACCGTCAAGAGGATCAATTCGGTTGTGAAGTGGACCGCGATGGCGTGCGTCTTGGCGTTGTTCAGCTCGATCGAGCAGGACGAATAGTGGCTTGCCGATCGCGCGGAGGCCGAAGTGGGCGGGCCGTTGGACGCTCAGCCTTTTGGTCTTGACATGCCTTCGGACGAGAAGTTCGTTGGACTCTGCTCGCGCCGAGGGCTTTTGCGGCCGTTCTTCTTGAAATTGAAATCAGACAACCTGTGAGTCCGCGCGGGAGAGGTGTTCTTTAGGGAACAGCTCTGCTCGTTGTGGCATGCGCTCGTCCCCGGGCGCGGTGTGCGCGCGCAGAACGCCGGAGCGGGCCGGGAGATTTCTGGGCGAGGCGGTGTTCGTGCCCTCGTACAGTCTCGTCGCGGCTCGCGCCAGCGTGGTTGGGTGTGCTGTGGAAGAACTCGCCCTCACCTTGAATCCGAGGCCGAACGTTTCAGATCGGTGCTCAGGTGCCGTGCTGAGCTCCTGCGTTTTTTAGCAAAGAGCGGCGAAGGTGATAAGGGCAAGAAGGGCGACTCGACGGCGGTAAATCGTAATGGCAAGCATCTCTTTCATGTCCTGTCTCCTGATTGTGTGGAAAGAAGACATTCAACCGCTGTGCCACGGGGGCGGGAGTGTGGGCGTGGGTGAAGAACGCACGTTCAGGGCTGGTTTTCTCGGGCGTTGGCGCAACGGAGATGGGTCTGTGAGGGCGTTGTGGGCCGGACGCCACCGCGCGTGTTGCGGCCGGGCAACATCGCGCGCGAGGTGGGTCGCGGTCTTGCTTGGTTTGGTGGTTGGTATGCCGTGCGTGGCGCAGCCCGGGAATGGCGCGGCCGAGAACGCGGGAGTGCGGCTGGTGGTGGCGGCTTTGCCGACTCCGGCGCAGACGATGGCGGCGTTTGAGGAACTTTCGGCGCTTGTGGTTGCGATACGAGCGCCGGATACGGGAGCGTTCTCGTCGGCGGGCGTGCCGGGGGCGGCCTCGATCACGCTGCGGCTTGATGGGCAGCTGCTGGCACGAGTGACGACCGCGGGCCCGGGATGTCTGCATGAGGCGGCTCGACAGACGATCGAGATTCTCGACCAGCGATCGCGCGGGCGGAGTGAAACGATCAAGCCTCAGACGCGAAGCGAGACCGGGCCTGACGAGGTGTTGGTGGTTTTGAAAGGGCCGCCGGTGAGGCCGTTACTGCGCGGGCTTGATACGGAGCGGGTCCGGATTAGTTTGGAGCTTGCGGGGCCGCTGGTGCCGTTCAGGCCGAAGACGTTGGACGAGGTTGACCGGCAGCTGGCGAGGGGGCTGGATGGTGTGGGCGTTCGGGTGAGTTCGACCACGGAGGTGGTTTTTCCTGGGACGATGCTGACGCTGAACATCGGGCCGGGCGATGGGTTGACAACGGCGATCGCGCGCGCGACTGGCGATGTGGGGCTGGGTGTGCGCGGGAACCCGGACGCGGAGCCGTGGGTGCTGGGCACGAGCAAGGGCGCGGTGTTCTTCCGGTTCCGGACGGTACACGTTGCGAACCCGGACGAGGGGGTGCCGCCGATCTTTCTGTTCCGCGGGGGACGGGTGGTGCGCGAGCGAGAGATCAGCACGGCGAGCCTGAGGTTGTTCGCGGACTTGATGGCGCGGAACCTGATCGCTCGGCGGATGACCGACGGTACCAAGCGCGGGATGGTGGGCACGGTGCTTCCAACGCTGGGGCGGTTCGAGCGCGAGAGCGCTTCGCCGGTTGAGCAGGCGCTGGCGGGGCTGGCGCTGGTGCGGTACTCGGAGAGGTTTTCGCGCGAAGACGCGGCGTGGGTCGCGGCTCGAACGCGAGCGGCGGAGATTCTTGATCAGTTGGCGGTGATTGAGGAGGGCGAGGCGGACCCGCTGGCGGGGTTCGCGTGCGCGGCGCTGGCCGTGTCGGTGTTTGAGGATGTCGAGAACTTCGGGCTGCCTGGGGCGGCGGCGAGCGATTCGGTGCGCGGGTTTCTGGAGCGCTGCCGGGCGCGGCTGAGCGAGGGCGCGGCCTCGATGGAGGCGGTGCCCGAGAGCGAGCGAGGGTTGGTGGCGTTTGCGCTGGCGCGGCGTGCGGCGGGGACGAAGTTGGTGGAGGACGTGAGCGCGGCCGAGCGTGCGGTGGGCGAGGTGCTGGGCGGTACTCCGCTGGCGCAGTTGGTGAACCAGATGCCGTGGATTGGATGGGCGGCGCTGGCGCTGGCGGATGCTAAGGGTGGGGCCGTTAGTTCGGCGACGGCGTTGCGGGAGATGCGCGAGACGGTGTTTGCGCACGCGTTGTCGGTTGATGCGGCGGGCCCGGACGGCGGGGATTTGGTCGGCGGGATTGTGTTTTCGACTTCCGGGCCTGCGCTGCCGACGTGGCAGTCGGCGCGGCCTTTGGCGTTCATCGCGACGATGCTGGGCGATCGTCGCGTGACAGACGCGGGCGAGGTGGTAAAGGAGCAGGCGCGGCTGCTGCCGTCGTTGCGGTTTTTGAGGCAGCTTGAAACGGACGAGGCGGCGGGGCACTTGTGCCTGTGGCCCGGGGGCGCGCGAGGTGGGGTGCGCGCGGCGGTGTGGGACCAGCGTCAGCCGGCGGACGCGACTTCGTTGACGTTGCTGACGGTGTGCGAGGCGTTGCGCGGGTTTGAGAGGAAGTGATTGGGAAGGCATGGGAGTTTCGGAGCGAAGTTGAGAGAAAGAGGGCGGAGTAGGAGAGGGAGGTCGGCTGGGAGAGGCAACGTATCAAGCAAGAGGGATGCGCAGCGGGTTAGTTGGTTTCGCTGGGCGTAGCGCGGTTCTGCCAGCTCCAAGCGAGAGCGGGGTCGAAGACGGTGACTTGGGCGGAGTTCAGGAGTCGTTGCGCGAGGCGGTCCATGGCGAGGCGTTCTTGGCGAAGTCGAAGTTCGGACTCGATGGAGGCGCGGGCCGAGGGTGGCGGAGTTTGAGCGAGGACTTCGCCCTCGCCGAGCAGGATGGCGTAGCCGTTGTCGAGGACGATGATGGGGCTGAGTTGGCCGGGCTTAAGATCTTTGAGGGTGTTGCGGACGACGACGGCGTAGGACTGGTCGAGAGCGCTGATGGGTTCGAGGAGCCCGCCGCTGGAGGCTGAGGGGTCGAGCGAGAGGGCCTTGGCCTGAGCGGCGAACCGCTGGGTAAGTTCAGGCGCGGGTTCGGCGATTCGGGCGTGGATCCGTGCGGCTTCTTTCTCGGTGCCGGTGACGATGATGCGGCAGCGGACGCGCGGGCCGTAGCGTGCGTCGAGTTCGCGCGCGATGGTTGGTTCGTCGAGCGTGACGGTGTTGCGGGTGAGTTTGCGGAGGGTGGCGTTTCGTTCGAGGAGCGCTTTATAGCGGGCGGGGCCGAGGCCTCGGGCGCGCTGGAGCTGGGCGAGGAGCTTGGGAGATTGTTCGAGAGCCGAGTTCGATGCGGCGGTTCTTCGCAGTTGGTCGTCGAAGAGTTCGCGTTCTTGTGTGATTTCGGCCGAGGTGATGGTGAGGTTGCGGTCGGCCAACTCGCGGCGGAGCGTGCGGTCGAGGGTGAGTTCTTCGATGACGGCGCCGCCCGCGGCTTCTCCGAGCGCGGCGCGAAGCTCTTGCCAGGCGACTGGTTCGTCGGCGATGACGGCGGCGGGTTGGCGATCGGCGCTGGCGGGCTGGTTGCGGTCGAGTTTCTGTTCTGCGGCCCGCAGGCCTGAGAGATCGCGAGGGTCGTTGTGGTCGGGAATGGATGAGCAGCTGGCGGTGAAGATCGCGAGGGCGCAGGTTACGTGCTTGAGGATCAATCGGCTAGAGCATGCCGCGCGAGGTTGGTTCGACGCTCGAAGTTGGATCGGGGCGTGAGGGATTGATGGTTTTCTATGGTGGAACGTGTGCGGGTTGGTGTGCATGGTGGGTGTCGTCCGAGTAACATGGTCCGCAGATGAGCCGGGGTGAGATGAGGTGAGATGAGGTGAGATGGGGGGGGTGCCAATGGAGCGTTCCGAGATATTGTGCCAACCAGATCAGCGGGGGGTGCGTATCGGGTTTGGGATTTTGAGGCTTGGCGGAGCGTATGGGCACGGGGCCCGGTGGGTGGTGGGGACGCGATGTGATTGTTCGCGGTGAGGCGTGTTGTGCGTGAAAGAACTGGTGCGAATCGATGCCGTTGAAACCAACGCCACATGAGACGAGCCCTGCGGGTGTGCCCGCCGAACCCGGCGAGGCTGCGCGGCGTGCGAAGCGCGGTGCGGGCGAGATTGCGGCGGAGAACCTGGCGGAGAACCCGGCGGAGAGTTTGGGGGCGGGCGCGAGGCCGACGAGCAAAGCGAGAAAATCTCGGACGCTGGTGCTGTGCCCGTATTGCGGCGAGCCGACGCCGATCGCGGCGCGATGCGGTTCGTGCCGTGGGCTGCTGGATTCGTTGTCTCGGCAGGCGAGCCAGAACGCGATGGGGCCTTGGTTTATTCACGACAGCGCTAATCCGTTCAGGCCGGGGTGTTCGTACGAGACTGTGGTGGCGATGGCTAAGCGTGGGAAGATTGAGCGGCACGCGGTGATGCGTGGGCCGACGACCAAGCAGTTCTGGTGTGCCGCGACGGCGACTCCGGGCGTGTCGCATTTGTTTGGCGTGTGCTATCAATGCCGGGCGGACGTGCAGACGACCGACAACATGTGCGACGATTGCGGGGCTGATTTCACGATCGAGACAGATCGGCAGTATTTGGGGTTGAATCTGGTTGAGCCGCTGCCGGGGCAGGCGATCGCGGCCAACGAATCGGGGATCGTTTCGACAGCGGTCGGGGGTGGTGGAGTCGGCGGTGCTCGCGGGAAGCGCGAGAGTGCGGGTTTGTCGGAGGGCGGCGCGGGCTTGGCGTCGGACGACCTGACCGCGGCGATCTCGGTGCTGTCGCGGCGGCTGCGTGCGCAGACTCGGCTGGTGAACGGGCTGGCGACTTCGGTGATCGCGTTGCTGGTGACGTTGGTTGGGTTGGGGGTGTGGCTGACGGTGGACCGAGCTTCGAAGATGAAGGCCGGGATGGAGCGTCAGAGGCCGAGCGGTGTGGCGGGGCCGGGCGTGGTCGGGCGGGGTGTGGTGGTAGACGAGGTGAGCGAACTTCGAAGCGACGTGGTGCCGGAAGAGAGCGGCGGCACGAAGCGGGGGGCGGAAACGAAGGCGCTTCTGGCACCGGTTCCGGTGTCGGCTCCCGAGTTGGTTCTCGAGTTGGTGGTTGATCCGGCGGAGCAGAGGATCGCGGCGTTGATCGCCACGGACACGGTGGAATCGCTGACGAAGGCTTTGGCGTTGCTTCCGGCGGGTGGCGAGGCGGGCGGGGCGAGCGCAGGTTCGACTTCGGCTCGGCGGCGGGCGGTGGAGATGAGGATTGAGCAGTTGAGGCTGAAGGAGTTGCCGTAGGCGCGGGATTGGCGCGAGATTGGCGGGGAGTTAGGCGAGGCGGCGGGCGGTTGGCCGGGGGCGGCTTGTGGGACAAAGCACTGGGGACACTGACCTTACTTTCTACGAACTTGTGATTTTGTTGATGGAAGTGCATCAGAGGTCCGAATCGCTTCGTACCGGGTCCGACTGCCGGTTTCGTTCGGAGGGGCGTTCGCCCTGTCGCGGCGATTCCTTGGCTCGCCTACTTTTAATGGGTGTTGGACCATAATCGGAGAAGAATCATGTCGTACATTCGCAGAGCTTTGGGTCGAGTTTCGAGGGTTGGTGATCGGCGAGGTGGCACGGCTGGCGGTGGTCGGTCGGCGTTTACGCTGATTGAGCTGCTGGTGGTGATCGCGATCATTGCGTTGTTGATTGGGATTTTGCTGCCAGCGTTGGGGCAGGCGCGGCAAACCGCCCGCAAAGTTCTTTGCATGAACAACCTTGGGCAGCTCGGAAAGGCCACGGGTACGTATGCGGCCACGTTCAAAGAAACTATCTATCAGTTCTCATGGCGTGCGGGGAACTATCAGACGGACTATCCCGACCTTAAATCTGTCGCTAGCGACCCTGACACTCAATCGGCAACAAATCAGATGGTTGATATCCTTCGCCGTCGCGGGGATCACACGCAGGCGAGCATGCCCAAGCAGTCAGGGCTGATTCCGTACATGAACTACGGGCACTTGGTCCTGCTCGATTTTCTGAACTCGAAGCTCCCGGACAAGCTGGTGGTGTGCCCCGAGGATCGCTTGAAGCTGACCTGGCAGACCGACCCGAAGAACTACAAGAACTTTGAGCCGCGGGCGAACGATCAGCCCCGTTACCCGTACCTTTCGAGCTACTCGTTTGTGCCGGCGATGTGCGAGAAATCGACGAACCCGGCGACACGTATCTACCCGAACAATAATGAAGCGAACGGGAGCTTCCAGACCGGCGGGGCAAAGCTCGGTACCAACCCGTTCAGCGAGGTGCAGTTCCCATCTCAGAAAGTAATCACCTTTGACGGGGAGCAGCGGCACAGTGGTCGTCAGAAGGGGTACTGGGCGTACGACGATGTGCGAACCCCGACCGTCATGTTCGACGCTTCGGTTCGTGAGGCAAAGGTCGGTGATGCCAATCCCGGCTGGCATCCAAGGTTTCCAACGCAATCGGCGATGATTCTCGATTACTTTGGTACTCCACTAAGCGGAAAGTTCGCGATTAGTCCTCCACCAAGAAAAGAGGGCGGGGACAAGGTGTTCGGCTCGATGTACTGGACCCGCGGCGGGCTCCGCGGCGTCGACTTCGGCGGTGGCGAGATCGGTACAGGTCAGTCCAAGAACTGATTTGATTTGAAGATCGTGATGTTTCAACCTCAATCCCGCCACCTTTGGCGGGTTTTTTCTTTGGCACTGCGCGAGACGAGGGAGGCACTGCACGAGGAGGTCAACCTTGGCCGGGGCGGGAATCTTGAAAGACCTCTTCCCTGGGCCCGGGATCTGTGGTAGGCTCGCGAGGTCGGATGGCTAGCCGTTCTGGCTGGTTGCTGTATCCCGGTCTGGGGGTCGTCTTTGAGGAGTCACGCCATGAGAAAGATGATGACGCGTTTGAGGTTCGGGTCGCGGCGCGGGTTCACGCTGATTGAGCTGTTGGTGGTCATTGCGATTATTGCGTTGTTGATTGGGATTTTGCTGCCAGCGTTGGGGCAGGCGCGAGGGACGGCGCGGCTGGCCAAGTGCATGAACAACATGGGGCAGCACGGCAAGTCGTTGGGGACGTATTCGGCGGACTATCAGGACCGGGTGTATGCGTTCACGTGGAGGGCGGGAAACTACCAGACGACGTATTCGGATCTCAAGCCAGCGGGGGACGATCTGACGGCGGCGGCGTATCAGGCGGTGGACATCATCCGTCGTCGCGGTGACCGGACGCAGGCGAGCCTCCCGTTCCCGGGCTTTCCAAAGATCACGGGGTGGATCCCGCACATTTATTACACGCACCTGGTGCTGCAGGACTATTTGAACTCGCGGCTACCGGACCAACTGGTCTTGTGCCCGGAGGACAAGATCCGACTTTACTGGCAGGCCAACAAGGAGCTTTTTAAGAGCTCAGGATCGCCGGTTAACCCGGCCCCGGGCGGGCAGCAGGAACACCGTTGGCCGTACTCGTCGAGTTACAACCACACGGTGGCGTCGTTCGACAATTCGCCGGTTGGGAAGCGGATCTGGACGAACTCGAGCGCGGGGGTGCAGATCAACGACTCGAAGGGGCTGAAGCTGGGGAACACGCGGCTGTCGGACGTCACGTTCAGTTCGAGCAAGGTTCTGCTGTACGACGACGTTCGGCGGCATGCGAAGATCAAGTTCTGGTGGGCCTACGACGACATTGTGAACCCGGTGGCGTTCTTTGATGGGTCGGTGCAGATGAAGAGGACGGGCGATTCGAACCTAGGTTGGCATCCGAACGAGCCCACAACGAATGTCCCTCTCAACATTACGTATAACCCGAAGTACAACGTGGACCCGCCAGCGCGTGTGACGGGCGAGACGTATTTCGGCCGATATGCGTGGACGCGCGGCGGGATCAAAGGGACTGACTTTGGCGGCGGCGAGATCGGGACGGGGCAGCCTGGGAAGTGAACGTTCGTCGGTGATCGACAATCAGATATCGAATTCATCCTCACCGCTGAGCGGTGGGGATTTTCTTTGGTTGGGGAAGACGGCGTGCGTCAGCGCCGGAGTTCGCCGAGGATCGTCTCGATGCGGCCGACCAGCCCGGCCATACTGACGACGCCGGAGACGTCTTGTGCGGCGTGGGCGGCGGCGCGGGTTCGTTCGCGTGTGAGGTAGTCGCCGAGGGTTTCTTGCCATTGGTGGGCGGTGGGGTGTTCGAGGATGGTGCCGAGTTCGGGGGTGCCGAAGTGGGCGGGCTCGATGAGCTCGGCGCCGGGGGCGTGGCGGGTGGCGAGGACGGGGACGCCTAGGCGGAGCGCGTCGGCGATGAAGCGGCCGGTGGACGAGACCGTGAACATGGAGGGGAACGCGAAGGGGAACGTGGAGGGGAGGGTGGAGGGGGGGGCGGACCAGGGGGCGACGGCAAGGTCGGCGGCGGCGAAGGCGGCATCGGCGCGAGCGGTGCCGCCGAGGAAGCGCAGGCCTTCGGTGCAGTTGGCGTGGTCGGCGGCGCGATGAGCGTGGTGAGCGTGGCGACCCATGACAAGAAGGAGGGGCGGGTTAACGGCTCTGCGGCGGCGCAGGCTGGCGAATCCGGCGAGGAGTGTGGAGAGGCCGGGGCGCTTGGCGTGGACGGCCGAGAGGAGCACGACGGGGCGATCGGGGGAGATGCCCAGCAGGTCTCTGGTTTGGGTGCGAAGTTGCAGACGTTGATCGGGGTTGGGTGGATCGAAGCGGCTGGCGTAGCCGAGGGCGCGGACCTGGCCTCGTGATTCGAGCTGGCCGAGGCGTGCGAGGATGGGCGGCGAGGAATCACGGTGGTTGCGGCGTGCGCGTGATTCGGCGAGGAGGGCGGTGGGCAGCCAGGGGCGCGCGAGGACTTCGAGCAGGGCGGAGAGAGGCGTGTGAGCACGGAGCTGCGCGGCGAGTTCGGTGAGCGTGCCGGAGTTAAGCGGCATCCAGATATCGCCGGGGGCGAGAGGTGTGAGCGAGATCGTGGCGTGGGCTGGTGCGTGCGTGCTCGTGCGGGCTGGTTGGCGGAGTGTGGTGGTCCAGTTGTGAAAGCCGAGCGGGTCGCTGCCTCGGAGAGTGCGATGGGGACGGCGGACGATGAGGTCGAGGCTGGCGAACATGGCGGGGTTTTCGAGGCCGTCGCAGGCGATGGTGACGTGATGGCCTTGCTTGGCGAGGGCGTGGGCGAGGTGGGCGGCCCAGGCGGTGGGCGACCAGGCGAAGCCGCGGATGTATTCGGCGAGGATGGTGATGTTCACGAGGCGGGCGTTCTCGATGGCTTTGTTGTTCGCGGCATCCACGAGGGGCAGAGGGCGAGGAGCGTGGTGAGGAACGCGGCGGTTTGAGAGTTGACGTGGACGGGGTCGAAGAGACTGACGAGGACGAGGCCTAGGACGGCGTAGAAGGGGCCAGCGGAGTAGCCTCCGCCGCCGAGCAGGGCGAGTGCGGCGGCGTTGCGGAGCGTGATGACGAGCGCGGCTAGTGCGAGCACGACGCCGACGATGCCGGTGGTTGCGGCGATGTGGAGGATGGAGTTGTGGGCGTGGGTGTGGACAGGGTCGCGGGGCGGTCGGTCGCTGGGGACTTGTCTCGGAAGTTGTCCCTGAACTTGGTCCTGAATTTGGTCCTGAGTTTGGTCCTGAGTTTGGTCCTGAGTTTGGTCCTGAGTTTGGTCCTGAGTTTGATCGGCGAGTTGCTGGGTGCGAACCCAGGCTTGGTAGCCGCCGGCTCCGACGCCGATGATGGGGTGAGCCTTGAAGGCTTGGACTGCCCACATGGCCATGGCGATGCGTGCGCCGGTGTCGCTGGCGTAGTCGCCGCGGTTGAGGGCGGCGTGGATGTCGGCGCGGGCGAGTTCGACGCGGCGTTCGATGGCGGGGCCGATGCGTGGCCAAGCGATTGCGATGACGATACCGAACACGACGGCGGCGGAGGCGAGTGCGACGATGGCTCGTCGGCGGCGTTTGGCGACGGCGACGGAGAGGACGGCCGCGATGAGCAGGAGGGCTGACGCGGCGATCCAGGCACCGCGCGAACCGGTGGCGAAGACGCCGACGAGAGTGATGGCCGAGCCGGTGATGCCGAGCCAGCGAGCTGGGCCGACGCCGCGGAGTGCGGCGGGGAGGTGGAGGCCGAGGGCTCCGGAGAGCATGGAGGCACCGACGACGGGCTTCCACCAGCCGCTGTTACGATCGATGGCTCTATCCCAGCGGAGGGCGTCGATGTGCCAGTGTGTGCCGATGGCGTGGGCGATTTGCGAGGCGTTGCCGCAGAGCAGGCCGACGGCGAGGGCGGCGAGGAGCTTGCGGCGTTCGGTCATGACTGGCCAGAGGGCGAAGAAGGTCCAGGCCCAGCGGGCTTGGCTGGCTTGCAGAATTCCTTGGGCGCGGTCTTGCGTCCAGAGGAGCGAGAGGGCGTGCCAGAGCAGGAATGCGCTGGCGACGATGACCAGAGGTTGGGTCAGGAATTCTTTGTACACGCGCCAGGTGGTTGGGAGGCGGAGCAGGGCGCAGGCGATGACCCCGCCGCCGGCGAGTTCGACGAAGGTCGTCGGCCAGCCGACCATGAAGCACCAGAAGAACGCGGTGGCGATGTGGGCGTGGTAGAGGAAGGATTTTTCGTTGCGCTGGCGATCGAAGTCGGCTTGAGCGTGGGCGCGGTTCCAGAGCGAGCCGCCGAGCCAGGCGGCGAGCCAAGCGACGAGCATGGCCGTCGGGCGCGTGCGTTCGGGCTTTGTGTGGACTTGAGACATTTGAAGAGCGTCGCTTCGGGAAGCATGAGGGCGGGGCGGGATGGGAGCGGGATCGATTTGAGCGGTTGAACGCGGAGATCATCGGCCAATGCGGATGATTGAGGGCAACCTGCTCGTCTGATCAAGGTACAGAGTCGTGACAATCTTGACACGGGTTTGGAACGTCTATGTAGGGGCGAGCGAGGGACGAGCGCGGCGAGTTCGGGCTGGCTTGGGGATGTTTGGCGTTCGGAGCGGGCGGTGCCGGGTAGGATCTTGCGAGAGATGCAGGGTGCGAGTGGGGCCTTGGGACGGAGCGGGGATGGGGGTGGGGATGAG
>Ga0209591_10001628_pt1 | contig 27609 bp, 32 predicted proteins | sample MAT01_FD_187207 | JGI IMG/M metagenome (GOLD analysis project Ga0209591, IMG submission 187207) | Freshwater microbial communities from Lake Fryxell liftoff mats and glacier meltwater in Antarctica - MAT-01 (SPAdes) (version 2) | ecosystem: Environmental > Aquatic > Freshwater > Ice > Liftoff... | reverse complement strand
TGAAGATAAGAGAGAAGTGATCCCTAAGACAATGCGCATTGGAATTTCAAAAAATATTCTGGATTCAGATGGGCTTCATCCGGAAGTGAAAAATAATTTTAAAAAATCGATTGAGAAACTGACGGAAATGGGATATGAGATTGTGGATATTGAACTTCCTAATATCAGCCAAGCTTTGGCTGTGTACTACATTATTGTGCCGGCAGAAGTGTCATCAAACCTTGCGCGATTTGACGGAGTGAAATACGGAATGCATTCCGAAGGAAAGGATTTGCTCGACGATTACGTGCTTACTCGCCGTGAAGGTTTTGGTAAAGAAGTCAGACGCAGAATTATGCTTGGAACATATGTTCTTTCCTCGGGGTATTATGACGCTTATTATGGAAAAGCGAATGCTCTACGAAGCTTGATTAGAAAAGATTTTGAAAACGCCCTTGAAACGGTCGATGTGATTTTGACTCCGACAACCCCGACCCCCGCGTTTCCAATCGGAGAGAAATCAAAAGACCCTCTCCAAATGTATTTGGAGGATATTTTCACAGTGCCCGCAAGTATTACGGGAAATCCAGCCATATCTATTCCTTCCGGGTTTACTAATGACGAGAAAAAGCTCCCACTCGGAATACAGTTCCTTGCGCGTCCTTACCGAGAGGATATACTTTTCAAGGTAAGCAAAGATTTCCTTGGTGAGATATAATTACTTCGAATTGTTTTGTGACGAAGGATCGTGTTCTCTCAGTTTTTTGTATCAACTTAAAACTCTAAACTTAAAACCCTCTAATGGCTGATCTTAAAAAACCCGCACCAAAGCCTCGTCCAAAACCATTTGAGACAGTCTTCACGCTCATTATTATTGCACTTATCATTAGTGCAATTTTTCAAAGAATCCCGCTCTTATTCTCACAATTTCAAACCTCTGAAGTAGAGCGAAGCGTCTCAGATTTTTTTAGTCGTCACGTCTGGCCAGCGTTAAAATTATTTTCATATGCTATTTCTGCAGCCGCTGTGGTGGGGTCGGTGTATGCAGTCAAAGCGCTAACCGCAGTGACGGTTGCTCAAAATGCTTATTTTAGCGCTGTCCCGGTCGAAGAAGATCAGAGCGACGTTGCGATGAAAAATCGAAGATGGGAAAAAGTATTAGCCCACTTGAGTTCTCCGAGTCCGAGTGACTGGAAGTTTGCAATCCTTGAAGCCGACATTATTCTCGACGAGCTTCTTGATGCTACGGGATATAGAGGTGAGACTGTCTCAGATAAGCTTAAAAGAGTCGAGGCGGGCCAATTTAGAAGCCTGGAGGGGGCGTGGGAAGCTCATAAAGTTCGCAATAGCATTGCTCACGAAGGCTCTGATTTTGTCGTAACGGAGAGGGAAGCGAAGAGGATTATAGATCTCTACAGGGATACATTTGAAGAGTTCCACTTTATCTAATTGATTTTCTCTTGTGTAATACTGAACTTTTGCTATAATCACCCCACTTTAGATTTAGAAATTTGAAGAATACATAGCGGGTTGGAGGAGTAGTACCTCGACAGGCTCATAACCTGTAGGCACCGGTGCAAGTCCGGTACCCGCAACAAGTATGAAAATAATCCCGTTTACGGGATTATTTTCATAAGGTATAGTGATTTCGGTTCTATATGTCGGTGTAGCTCAGGTGGTTAGAGCGAGCGCTTCATAAGCGCTAGGTCATTGGTTCAAGTCCAATCATCGACACAACACAAGTAGGAGTAAAAAGTATAGGTAAATGCCCTGTCACGATGTATTGTAGATAGATGCCTGTATATAAAAAAATTAATAAGGATTTTTTTAAACTATGGACGTCGAATATGGCGTATGTGCTCGGATTTTTCTCTGCAGATGGCTATATCACAGTTAATAAACGAGGAGGACAATTTTGGTGTATCGAAATAGCAGACAAACTTTTATTAGAACAAATTAAAAAAAACATACAAGCAGATCATGTTATAAGTGTTCGACGCAAAAAAGGGAATAGAAAAGTTACCTACCGGCTCCAAATTGGAAGCATTGAAATGTGTAATGATTTGCGAAGGTGGGGGATTCACGAATTAAAAACATACAATATGATTACTCCGCATATTCCTCTGCAATTTCTAAAAGATTTTACTCGTGGTTATTTTGATGGTGATGGTAATGTTTGGTTAGGATATATACATAAAGAAAGAAGGACTCCAATCCTTATAATTCAGATCGCTTTCACATCTTCCTCTTTGCTGTTTCTTGAAGGCCTAAAAAATCTCTTACAACCAACTGTTGTAAGTGGTGGTTCAATTTATAAGCCCAAAAATGAGAATTTTTATAGGTTGCAGTTTTCCAATAAGGATGCTTTGAAATTATATGAATTTATGTATAATCATGAAGCTCGTAATGGGGCAAAAGACCTTTTTCTCCCTAGGAAGAAGAATGTTTTTAAACGGTATATAAAAATGCGGTCGTAGCTCAGCTGGTTAGAGCGCCGGCCTGTCACGCTGGAGGTCGTGGGTTCAAATCCCATCGACCGCGCAAGCAAATCCCCGAAAGGGGATTTTTGCTTGGGCGGTCGAAGAAAGCAATGGGACTGCTTTCACCCACGCTTGAAAAGGTTTTTGCAAAATAAAATCACTGGACTCCCTAAATCGACGCACTTTTTTACATAGATACTGATTACAAATTATATCCTGCAGATTTGCTATAGTATAAGTATGAAAAAATTCTTCACCATTTTCTTCGTTATTCTTGGAGTTGTTTTCTTTATTCTAATACTACTGGGTGCTTATATGTTTGTGTTCGACCCTTATCAGATTAAACCACTTTTCTTTCCATCAAAATCAGAAGTAAATTCACCACCAAGCACAAAAAATCCTGCGTTAAACACATCGCAAGAGAAAGCTCTTGAATCGATTGGCGTTGATCCTGCAAAGATACCTTCAAAATTTACCCCAGCTCAAGAGGCTTGTGGTATAAAAGTACTCGGAGAAGCTCGAATCACTGAAATTAAGGCAGGATCCTCTCCTACGGCCACAGAAATATTTAGTCTAAAAGGGTGTATCTAATTTCAGACTCGACACATAGTGCTTTTTAGTACAGTAACAACCTCGTTATAATATCGAAGGAAAACCGCAGGTCGCACTACTCTAGAGTCTTTGATCTTTTCAAAAAATATAATTTCACCAAGATTGAACTAAAGAAGAATATCTGAGCCATGTAGAACGCCCAGATAATGATAAGTACGAGTGCTGCCGCAGAGCCATACACACTAATTGCCGAAGAGGATCCTAGATAGATTCCTACTAGATACTTACCAATCGTAAAAAATGCTCCTGCAATAAACCCACCTATAAGTGAGGCTTTATTTCCAATCTTCTTTGATGGAAGGAAGCGGTAAATCAAGGAGAGGAAGAGAGAGATGAGTACAAAAGAAACTGTAATTTCAGAAAACCTTGCTAGATAATCTGCCCCTGGAATTCCAGTCAGCAGTATTCCAGAAAGGGCAGTGACTATGGCGCTAGCAGTCAGAGAAACAAGAAGAAGGAACCCCACAGAAAGAACCATTCCGATAGAGAGGAGTTTCTCCTTCAACGTCGCTCTAATACCCCCTCTTTTTTGAGGTTCCGCTTCAAAAATATTATCAAGCGCGGCTTCTAGTTCAGAGAAAATCCCCGTTGCTCCTAAGAGGATGATAATGAATCCAAAAATAATCAAAAAAATGTTGCTACTTTGAGGAGTCGATGAATTAAGGAGAGAATCTATAAAGAGTGTTCCACTCTGTCCAAGCACAGCAGTAAATTCTTTGAGAATGCTTGCTTTCGCAACGCTTTCGTCTATAAAAAGGCCGGCAATTGCTACAGCAATAATCAGAAGGGGAGCGATAGAGAAGATTGTGTAATAGGCAACAGAGGCTCCGTAAGTGGATGCCTTGGAGTCGCTCCAGGCAGAACCTATCCGTTTGCCTTCGTGTAAGATATTCGAATATATTTTTCTTAAGGTCATGCAATTAGTATATCAATATTTATTAAAGGTATTAAACCTCAAGGCAGAGCCTTGGTCACACCGAGTTCACTCCGCTCACCCGCATCGCAGTAGACCCCCGGGTTCTCACCCTTCTCACTCTATGTCTACAATAAAACTGACCTCACGAAGTGAGGTCAGTTGTTTGAGTAGTCGATTGGAGGATTGAGGGGCTGTTCGATAACGGTGACTTTTACAACCGCATGTTCCTCGATAAAGGCCATAGTGACTTCAGGAAGTCCGCTAATGTAAAGACGAGACAAGGCGCTATCCAGCTCGCTCACGCTTGCGATCTTAGCTTGGATTCCTTTATAAAAATAAAAAAGCCCATCTGCTACAGTTAAAAACTCTGCACTTTTGTTTTGATTGTGAAACTGCCAGTAACAACGTTTCTTGCCCTTTATTTTACAAAGCTTCGACACCGGTGTTTCGCTCATTGAAGCCTCCCTTAGGTGAAAAGAAGTGAATCTTCTGCCATTATCTCTATTTTAGAGAATTTGTCTAGTCACTCACATGTGCAAAAAGGCAGTGTATACTATTGATATGAACAACGAAGAGATTTCAAAGAAATTAGAAGAGATGAACGCAAAGATTGACGAGGTGCACGAGTCTACCAGTAAGCTAATGACTTATTTTAAGTGGACACTGATCATAACGGGACTTATGATTGCTTTGCCACTTGTAGGACTTTTGTTCGCAATTCCTACTTACCTCAAGAATCTTGATGCAATCACCGCGTTTTAATTTTGCCAAAACGCTCTAAATTCCCTATGATAGTGAAACTGTTTATATACAGTAAGCCGTTGTAGCTCAGTTGGTAGAGCACGTCATTGGTAAGTAATATTGCCCTTCATTTTGGAAACGAAGTGATGAAGCCCGAATAACGGTTAAAGTCCACAGTGTGGGTAAGACCGTGGCGACACTTTCGCCCGAACGACTGACAAGGGAACCCACAAGCGTTGCGCTCGGGTTAAGATACAGTCTAATCCTTCTATAAGCTCCTGTTGAGTGAAACTAAGGTATCAATGAATGACGAGGTCAGCAGTTCAATCCTGCTCAACGGCTCCGAGTGAAGCGAGAGAGAACGTTAGCGCAAAACTGCTTTTGCACGTGGCGGGATTGAAAAGGTTCTTCCTTATATTCGAACTTGTTGAATTGCGAATACTTGGAGCAATTCAAAGACGGACTGAGCGAAAGCGGAGGAGTCGGGGTCGCGGAATTTTATAGTGGAAAAATATCCGTGACATCATGTAAGAATATGGAAAACCTGTACTGAATCTGTAAGATTCAATCCTGCTCAACATTTCAGAATTACACAGCCGGGATAGTTCAGTGGCAGAACATTACTTTCGTAAAGTAAAGACGTGGATTCGATTTCCACCCTCGGCTCACTTTGTGACTCTTTACCAAGGTCCGACCTCGGTAAAGAGTCACTTGTTGGAACACTGTGTAGGTCATGCGAGCCAATATTCCGTCCAAAAGGAGTACGGTTTCTATAAGAAGAGGATTCGCAAAACCTCGGATACTTTTTTGAAATTTCGAAAAAGATTTTGGGTTGGATTCCGCCGTGCTGGAAGGATGAGAAGCGAAACTTCGAAGCCCGGAGCGCGACAAAGCAAGGCGGGCGTAGATTTCGTTGTCAGTCTGCGAGCCATGAAACCAGGGGCAGAGCTTCACGTAAATTTTTAGCAGAACATTATCCGTGATTCGGAAGTGGGTACTGCGGGTTCGGTTTTTTTGGGGGGGTGATATAATTATGAACATATATATGTATATGAAAAAAATAATTATTTGGTCTGCTTTTAGTTTTCTATTTTTATTAGTCGGAGTCTATCCGGTTTTTGCTTCAACCGCCCCCTCTGCACCCACAGGTCTTACTCCAACCCCTGGCAATACACAAGTCGGTCTCACCTGGACTGCACCAGCAGACGGCGGGTCCGCTATTACCGACTACAAAGTTGAGTATCAAGCATCTAACGGAGTTATCTATGTTGCAAATATAAACAACGACACCATCCTCAAATCTACCGACGGTGGAGCAAGTTGGACAGACACTACCAACGGTGGAGCGTTTAATAGTCCAACGGGCATCACCACCGATAGTTTAAACAACATTTATGTTACAAATTATAACAACACCATCCTCAAATCTACCGATGGCGGAGCAAGCTGGACAAATACTACCAACGGTGGAGTGTTTATTAGTCCAAGGGCCATCACCACCGATAGTTTAAACAATATCTATGTTACAAATTTTGGCAACAACACCATTCTCAAATCTACCAACGGTGGAGCAAGCTGGACAAATACTACCAACGGTGGAGCGTTTAATTTTCCAACAGGCATCACCACCGATAGTTCAAACACTATCTATGTTGTAAATGCTAGCAACAACACCATCCTCAAATCTACCAACGGTGGAGCAAGCTGGACAAATACTACCAACGGTGGAGCGTTTAATAATCCACAAGGTATCACCACCGATAGTTCAAACACTATCTATGTTTTAAATGCTAGCAACAACACCATCCTCAAATCTACCGATGGCGGAGCAAGCTGGACAAATACTACCAACGGTGGAGCGTTTAATAATCCATACGGCATCACCACCGATAGTGCAAACAATATCTATGTTGCAAATATAAACAACGACACCATCCTCAAATCTACCGACGGTGGAGCAAGTTGGACAGACACTACCAACGGTGGAGCGTTTAGTGGTCCGTTCGGCGTGGGAGCTTCGAAGTGGCTTACTTTCTCTGATGGCACATCAACGACAGCTTCAACAACCGTTACAGGTCTCTCCAACGGCACTTCATACGATTTCCGAATCAGTGCTATCAATGCAGTTGGTACGGGATTGCCATCGAGTGCGGTAAGTTCGACTCCTGTTGTGGCATCATTCACCGTCACCTACACCGCAGGAACAGGAGGTACCATCATTGGCACAGCTTCACAGACGATAAATTCCGGATCAGACGGTACGGCCGTCACCGCAGCTCCAAACTCTGGATATAGATTTGTGAGTTGGAGCGATGCTTCTACGAATGCTTCTCGAACAGATACAAATATAACAGCCGATCATACGTATGCAGCCAGTTTTGAATTGATTCCTGTTCCTCGTTCTTCTGGCGGGGGTTCTAGTGTGCAGAGTCGCGTTGCGAATCTTATAGCCATGGGAAACAAATCAACAGCAGACGACCTCAAAGCAAAATATCCAAATCTTTTCCCGGTTGAATCAAACAATATAAAAGTAATCACCACAGGCTTACCTCCCAGATTCCAATTCAAAAAAGATTTAAAACCAAAAGTTACAAATGATGATATAAAAACCTTGCAGATATTTTTGAATGCAAATGGATTTATTGTTGCAAAATCAGGTGCAGGTTCAAAGGGGCACGAAACTAACTATTTTGGCCAAAAAACCAAACAAGCTCTGATGAAATTCCAACAAACACACGTGAAAGACATTCTGACTACACTAGGTCTAAAAGGTCCAACTGGTATCCTTGGTCAAAACTCTCGAAAAGTGATCAATGAGTGGATTGAGGGTGAACAAAGATAGTATTTTTGTTAACATGAGGTTTTTTTAAAGCCCTCCTTGACTCCTTACCAAGGTCCGACCTTGGTAAGTCAAAAACTTCAATTTTCTGTTTTAGTTAAAGCGTTTGCAATATTTTACACATCATGATAATTTCTAGAAAGAAATTTCCTTTAAAAGGGGTGATATATGAAGAGCGTTGTTGAACTTACAGACATCGAACTTTCCCGACTCATTTTGCGTAAAATGTGGCAAATACATGATGCTGGTGGTATTTCGATGGGAAGATCTCAAGAAAACAAATTACTAGAAGCAGTTCTTGAATTAATTCCCCTTCCTAAAAAGGTACTCTTGGATAAATTTTCTCAAAAAGAACTTCTCAAAGAAGCAGATAGGAGAAGGTATGAGAAGACGAAACATATCGTAGAAAAAGGTTATGATTGGTAAGCTCACACATTTGACTAAAAAAGGCAAAAGAGTAATCTGAAAAGTATCAGCAAAAGTGTGAGGATTGACCCGCATACTTTTCCTACCAGCTAGTTGGTAAGGTAATGGCTTACCAAGGCTATGACGGGGAAGGCTGAAGGGTGGAAGTGGTCCACCACCCGTGCAGATTATGTTCTGCAGTGCAGGACTCGTGCTTAGGTAGTTTCTTGCGATGCACAATCGTATGATGAATATCTTTGCAGGATTAGATACCCTACAAATACTCATCGCAGAGAAAAATTGCTGTGGATACGTCCGAAGGGTCGAACTCCAGATGGATAAGCACGAAGGGGTGTTCAGGCAGACTTTTGCCTGTGCACCCCTTTCTTTTGCTATAATCACTCTCGTGGACAAATACTCATCGCAGAGAGAAATTGCTGTGGATACGTCCGAAGGGTCGAACTCCAGATGGATAAGCACGAAGGGGTGTTCAGGCAGACTTTTGCCTGTGCACCCCTTTCTTTTGCTATAATCACTCTCGTGGACAAAGACTCAATACAAAAACAAATCGACACGCTTGAAGCCGAGATGGTATCAAGTGATTTTTGGTCTGATAAGGACAAGGCTCAAAGAGTCATAAAAGAAATTCAGGATTTGAAAGACAGCTTTTCCGGTGTCGGAAAATATGATAAAGGAGATGCTATTATGACGATTTTCTCAGGTGCTGGAGGAGATGATGCAGAAGATTTTTCATCAATCCTTCTTCAAATGTATATAAAGTATATTCATAATAAGAGTTGGAAATTTGCTTTGATCCATGAAAATAAGAATGACCATGGGGGGTATCGCAATATTACTATCGAGATACAAGGAAAAGGAGTCTACGGTACCTTGAAGAATGAGTCAGGAGTTCACCGCCTTGTCCGCATTTCTCCATTTAACGCTAAGCAGTTACGCCACACATCTTTTTCATTAGTAGAAGTTATTCCAAAGTTTGAAAAAACAGGGGAATTAAATATTCCTGAAACAGATATCAGAGTTGAGCTTTCAAAGTCAGGTGGCCCCGGAGGTCAAAATGTAAATAAAAGAGAAACAGCCGTGAGAGTGGTTCATATCCCAACCAATCTTTCCGCTCACGTGACTAGTGAGCGTTCACAGGGGCAGAATAAAGAAAAAGCCTTGGCAATTTTGACTGGAAAAATCTACAAACGATTGGAAGAAGAGCGGATAGCAAAAGAAAAAGGAATGTATATTTCAAAAAGTACTCAAATTGAGTGGGGTAATCAAATACGCTCCTATGTGATGCATCCGTACAAAATGGTCAAAGATCACCGTACGAATATTGAAACAGCCAAGATTGATGCGGTGCTCGATGGCGAGATTGAGGAGTTTATCATTGCAGAAAAAGACCTGTAGCTACCTTTTCTACATATCTATTTGGAAAACCCGGTATTTTTTGTGGTACAATACTCTAACGATGATTTATTTTGATAAGGTTTCAAAAATTTATACTGATGAATCTATTGCTCTGCAAGATGTGAGCTTTGCTGTTGAACCGCAAGAATTTGTTTCCATAGTTGGGCACTCTGGAGCGGGTAAGACCACACTCTTGAAGCTTATCCTTGCGGAAGATAAACCATCTTCGGGTAAGGTTTTTTTTGGCTCAACTAACATTCACAATCTTCGTCATAACGATGTGCCTGAGTATCGAAGGCGCATTGGGGTGGTGTTTCAAGACTTCAGACTTCTCTCTGATAAAAACGTGTATGAAAATATCGCCTTCAGCATGGAGGCGGCGGGAAGAGGGGATGAAGAGATTGAATCAGACGTTCCCCACGTCCTTGAGCTCGTTGGTCTTTCAAAAAAGATTTGGAATTTTCCCCACGAGCTTTCTGGAGGAGAAAAACAGCGTGTCGCTATTGCTCGAGCAATTGTAAACCAGCCAGACATTATTATTGCTGACGAGCCTACGGGAAATTTGGACCCAGTGAATACGTACGAAATTGTGCAGATTTTGAAAAAAATTAATGATTTGGGAACCACCGTCATCCTAACTACTCACAACAAAGGAGTTATTGACTCGTTGGGCAGAAGAGTTATTACTATGGAGAACGGGCAAGTCGTACGAGATGATAAGGAAGGAAGGTATATAATATAAATAATGAGAGTGCTGTGATGATCATCTTCACTTCATTCAATAACAATCAATTATGCTTTGGACCACCACAAAAAGAATTATACGAAGCGGTTTTTTTAACTTTTCACGAAATGCATTCGTGTCTCTTTCATCGGTGCTTGTTATGGTCATTACACTCTCGATGATCAGCTCGCTTATTTTTGTCTCGGCTATTTTAAATGCATCTCTCAAAGAAATTCAAAACAAGGTTGATATTAATGTGTATTTTGTCACTACAGCTGAAGAGAGTGATGTGCTCGCCGTAGAAGAGACACTCAAAACCCTTCCAGAAGTGGCTGAAGTGACGTATGTTTCTCGAGAGGATTCGCTCGCTGCCTTCAAAAAGCTTCACGAAAACGACAAACTCATTCTTCAATCACTTGAAGAACTCGACGACAATCCACTCGGCGCAACCCTCAACATTAAGGCAAAAGATCCTTCACAATATGAAGGAATTGCATCGTTCCTTGAAAGTAAACAAACTCTTTCTTCTGACGGAACTTCTATCGTAAGCAAGGTTAATTTCTACCAAAACAAAATAGCTATCGATAAGCTCACTAAAATCATTACATCAGCTGAGAAACTTGGATCAATCCTGACTATTATCCTTGTTATTCTTTCTGTAATCATCACTCTCAATACCATCCGTCTTGCAATTTATGTATCTCGAGAAGAAATAGCTATCATGCGTCTCGTAGGAGCAAGCTCGTTCTATATTCGTGGGCCATTCGTCGTCGTAGGAACTATTTACGGTGTCGTGTCGGGTATCTTAACTCTGATGATCTTTTACCCTGTTACCTACTGGCTTGGGGGTATCACTTCTAACTTCTTTATCGGTATAAACATTTTTGATTATTATACTCAAAACTTTGGACAAATCTTCCTTGTTATTATGGCATCAGGAATCGTCATTGGAGCAATATCAAGCTATCTTGCAGTTCGAAAATATCTCTCGGTGTAAATTGAAAATATGATTAACAACAAAAAACTCCCTTAGGGAGTTTTTTTGTTGTTAATCAACGAACGTGAGAGCTTTTCCAACGGCATTCGCTCGACCTGTTCGGCCTATGCGGTGAACGTAGTCGTCGTAGGTGGCAGGAATATCGTAATTGATAACATGTGAAATGTTGGCAATATCGAGTCCTCGAGCTGCGACATCTGTCGCCACAAGCACTTGAACCTTTCCATCCTTGAATGCATTGAGCGCTCTTTGGCGCTGTCCATGACTCTTGTTTCCGTGGATAGATTCAGACTTGAATCCGAGCTTTCCAAGATTTTGAGAAAGCTTTTCAACGCCATGCTTGGTTCGTCCAAAAATAATTACCTTTTGAAAATCAGGGTTTTTGAGGAGCTCTTTGAGCGCATCTACTTTGTCTTGTCCGGTTTTCATACGAACAATATCTTGATCAATATTTTTTGATGTGTCTCTGGTTTTTACTGAGATGGAAACTGGTTCCTTTAGAAAATCAGAAATAAGACCTTCAATTTCCTTAGACATTGTTGCTGAGAAGAAGAGGGTGTGTCTGTCTTTTGACATTTTTGACATCAAATATTTCATATCAGCGATGAATCCCATATCGAGCATTCGGTCCGCTTCGTCCAAGACAACTGTCTTAGTGTTTGAAAGATCGAGACTTCGTCGCTCAATAAGATCTTTAAGGCGTCCTGGAGTACCAATAACGAACTGGTTTTGGTACTTTAATTGCTTAATTTGAGGACCAATTGGAGTACCTCCAACACAGCACACAGAGAAAATGCCAAGAAGAGGGGTGAAGCCTTTGAGCTCCTGCTCAATCTGGATAGCTAGTTCGCGAGTAGGAACCACGACAAGAACGTTTTCCTTTGGGTTATTTAGAATTTTATGAATAAGGGGAATGAGAAACGCTGCTGTCTTTCCAGTTCCTGTGTTTGCAATACCGACAACATCTTGTCCTTTTAAAATGTGAGGGATTGCTTTGTCTTGAATCGGGGTAGGAGAGATGTATCCTTTTTTGATGATGTTTGTTTTGAGTCTTTCGTCGATAGCAAAGTCACTGAACTTGTGTTCAGGAAGAAAGTGAGTCTCTGTTTCTTCAACTACAACAGCACGATTAATAAACATGCCGATGTCGAGCTTGTCAGTTCGTCCTCCTCCACGATTGCGGTTTGAAGAGCGATTTTTGTTAAATGGCGGTCTGCCACCAGAGCTTGTAGGGCGACTTCCTCCGCGAAATGGAGGACGGCTACCGTATGAAGGGCGTGCTCCTGGGCGGGCTGAATCAGAGCCTCCCGATCGTGCTGGAGGGCGTGTGCCATACGAAGGGCGTGATCCTGTTCGAACAGGAGGCCTACTGCCGAAAGTGGGCTTAAATGAACCCGTTCCTCTAAAAGGGGAACGCGAGCTTGTCGGTCTTCCAGAGGGTTTTGACCCGCTGTTTGATGATTTTTGATACATATAGGTTGTGCAAACCGCTCGCGCAGATAGGGGCCTGAAAGCCGCTCGGTCGTTTCAGAAAAAGTTTTTAAAGGGTTACTTTCAAAAACGAAAACGTGAGAATGTTTGAACCAGTATAATAGTATTAAACGCTTATTTTGTCAATGTCTTCTCTATGACATTGTAAAACCAAACTAGCACGTAGAAATAAGACTTCTGTTAAAGGTCAAATTAAAATAAAGCACCACTGACAAAACAGAGAATAAACACACTAATAATGTTCAATATGAACGTTATGAGTAGTACAGCTAATGTTGGCAGGTTTGAAAGTCCGAGTAACGTCAATCCTATTTCGTCTGGAAGTGGTGATACAAATGCGATGGCTCCCACAAGTGGCCTAAACAACTTAGTTGGTTTATAAGCAAGAAGTTTATGGAGCCTTTCAGAGCTCGAATGAGACGCCCATTCACGTAGGTCTTGGGTAAAGGAATCGCGGATAAAGAGAAAGATTAAAAAATCACCAATTGTGGCTCCGAGTCCACCAAGAAGAGAAACAGTAATAATGGAAGTGTCCTGAGCAATTTTCGCAAGGGCAAGCGCTGCGGGAGCGATAGTAAATATTGAAGTAAAAAATATTCCTGTTACAAAGCTTCCAATAATCTTGTTTCTTTCAGCGCCAACCAAAAAATTGGTGATTATCTCTGAATTGACGATGATAAGACCAATAATCACACTAAAAACTATCCAGAAAAGATCCTTGAATAATTTTGAAGTTAAAGACTGATTTTTACCCATGGGTCCAGTATATCAACAGATGAGAAAAGTTACTTATATATCATAAAGAGCAAATGTGATATTTGCTCTTTATGTCTGCGCTAATGAAGTTTTGTTGCCTTTCTTACTTCCGAACCGAGGAGAGCAAAAAGAGGATTAAATACCCCGCGGCTCTGCCGCGGTAGGGGTGAGCGAAGCGAACTCTGTATGACCAGGGCTATGCTCTAGGGTTTTAATACCTTTTACTGAACTGGATTTCTTCCTTGTATGATTCTAATGAGAAACATAATAACTGCAATAACGAGTAGAACGTGGATAAACCCTCCTATTGCATATCCTCCTATTAATCCAACGCCCCACAATACAAGCAAGACAATCGCAATGGTTGTAAGCATAATGGTGATATTTTAGTGTTAATTGGTAACGAAGTTATTATACATTAAAAAAAAGACATGAGGAAGTGATATCTATATATAAAAATCTGCTGCAGAAGTTTTCTGCAGCAGATTTAAATCTAGAATACTCGTTCTTTATTCTAAATATGATCCTGCTCGTTTGTTGGTATCTCACCAATATGAGCTAACATAAAAGGTTTTTTGATCGACATTGACATCCTTTTGACAAGTTTTTTTTCAGATTGACTCCATAACTTCATAAGATCAAATTGCGAATCAATGATGCTGGTAGGTTCGTTATTTCCAAGTATCTCAATATCTGTAAGAGAATATTTAATAACCTTTGTTGCGCTACAACCACTTTCCCAAAATTCACACAGCGCCAATCTGAAAGCACTAGCAGATAAATCTTCAAGACTATTAATTAGTCTTACAAAATTTGACGCACTGGTTTCACCAAAATTGCTTTTGATGCCGGAGTAAATATTTTCGAGTGCGATTGAATTGAGGTCACCTACGTAGGGAAGTCTGCTTACATATTTTCTCTCATCCATTGTAAATCTTCCGTTGGTAAAGCTTTGCACTGCAAGAGTCAAAGTTGGGAGGTTGATATGCATAGTGCATGCTCCAAAAGTGGTGAGAAAGCAAGGAAAATCTGGCGTTTACACTACCCATTTTAAGATACATGTCAATACTGAATATTTGATTTTCTGTGTTTTTGACTAAAATATATGCGTTATTTATTCATCCAGGTTATCGTTAGTTGCAACACTGTTGCGATACAAACCCAGAGAAGGTAAGGGATATTGGCAAGAGCAACCCATTTGACATGTGGGTAAATAGCGATGAGTGCCCAAACTAGCGTTGCCAGCACAAGAAGGATGTCTAGAGATGCTAAGAGATTGTTCTTCAAACCAAATTGAAAATATGTAAAAGAAACATTGAAAATAAGGTTGAGGGCAAATGGCAGAGCAACCATTGCGGGAATTTCTTTTGTATAGATTTTATAAAACACTGTACCGAACGACACAGCAATGACAGAGTATAAAACTGTCCACACGGGACCAAAGAGCCATGCTGGAGGTGCCCAGGTAGGCTTTATAAGCGTACTGTACCAGTTGTATGCAGGTTCCATGTTATTTATCTTAGCACTTTTTAACACAACAAGACTATAAGTCTAGAATATCTTTCAGAACAGGGTTCAGAATCGGCAAAATATTTTCATTCACAATCTTTTCATAGCCTGATTTATTTGGGTGTATGCCGTCTGCATTATTGAGATTTGGCTCTTGCACAACTCCAGCTAAGAAAAATGGCACCAGTGGTAGGTTATATTTTTTAGCAATGGAGGGATATATCGAGTCGAAATCTTTTTTGTAATCTGGACCGTTGCTTGCCACTGATTGTATGCCGAGTAATACGAGCGGAGTTTGGCTCGAAACAATTTTTTGTACTATTGAGTCTATGTTAGACAAGGTAAAAGCAGGGTCAGTATTTCGGAGCATATCATTAGCGCCGAGACCCATAAGCACGAGATTTGGTTTTTGTTCTAAAACAAAATCAACTCTCGCTAATCCTCCGCTACTACTTTCACCAGACACCCCCATATTTATTACCGTAAAAGTGAGATTATAATTTTTATACTCTGGGTTGTTGTTTAGGATGGTTTGGAGCAAACTCGGATAACTATCTTTTAAATTAACATCAAGGCCTGCAGTAAGTGAATCTCCAAAAGCCACTATTTTAAATTCCTTTTTATTTACATCGGTGGTTAGGTTTGTATTTTGTGTGTTTGTAACGCTAGATTTTTTGTTCATAACTGCGTACGTGGAAAGAGAGACAATGCATACAATAATTAATCCAAGAGTTATTTTTTTTGTTTTAAAATTCATAGGTATAAGTAAGATTACTTTTCCGCAAGTAAATTTTTGAGTGGTGAATGCGTTACCGGCTTTGATACTACCAAGGCAAAGAGGGAAACAAGAACAATGATACCAAGCATTATAAATACGGGCATGGTGTCAAAGGTAAATGTTTTAAATGAGAACAAAAAGCTATTTAAAGCGTAAGCTATCGCGTGAGATAGAGCGTAGGCCACAATACCAGCCATAAGGACAATTGAGATTATTTCTAATATAAACAACGTTTGTATTGACTTAGATTTTAAACCAAAAGCTCTAAAGACAAGCACGTCACTACGCCTCTCAAATATAGACTGCCCAGTCATTACGAACACTAGGATAAGTCCCAGTATGATGCTCGGTATACCTATTATTTTTAATGCAAGCACAACACTGTCCACGAGACCGCTTACGGTACTAAATATCGTACTTGTTTCTATAGGTATTATGTTCGGATATTTCGCACCCAATTGCGATTGAATTCGTACAATGCCTTCGGCAGGTATATCCACAGTACCAAAAAATGATGCAGGGAATCTCGATATAACATCAGGAGAAAACACGAGAAAGAAAAATGGCGTACCACTTGTTCTGTCTGCGCTTCGTATACTGGTGACGGTAGCCTCTACTGTTATTCCTTGTATAAAGACTTCTATCTTATCTCCAACAGTGACTCCGCCAATATCTTTTGCAAAAGAGTCATCGACAGATACGGAGTTTTTAGTTGCATCACCATGCCAAACCCCAGAGACTATTTTTTCGTCGTTAAGTAAGTTAGTTCTATATGTCATATTAAACTCACGAGTGATACCTGGGTCAGTCGATAATGTTAAGTCTTCTTCATGTACCGAAAGAAGCCGGCCTCGGATGATCGGATAACTGACAAATGTTTCTCCAGCTATGTTTGCAACATCTTCTATTTGATTCTGGGTTATATCTACTAGATAGAGTGGCGGAGCATTGGAAGATACGTTCTGACTTATGTTCAAAAGAATATTCGTTTCCACCGCAGAAACTATAAAAATTCCTGAAAACGCGGTCATGATAGAGGCAATAACAATAACAGTCTCATACCCTCGCCAAGATAAAGACGAAATAATACTTCGGACGATAAAAGAGAATGAATACCTAATCTTATATAAAAATTTGATAATGCCGTGTGATAGGGCTGAAAATAATGCAAATGAGCACATGAGACCAATCATGCTGTATATAACGAGGGTTATATCCGAAGACAATACGTATAATAATACTGAAATTATCAAAGGGATAGGCACGTAAAAAAGAAAAGAAGAGTATTTTTTTGTTTTTGTGTTGGTAGAAACATTCGCAAGTAATTGCTTGGCAGTAATATCACCGAGCGATCTGAAAAACGGGAGAGCGGAAGATAGGATAACTAGCAAACAAATAACCCCGCCCCATATGGTTGTTGGCCATACAGCTATTCCATTAATTTGAGTTTGAGTATAAGAAGCAATAATAGGTAATGCGGAGTTTGCGGCAAAGACCCCCAAGTAAGACCCGAGAGCTCCTGCCGATAGCCCAATGATGCTCAGAATGAGACTGTAGATTATTTGTATCTGAGTATTCGTAGCTCCAAATGTTTTCATTATGGCTATTGTTTTTCTAAACTTAGATAGCACATAGGTAAGATTGGTTATTATATTGACTACTACTAAAAATAAAGAAATAGCTAATACAATTCCTACAAAACTTTTTACACTCGATAATCCACGGACAAAATTATTTGGGCCGTTTGCAGAGTCGTCATATCTAAGTTTATTTTCTTTCGCAAAAACTTCGATATTTTTTTTGCTACTTTCGGTCAAGTAGTTTGGAACATCTTCTCTAATAAGGATTTTGTAGTCAGTCCTACTTTGAGTCAGGTCGATATTTGATGAACTGAAATCTTCTGCACGCATAATCACATTCGGCACAAACGAAACACCTAAAGAAACTCCGTCCGGCTCTTTTTCTAAGATTCCAATAACTCTAAACACACCACCGCCGAGCAAAATATCTTCTCCAACGTTTGTGCCTATTCTGTCGAGGAAAGATTTTTCAGCATATATACCGTTTTCAACGAGAGAAAATGACGGGTCAGAGACAACGCTCCCATATAACGGAAAATCATTCCCAACAGCCCTTATGGAAGCTGCCACAGTAGAACTACTGTTTATGTTTTTGAAAACGGCTTGCACTGAATACTCTTGCGCCATGGTGACCTTGGTTCGATCGAGATCCTGTAACGGACCATCCTCAATGTTAATGGGTCTTGCCCCAGACAGCACCACGTCTCCTCCAATAAGAGTTCTCCCTTCTGTAACAAAATAATTTGAAATACTCTCCGAAATAGAGATAGAGCCTCCAAATAAAAAGGCTCCAACCGCTATGCTAAAAAAAGTAAGCAGTAAATATTTATAACTCCGTCTCAAGAGGGTTTTGGTAAAGTAAAAAATCATGCTGATTATTTTGATTCAGAAGCAATAGATAACTTTCCATCTTTAATTTCATATATAACATCCATCTGTTTTGCAATGTTCATATCGTGGGTAATAATTACCAAGGTCTTGCCGTTATCGCTCACAAATGAAAGCAATAAATCAAGAATTTTCTTGCCGTTAATGGAGTCTAGGTTGCCCGTTGGTTCATCGGCAAATATAACGTCACATCCAGAAGCAAGGACTCTAGCTATTGCTACTCTCTGTTGCTCTCCACCAGAAAGAGTTGCCGGTAGGCTCTGTTTTCTGTGGGACAAGTTTGTGCTCTCAAAGAGCCCGTCCACCACGCTACGATTTCTGCCCTTCGCACTCTTGTCGCCGGACCGTATAGAAAGAGGGAGCATTACATTTTCATACGCAGTGAAAAATTGCACCAATTCAAATGCTTGGAATATGATTCCTACTTTTTCATTTCTAAATTTTGACAACTCTTTTTCAGGCATGCTGTGTATGTCTATTCCGTCATATAAAACAGACCCTGTTGTAGGCTTGTCTAATCCTGAGACAATAGACAACAGCGTCGATTTACCGGATCCAGATGGACCTATGATGGCAATTTTTTGACCACTCTTAATATCAAGAGAGATAGTATTAAATATTGTCGTGACTCCTTCTTTGTCTTCATAAGACTTGCTTATGTTTTTTATTTCTATCATATGAATATTAATTAATCGGACAGGTGCTCTTGCCTAGTACAGCATAGAGACCACACCAGCTAAAAATCGCTTCAAAAAAAGCAAAGCCTGAGAAGAACAGGAGCCACGGATTCCATGTGGTTGTGATTGCCAACAAGAACAGAGCTCCACCGATACCGATTCGTAGCAATCTATCGTACGTACCAATATTTTTACTCACTCCACGAATTGTGTTTCGTGCGATTTTTTTTAGTACTACGCGATACACGAATCCAAATATAAACGCCATTATATACATAACGATAATCAGTCCATAGCCAAATGGAGAGAGGATGAAGTCTATAGGAGATTTATTAAAGAAATCTTTCTTAAGCTCTGGTATTAGAGTGAGAGCATTTATACCTTCCTTAAAATCAAAAGCTTCTATCTCGCCTACAGCCAGTGAGTACTTGCTGTCATTGTTGGAGCTCCATACGCGGATTTCATAATTGCCCGCATCTGCTTGCGCTTTAAATTCTGGTCCCTGCCAGTACGTATCATGACCAAATGGTTCAATAAATTTCTCCCACTGAAAACGAGCGCCCTCAAGTACTGCTATTTCTTTTCCATCTTTTAGAATGACGGCTGAGACATCTTTTTTCTGCCCTGCAATATCAGGTACGAGTACACCGACATAGAGTGCAAATGGTTTATCAGCAGTGATGGTATATATCGCGGGCTCGCCACGGAGCGTATCGTAGTATGCCTTGGAAACCTCTGGGGATATAACAACGGTAGGACTACTAGTTATGATTCTAGGCTGGTGCGCAGAAGCGATGGATGGTAGTAAAACCATCACAAGAAAAGCCAGCACAAGTAAGGTTTTTTTCATCTGCGCATTATAGCATTTAACAGCTGAATCGGCAGGATAAAAATGATTTAGTGATTGTACGAAAGAGAGATGGTGGGCAGAGCAATACCTAACCTCGCCCTAAGAGAAACACCATATAGACTCCGTAGAGTAACATAAACCCAACCCCTTGCCATTTTTCGATGGTATATTTCTTTCCCACAAACAGAGCCAAAAATAGTAGCAAGGTGACTCCAAGAGTGACGAGGATATCAATCGTCATTGTGGGAGCGAATGGGAGCGGTGTGATAAATGCACTGATACCAAGAATCCAAAAAATATTAAAAATGTTTGAACCAACAATGTTACCGATAGCGATATCACTATTTTTCTTATAAGCGGCAACCGCTGAGGTTGCAAGTTCTGGTAGGGAAGTACCAATGGCAACAATCGTGAGGCCTATGAGCGCTTCGCTTACTCCCATGCTTTGCGCAAAGACAATTGCCCCATCGACAATCCACTTTCCACCGATTGCAAGTCCTGCAAGTCCAACTAAAACGTGGAGGCCTGAACGCCCGATTGACATCTCAATAGGCTTCTCATTAGTCTCAGTGGGTGATTGTTTGGAAATACCAAAAATGTAATACAGGAATATTACAAAAAAAGAAAGCAGAACGAGACCGTCAATGCGCGATAGGAATGAAGCCGAAGCTCCGTCAATAAGTGCGTCACTTGCCAAGAAAGCTACTACCACTACTGCAAGAAGTGCAAATGGTATCTCCTTCCAAGCTGTACTCTTTTGGACATTCATCGGGTAGATGAATGCACAAAGTCCAAGAATAAATAAAATATTGACGATGTTACTCCCTAAAATATTTCCAATGGCAATATCGGCACTGCCATTGAAGCTGGCAAATAAATTCACAATCAGTTCTGGAGCAGAGGTTCCAAAAGCAACTATAGTTAAACCAATCACAAGTGGCGCCACTCCAAGCTTATACGCTAAAGAAGACGCGCCCGTTACCAAATAATCCGCCCCTTTGATTAATAACACGAACCCGACAAAAAATAATATCAACGTAATCATGAGCGATAGTATATCAGATTTAGTTTACGGATACAGGTGTGAATAATCAAAAATTTTTTAAACTTACATGTAATTTAGTATATGCCCACTGCACCAAAGGACAATCTGCCAAGTTAGTTCTAAGATGATAGATTAAAAGAGGAATAGAAATAATTTTGGAGATGATGCAATTCCAAAAATGTATTGATGAGAAGTGGAAGTGAGAGAATCAGACATGAATAAATTTTACTGAAACTCACTATGAAGCCCCTAAAATTATTTTAGCTGTGCTTCAGCAGACATTTTAGGATGCAGGTCTACATAAAAGATAATTTTCGTAAATATATCAAGAGCTAAATATACGACCGCTGCGGTAGAAGCACTGATCAAGCCATATCCGTCTGGTGCAAACAAGAAAGCTACCGGAAAAGCGGTCCAGCCAAAGAGAATGTATTTTGCTACTGAGCCTTGATGAGGCGAGGGTGCGGTTAAGAGAGGATAGACTAAAAGAACATACGCAATAGTGCTTATCACAAAGAAACCAATCTTATACCATCCGTCAAAATACGCTGCAGCTGCGCCTGTTGCCATTACGATTACTGTTAGATAGAGCAAGAAAACTGTTTCAGAAATCGACTTCTTTAAGAATCGTGCGATTTCATACATAAGCAGGGTGCAACTCAAACCATAAAAAATCCATCTGGTTGCGTACACTTCACCACCATTTAATCCATAAGAAACGACAGAGCCCTCGAGCATCAGTGTATACGAAACAATTGTTAAAAAGCTGACTAGAAATGCAGAGTTAAAATCTTTTTTATATGCGAATAAAAAATATGTAGATGACACCGAAAACAAGGCAATTCCTAAAGCAAATATTGTTTCTATTTGTATGTCCATATGTTATGTATACTAGCACAGATTATAGATAGCAAATTAGTCGAGCATAAACATGTGAAGCGTAGAGGGGACTTCCTTTCCCACATTAAGAATTTATTGTATCTATAAGGAGTTTAATTTGATTTTTTAAATCATTATTAGAAGTGATAGTTACATATCCTCCATCATAATCAAACACGATCATTTTCTTCGTATCTTTAAGAAGCTGAGTACCTATTAAAGGAACCCCATTGGCAATAAACTGAATAGGGAAATTAGTTATCTCTTCATCTAAAATTTTAATTTTCGTAGATGTTATGCCCATTTCAACTTTTCTTCCGTCGGCAAGGCTCGATTCAGATTTGTTGTGAATAGTTAATCCTAAATCTAATACATCAGATTCAGACAATTGCAGGTAGCCGTTAAAGCCTGTATCAATTAAAAATCGTATGGTCTTGCTTTTTCCCAACGTTTCATTTAAGACTTCTATATTTATAAATGTTTCTCCACGAGGCCCCATTCCTAGCCCTACTTTTAAGCCACTTTCAATATGTTTCATACTGTATATGTTGATGTGATTATTAGAGAGATAAAGTATCTTCCATATAATACTATTAGATTTTAATAGAGAAGAGTAGAGGTTGCGATAACCAGTGTTTAACTGTAATTCTTCATATACAAAAGCGTGAGAAAGAAGTGTTTTGAACATGAATAAAGATTATGCCAATTTTTAAATGCTTTGAGCCATTCCGAAGTTTCTAACATTTTCGGTGTGATGCCAATTATCGACTACCAAGGTCGGACCTTGGTAGTCTTATTAGCCGACCCATAGCTAAATAGCCAAAAACCGATTAAGAGCAAATTGTGATAAAATCAATCTATGACATACCAAGAATTTGTAAAAGAACTCACTAGTCGGTTTGGGGAAGAAAAAGGGGTCATTATGGCTCTTAGAGCGGAAGTGGGATTTCTGAGAAAATATCTAGAAACACATAGTGCGCCTAATTTTGCAGATGAACAAAAAGTGATGATTGACGATTTTCTAGAGCGTCACCCAGCGAAATAAAAACACCCTTTTGAGGGTGTTTTTATTTCGCTTATTTGTTGTACCAATCTTTTTGCCACTGTTTCATTTGTGCAATCTCAGTTTCTTGAGCGCCGATGATTTCATTCGAAAGATCTTTTACCTCTTGACGCTTAGCGTTCGTCCGGGCAAGAATTGCCATATCGATTGCTCCTTGGTGATGCACAATCATTTCAGAAAGGAACTCTTGATCAAACGCATCTCCAGTTTTTCCTTGTAAGCTTGCATTCATGCTTGCCATCATAGATTCCATACTCATAGAGCCGCCCATCATCGTGCCGTCTGACATCATATGTGAAGCGTTGTTTGATTGACCGCCAGCAACAAGCCATCCTGCAACAAAGCCGATGACAAGAAACGCAACTCCAATAAGTACCGTGTTGTTATTTTTTTCCATTTTTATTTTTAAATTATTAGTAAACAGCTATATATTATGCGGGACGATACTATAACTACTTTTTTTATCCCAACCACCTCCAAAAGCCACTCCGACACCCACGCAAATTGCGTGCCCAACGGTAATATTACCGAGTGCCACACTAATCGCTAAACCAGACTTTTTTGGAAATTCTCTCATATTATTAAAGATAGCAGATGGGAGAACGTAAGTCTAAAATGGCTCTGGAGCTGTGGTACCTGGCTTGCAACGTAAATAACCAGTTTTTTTCTTTTAGAGTTTTCAATTCATTACATTTTATGTATATATTCAACATCATTAAATAAATACATTTGTTACTACTTTAATGTTTAGCCAGTATTGCAGACTAGTGGATCTCGTATCTTTTTAAGCAGAAGAAAGATTGAATAGAATAACAATATTACTCCAAAGATTCCGAACTCTTCACCACCGAAGGGCAGGAAAGCCAAAGAGCCTGTAGCTCCAAAAAGTGTCAGCACTGAAGTAAGGACAAAGGTCCCACACGAAGCGCATCCGATTCCAAACATACCACTTATTAAGCCTCCAATTCCAGCTGCGCTTGTAGCTTTTATGCCACGAATACCACCTCGAACTTTGCGAATATAAAAGACAAGGAGTGCGCTATTTATTGCAAATAGTACGGCAATCATAATTGTGTAGGATGCAGATACTACAGTGAAGTTTGTAAAAATTGACCCATACAGACTTAGAATAAAGCTAAGTTTTTCATAGGCCGAAGCAGAGCCCGACATTAACATAATGCCAATAAGAGGCAGGTTTGGTAACCAAATAGCAAGAGTAAATATTATTACTGCAATAAGTGTTGCAAGAAATGCATACTTAGGTTTAGTAAAAACAATTTGTAATTGTTGAAGCAACATACAAACTATTCTTTATTAAGAGTAATTTTTTTCATGTAACAATAATAACCTAAACTTCTTAATTTTTATATTCTAAGTGCTCACATCAATCATACGAAATCTCCATTTAAAAAGATGCAAAAAAGTAGGGCGAGTCACGGAGTGACTCGCCCTATGTCCTAACGCAGTGATTTAACTTTTTTTAAATCCTTATCGCTGCGTTCTATCAAATCTTTCAAAATTATACTTACATCTCGACCCGCTTTGGCAAAATCCAGCTGCGCCAAGCCCACAGACAAGCTGGTATGAAATGACTCTCCAGCAGTATTTTTCATGGTGGTACTGGCAACAGCTTTCTTAAGGGCGTTGGCAATCCGCAGTGCCTCGTCCTTTGTTATTTCCGGAAGAAGAATAACGAATTCATCCCCCCCATACCGACAGACTACGTCGGAGGATCTCCAAGGATGAGCATCGAAGCATTTCGCTACAGTTTTAAGTACGCTGTCTCCGGTAGAATATGAATGTGTGTCGTTGATGCTCTTGAAGTTGTCGAGATCAAAAAATAGACATACCGTTGGTCTATTGTATCTCATCACTTGGCCGAGCTCTCGTATTGCCGATTTTTCAAACTCTCTGCGATTAAGAAGACCTGTCAAGTGATCTCTTGCTGCATTAGATGCCCTTAAAAAATTCCTTTCTGCCGCAACGACATATCCGTCAACCTCAACTTTGTGAAAAGGTTTAACGATATATCCATCGGCTCCCGCAGAAAGACCGATGAATTTTGTATTTGGATCTGCGTCACCAGAAAGACAGTAACAGATGACAGGTGCTCTAGCGACAGAAATGATGTTCCGAATCAACTGAATACCATCTCCGCCATTTCGAAGGTTCATATCAACAAAAAAAATGGCTTGTTCGTTGAGATTACGGAGATTACGAGTAAACTCCATTGCTTTTTCAGCGGTCTCAAAAGTAGTCACCTCATGATTATCCCCGAAGATCGCTTTACAGGTGTCTAGGAAATCTAGACCATCGTCTACAAAGATTAGCTTCGTAGAATTAGATTGCTCGCTCACACTTGCCTCCTGCGCCTAATGCGCATGAATAGACTGGTTAGTCAAAGAACCAACTTTTGCTCTGCGACATATATACCATCTATCTTCAGTACAGTCAATATATAAGGGTGTATTCAGTGTCTCATTGCTTAGTACTAGGTTAGAACCTTTTTAGATTGTGACGGTCTCTAGTTTTGTACTATCAAATGACTACGGTTCAAGAATGTTCTCTGTTTTTCCGTTTATAGAAATAATCACATTTTGCACAGTAGGGAACTGTTTTAGTGTTTCTTCAATTTGTACCCGAATCGCTTGAACTCGGCAAGAGCCTGCTACGCTTTTGTTAAGATCAGAACTAAAATCTACTCGAGCTGTACCATTTGAAATGGTGAGACTGTTTATTGTTACGCCAGCATTGATTTCTGTACTAAAACCTTGTGACTTCTCAAGAGCCGTTGGACCTTTCAACAATTCTTTCAAGCTAGCTTCTCCGATGGTTGCTACTTTTTGTATTTCACGGGTGATAGAAACAACCTCTTCACATTCAGCTCCTCGAGAGCTATTACCAAAGAATACTTTAATTAAAGTTTTCTCTCCCACATTTTGATTAAAAGTTGCAAAAATAACAGGTATGCGTAATTCATCATCGTACTCAGCTAGTCCTGATGGATTATCTTTTTGTAAAATAAGAGTGCCTGTTTTTGTGGAAGGTTCAGCAAAGTCCATTGTCGCTGTAAAAGGCACAAACTCCATGGTCATCCATTCTCCTTTCGCTTGAACTGGCGTAATGCCAAGAGTTTGCCCATTTGCATCTTCTAGACGAGCGGGGAAGGAAGCCTCAAAATACCAGTTACCGCGAGCCTTACCTTTGATAACTACAGGACTTGAAATTGCTTGTCCTGGACGAGGTGTTTCAATTGCAATTAAGTCAGACTTTTCAAGCTCATTTCCAATATCCCTCGTGAATGTTTTTCCGTCGGGAGTAGTACAGCGCTCAGGATAACTTTCTTGAACAGGGTAGCCAGCCGTTACGCATTCTTCAAATGTCGATACGTTGCTCACAACAGGCGGAGTTTTGTTATTACTTTGAGAAAAGAAGTAGATAAGTACTCCGAGAATAATGATTGCAGCAAACGATAGTAAGATATTTTTTTTCATAATGGGTGATAGTTAATGAGTAGTGTTGTCACCATTTTCTTTTTTCTACTGCGTGTTTTTACTTTTCTCAATGATACGCTTATATACAATATTATAATTATTTACCATTTGGTTACTACTGATTAGAATAAGCTTTGAACAACTTTAAATATTTTGAAAGAACAGATTCTGAATTAAAATTATCAATTATGTATTTTCGAAGTCTCTCGTATTTAACCTCATTATTATCTTGATTAAAAATTATATTTTTAATTACTTCTACAAGTTTATTTCCACTAATATTTGTTTTAATAATATGATCTTGAAGACCAAACTTATCATATAGACCAACCACCCCTACTTTATCAGAAATCACTACAGGAGTTCCTGCCAAAAGAGATTCAACCACAACCCCTCCAAATGTTTCAAAATGTGATGGTAGTATTGTTATATCCATTTTTTTGTAAAAAGAAACTATTTTTTCTGGTGACATTGGAGTCACAATATCTATTTTAGACACGTATCTATTTATAAAATCAAATTCTTTATTAGGAATTTTAGAAACTGTTTGAATATGCCAACCTAGAGGCTTATTTTTAGCATTAGCCAACTTCAATACTGCAGTGTGATTTTTAATTGCGTCCCACCGTGCCACCATACCGATCTCCACTACTCCATCCTTAGAAAGTTTCTTTCTTTTGGCTGTATTTTTTACATCAACAGGAAGAGGTATTACGCTTGAATGGTCTTTAAATTTTTGAACAGTTTTTTCTGAAACATAAAGCTTTTGAAATTGTTGTCGACTGGATTCAGTAAGGAAAATATGATGTGAACAATATTTTACAGTGTCTCTTTCTAAACTATAAAAATTTCTTTTTATTTTAAATGGGAAACTTTTTAATGTAGACATTATTTCAACTTTCCAAATTCCTGCGTGTTGAATGACAACAGGGATTGATAGCTTATGTCCAACATACATCAGCATCCAATTTGAAATGGCAAAACCATTCAGAAAAATTACATCGGGTTTAATTTCTGACATAAATAACTGAATTCTATCGAAAATAGGTGCGAGTCTTTTTATAAATTGGTTTTTTGTTAATTCTTCGTAGTGTAAAGCTCTAATAATTGACCTGTCATATGAAACTTCAGCATACTGGTCGTTACTAGTAATTTTGTGTCGAACAACTGGGTCGCGATCATCATTATAAGGAGAAAATAAAAAAGGAATCAAGGTAATATCTTCTTGATTACCGAAATAAGCATTAAAAATCTGGGCGAATCTAGTGACACCCCCCTGTGGATGACGACTATTTTCTTTGATGTTTATGTCTGAATCGTTGTATAGAATTCGAAACTTATTGGACTTTATCATTTGAGAATCCTAGCACGTCTATTGACTAAAGTAAATAAGTGTTGGTAATTTGTTTACTAAGGTGACTGATTTGCAAGATAACTACAATATCACGTGCTGCGGGACTTGGGCTCGAACCAAGATACTTTGCTTCAGA
>Ga0209591_10001627_pt1 | contig 27611 bp, 31 predicted proteins | sample MAT01_FD_187207 | JGI IMG/M metagenome (GOLD analysis project Ga0209591, IMG submission 187207) | Freshwater microbial communities from Lake Fryxell liftoff mats and glacier meltwater in Antarctica - MAT-01 (SPAdes) (version 2) | ecosystem: Environmental > Aquatic > Freshwater > Ice > Liftoff... | reverse complement strand
CCATCCCGGCTATTCTACAGCTTCTTTATCGCGGGTGTAACTCAGTTGGTAGAGTGCAACCTTGCCAAGGTTGATGTCGAGGGTTCGAGTCCCTTCACCCGCTCCAAATCCCTGTGGGGGAAGGGCTTGCCAATGAATTTTTGATCAGTTTTCGCGCTGGTCCTAATAGAAAGTCCTAATAACGCCGATGCCATTTGCTGCCGTGGAGGTTAATTTCGGAATCGTCATTTTCCTTCGGAATGTTTATGACATGGAGAATGCGCGACAAAAAAAAATCTTCGGATGACTCCGAATGGATACGTCTGCCGCGACCGAGGGAACGGTGTGCGGTGACCGGTCTCTCGCGGACGTCGCTCGTGGAGATCATCGACGAGAAGGATCCTCGAACCGGAGAATATTTCCTTAAGCAATACAAAAAGGAACGGCACGGGGAACAGCGGCGAATTCGAATGATTCACAAGCAGTCACTTTTGAACTATCTGGAGCGCCGGGCGGATGCGCAAAATCTGCGCTGGAAGTCAGAGGTGAATAATCCGCGCAACTACACCGTTCAGGAAGTGATCGCGAATCGGGCCTTCTTCCGGCTCTTCATTGGAGACGAATATCCGGAAATAACTGACGAGATTTGGGAGGAGGGTGCCTTGTCGACCCGGGCCGCACGGATTCAGTTATTACGGGAAGGTGGCCTCGTTGAATGACGCATGGCTTCAACATTGTAGAACGGTTCGAACCAGCATCCCAGCGTGCTGCGTTCCATTGAGATTGCCCTTGGCTGGCTGGATGCCGCTGCTAGGACCGCTGCAACAACCGTGGGGACGAACATACTCATCCCTACAGGGAAAGACCCCTGGATATCCGAACCGAAGCCCGGCGTAGAGTCGCACTCATTTGTTCGGCAACTCGTGCACAACACGTAGACCGTAGAAAGCCGGCAACCGTGATTGTCCGGCTATCCGGCAGCCGTTCCAAGATTGTCGCGATGGCGGTCACCGCTCTGCCGAGATGTTCGTTTCCGCAGTGGTTGCCAATGGTGTTAACCAGCGGAACCGCGTGTTCGATTGCCGCAATGTCCTCGCTCACAATTTCCGGAATAAAGGATGCGTGGCGCACGAATGGTCCGATAAGAAACCGATGTTCTGGCGAAATGTCTGAAAGAGCCTCGGTGATTCGAGAAAGCACGATTCCGCAGCGGTGTAGTTGCCATTCCCGTTCATGCGGAGGCAGATCACCCCGGCTTTCCCAAGGCCAGGAAGGATGAATGACAACGATGGCGAGGGGCGACTTCATTCAGGTCGCTTGTAGGGGTGGCGAGGAAGTCCGAAGTACCGCAGAATTTCCCAGACTCGTTTATCGAATTTGCCTTCGTCCATACCTGCGGCTTCCATGAGTTGCGCGAGGGGATCAAGACCATCGCCGATGAAACGAGTGACCCAATCGAGATCGAACAAAGCGCGGGCCGTTGATCCGCTTAGAACCTGATCGGAACTGAGGATTTTCCTGGTGCAGCACGCAACAACCCGGAGGCAGTTGCTTTCCAAGTTCAGGAAGTAGAGCCAGCAGGGCCACTGTCGATGGATCTTCGCAAAGTACTTCCGAACGGCACCGATGAGATGAAATTCTTCCGCAGTGCAATCATACCCGGATACGCAGATCACGACTTTGCCCATTGGGCAGGAAGGTTTTTTTCGGTGATTGAGTTTGAAACATGCGAGAAATCGAGCGACGTCGCACCTCTCGATTTCTTCGCGGTTAATGACGTAGATGATGGACCGGTTCATGGTTTTCACATTGGGAATTCCTGATCTTTGACGTACCGCCGCAGGTAAACCTTGGCCGGGCGGATCGATTGATAGACCGCCGATTTCGAGATCTTACGCCGACCAGCCATCTCCTCTGCGCTCATACCGGTTCGCAACATTACCGCCAACATCCCGGCACTGCGGCGCGGTACGAGGTTCTGCCGGACCGCCAGTCTTAAGCCGGCGAAAACCAGGGCCAGCCTGCCGTCAACCGGCAACATCCCCAAATGGGCTTGCTGCGAAGGATGTTGGCAGGAAGGCTCCGAATGTTTCGGTACAGCCTCCATCCCGACCGTTTTTCGGGCGCGATTTGTCTCGGATCGCGCTAGTCGCATGGACGCGATTTTCAACGCTCCTCTGAGCGAACGCTCAACTTGGCTCTCGATGGCTATTGTTTCCTGGCGCTGCGTGGCCAATAGCAACGCCCGATTGTCGCTGAGGTATTTCGACAGCGTCAGAAGCAGCGCCTCTTGTCGGATTTCGTTGGCCCGTCCTGCCAGCAGGCCGGTGCCGGCTCGATCTGGCAGAAATTCTCCAAGCCGCCGGTTTAATGCGGCGGCCAGGTCCTCACGCCGCTTCTCAGAATCCGGTGTCTTGATGTAGCCGAGCCAGGCAGTGGCTAGGATGGTTGATGTTTCGTTATGGTTATCCTTCTCTTCGGGAAAGGTTTGTATTGGTGAGTTTTGTATGCTCATTGCCCCTCCCCCCAATAATTGTCGGATGAAAGAGGCTGATCGGCGGAAAGGCCGATCAGTTCCTATTCCCTGATTTCGTCAGCCGCGAGGCTAAACGCAGAAAGTTACTGCACAAAAGCGGAGCTGAAGCGTGATGTAGATGAACGTCATGAATCCGAAATCACTTCACACCGTTCTCGAAATTGTTGAGGACCAATTCGATGACTTCACGAATCGGTCAGACACATCACTCGCGGAAAGCCTTGGGACGATCCATCTGCATTTGCATTCGCTGCAGGCCGAATTACTACAGGCCGAGTCCGAGCAAGACGCGGAAAAACTCTTCCAGGATTTTGCACGGTTGGCTGCCGTCGCGATCGCCGCTGCAGCCCGCCACGTTCTTCCCGCCATTCAGAAAGGAGAACGATGAATTCCCGGCTTTGGACTCCACAGGAAGTTACGAGAATGCTCGAACTCTACGAGGGTGGCTATCGTTGCGTCGAAATTGCCTCCATGTTGGGTCGTACCGAATCGAGCGTGCGATTGAAACTCCTCGGTATGGGGCTCTCCAGCCGACGGATCCTTTCGGCGGTGGCGGAATCAGAGCCTCTTGATGAGATCGTCACAGATGAAGTTCCCAGCGAAGTGGCGGAGGATGTCGTTCGTTTACGTGCACAGCGCGAACTGGAATTGCGCGAGCGCCGGGTCGAAGACCGCAAGCAAATCGATGACGCCAAACGTGACATACTGGAGGATCGCATCCTTGAGGAATTTAAGCGCCATCTTTGCAACCTACCTCGCTTGGAAAAATCCGCTCCGCTCACGATCGTCCCAAGGCCCGGCCCGTTGCATACCGCTGTGCTTGTGATTAGCGATGTGCATGCGGGACAGGTCATCGACTCGCGTGAAATCGAAGGACTGGGATTTTAACGAAGATCGATTTGCTCAAGCTGGGTAATCGCCTCATCGCATCGGGTGAGAAAATCCGCGATATGCTCGGCGGAGTCGGGATCTAGAGGCTGAAAGGTGTAAATGTCGTCGCGGATGGCCCGCCACAGTTTGAAGTGTGCGGCACTGTCAGCCCGAACTTTCATGACATCCTGAGGATCCAGGAGACGAAAGTGGATGGGGGCCTGTCCGGCTTTTCCGGTGGCCATTTCAACGAGCGCCATGGAGGCGATTTCGGAGGCGGGAAGCTGATGTTTCTGCATCAGCACCTTGAGCGCCCGGCCGGCAACTTCATCGAGGCGAAGAGATTTCGGTTTTGTCGGCTTGCCTCTCATGGGATGAGTTACGGAATTGTTCGGGTAAAGGTCTCATCAGTGAGACATCCGCTCTTTGGCATTCCGAAGTGCGTCGGCGATGGCTCGATCAATGAATGCGGCAATTGGGATTCCGTGCTTTTTGAGTTCGCTCAGGAGCTGCCGATTGCGTTTCGCGGTAGTGGTCGCGATTTTCCGATCGCGTTCTCCGTATGCCAGATAGGCCCGCAGAAAAGCTTCAGCTGGGTCAGTTCCATTCTTGCGCAGCTTGGCCAAGGTGGAAGCCGGCAGATACTTGCTAATGATCGGATCCGCAGCCTCAAGGAGAGCCTTGCGGGATGTTTTTGGATTTGCGGCCGGTTTTGCCGGGACAGAGGGCTCAATATCGTGACTTCCGGTCCATTCGAGAAGGAGTACAGGTTGCATCGAGACAATGGCCGGCTTAGCGGTTCCATAAGGGATCTCGTGCTTTTGGGCGTAGCAGATTGCGGCGAATTCGACTTCTCTAGATCCGGAGGTGCCGGCCTCCCGGATCGCTTTCCAGGCAGGAAGCCAGTGAACTCGGGGCAGTTTTTGGAGCTTGTTCATTTCGCCATGCTCGGGGACGGCATCGATCATCCCGTGCGCGGCGAAGATGAGAAGCAGCTGAGCCCGACGGATTTTGCGATAGGCCGTCGGCTTTGATATCCTGAAAACCTCTTCACAATAGCCCTTGAAGGTGCGAAACGGCTGATCGTTTGCGGGATTGATCCAACCCCGATAGATGCGAGAATCGCGCACCTTGAGAAGGAACAAGTTGAGTTCGGTCTCCGAGTGCCGGAAGTCCTTCGCCAACTCAATCCCCCTCGCTTCCAAAATTTGGCTCTGGGGGTCCGATCGGGAATCATTGCCAGCCACCTTGTTCTGCAATGCCATATAGTCATGACTGGCGGCAATGAGTTCGACACCGTCAAAAAAGACCGGCGCTCCGAACTTCCGGGTGATTTCGAGGGCGAGAAGCGGATGATCATCGGGTTCCCTGATGGGCAGGCTAGTAGGATGTTCCATACTGGAAATGACTCTTGGCACATTGAAGGTGAGTTGGGTTTCTTGTGCGTTAGGCGAGATCGGGCTGTTTTGTTCCATGATCGCGCTTTCCGGGTCTTTGATGTGAAATTCAAGAAGTTTTTTCGCCCTGCACGAAAAGATATCCGAAACGGCAATGGTCCACATGTGGGATACTTGATTACCACTCACTATTCATCTGGTGAGGCAGGGTCCTTCCAGTAAGAATCCCTTCGTTGAGCGCTTTTGGCCCTACGTATTGGGCATTTCCGAATCGTCGGATAAGGAGTGCGCCACGAATTTCTTGTGCCGTCAGGCAGAAAAACTCCTGTATCAGGAGAAGAATGGCAACTCCGAGAATCCGTCTCGTGGTTTGTGGCAGTGATCGAGGGTGTGCATCGGCTTCCTGCTCATAAACCCGGAAGAGCGCCTTTATGGCGATTGCCGAACAGCGCTGGGTGATTGACGATCTCGACCATCAGTTGCCTGGCGGTCCTGGGTGGAAGAAATTCTGCAAACGCCAACTCGAGCATCAAGGGGTTTGGCGTGGCTTGGGGCCTGATCAGAAGGAGAGTCTCGGGAGCGAAGTCACAGATTGTTGCAAGAGGCGTGCCGCCCGCATGCATTCCCCGGACGAGGATAGCCAGTGCAACCGCAGCGCTTCGGGAAACCCCTGCCCGGCAATGAACAAGAAGGGGTTGGCCCGGCAGCGAATCCGCGAATTCGAAAATCGCCCGGATGTGTTCGGACCTCGGAATCCCAGCGACATCATCGGCGTCGAGGCCCTCCACGCCGGTCACGTCATAACATCGAACGCTGTGAATCTTTCGAAACCCCCTGAGGGTTAAACGTGGAAACGACGGCTCCAGGATAGACACAACATTCCAAAAGTCCGGGTCGCTTTTGGCGAACCGGGGCAAGTCGGAAAATCCACAGATCCCCAGGTGGCGTTGAATGCATTCGATGTACATGATTCAGCTATCGGTCTTCTGCGATGATGACGAGACCGAGGATCTCCAGTGGTAATGGAAGGCGCTCTGTCAGGTCAATCCAGATCGCCCCACTTTGTCTTCGTCTTACCAAGGGATGTTCCGGAATTTCGCAGGAGAATCTGTCTATCGTCCAAACGTCAGGCATTAGCCCGTGAGCTTGCTGACCGGCAGAAAGCGGTATCCAGAATCGTTCGAAATGATGAATGGTTTTGGGATTCTCTGAAAACGGATTTCGGGAGCTCATGAGTCGGACTTCGCAGCAAATTCTACAGGAGGATATTGCGGTGGCTTTTAGCATTGCTAACCTGGCGAGTGGTTCGGAACTCTTGCGCGCGAGGGGCAGTTCACTTCGGGAGATCGTTGCTTTGGCTGCATCGCAAGGAATACTCCTTGAACAACCCCCTTACGATTTTTTGATATTCTTCTGGGGTGATTGTTTCCGCAGTGAAGGCGGCGAAGGCAGTTTTCCAGCGTTGGATTGAAAGGCTTGAGCAGCGACAAAACAGCAAGGGGGATTCTTCGGGCGGGTGCGAGGCTTTCCGGCCCTGGCGGCGGCCTGCTTGAGCACTGAGTATGGGTTTTTGGACGTGTGGAGTCCGAAAAACTGCAGAATGAACCGCGACTATCAAGTGGAAGATCTCCTCGGCTGTCAGCGGGAGGTATTCCACATCCGATACTGCCGTAGAAGCCAGAAGCTTAGATTTTATGATCCTAAATAGGAAAATGGACACAGCAATTTTCCGCTGAAGATTGCCCGCAGCGTGGTCGGGTTATTGCGTGATTTTGCGGCCATTCTCAGCCGCTCAGGAGCAGCGCGGTTTCGGGTGGAAGGCCTGGAAGCCATTTCCCACCTAACCACCGACGAAAAAGGCGCGTCAAAAGCAGCGTCCAGCATTGGGTGGAAGTCCATTGCTCCGTAATGGCTCTGATGTGGTGCAACTCGTTGCTGATGAGTGTAACCGCACGCGCGATCGCGTCGTCTTTTTCATGCAAAATACTGACCCTCACGGTTCGCCTTCCCCCGCTCTGCACCTGGCACCCCACCCCTTGCATGAGCATCGGGCGACTGCGGATGGCTTCCCGGTGATGCTCTTCGTCGTAAAGGCGGACGTAGAGATTCCACCAGTTGTAAAACAGGGCCACCAAGTTGGCCATGAGCCGACTCGGTGCCAGTTTACGCGAGGTGAGCCGACCGAAGGAAGACAGCCTGCCTGATTTTGCCCCATTATACCGCAGGCAACCCTCCCCAGCCCCACTGGTTTTTGAGTTCGTCAAAGTTGTTTTCCGCGTCTGCACGATCCCGGTATTGTTTGGGCATGGCTTGCGTGGGGAATGCCACCGGATCAAGCGAACTCACCAGCACGGCAATCTTTCCGCTCCATGGCGTGGCCTGCTCATCCCAGCCTTCCCCGTGTGCATTGGAAAGCCTCCCCGCGCGATCCTTGCCCCGCCGGGATTTTCCCTCAATGGCCACCGGTGCGCGGGCCGGGTTTTCCCGCACCAAAACCACCCGCCTCTCCCGCGTCCAACCATCCAGTTTGAGCGAGCTTTCCAACGCCTGCCAGCCATCTCCGCACTCCCGCCAAAGCTCTCCCCGGCCCATCACCGTTTTGACCAACGCCTTCACTTTGTTCGTATGGCGCAACTTGAAAAGGTAGGGCAATCCACGTTCCTCAAACTCCAGCATCAGCGCCTCGTTGCCATAGCCGCAATCCCCTCGCACGTAGGTTAGCCATTGAGAACGCGGCAGGCGCTCAAGGGTCTTCCAAAGACCGGGCACTCCTCGGGCTCCGGCATGTTCGTTTCCCGGACGCACCTCCACCCCCAGGCTGATTCGCAAATTGGCCACAAAATAACTGTGATAGACGTGACTGGGCCGTCCCGGCTTTTGCGGGTTGTAACCGATCTGCGCTCCTTGCTGCCGCCCGTAAATGGGTTTGACCGTCGCGTCGATATCCAGGATCCATGGCAACCCCAACACTGGCGAAATACTTCCGGTGATTTGCTCCGACAACCAGTCGAGCCCCTGTGTTTCGTCAATCCGCCCCATGGCCAGACGCACCGCATCCTCACTCACCGTGCCATCAAGCCCTAGCAAACCGGGGGTTGATCCCATCGCCCCGCACCGCGTTGATATGCGCATACCTCCAGTGCCCGCTGAGAACGCTCAGCAGTGTCGTCCCCATGACCTTGGGTGCTCCGCTGCCACGGTTGCCCGTGTAGTTCAGTGGGCAGTTGCGCAGAAATTCCTCCCACCTCCCCCCGGCTTTCAGGAACTGGAAGAAAAAGATCAACTGCCCTTCGCGGGTGACCGGTGCCTCCGCGTCCCATTCCGCATAAAATCGACCCCCGGGCGTGTCCACTGGCCACGAATTCCCAGCGTTGCGAACCTCCGATTTGGACTCACCCACAGGGTTAGCTGCAACAACATCAATCACCGTGTTCATCACGCTGGTTATACGCGTCTTACAGATCTCACGCTATCTTTTCATTTTCCTTTGTAGGATAATCCGCTTGCAGCCGAGATCGGAGCGGATGGTGAGAGCGAGATGACGCTGGCCAAACGCCTCCTGTCCCGCATACCCGCAAAATCCCTGCTCATTGCCGACCGTTGCTATGGCGTCGGTGCCTTCTTGAATGAGTTTCTTACCGTCTTGCAAGATGCGTCATGCGCCTATTTGGTTCGCGTGCGCCGGGCCAAAGGTGCATGGGTGGATGTTCGTTTCTGGACCAACCTGCTTGACTCCAAGAGCTATCCGGCGGGGGAACTCCTTGCCCTCTATGCCAAACGCTGGGAGCAGGTGATGATGTATAAGCAACTTAAGATCGACATGCGACAAGCTCCCTTGCTCAACAGTCATACCCCGCACACGACTGCGCAGGAAGTGGCCTCCCTTGTGCTCGCTCACGCCCTCATCGCCCAAACCCGCATGCAAGCCGCCGGCGTCGCAGGGACCAAGGTCCTAGGCATTAGTTTCGGCAAGACCTTGGTGCTCGTCCGTTCGCTCTGGCTGACTCTGGCTGCCGGCCACGGCATCATTACCAAGAAGCAAGCCCAGGCGCTGACCGACCAAATGCTAAACTTCCTTTCCGACACTCTCCTGCCTCTCCGGCGACAACGTTCCTGTCCCCGTAAGGTTTGAGAGCCCGTCAGCAGCTGGCCAAGACTCACGGAAAACTCCAACTCTCTTGGTTCCTCACACTACAAAGTCACCCCAATCTTTGCCTAATTCCCGAACGGCATTGGTGCTATGGGGATGCTCCGAGTCATAACGCAGAGGTGTACAGGATCCTTACCAAGTCCCGAAACCGTATTCTCCATTGATCACCTCAGTTGCCCGAAAGCGCATGAGAAAATCCCTCCCTCAAGCACACGGGAAAACTCAGATTCTCCGGACACTCTAAGCGTTGAAAAGCTCTCTCCGGCCAGGACCAATTTGCTTCTCCGCGGTTCAGGATGGCAATTCTCCTTGGTGCGATCAATCCGACCAGTTCAGGCACATCGAGCACCCTGAGAATGCGGGGAATCTCCACCCGGTCCGTGAAGCTTTCGGGAAGATCCTCGAGCACGACACCGGCAACTGATGAATCTAAGGCCGCTACCATGAGCGCGGCGACAGCGGATTCCCCCTCCCCATGCAGGATGATCCGGCTGTCTGAAAATTCTTTTAATGTCCTGAGGTAGTTGACCGCAGCCTGGATATCCTTGACAAAATACTGCACCGGACTCTTACCGACAATCGTCAAAGCTTTGGCCAGCCAACTATTGAGTCCGAACCGCTTGCCTGCGGGAAATTCGGAAGCCGGAGCACCGGCATAGTTCGCACCGCAAAGGCGTGGCTCAAACGCCACGACTGCGGTGAGATCACTCGCTTTGACATGCGCCAGAGTGTGCTGAAGTTCACGGGCGAACTTGCCGCCGGAGGCGGTGCTCAAAATCAGGGAACCGCCGAACCGCGAGGGTTTCCATGTGTCCAGGAATACCGCGACACCATCAATGCGACCCCGATGCCAGACTCTCACCCCATTCTGGTCCGTCCAGGAAATGTCCGGCGCCAACCGTGCTTCCGGACTCTGACGAAAGCTCGCTGCCACGGGCTCAAGCGCCGCACTTCGTCCGGCAGCCCAGTCTCCCAGACTTGTGGGAAGGGCCACGGAACCACGTGGATTCAGCAACTCGGGGAGCAAATGCAAGCGATTGGGTGACGGTGCCTTGCCTTGAAAAATGCTGGCGACACTCTTTGGAATTTCGCGTTCCCCCCGTTCAATAATCGGGTGCTCCTCGCCGGCGACATTACGGTCGAACCACTTTTGTGTCGCAAGGTCAAAATCCGGATGATCCCCATGGGGGCCATTGGCGGTCACGACTTGGAACCGTTCGTCGGCCTCGCATACTTTCCAGACCTTCCGGGCTCGTTCCACCATGGCGAGACATTCGGACGTGTGAAAAATGGCGTCGTTTTCTCCAAAACAAAATAATGCCGCCCGAGGTGCGACCAGGGCGGCGATATCCGCAAGATCACGTTGAAAGAGATTGAGCGGAAACATGCAATCGCAGTGAGAAAGCAGATGCCTGTTTCCAATGGCATCCCACGGTGAGCAGAGACCGCAGAGGGTTGAGACAGCCCGTATCCGCTGGTCAAGCGCCGCGGCGAAAAGGCTCATGGCCCCTCCCCCGGACACTCCCGTAATTCCGATCCGCCCGGCATCCACGGCGGGATCAGCCGCCAGTACATCAAGGGCCCGGATCGTATTGAAGACCTCGCCCCCACAGGAGCCATACCCAAGGGCGATCCGATGGTGATGAAGGTGCAAATCCGCGCCGTGGTGTTCTCCACGATTGTCGTTCTGCTCCAGAGTATCGAGGATCAAGCAGACATAGCCACGTCGCGCCCACAGAACGGGATGAGCCTGGAAATGCCAGGAACCACGCGACGAATGGCCGCAGGTGTAAAGAACGGCCGGCCGCATTTCGGGCGACGGAGCATCAGGATAATAGATGGCCGCCGCGCCCCAACAATCCGGCAGTAATTCAAAAGCGAATTTTCGACAGTAAAATCCGCGGCCCCGAAACTCCTCGTAATTCCGGATCGTCGGCACGCCCAATGGACCGACAAGATCCAAACCGAGACTCTGACGATATTCCTCGATCCGGCGGGGACGTTGCTGTTTCCAACTGGAAAGCGAGGCAACGTCCCGCAGCGCCTGCTTCGCCATCCGATCCGTGCGAACTGCCAGCGCTTCGTAGATCGTTCCGTTCAAGGTTGTGTGCGTGTTCGGTCTCCGGTTAGGCCCGAAAGTCGGACGGGTACCCCGCTCCGGGCACCAACCGGCGGATGAGATTCCGATACGGACAGTGGAACTCCCGGTTGCGCCAGGGCCTGCATGGCCCACGCAGTGATCATACTTGTGGTCCAGATTCTGGAGAGGGGAACCGGAGAGCGACCGGTCAGGAAAAAATCCTCGATCTGCCGACAGAGGCGGGCGAAGTGGGGATAGTAATGGTCGGCTCCGGAACTCAGTACTGTGCCGCTCAGGAGGTGATCCTGTCCGGCAATTCGTGCTCCGAGACACCACTTGCGCACCACGTCTTTTTGCATGAAGTGGGTCACTTTTAGACCATCCCGGTATTGCACCTGAAAGGCATAGACCGGTTGGCCACGGGCCGCACGATGGGTTCGAATGGCGGCTAAATGTTCCGCACTGGACGATGCGCAGGCCGCTTCGAGCAGTTCCCAAGAAAACTCCCCCCGGTACACCGCCTGCCAAACCGCTTCGCCCTCCCAAGCCTTAATTTCGGCTATGCCCGGATCCTGGGAGTTCCGCCGCTCGACCACGCTTTCCACGAATTCTGCACTGTGAAAGAGATAGGATTCCACGGCGTTGCAATAAACCGACACAACCTCTTCAAACGGTGTGGCGGGTGGGATGGTCTCCAAGGATTCCGGGAGAGAAAAAGGAATGGAAGACCCGGCGAAAAATGGAATCTGCAAGGCGCGGACGGTCGAGGTCATTTCCTCGATCCATTCCGTGTTCCAGGACAGATGTTTGTCAAAAAAGACGGGGACCACCCGCCCGCTGCGCCGGAAAACCTCAACCATTTGATCGAAAAATTCCTTGCGGGGATAGAGCTTCTGGTGAAACTCATTTTCAGGATAGTCCCCGTGTTCCGCGATGAGCATTACGGCATCCACCGCCAATTCATCGCCTCCCAGGGTCAGCGCCCCGGAAATGCTGTCGAAACTGGGGATCCCATAGCGGGCGGTGACGGCGTTAGTCAGATCACTGGTCATCTTTCGTTGAGCGACATAGAAAGAGGCGATCCGGGAAGACGGCGCGCTCCACCCGTAAAGATGGTCATTGAGGAAAGGTTCCAGCCAGCGGGAAACAATCACATCGGTGTGCGATGCGGGATGAAATTCCGTGCTGAGAACGGCAATTTTAATAGGATTGGCTTTCATTGGTTTTCAAATATCGGTTCTCCGGCGGTAGGGGACTCCATGACCCAGGGTGCCTTTTCACTAGAGCGGCGGAACAGTCCCTCTTCCGTAAAACGCCCCGATGGGACATAGCCCATGCGGCGCGAGTTTTCGAGATCGTAGCGGGGGTTGTCCGAGTCGGACACCACATTGAAAATACCTGAAGTCTCCGTGCTTTTCACCGCCGCGGCCACAGCGCGTCCGATATCTTCGACGGTGACAGAGGACGAACGGACCCGACGGTGACCACGCCAAACGAGATCATGCGACGAGTGGCTGGGGAACGGCTGTCCGATCCGCAAAGAGAGCGTTTCCAAGCCGAAGTCGCGATGATAGATTCTCGCCAGATTCTCGCCGAAGAGTTTGGTACATGCGTAAAGATTTTGCGGATCGGGAAGGTCCGATTCATGGTAGGACGGACGGGTCTTATCACCATAATAGATCGCTAGACTGCTAGCATAAACGATCCGTCGAACCCCGGCTCGCCGGGCGGCTTCAAAGACATGGTAGGCGATGCGCGGATTCACCTGGAGAAGCTTCTCATGGTATGGATCCAGCTCCGACGGACCCAGGGAGGAACCCACGGGAAAATTTTTGCCCGAGACCACCGCCAAGTGAACGACGGTGTCTATTCCTTTCATCAGTTCGATCACCCGGGGAAAATCGGTGAGGTCGGCCTGGTGATAGGAGAACGTTTCATTCTCGCCCGTCGGAGACACATCGGTCAGGATGACCTCTCCGCACCCGGCCAACTCCCGGCAGATCGGAGCGGCAAAATTTCCCTTCCCGCCGGTGATCAGGATTTTTTTCGGACCGGCTTCGACCAGGCAATGATCGGGAAGATTTTCTGATGAGATCGACATAGATAATTTTTCAGGAGGCCCGGAAGGGGGCGAGGCGATCGCCTTGCGCTGCGACCAGAGCATCAAGAATGAGCCGGGGCTCGTGAAAATCCCGCACCATAGGATCACAAGCCAGGGCTTGCAGCGCCTTAGTGCGACTGCCCTCGGCTGCGGCCTCCACCAGGAGTTCGTGGGCGTAAATTTGCGCCAGGGTCCAACGGGCTGCCACCGGCGGAAGTTCGCCGACATGAACCGAACGGGCTCCCTGCATGCCAACGACGGCCTTCAGTTCCACAATCGCCCAAGGCGGCACATTGGGCACCGCGCCTTCATTGGGGACGTTGACGACATGAACGATGTCCGGTCCCTGCGTCAGCGCTACGATCTGATGTCCCATCGCTTCGGGAGAAACCCCTTCGTAAATCGCGAGAGGCACTTTCCCAGTGGCCCGCTGCTCAAGTTCGGAGGCTCCCTTGCTGAGTTCGGCTCCAAGAAGATTCTCAGTAATCATATCGCGCCGCCACTTTAATTGGTAACCAATTTCCTCCGGGGTGGTCGGGATGCGGGCATGGGGGAAAAACTCCAGAATATGCCGATCCCCGCCAAGCATGTAGAGCCCGGTGAGTTCCAGAAGCTCCAGGGTAAAGCGTCGGTCGCGGATCTTATCATCGGGAAGCTTGGCCAGGTGTTCCCTGATTTGGGGAAAGGCATCCTGCCCCCGGTGCAAAAGGGAAAGCAGCCAAACCTGATGGTTAACGCCCGCCACCCTGGCGTCCAGCTCCTCCTCAGGCACGCTGAGGAGTTCGGCAAAGCGCCGAAGGGTGTAAACGACGTTGTGACAATAGCCGATCACCCGGATGGAGCTGTACTTGCTGACAGCCCGGCAAATCGCTCCCATGGGGTTGGAATGGTTGAGCAGCCAGGCGTTCGGGCAGTGTCGCTCCATCTCCTTGGCCAGATGGATGTAGTGAGGAATCAAACGCAGGCCCTGAGAAATTCCGGTGGGCCCCACCGTATCTCCAGTCGTCTGCATGATACCGAGTTCGGCCACCGCCTCCACATCCAGTCGATGCCAGGACTGTCCGGGACCATGCACGCCGATCGAACTGATCACTACGTCGGCGCCGACAAGTGCCTCGGCCAGTTCCTCCGCCTTGGAGATATGGAGTTCCGCCCGGTAGTGGTCGGAGATCCGTTTCGATACGGCTTCGATCAGGGCAAGACGGCCCGTATCGAGGTCATAGAGTGAAATGTTGGCGCGGTGTAATTCCGGAGAGCGCGCAATTTCCGCAGTGACACTTTCAAAGAACAGGCTTCCTGCTCCGATATAGGCGATTTTCATAGATGGGGTTGGGTTGAGTTTGGGAATTCAGGGAAACAGGGACCAGTCCGCGGCTGGCTCCTCTCTTCCGGCATTGCCGGAGCCGGTCTGTACCAATGATGGTCGCCAGCCAGACCGACCTGGGTCGCTCGGGATCGTACGGGTGCATTCAATGGAATACGGATGCATTGATTGGAAATTTGAGTTCCAAGGAATCAGGGGCGTTGAAGGTTAAAGTAGCGCTGAGATACTCGAACACCCTGGAGCACGGGAGGGGGAAGTTCGCTGCCCTCCAAGACTGCGCTCCATTGACTAAGCAAATCGGTGCCTCCGCTTACAGCATCAGGAAAGCGCGCTGCCAGCGTTTCCATCCCATCCGGGGGAAGGAGCGCTCTCAACTTGGAATCCAGCGCGGCCACTCCAATAATAATGGCACGGACCTGCTGGCTTGGTGACTCGTCGTTTTCGGCCAGCAAACGGCGGGTGCCGGGTGCGACTCCGGCACCCGGAGGAGAACTCAAAATGGAACCGTCTGCCATCAGGAAGACGACCTCAAATCGAAAGACATCCGGAGCGGCCACTTCCAAGGCTTCGGCATCGAATCCGGTTGCGGTATTCGTTCCACCAAATGCGAGACTGTTGGTATCCCAGCCGGTGCCTTCCGCACCCCGCAGAAGCACCAGGGGATCAAAGGCCGCATCGTTCACTCCGGCAGCGGGATAATCCGACACCAGATAATTGACCCGGGAAATCCCCCGATCCCCTCCGTAGCCGGCCACCTGGGCAGCGAGAAGGAGTCTGTCGTTTCCCACCCGTTTCTCCACCAGATCAGGCAGATCTTTTCTCAGCAAAAGCGCCGAAAAATCCGCTGCGAGGCGATCCAAAGCCCCCCGGGCGGCGGCATCCGCACTCATCCGCCGTTGCGAGGATCCGGTCAGCCGGGCGGTATTGTCCGCAATGCTGATAACCACCAGAGCCAGGAGAGCCACAACCGCCATCGCGACGAGGAGTTCGAGGATGCTAAAGGCCTGCGGTCCTCCCGGTCCCGGCGGAGCGGGGATTTCGTCAATTTGTCGCCGCATGATTAACCAGATCCACCATCGTTTCAACCATCCCCCGGGGCGTTTCCGCGTTCGCCGGCCACCGCACCTGCACCGAAACCTGCGGGGGAATACCCCGCGGAATATCCCGGGCGCGCATACTCCAAACGGCTTTGTAAACCGCTGACGGATCAGAAGAAGCTCCCAAAAGTCGGCCCTCCTCATCAAAGAACCGGGAGCCGACGCCAACTTCTTCCAAAGAAACTCCATACAAAAATGAGAGGTTGGTTCTCCCCGAGGAATTGGCAATGTCCGCGGCCAGGGCGGAAAGCACATTCACCGCCACCGTCTCATCTGAACTTTCCCGGTCCAGAGACAACCCGGTGGGAAGCAGTGCGACGATGGCCAAAACGCCAAAGGCCACAATGCCTAGAGCCAGCGTCACCTCAATCAAGGAAAAGCCCCGACAGAGACCTTGGAACAGTCGTTTCATGGGCGATACAACGACACCGCACCGCTCAGTCCGCCAATCTGAATGGCGACATGGTTTTGGGGATTGCGAATCTGACCATCGGAGTATTGTTGGAGTCCCAGTTCCGTCACCTTGAACGCTTGATTGGAAAGAATGCGTGACTCCCCCCGGCTGTTAAATTGAACCACCCATTTCGTAAAAGAGGTTTCCCCTAGAGAAAAGGGAAAGATTGCCGAAGAAAGATTGGCCAACTGCGCCCCATCGGAAACCGGCGGCCGACCGTCCGCCTCGGCCAAAACGACTAATTTCACCCGATCAAAACGCCGCACACGACTCAAAGGTGCCTGTTCGTTTGTGGCAGGCTGGGAATCCCCGTTCCGGGAGGTTATCACACCCACCAGCAGGGTGTCATCATTCCCGGTAGAAAAACCCACCCAAACCGGGGCGTTGCGCGCCACCGCATAGGCCCGGGCCTGCTCCAAAATTCCAACAATGCCGGATCCAGTTTTTGTCAATGCTCCGCTCTGCCCGATCTGGGTGAAGGCGGTCAGAGAGACGGTGGCCAGAATCGCTCCGATGGCTAGGACCACCAGAATCTCAATGAGCGAAAACGCCGTCTCTCTCCAAGCCCCTGGAAAGTCCGCGCCTGCTCTTCTGATGCCGCCCCTGGATTTCAACATTATTGGCGAGGTTAATCCTGAACAGGGCGTTGGAAAACAACTTTAACTGTGTAACTGTTTCTCGCTTTTCCCACCGACCCTGATTCTAACGAAACTCAAGATCATCGGCATGGGCACCGATGGCAAGAATTGGAGAACTCCATTGGGCGTGAGCTCCTGCTATTTATTGCGCCATGTGTGCAAGAAAAACGAAGACCTCCGCAAGATGTATGAGTCTCTTGAGCCCGTGACCAAGTTAATTTTTATGATTTGTTTAAACATAATCGGGCGGCGGACGGCGAGAAGACACTCCATAAGAAAATGGTGGCTTGCGTGAAACTGATTAAAGCTTTTATCATCCTTAATATTTATCGGTCAAGCGTCTCGAGAGGAAAAAATGCTGGGGTGGAGGATGCGTCTGCGCCCCACAGCCAAGGATAGTGGGCAGCGGGGAGATTTCCATTTCCGAGCGGCAGATCGTCCAGAGCGAAACTGCGCTACGAACTGAAGAAAGAGGTTTCACCTGGAGTGCAGGGCGGGCGGTCTGCACGTGCTGCGGGCTCGCGCAGCCAATCGGGCGCGCCGCATGCTCCGGTCAGGATTTGTTCGCGATCCAACGTGGAGGCACCAAAATCGTCTGGCTGTGGGTGGGAACTCCTGAGTGTCCCATTAAGATTTTTGCAGTCAGAAGATTCACCCCCCATTCCCCCATCAATGAGTTTTGGTGATCAATTCTGCCGAAATAGGGTTGATCTCCCGGATCCCGACACCAAATCCATCCTTCGTGAGGGACATAGCGGGCCAGCCAGTCGGGCGGTGCAATGCTCGATTCGAGAATCAGGCAACGCAGGGAATGCTTCTTCACCAAACTGGCGAATTGTTTCTCGCTTAGCTTTTCCAAAGAAAGGAACAACTTGCCCGCCAGCTGATTTCCGCTTGGATGATGGGCCAGGAATGAGGCTCGGGCCGCATGGTGGGCGACGGCATCGGTGCTAAAGTCCCAAATCGCGGCAATTCCGGAAGAGAAAGTGCGTTTGGCATGGTGCAGAGCTAGGCGGATGACCTGATAGTAGTCACCGCGCACAGTGTCGAATTGCGGCACCCACAAGCCCCAGCCCGCAGAAACCCACATTCGGGATGTGGTGTTCAGGCGCAGGCGGATCTTCTTTCCCCCGAACGAAGGCATGAAGACGAGCACACCTTGAATATTCCGGCTATCGAAAATCCGCTGAATACCATCGGTGGAATGATGATCGAGATCAAAAGTATCCAGACTGAAGCCGGCGATCTCAGCCGCCGCCGAGGCGGCCTTGAGGACATCCCGACGACGCCGATCAGCAAGCGGATCCTGAGCCACATTTTTGACCAGCAGGGCGAGGTTCCCCCGGAAGACAAAGGTGTTCCGACGCCGGCAGGAAGACATGACCTGTCGCACAAGGGGATTGGGATTGTAGCCGAGACGGCGGGCAGTTTCTTCAATGTGCAGCCGACTTTGCTCAAGGACTTTAGGGTCGCCGCGAAGAGCGCGGGATACCGTGGCCAGCGAAAACCCTGATTCCTTGGAGACTCTGCGAATATTCATTTTCTGGCTGTGATAGCGTATTCAGCCTTTCAACCTTGGCCGAATCGGTAAACGGTTGCAGTCCAGAACACGATCATACAGGCTGTATGGTGATCATGCCATCGGAGAAGGGAAGTGTCAATCCACCCCCAGACAAAAGTTTTTTCTTGCGACCCGCTATGATCAATCCAATTTTGGCAAATTGACAATTTATTCAGTGCCGCGAAGACTTGGACCCAAAGTAGATCCAGTCAATAAAAAGCCGACTAAAGTGACCCTCAAAGAAATGGCGCTCCGCCTTGGTCTAAGTACGGCTGCGATCTCGAGGGCACTTAGTGATAGGGTATCGCAAACAATTATCGCCCAAACCCGCATGCAAGCCGCCGGCGTCGCAGGGACCGAGGTCCTGCGCATTAGTTTCGGCAAGACCTTGGGGCTCGTCCGTTCGTTCTGGCTGACTCTGGCTGCCGGCCACGGCATCATCACCAAGAAGCAAGCCCAGGCGTTGACCGGCCAAATGCTAAACTTCCTTTCCGACACTCTCCTGCCTCCCCGGCGGAAACGTTCCTGTCCCCGTAAGGTTCGACAGCCCGTCCGCAGCTGGCCCAGACTCACGGAGAACTCCAACTCTCTTGGTTCCTCACACTACAAAGTCACCCCAATCTTTGCCTAATTCCCGAACGGCATTGGGCCTAATGAAGCTTGATTTCTCGCTGTCTCGGACCTGTTCTACCCGAATGTATTCACGGAGTTCAAGAACGGGAGGGGAAGGTAAACGGATGACGATTACTGAACTTGCCAGGCGCTTGAAGCTTTCCACGTGCACGGTCTCAAAAATAATGAACCGTTCTTTTACCGGGTTTACCTACGCGCCCGCCACGATTCGCCGGGTTGAGGCAGCAGCGTTAAAACTTGGTTACGTTCCGAACGCCCACGCACAATCCCTGCGCACAAAACGGAGTATGACGGTCGGTGTAGTTGTTCCTTCGGGACTGCCATACTTTACCGGTGCACTGGTGGAGTCTCTTGAGGGCTCCTTGCGGTCGCTCGGATTTGAGACCGTCATCAGCCATTCTACAGCGGATCATGCCAAAGAAACTCATTTGATCAGAAATATTCTAGGCCGTGGGATCGATGGTTTGCTATGGATTCCCTACTCAAATTTAAGCCCGGAAAAGTTGGAGATTCCGGTTGGGTTTCCCCTTGTGCTGCTTGATCGCCCTGGATTTGGCACGAGATTTCCGACGGTAATGACGGATAACCGGGGGGCTTGTCGTGAGTTGGCGTCGCGAATCGCCACCGCCGGTCAGAAAAGCGTTGTGGTCCTGTCGTCCGACTGCGGCGATAAGAGTATCTTCGAGCGAGAGCAAGGCGTGTCGGATGTCTATGGATCGCGGATGAAGTGTGTAAACGCACCCAATGAACAAGATGCCGCTTTCCACAAAACCGCCAAAATTTTGGATAAAATCGCTGGCAAAACGTTGATCTGCCTCACGCAGTGTCTTGCTCTGGGAGCCCTTCAAGCGATTAGGGATAGGAATTTCCGGGTCGGCGTACACCTTGGGTTCGCTTCTTTCGATGACCTGCCCCTTTGTGACATCTGGCAACCTTCAATTTGCCGGATCGAGCAGAATATTGAAGGTCTCGGGAGCGAGGCGGTGAAACTTCTCGTCGCGAAAATTCAGGATCCGACTGTTAAGCAGTCGCTCGAAATCAGAATCCCCGCCCGGCTAATCTGGAACGACTCGGTTCTGCCCTTTCCAGCGGTTTAATCACAATACCCTCAATTTGGTTCTTGACTGATCGCAGAAAATATAAAGGTTTATGTGAAATGAAAATGACCGCTCTTTCCACACCCCGCATCTCCGATTCTGAATTCGCCAACCGCCTGAAAAAAACGGCGGAGCAGGTGAAAGCAATGGGGCTTGATGCCTTGATTGTTCATTCCAACGAGGCAGACTTTGCCAATGTTCGCTACCTTTCCGACTACTGGCCACTCTTTGAGTCTGCCGGAGTTCTGATATTTCCGGACGGAAATGCGGCCCTTCTGATCGGACCCGAAAGCGAGACTTTTGCCCGAAGCCGCACAAAAATTCCTGACGTTCGCAAGCTCGTCGAATATCGCGAGTCTGCGGAACCCGATTATCCAGGGATTGCGGTGGACACGTTTGCTTCGCTCTTCACAGAATTCGGGCATCCGCATCCCAAGCGCATTGGATTGGCCGGATGGGCCGTGTTTCCATTGCCGGTTTATCGGAGTCTACAGGAGGCATTTCCCGATGCAGAATTGCTCAAGGCCGATGACGCTCTTTTCTCCCAAAGGATGTTCAAATCCGCAGAGGAGGTCGAATGCCTGAAAGCAGCGTTTGCGATCACGAGGCTGGCTACTGACGAGGTGATTGCAAAACTTCGCCCCGGTATTACGGAGCTGCAGATCGCCGGAATCGCCCAAAATGTTATCTATTCGGCAGGTGCGGAATACGAGGGGCTGCCCCAATATGTATTGTCCGGAGAGTCGAGCGCCCACGCCATCGGACGGGCGGGATACCGGCAGATAAGGGTCGGAGATATTGTGCAGTTGAACCTGAGTGCGCGTGTTCATGGCTACTCTCCAAGCATCGGGGTTCCTGTCGTCATCGGCAGCGCCTCTGACGCCCAAAAGGAATTGCTTGAGTTCGGGTTGAAGGCGCACCATTTCACGCGTTCTCTTTTGCTGGCAGGGACACCGGCAAGTGAGGTTGCCCGTCGATATGATGAATTCGTTCGCGATCAGGGTTACTCGGAATATCAGCTCTATGGTCCGTGCCACGGCTTGGGAATGATCGAGGTTGAGCGCCCATGGATCGAATCGACCAGCAGCTACGATTTGAAGCCGGGTATGACCTTCCAAGTGGATACTTACTTCTACGCTCCCCAGGGATCTCCCTTGGCGAAAAAGCACGGATCGGTCTTCGGACTTCGCTGGGAGAATGGAGTCCGTATTTCCGGGGACGGTCCGGCCGAATGGTTGAGCCCGGAGCTCGATCACATCGTGGAAACCAAAGCATGAACATTGGTTCCAAAATCTGGGTCTTCCCCGATGGTGACATTCCGCCGCGGGACCCTTACGACCCGGCACTAAAGAATGAGGACGCGCACGGGCATGAGTCGTTGGTTATTCTCAACACAGGAGAGCGACCGGCCCGGATCATCTTGCATGTCTTTTTCACGGATGAGGAGCCATGGCGCATTGAATTACCTGAACTCGGTGCGAGGCGGGTCGTCTGCCATCGCACCAACGAGCCGCTGGGTGAAGAACTCCGGCAGATTCCTCAAGTGCAGTATTCTCTAGTGGTGGAGAGCGATCAGTCCGTGGTTGCTCAGCTTGGGCGCATGGACGTCCGGCAGCCGAACCTTGCCTATTACACCGTAATGGGATTTCCTTCGACCAAGGACACCATGCCATGAAGGTAGCCGTATTGGGATGTGGCGTAATGGGGCGAACCGTCCTCCGCCAGCTTCAAACCCACAGCGAAATCAGCGGTCTCGTCGGCTTCGATCCCGATCCCCAGGCGCGGAAAAAGGCCGCCGGGATTGGCGGAGTTGATCTCCGTGACAATCTCGACGCGGTTTGGGCCGAACCGGAGGTGCGGCTGGTATTCATCACCAGTCCAAACCACACCCACGAAGACCTCGCTATCAAGGCGCTGCGTGCCAATAAGGCGGTGATGCTGGAAAAGCCGGTTGCCCGCACGCTTTCGGGGGCCGCCGCAGTGGCTTCGGAAGCCGGGAAGCCGGGAGCGTTCCTGCAGGTCGGATTCGAGTTAAGGTATTCGCGTCCCTACGAGCTGGGCAAAGAAGCCATCGATTCCGGTGCCATCGGAACGGTGGTTAACATGCACTGCAACTACATCTGCAGCGAGTTTCACCACAAGGGCTCCTGGCGAAACACCTATGAAACCGGAGGTGGAATGTTTGGTGAAAAACTCTGCCATTACGTCGATTTGCCGCGCTGGTGGACAAATTTGGAAATCGAAGAAATCCACAGCGTATGTGCGCCCAACGTCATTCCATATTACGAGGTGCGCGACAATTATCATTGCATTTATCGCATGCGCGGCGGTGCCGTCGGCCACCTCACGTTCATGATGTCTGTGGCTTCCACGTTTGAGGGGGACCCCCTGCAGAACATGCTCGACCAGCAGATGGATGACGGCCACGAGTTGCGGTACCTGGTGGTCGGCACGGCCGGAGCCATCGAGATGGACGTATTTCGTAGAAAATTCCGGCGGTGGCAGTTCGGGGATTCCGAGAAATGCCTAACGAGCCACATCGTTCAGGACGAAACCTGGTCATCCTCGGAGGATAACCGCTACACTCACGACACCTTGTCGCAGGCGCATGACGTTGTGGACCGTGTCCTAAAAAATCAGCCCCCGCGAACAAATGCTTCAGATGCCTTTGAGACGATGCGTGTGGTCGCTGCGGCCGAGCACTCCGCCAATCTCGGCTGACCGGTCCGCATCGAGGAACTCACAACATTGGGAGATTTCCCTCCCCAACCCAAAAACATTCCATGACATCTCTTGAAATTCTTCTCGGCTTCGACATGGAAACCGACATTGGGTCATGGACCCCGTTTCACGAGGGGCTGCGAAATGCCACTCCCAAGATATTGGATGTCTTTGCCAGGCACGGAGTAACCGGAACATTTTACTTTGTGGGATCCTCTGCAAGGGAAGTTCCCGAGAGCCTGCTGCTTGTTAAAGAGGCCGGCTACGAAATCGGAGCGCACAGTCTATATCATGAAACCGTAGGAGATCCCATCTTTCCAATTCCGGGCGTTTATCCTCTGCTTTCGCACGAAGTCAAGGCCCGCCTGGAGCTGAACACCCGCTGGATCGAGGAGATCTGTGGGGTTCGACCGGTGAGCTTCCGCTGTCCGCGTTTGTTCGGCTCGACCGCTGTGTGCCACGCGCTTGAAGAATTGGATTACACCAGCGACGCGTCCTACCCAATGTATTTTTACCAAGACCAACTGGAGCCCTATCACCCTTCGACTGCGGACTGGACAAAGTCCGGGGACATGCAACTAGTGCAAATTCCCAATTTTGCCAATCTCGCTATTAAGAGCGAAGATGAGTTTGGACGTGATCGCGACCAGTGGCCGATATTCCGAACGAAATCTGCCGATGCACTGCTTCACCACATTGATGAGTATCTGGGATATCTCGAGGCGAGGGGAGTTCGTCGTAAAGTTCTTTCATTCTACTTCCATCCTTGGGAATTCCACCCGATGCCGGAAGGCTTACTTCATTTTGGTGAGGGCTCGGTAAAACCTGATCCGTTTATTGTGAAGGGTTGTGGTGACTGGGCGCTAGAACAGCTCGATCACCTCATTGCCGGACTGAAACAACGCGGTGCTGTCTTTAAAACGGCAGCGGATATTGCCGCTGCAACCCCCGGGCAGCGCTTGGTGCCGGGAACGTCGCCTGCCAGACCGGTCCGGAATTTCACCCTATGAAAAGTACGGACCCCTCTCGAGAGAAGGCCATTCGCACGTGGCTGAAAGCCGAGCATCATCGCTATCGGCCGACCGTCCCGGGCGGTGAAACCGGAGGTATGAGATTGCCAGAGAGCGTTCGCCTTGTTGGTCCGGCTTCCGCAGGTCCGCTCGTCGATCTTTCCTTGTCAGGGTTTCGCCTCTTTCTTGAAACCTGCCTCTCGCTGAAGATTGTTCCGGCTGCCGGCTTTGCGTTTCGATTTTCCTTTGATCACGATCTTGCGCCAGGAGGGTTCCGTGCCGAGATATCAGAACAGGAGGTTCTGATTGCTGCCGCCAATGAGCGGGGAATCCTCGATGCGACCCACTATTTCGAGCGTGAACTGATCGACCGGGGAGGAAGTCTGCCCCTCGGTACTTTCGTGCGGCATCCCTCGCTTGCGACACGATTTACCGAGGGCATTTTTGCTCCCGGACATCATGGGGTGGAAGAGTACGAGGATGGCACGCTCGAGCTTATGCAGCATTTTGGATCCAATGCCCTCCGCCGCTGCATCGTGCTCGGTGATCTCTGGCAATCGAAATCGTTGCCGGAATTGAATGCACCGGGCGCCTCCGCAGCCATTGCGACCATCCGTAAACAAGCAAAAAGGCTGGCCGCTGCGGGGATGGACTATTTCTTGATCCTGATTTCAAAGGCGCGGCCGGCGGATCACCCGGTTTTTCAGAACCATCCGGAGATCCGTGGCGCCCGGGAGGAAATCTTTTTGGAGGAAACCTGGGGACGGGGTAATCATGTGCTTTGCTCGGGACACCCTTTGGTTCACCGGGCCTATGCGGAGGTGGTGACCAACATTTATGAATCTGTTCCCGAACTGGCGGGGGCAATTGTTCTGGTGGGCGGGGAGGGGTTCCACCATTGCTATATGCGTCCGGCGGGAGAGGAACTGAGCAACTGCCCGCATTGCCGGGATCGGGATCCTCATGCACAGGTGGCTCAACTCGTGAATACGTTGTTCGCTGCGGTGAAAGCCGGCGCTCCTCGGGCCCGACTCATGGCCTGGCCCTATGCGGCTTTCGTCTGGTCGCGCCAGGATTCCACCGAATCCGCCTGGATCGATCATTTGGACGAAGGGGTGGAGGTGCTGAGCAATATTGCCACCGGTGAGCCGGATCCAACCAATGACGCCGGAGCGATCTTGTATGATTACAATATCAAGATCCCAGGACCCAATAAACGTTTTTCCGCCCAGGCCCAGCACTGTCGGGAACGCGGCCTGCGCTTTCACGTCCGTACCGAAACCAACACGACCCCGGACACCTTTTTCGTCCCCCATCTTCCGGTTCATTTCCGTTGGTATGAGCGATTTCGGGCGGTTCGGGAATCGGGAGCCGCCGGATTCATGGGACAATGGTATTTTTATGGCATGAACGGGTCCATTCCCGAGGAGTTGCAATACCATTCCGTTTGGAATCCGGAACGGAGGGCGGAAGATTTGCTGGCGACGATCGCCCGTCGGGATTTTGGTTTGAAGGGAAGTGCCGTGGACGAGGCCCTCCGGGCCTGGCGGCTACTGAGTGACGCCTGGGATGACTTTCCCTATTCGGCCATGACCTCCGGAGAACGGGAGGCCTATATGCGTGGCCCTTGGTACCTGGGGCCGGCCCACCCCCTCATTTTCAATGAACAAAGCCGCTATGATCTGGGTGCCGGCTTTTTCTTCCGGCGGGGGGATCTGAGCGAGCTTTTGCCGGAGGGAGAGATTGAAGCCCTGCCCGGCAAGCCCCGCTATGTCTGCAACACCCTCTTTTGCCTGCCCTTTGGCATCGAGGAATTCCTCCGCCTGGCTGTGGCCTGCCGGGATCGCTGGGAACGAGGAACACAGGCCTTGCTGGCCGCCTGCGGGAAGAGTCCGACTCCGGAGGCCGAGGGCGAAATCAATGTCTGCCGGATTCTTGCCTGTCACCTGCACAGTCTGGTCAACACGGCGGAGTTTTTGTCCGTGCGGCAACAGTTGGGAACCGGTCCTTCCACCGCCGGATCCTTTCAGGAAGCCTTCAAGAACCTGTCGCAGATTGTGGAACGCGAAATCGCTAACGCCCAAAACGCTCTGCCCCTAGTTGAATCCGACCCTCGCCTGGGCTATGGCCACAATTATGGTCCGGTCTATGATAGCGCGATGATCCGCGCGAAGATTCGCCAATGCGAATTCGTACTCAGCCAGGAGTTGCCGCGGATCAGCTCGGTGATTCGCTTTCATGTCTGGTCCCAGTTTCCATGAATTTTCCAACTCCATTCCAATAACCATGTCCCTACTTGCAGGAACCGCTAAAGTCGAAATCACATGTCGGGAGGAAGGGGCCGCCGCCTATGTGGTGTCGGAGAAAACCAAGGCCCACATCCCCAGAGAGCTTTGGGACAAGAAGATCGCGATCGATGATCCCTTGTATTTGAAGGCTCTGGTACTGGATGATGGCTCGCGGAAGTATGTCCTCATCACCATGGATGTGACCGCCGTCGGCTGCCGCTCGATCACCCAGGATATTCTTGGAGACAGTGCCGATGACTTTATGCCCGCGTTGCGGAAACTCCTCTTGGCGGAAACCGGAATCCCTGAAGAGTCGGTGACCGTTTCCGCCTCCCACACCCACCCGCCCGGACGCCTGCTTTGTGACGACGCCGAACAACTTGAGAAAGCGGTTTGGGCGGTTCAGGAAGCTCTGCAGAATTTGCAGCCGGTGAACGTTGGGTCCGCTTCTGCCGTGCAGGATAGTCTGACCTACAACCGCACCCTGATGATGAAGGACGGCAGCGACTGCACCCTCCGAAGTTGCAATCCCTACCCGCCGGACGATGAGATCGAGGCCATGCGGCCAGTGGATCCTGAGGTCGGAGTCCTGCGGGTGGACCGCCTCGACGGAACCCCTCTGGGAGTGGTCTATAATTTTGGCTGTCACCTCCTGATCGGAAACCACACCACCAATATCACGGCGGATTTCCCCGGCGTGACGTCCAGCCATGTCGAGAAGGTCCTCGGTCACGGAGTCATGGCCTTTTTCCTTCAAGGAGCGGGAGGGGACATCTCCGAAATCGCCCAAATGGATCGGGAACACCCCAAATGGGGACCCGGATTCGGAATGACCTTGGGTCAAAGTGTTCTTGAGGCCCACGCCGCAGCCATGCCTTCGGAGGTGGGAATCAATATTGTCAGCGAAACCGTTCAGTTTCCTCTGCGCACCGATATTTCCGAAAAAGTGGCCGCTCTCCGCCGTGAGCAGGCCGAGCTGATGGCTTCCTTGCGTTATACGAATCTGAGCTTTAAGACCTTCCTTCCGCTTTACCTCAAGTATTCCCTGAACCCCGATTTTCCTCTCCATTCGGCCTATCGATACCTCCGGGCCAAGGAGAGCGGAGAAGCGGGATTCCGCACCCTGGATTCGCGCAATCGGCGGGCCATCGAAAAGTATCTCCACAGTCTCAAAGCCATGGAAAAAATGGCCACCAATGAAGAAAATATCGAAACCCATTTGCGGCATCAGGAATTGATTGATGTGCTGGGAAGCCCAACCGTGGCGGCGGAGATTCAGGGCATCCGCATCGGAGAAACTGTCCTGATTTCGGCTCCCATGGAAATTCTGGCCGAAACCGGATTACGTCTAAAGAAAAGTTCGCCCTTCAGCCACACTCTGGTGGCCTCCATTTCCAACGGTTACCTCCACTACGCACCGCCCGCCACCTATTATGCCCGGGGGGGATATGAGGCCACCGAATGTCTTCTCGCACCCAAATGGGAGGCGATTTTCCACGCGGCGGTGGAAAAGATTTTCGAGCAACTCGCACGGGCTCGCTGACCGAAAGTTCGTTCAGAATTCCACATCCCGCCCCTTTTCTAATTCGAAACCCAACCCCATCTATGAAAATTGCCTATATTGGAGCAGGAAGCCTGTTCTTTGAAAGTGTCACTGCGGAAATCGCGCGCTCTC
>Ga0209591_10001625_pt1 | contig 27634 bp, 8 predicted proteins | sample MAT01_FD_187207 | JGI IMG/M metagenome (GOLD analysis project Ga0209591, IMG submission 187207) | Freshwater microbial communities from Lake Fryxell liftoff mats and glacier meltwater in Antarctica - MAT-01 (SPAdes) (version 2) | ecosystem: Environmental > Aquatic > Freshwater > Ice > Liftoff... | reverse complement strand
CAATTGGGTCGCCGCTGACGAACTGGTAGAGGTTGAGATCGTCTTTGGGGCCGATGGGATCGGGGGAGAGCCAGCGGCCGAGCCAAGGGGCGTAGTAGCGGTACGGGTACGCGTGCAGGCCGGTGGCGCGATCGCGCTCCTTGCCGGCGTAGCGCACGTCGCGGCGCGCGACGTCCCGGGCGTCGTCGCCTGCGATGAACGCGCCGCCGCCGTGCGGCAAATACTCCTCGTACGAGATCAACCCACCGGCCTCGTCGAGCTCGAGGGAGGTCGAGCCCTGCGGCGTGGTGAGGTGGTAGCGCACGCGGGCGGGGCCGAGGGCGTCGACCTCGTGGCCGAGCGTGTCGAGGGTGTGGCGATCGACGACGGCGACCCGGCGATCGCCGTCGCCGACGTGGGTGGTCCAGCGCTCGAGCACGAGCGCGCCGTTGCGACGCACTCGCACGCGCTCCTGATCGCCGACGTACACGACCTCGCGAGTCTCGATCTGGTCCCCGCCGCTGCCGCCAGCGACCAGCCGTGTGGCGAGCTTGCGCGCGCGCATCCGGTCGGCGCCGTAGGCGTAGCGCTCGTCGTCGTCGACGCTGCCCGGCCGCGCGATGGTCACGGCTCGGGTCAGGCACCCGCGCCAGCTCCACGCGATCGATCGCAGGTGGGCGAGCGCGACGGTGTTGCCGGCGGCGTCGAAATGCGCGGCGGGATCGACGACCGGCACGCCGGCAGGGTCGAGCGCGGAGATCGATCGGTTGGAGCCGTCGGCGACCCAGAAGTCGGTCGACCAGCTCGCGGTGCTCCCTGCGTGCTGCACGCGCCGCAGGTTCCCCGAGGCGTCATACGTGAAGCGCTGCGTGTAGCGCTCGAGGGCGGCACCGTTGTCGAGCGACAGGTGGCGCGCGCCGCCGATGGTGCCAGCGGTACCTGGGATGTCGTCGTGGGGTAGGAGCGCCTGGTGCACGCGCCCGGTGGCCTCGAGCAGCCGGCCGTGCGCGTCGTAGCGGTAGTCGCGCCGCGCGCTCACGGGTGAGGGCAGGACCGCGCCGGGCCCATCCTGCGCGAGATCGAGCGCGCGCACGACCTTGCCGTCGGGGTCGTATGTGAAGCGCAGCCGTTGCAGCGCGCGCGTGCCGTGCTGCGCGTCCTGCGCGATCAGCCGGCCAGTGTCGCGATCGTATTGCCACGCTTGCACGCAGCGGTTGCCGAGCTGGTCGGCGGCGATGCGGCGATGGGCATCGCGCACGATCCCGACGGTGATCGGGGCGTCCACCAGCGCGCCGTCGGGCGTCGTCAGCCGCACCGATGCGAGCGCGCCGCCAGGATGGAACGCGTCGCGCCGCTCGGTGCCGTCGGGTAGCCGCTGCCACACCACGCGGGCGAGCGCATCGGTACGGACCGCCGACGCGAGCGGGTCGGCGTCGACGGGGAGGTCGGTGCGCCAGTCGGGCGTGTCGTCGGTGTCGAGCCGCAGGCGGCGGTCGCCGGCGCGGACGGCTCCCATCGGATCGTACGTCAGCGTTCGCGTCACCCCGGCGCCGTCGCGCACCTCGACGACGCGGCCCAGCGTGTTGGCCGCACGCGCGGCCTCGCGATCGGCGTCTCTGTCGCCGTAGAGGTACGACTCGACGACGTGATCGAGAGGAACCGGCCCGTCGCCGCCGATCACGCGCACCATGGTCGGCCGATCCGCGGCATCGAAGCCGCGCGCGACCAGGTATCCGCGCGCGTCCCAGGCGCGCGCGGGGCGATCGTACGCGTCGGGCAGCGACCACGACGGCCCGGCATCCACGCTGACGGTCGCGAGCGCGCGCCCGCGTAGATCGCGCTGGTACGTGAATGCGGTGAGCCCGCGCGGATCGATCGTCGCGATCACCTGGCCGCTCGCATCGACGACCTGGCGCGCGCGCCGCTCCGCGGCCGAGGCATCGCCGACGGCCACGGTAAGACAGACGAGGCCGCGTGCGTCGACGTGCGTGACGGTCGGTGTGTTGGCGTGCGACGCGGCGTGCTCGTAGGCGACGCGCTCGGGATCGCCGGCGGGGCGGCGCTCGCGCAGCGCGCGGTACGTCGAGTCGAGCACGGTGTCGCCGGGGCTCGCTGCCTCGGTGGCCCACGGCGCGTACCGCGTGCGCGCGTACGTGCCGTCGGGAAGATCCACGCGCACCGCGCGGCCGAGTGCGTCGTAGGTCGTGAGGGTCGACACGCCAAAACGCTCGAGCGCGACGTCGTCCTCGTACGCGGCGGCGGGCGAGAAGTACGGCTCGAAGACGCGGATCGGCTGACCCTTGGCGTCGTGCACGACGTGCCCCGAGACCCGCCAGCGCTCAGCGGCGTGGCCGAGGAGCGGGCCGTTCGCGTCGACGATCACCTGACCGCCGGCATCGCGCGTGATGGCCGGTCCGGGCTCGACGCGCACCTTCTCCTGCAGCACGCGGCCGAAACCGTCGAGGTAGCGCACGGCGATCTCGAGCGGACCGCCGGCGTCGCCACCGCCGTCGCCGTCGTGGCCCAGCGCGGTGCGCTCGATGGAGACCTCGGCGATCGGCACGCCGCGCTCTTCCCACGCGCGGTCGTCGAGCCACGTCGCCGAGGCCGCCGTGCCGAGGAAGGTGCCCGGGTCGGCCAAGACCGACGCGAGCGTGGCGAGCGGCGGCGCGGTCCATGCGCCGAGCGGACCACTGCCCCACGGCTGCGTGCCAACGTGGCCCAAGACGCCGCGGGCGACCGCGCGCCCGAGCGGATCGAACGCGACCAGGCCGGCGGTGCCGTTGGGATCGACGGTCCGCGCGGCCGACAGGGCGTGGTAATCGACGTCGGACGTCGTCGACAGGCCGAGCGCATCTACGGTCTCGATCGCCGCCAGCCAGTCCGCGTCGTACGTCACGCCGGTGATCGCGCCGTCGCCGCGCAAAGTACCGGCCAGCATCGCGAACGGGCCGACGAGGCGCTGGATCGGAGCGGGGCGCCACGCGTGGCGATCCGCCAGCGCGTAGCCGAGCGAGGCGACCTCCGCGTCGTCAGTGCGGCCGCCGAACGCCGCCGCCACCAGCGCGGAGGTCAGGCAGGCCTCTTCGCCGTGGTGCACGCGCGGCGCGCGCCCGAGCTCTCCCGGCGAGGCCGCGCCGTCGCGCGCGTCGTTCCAGTAATAGGTGCGCTGCCAGGCGATTCGCCGCGCGGCCGGCGCGATCGCCGATGGATCGAGCGCGGTCTCGAATGACGCCGGCGCGGCCAGCGCCGCGGTGACGCTCGCGCTCGCGAGCGCGGCGGGCCTGATGCGTCCGCCGACGGCGGCGACGCCGACCAGCTCGTGGCGGCGGGTCTCGATCGGCGCGCCGAGCAGGAGCTGCGCGGGCTTGTCGATGTTGGCGAGCACGGCGTCGGTCACGGTCACCCACGTGCGCGCCTGCGCGGGATCGTCGACGGCGCCGCGCCGCGCGTACGCGATCTGAGCGGTGCGGGTCGGTGCGCCCCACGCGTCGTGGGTGACGACCAAATCGTGCGTGATCCGCGGATCTCCGGCGTGCTCGTCGTAGCGCGCGACGAGCCGCTCGGCGGGCACGACGCCGAACACTGGCCGTGCGCCGCCGTGGCGCGGCTGCACGACCGCGAGGCGCGCACACGCCTGCTCGACGTCGAACGGGTGCGCCACCGGTCGCTCATGCTCGTCGACCGCCCACCGCTCGCGCCGAACGATCGTGCCCGCGAGGAGGCGCAGCGCCGCCGCCGCGTCGGCAGACAAGTGCGGGCCCGGGGCCTCGACGTGCGGCGGGAGCTCGGGTGCCAGCGGATCGCCGGCGTACGGCTCGAACGGCCGGTGGTGGTTCCACATCGGCGTGCCGAGGTGGAACCAGGTGCGCGTGAGCAGCGGCGCCGCGACTGCAGGCGCCTCGGAATCTCCGTGCGCGGCGGCCGCGGTGTCGAGCGTCTCGACCCGGCCAAACCCGCGGAACGCACCGGCGGCGCCGTCGTAGAAGCCGTCGCGGTAGCGATAGCGGGTCGTGACCGACGTTCCCCCGACGAGGTCGCGGTCGACGCGCGTCTCGACCACCGGCCGGTGCGCGGGCAGCCGGGTCTCCCACGGCGCGCCCTCGGCGGCGTCGCGCAGGTAGTGCTTCGCCGAGCTCGCCCAGGTCAGCTCGGTGCGGCGGCCGCGTCCGTCGTCCACGGACACGAGCAGGCCGGGCGGCGTCGCCGGCACCAGCGGCAGGTAGCACAGGACCGGCGTGCGCCCGGCTTCCGGCGACGGCCACACCAGCGCCGGTCGGCCGTCGCCGATGAGGTCGGCCACCGACGCGGCGCGCGCGTCGAAGTGCGGCAACCCGCGCACGCGTTGCCCGGCGCCGAAGCGCCGCCCGCCCTGGTTCGGGTAGTACCAGAGGCCGCCGTCGTCGACGTACAGGAGGCCGGCGGTGCCGCGCCCGTCCAGATCGACCCAGCGCACGCGCGTGCTGTCGAAGTCGTTGGCTGATGCCGGGCTCGGCGCGTCCTCCATCACGACGCGCTCGCCGAACCGACCGTTGCCGAGCGACGGCCAGTATTCGATCGCCCCGCGCCGCACCCGCACCAGATCGGGCAGGCCGTCGCCGGTCAGGTCGGCGAAGTACAGATCGAGCGCCGGATCGGGCGCGCCGGGCGCGCGCTCGACGCCGCTCGGCCACGGCACGATCACCGGATCGTCGAACTCGGCGTCGCGCTCGTCGAGTGGCCCGGTGCGCGACGGGAACCAGATCAGGGCGTCGCCGCGCGCCACCACCGCGTCGGCGCGCCCGTCGCCGTTCAGGTCGACCCAGAACGTGCGGCCGGCGAGGCCCTCGATGCGCGGCCAGCGCGCGAACGGCCGGAACCCGACCCACCGCGCGTCCTCGCGCTCGAGCGCGAACGCGCCGGCCTGTCGGCCGCTGACGACCGCGAGCTCGGTATCGCCGTCGCGATCGAGATCGCCCAGCGTTACCGCGCGCTCGAAGTTGGGCTGGGCGCCGACCAGCGCCGGCTCCGCGAACCGCCCGCCGCCGAGGTTGGAACGATACGACCAGCCGCGCTCGCCCTGGTAGAGCAGGCCGGGCAGGCCCTCGCCGTACAGATCGATCAGCCGATGGCGCGCGGACTGGGGCACGGGCGTCGCCGTGGTCGCGAGCTCGCCGGTGAGCCCGGCGGCGGCGTAGCCGAAGGTCAGCGCGGCGGTGCGCGCGATCGCGCCGTCGCGATGGCCGACGCGGCGCACCGACTCGAGCCGCGTGCCCCCGGGATGCTCGTCGAACACCAGCTCGAGCGACGAGACCGCGACCGGCGCCGGACCCAGCGCCACGACGTCGTGGAAGCACGCGAGGCGCCGCACCCGCCGGTGGGTGTGCACGACGAAGCCGTCGCGCGCCGACGAGAACGAGTCGGTGCGCGCGAGCCACGGCCGATCGGGCTCGAAGGTCGGCACGCCGCCGCCGTCGCCGTGGTCGCCGTGGTCGACGACGAGCGCGAACGCGAACCGCGTCGTCGGGAGCTGTCCGCCGATCAGCGCATCGGTCAGCGCCACCGGCGCGACGTTGCCGTAGCGGATCCGCGTGAGGTAGCGCTGCGCCGTGCTCGGCTGCCGCGGCTCCCACGGCGCCGCGCGATCGACGCCACGCGTGTCCTCGGCGGCGTACTCGCACCACATCGCGTTGCCGTCGGCGTCGAGCACCAGCTCGGGCAACCACGCCGCGACGCGGGTCGGGTCGCGCGGATCGAAGATCCGCGACGTGCGATCGAGCCGCGCACCGTAGATCGTCAGCACGTCGGCGTCGTCGCGGCTGCGGAAGTGCACGTCCCCGGTGGCGCGGTGCAGCCACTGCTCGACGCGCACCCGCGTGAAGCCCTGGCCGGGCCGCAGCTCGGTGACGTCGTGATCGCCCTCGACGCGCCGCCGCGGCACGCCGTCGTCGTCGCGCCACGCCACCAGCCCGGCGCCGCCGAGCGCCACGGCGTCGCGCCCCTCCCACCGCGGCAGGTGCTCGCTCGCGTCGATCGTGATCGCCGGCAGGCCACCGATCGACCAGCCCAGGCCCACGATCGAGTTGCCGCCGCCGCCACCCTGCAGCACCAGCCGCGGCGTCAACGCTCGCGCGGCGGTGGTCGGCACCGGCACCTGCACGCGCGCGCTGCCGGTGAGCTCGTCGACGACCACCGTATGGTCGACCCCCGCCACAGTCGTCGTTCCCATGGTCGACATTCTAGACGTTCGACGACAGTCGGATGGGCAGGACCAGCATCACGTCGAGCAGCTTGTCGGGATCGAGCGCACCTCCTCCTCCCAGGCCACCGACCGCGCTGACCGCCAGCGTATGCGTACCTGTCCAGGTCATCGTGATCGGCCAAGGCACCTCGGCGAACCATAGGCCCCCGAGGCCAGGCTCGGCGTGGAAGTCGCCGACCCCGAGCCCGTCGACCGTGAGTGCGAAGCCGCCCGGGGCGACACCTGACGCGAGCCGCAGCGCGACCCCGGCCGGCATCCCGGCGGTCGCCGGCGAGAGAATCTCGATCTGTCGCCGGCGGAAGATCGACGGCAGCAGGTCCGCACTCAGCTCGAAGCTGACCGGCGTCCCGGGCGCGGTCCGCAAGAGGCGCGTGAAGCTCGCTTCCAGACCCTGGCGCGCGCTCACGATACGCAGCGTCGCCTCGTCCTGATAGTGACGCAGCAGCGAGCCGGGCACGCTCGCCGGTCCCTCGACGAGCGCGCGGCGTGCGGCGTCGGGCCGCGCGCTGTACGCCATCGATACGATCACGTCGGTGATCGACGCGTAGTCGAACCCGCGCACCGTGCGCGGCAGCTCGAGCCGCCACGACGACACCGCGCCCTGCCCCTCGAACGGCAGGTAGCGCTCGTCGCGGAACGACAGCTCGAACACGCCGCCGTCAGCCTGCGCGCTGCTGGTGGCGATCGTGCCGGCGTGGGCCAGCGGCACCGGCGCCAGCGCGGCGGCGGGCGCGGTCCGCACTTGACTGTCGAGCATCGTGAGCGTCGCGCTCACGTTCACGTAGGGCCCGGTGACGCACGGGATGGTCAGCCGCACCGCACGCAGGCGCCGCCGCCAGTGGCCCGGATACGCGAGGTCGAACGCGGCCTCGGGAATCTGGAACTCGCAGCTCCCGGTCTCGCGGAGCGTGAGCAGCGCGGCCGGATCGATCTGCGACAGCGGGATCGGCTGATCGATCTCGAGCTCGCGGTGGTTCGACTCGAGGAAGCGGCGGTCGAGGGCGTGAAGATCCGACAGCAGGCGCTCGCCGGACAGGAGCCCCCCGAGGCTGGCGTCCCAGTATCCACCGTCGAGCCCGCCGGCATCGTCGCCGCGCTCGTAGCGATACGCGCGCTCGGCGAGCCGCGCCAGCGCCAGCGCGTGGCCGTACGCGAGGCGGTGCAACCGCTTGAGGCCGTCGGCCAGGCGGGTGTGGAACGCGAGGTTGGTGATGCGGTCGCGCTCGAACGCGAACGCCTCCCCGAGCTGCGCGACGCTCTCGTCGTGGAGGACGAGCGCATGCTCGGCGCTCCGCACGCGCAGCGCGCCGACCTGGCGTTGCCGCGCGAGTGCCGCGAGGTCATCGCGGACCGCCACCGACGACTGCTTCCAGTCGCGCGCGCGCCGGCTCTGGCTCCCGATCAGCCCGGCCAGGCTACCGCCGGCCTCGAGCAGCGAGGCGGTCTCGTTGTAGGCGAGGCCGCCGGCCTCGGCCGCGCCACCAACCTCCTGGCCGCCGTACGACACCGTCCACGGCGCGTTGAACTCGGGCAGGAGCTTGGCGATCGAGGCCGACAGGTGGCTGGCCAGCGCCAGCCCGCGCGCCCTGAGGGCCAAGCTGCGGGACGCGATCTCGGTCGCCTCGAACGCGTCGCGGCCGGTGGTGAGGAGCTCGTCGTAGTACTCGCGCCGATGCTCGGCGGCGACGATCTGCACGTCGACGCCGGCCAGGCTCTCGCGGGAGGCGTCGAGGTCGAGCTCGCGCTGCCGCCGCGTCGCCCGCGCCATCGCGAGCCCTTGCTCCTGCCGCAGTCGCGACAGGACCTCGTTGTCGCGGCGCTCGAGCGCGTTCAGGAGCGCCCCGCCGAAGCTCGCGAGCGCCGACGCGAAGCCCTTGGCGCGCTCGATCAGATACCCGAAGCGATACGGCGGCACGTCGCGCGCCAGGTCGGGGACCAGATCCTCGGGCGTGAGGCCGAGTGCGGTCGCCGTCACGCGCGACATCGGGTCGAGCTCGGGCGCGAACAGCGCCAGCTCACGGCGGTTGCCGTCGAGATCCATGCAGTGCCGGATCTTCCACAGACGATCCTCGACGCGGTCCCAGCGCGCGAGCAGCGTCTTGTTGACGGGCACGCAGAACACCGGTCCGAGCTGCGCGAGCAGGCTGGCGGCCAAGCTGTCGCTCTCGACGTAGCCGCGCGCGGGTGCGCCGACCTGACCGCCGAGGCCGAGCGGCCCGTCGCTGGTGCCGACGCCCTTGGCCGGCGCCCACGCGCCGATCCGTCCGGCCAGCCACTGGCGGGCCAGCGAGACCGGCGTCGAGCTCGGCAGCGGCCGCAGCGGGAACTGTTCAAGCGCGAAGGTCAGTCGCCGCGCCGACGCGACGAAGCCGCCGACGTCTCCCTCGGCCGCGGGGTCGACGCGCCCGCCGACGATCTCCGACTCGGCCGCTTCGCTCACCTCGCCGGCCTGGCCGAGCAAGGGCTCGATGTGCCGGTAGTTGAGGGGCGTCGCGGCGCCTGGGTCGCAGTCGCCCAGGCGCGCCGGCCGCACGCCGAGCAGCTCGGACGCGAGCTGGTAGAGGAGGCGCGCCTCCTCGACGGTCTCGCGGGCGAACTGCGCGAACAACGAGTCGCCCCAGTCGAGGAGGTTGTCGACGTAGCGTGCGAACGCGTATCGCTGGTAGGCGGTCAATCGACGGCGCGCGATCGCGTGCGGGTTGAACGGATCCTCGCGGTATGCCGCGAGCGCCGCGCCATCGGTGAGGATCTCGCGCGCCCGCTCCGGGGTGAGCCCGCGGAGCTCGCGGTAGCGCCACACCCGATCGAGCGAGCGATGCGCGGCCTCGCCCGGTGGGACGCCGGTCGTGTCGATGACCTCGGTCGAGGTCGGGTCGAACACGCGATGGAACCAGCGTCGCGCGTCGGCGTAACGCCCACGCGCCGCCAGGTTGGTCGCGACGAGGAGCGGGATGTGGAAGAACAGCTCGCGCAGGTACACGCCGAACGCGCCGCGGAAGTTGACGGTGCCGGCGTCGCTGCGATCGGTGATGCGATCGGCCTCGATCGTCATCGGCAGCGGCGCCTCGGCCAGCGCGAGCTGATGAGCAGTTGCGAGCAGGCCGTCGAGCCCACGCTCGAACAGCACGCGGCCGAGCCCCCGCGTGACCGTGGTGCCGAGGCGGCGCGCTACGTGGCGGGTGTGGTGCACGACCGGGCTGCGGAGATGGATCAGATCGCCACCGATGCGCACGATTGCGTCGCTGATCGAACCGGTGATCGCGAGCGACTGGGGGCGGCGATGCGCGGTCGCGAGCAGGCGCTGGTAGACCGGTTGCGCGTGGTTCAGCACGACGCTGGCCGTCGCGGCGTCCCACTCACGCGCGTAGAGCACCAGGTTGGCCTTGTCGACGAGCAGGTTGCCCAGCGCGGTCGGTGGCAGGAACTGCGATGTCGGGGTTCCGCCCGTGATGCGGACGTCGTCGACGCCGATGAACGACCGGCTCGGGCGCGGTAAGTACGACTCCGCCCCTGTCAGCGAGCGCGCGTACGGATCGAGGTCGCCCTCGGCCGCGAAGCCGCGATAGCGGACCTGCAACACGTCGCCGTCGACCGTCGGCCACACGCCGAGCCACGGCGCGCCCACGAGCGTGTACGCCTCGCGCGGCTCGTCGTGCGCCGAGCCGCTCGGCTCGTAGAACACTCTACCGTCGCCGCCGCGCGGGTCTGGCACGAGACCTGGCGTCGGATGGAACAGGTGGCGATAGACCGGCATCGGGATCGCGACGTCCTGCGCGGCGCCCCACTGCCCGGTTGGCCGCTGGGTCACCATCGACAGCGTCAGCGCATGCTGGTACCCGGTGAATGCCATGTCGCCCGATACGAGTGACTGCTTGGCGCGTGTCCGGATGGTGCCCCACAGGAGGTGCATTCGCCCCTGGTGGACGACCGGCGAGACGACGCGCGACGCGATCGGGAGGTCGAGCTTGTGCCAGGCGCTCCACACCACGCCGCGGTCGAGGCGCTGCGCGCTGGTGATCAAGTCGGTGACGCTGCGGTAGTAAAACACCATCGGATCAGCGTCGGTGACGCCGATCAGGTGGAGGACGTCCTTGGCCGCGCCGTCGGGATCGACCCCGATGTCGTGGTAGGCGCCGGCGATGCGCAGGCTCGCCAGCTCGTCGAGCTCGTGCAGGTACGCGGCGTAGGCGCCGAGGATGCTCGCCTCGTCGAGCGCGCCCTGGGCGAGCGCGTCCTCGAGTTGCGCGAACAGCGGTGTCTTGTCGTCACGAATGCTGGGATCGAGGTAGTTCTCGGGCCACAGGAAGACCTTGCGGTTCGCCTCCCAGACCCGGTATGCGCGTCGCCACTCCCAGCTCGCGCGCCCGGCGTCCGAGAGCACGACGCCGACGTGGTCGGGATCGGTGGGCGGCAGGTCGTCGCGCTCGAGCCCGAGCGTGATGCGGGTGATGTACGCCTGCACCGCGTTGGTCGCCGCCACGACGCGCGAGGTGGTCGCGCATCCGCCGGCCACGACGTCGATGAGAAAGTGGTTGGCGAGCGCGACGACATCGCGGAACTCGGGCGTCGGCAGTGCGCGCAGGAGGTGATCGACCAGCGCGTCGCGGCACTGCTCGCGCACGCGCTGGCGGACCTGCTCAAGCAGCGTGGCCGTCGACGGTTGGCTCTCGCCGCGCGCCGCTGCCGCGCGATCGATCGCGACCGCGCCGCGGACGCGGTCGGGGTCCAGGTCGGAGACGTTCGAGCTCAGGACGCGGCCGTCGATGCCGAGTGTGCGGCACAGTGCGGTCAGGCTCGCCACCCGTCCGATCGCGCCGATGGCGCCGCGGCTCAGCGGAAAGGAGCCGTGCAGGCTGGCGACGATAGCCTCATCGGCCCCCAGCAGCGACGCCAGGGCCGCGTCGGCGGACGACGCGAAGTCGTCGGAGACCGGATCGAACGCGGCGATCACCGCGACGATGGCGGCCTGCAGATCGGGGCGCTCGGCCCGCGGTGCGGCGCGGCCGAGCTGGGTCGCCTGCTCGAACGAGAACCACGGTGCGGTCGGGTGCTCGAACGTCGGCGTGAGCGCCGGCCACTCGCCGCTGCCGAAGCGCGCGGGCTCCGCGGTCAGGAGCGCGATGCCGTCCACCGACCAGCCCCGGGTCGCGACCGCCATCCGCTCGATCGCGGTCACCAGCGACGCCAGCGGCGCGGCGGGGTTCGCCACGAGGACGTCGCTCGCGACGGCCGCAGTCACATGCTGCCGCGCCAGGCCGTACAAGGCGACGATCTCGGCATCGCTGCGCTGGGTGGCGGTCGCCAAGGCGCGGGTCACGCGCGTACGCGCCGAGCGCATGATCAAGGCCACCCGCAGCTCGTCGATGGTCAGGGTCCGGCCGTCGGGAAGGATCGCTGACGGCGGCACGACGATCGGCGCGATCGCCACGTCGATGCCTGGGGCGATCACGCGCTGGTCGTCGACGGTCTCGAACCAGGCGGCGTTGGCGGTGATCACGTCGAGCGACGCGGCGGTGGACAGGCCCAGCGCGGCCGCGAAGAACGTGTCCTCGATCGCCAGCGCGGCGACTGCGCCGTCGCGGATCGCGGCCACCGTTGCGGCGGGATCGAACCCGGCGACCGCGCGTCGCGGCGCCAGGCCGGCCGCGACCGCGAGCTGATCCATCGTCCGACCGCCGGCACGCCACGCATCGCGCGCCCGCATCACCGCGAGCGCGCCGCCGGCCGTGAGATCCCACCCGAGCCCGGCGACCGACGCGAGCTGCACGAGATCGTCCACGCCGATCCCGAGCAGGCGCATCAGCCGTACGTACCGATCGAGGACGGCGAGGTTGGCCGCCGACAGCATGAAGTAGCGCTCCCCGACGTTCGTCGCGGCGGGGTCGAACGGAAAGCCGCCCTCGCGGGTGAGGAGCGGCGCCACGACCCGGGTGAGCGCCAAGGTCACGCCGTCGGTGAGGCCGAGTCCCGCCGCCAGCCGCGCGGCCGCGCCGTCGGCGAACGGGAGCGACGGCGGGACCAGGCCAGGGTGCCACAGGCGCGCATCCGGGTTGGGCCACACATCGACGCCGGCCCGTACACCGCGGTTGAACCGGCGGTCGAAGATCGGCTGATCTGCGACCCCGCCGAGCGCCACGGCGTCGTCTTCCGTGAAGGCCGCGCCGATCCCACTGGCGAGCGACGCGACGGCGGCGAACCGTTCGATCGACGGAACATCGATCGACTCGTCGGAGGCTGCACGCAGCCGGCGATCAGCGGCCGCCGCCGTGATGCCGAGCGCCGCCGCCGCCCGCGACAGGCGGTGCATGCGATCGAGTGCGTCGGCGGTGAGCTCCTCGACCCACTCGAGGTCGTTCTGCACGCTGTCCGGCCCGCGCCGCCCGGCCACGATCCGGGGCGTCGCGCCGCCCCGCCCGACGAACCACGAGGTGACCACGGCACCCAAGGTCGCGCGATCGACGCCCATCGCCGCGGCCAGCGCGGTCGCGTCGACGTGGTCGACGGCCTGCGACGTCCCGGAGAACGTCATGCCGTACACCTCCGAGAGCGCAAGTAACGTGAGCCGCGGCGTGACCAGCAGTTGCTCCCACACCGTCGAGAGCCCCAGCGCGACCCGCCGGTACGATCCACCCGTCGCGCCAGTCGCCTCGGCGAGCACAGGCCACGACACGCCGGCGGCGGCGATTGCAGCGGACGTGCGCGCGAGCCCCACCGCGAACGGCTGCGCGAACGAGCGGGTCAGCGCCGGCAGCGCGGTCTGGTAGACCAGCGCCTCGATCGTCTCGCGATCGTCCCACGGACCCGTGTAGCCGGCGCGGCGTGCGACGTCGTTCTCGAGCACCTCGTTGACGATCGTCAGCGTGGGCACCAGTTCGTTCGTGGCCGCGCAGGTGAGCGGCGTGGTCCACAGGTCGGGACGCCGGGCTGCCAGCGCGAGCCGGTGAGCGGTCGGGATCTGGACCCCGACCTCCTGCTTCACGAATTCCATCAGGTCGACGAAGTACGCCGCCGGTCCGAGGATCGATGCGCAGCGCGCGCAGTCGCAGAACGTCTGGCTGCCGAACAGGCTGGCGTAGCCGTCGAGCGCCGCGAACGACTGGCCCACGCTCGGCGGTGGCCGCGTTGGGAGCGGGTCCGACGCGCCGCCGAGCTGATCGGACACGGCGGCGACGTAGAGCGCTGCGTCGGTCGCGAGCCGCCGCGCGGTCTCCCACACGCGTTGCCCGAGCGTGTCGCTGATCGCGATGGTTGCCACGAAGGTCGCGAGCGGCGTGCGCGTGATCTGCGAGCCGGACGAATAGCCCGCCCGCATCACCGCGGACGCAGTGTCGAGGTCTCCGGCGATCACGCGCATACGCTGGAACGCCCGAACGCATGCGACCACCTGCGCGCGGAGCGCCGGGCCGATCGATGACAACTTCCACCGATCCCACGCCGGGCTCCCATTCGAGAGGTCGAGTGCCAGGAGATCGGTCCGCGGCGAGCCCCCGGCGGCCGTGATCGCGCTCCTCAGTGCGCCGATGCGCGCCTTCGCCTCGCCGGCGCGCTCCGCGGTCTTCTGGCCGTCGTGCTCGAATGCGGACGCGAGGCCGAGCCCCGGATAGCCGCGCACCAGGACCACGAGGCGATTCCATGCTTCCTCGACCCTCTCCAGCTCGCTTGACTTCACGTCGTCCAGTCGCAGCGACGCGAACGCACCCGCGAACCGGTGCGGGTTCCTGGGTTCGAGGACGGCGAGTGTATCGAGATCAGCCTCGGTCGCGGCCGCGTCGAAGGGCGCCATCCGACCGATCCAGCTGGACACCGGGTACAGCACCTCCAGGCGGCGCGTCACGATCTGCGCAAACGACGCGAGTGAGATGCCGGATCGCGGTCTGGCGTCCACCGCAACAAGCGCAACGAGCCAGTGCGCGGGACTCCACTCCGCGAGCTGCGGGTTGGTCACCTTGCCGCCGGCCTTGCCGATCGATCCGACGAGTCCGACGTCATCGTCACAGCACAGGTACCGTTCGAGCATCTGGCCCACTGCGTCGGCCTCGCCCGGTGCGATGACGCCCTTGTCCACCAGTCCCTGCAACACGTCCGGCTCGAGCGCTTCCGGTCGCGCGTAGCCACGCAGCTCACGCTGCGCCACGGCAGTCAGCGGCACCAGTGCCAGCACCTCGTCGAGGCGAGCCGCATCGACGATGGCCAGCACCAACGGGACCGTCCCGAGCGGCGCGTTCATCAGCTCGTCGCGAATCTCCTGCGCGTGTGCCTTCAGCGCCGCATCGAGCTCCGACGCCAGCGTGGGATTCTGGCTGGCCAGCTCGACGAACGAAAGGCCAAGGACACTCGTCAATCCGGTCAACATCGTCACGCCTCCTACATGCGCCTTGAAGCTCAGAGCCGGTCTCGTATCACGCACGGCGCGTCTCCGGGAACCGCTCGGGCCACATCACGCGGTGAGGACACGCGCGGCGCCGCGGCGCGCGGTTCGAGGCGATGGGCACGCCAGGCCTACCGTCCCGGCCTGCTCGTGGTTGCGTCCTCGCACACGATTTTGGGGCGCGTGGTCTCGACCGGGGAAACGAGCTCGCGCGCCACGCGTGCTCGCAGGTTCTCGGTCGAGGGCTGGTCTACGTCCGCCTACGCGGTTTCGGCTTCGCCTTGCGCTCTTGAGCTTGATCCGCTTTCGTGGACACCGCGGCTACGCTGCAATTCACGATTGACGGAATCGACGGCTACGACTGGGGCGACCGGGTCGGCAGCGCAAGGACTGACCCGAGCTGCTGGGTGGTCGCGTACTCCGACGAGAACTTCGAGGACCAGCGCATCACGATCGGCCCGAACTCCGAGTTGCGCGACCTCGGGAACTTCGAGGACGACATCGACTCGATCAGGATCCTGGACAACGCGCCTTGACTGATCCGCGCTGACGCTCCGGATTCAATGACACCCAAGGGGTGATCGAGTGGTAGCGGTGGGGTCGATGGCCGAATCACGCGCGCGCATCGTCAAAGAGATTTCCAACAATGCGAGTCTCTGGGGCGATGGTCGCATTGGCAACGCTAGAGGAACCGGGGCGCTCGCTCTGCTGGGTTGCGCCGCTGGCCGAGGGCTCCGAGCTGGCGACAGAAGATCCGCTCGCGCTTGACTACATCGCGCAGCAGGTCGGGCTGATGTTGCTGCCGGCGCTGACGACTCGATCGAGCCGGGCGCAGGCGTTCGCGATGGTGCTGTACGGGCTGGCGCTCGCGGAAAAAGCGATCGGCGAGTACGGCGAGCCCGCCACCGACTAGTCGCGGCGGGTGCTGTTCGAGCGCTGGGAGCGGTTCTGGGCGCTGGCGACGATGGAGTACCGCCGCGGCGAGCTGCCTCGCGGCGATGAGGATGCGATGCGCGGGGTGCGTGGAGCGAGCGCGGCGTGGCGTCCGGGCAGCGGAGCCTTGCCGCTCGACTTCCCGCTCATCTCGCGCCAGCAGGAGCTGGGCAACCTGGGCGCGTACCTGTCGCCGCTGCGGCGAGCGGGGCTGGTCATCGACGGTAGCCTGCGGCCGAGTCCGGCCGGACTCGACATCATCGACGGGTTCTGGGACGAGCCGGCGGAGAACAAGCATTGGCGGCGGTACGAGGACTACGCGCTGCTGGCGCTCGATCGGCGCCGGACGAAGATCGAGCGGAGCAGCGCGAACCTGACGCTGCGAAGGGTCGGGAAGGCGAGCCGGCTGTCGTCGCTCGCCGCACGGGGCCGCGCGGCACAGCAGCGGCGGTTGTATGAAGCGCTGTTCGAGCGGGCGCGCGATCCATCGACGCTGGCGGTGAGCAGGCTGGTCGAGACGGCGACGCGCGCCGGCGTGGTGGCGACGCGCGAGCTCCTCGATGGCGCGATCGCGGGACGGTTCGGTACGATCGATGGTGCGTTGCGCGACCTGCTGGTGACGGCCCGACGGTTCGGCGACGCGATGCAGGCGCCACTGGTCGCGTTCGACCGCGTCTATGTGGCGCTGAACGCCGCCGGCCGGACGGCGCCGGCATCGCAGGTCGCGAGCACAGCGCTCGATGCGGCCACGATGACCGCGGTGCGACAGGCCTGCACGGGACTGCTGGAGGCGCCGCGGGTCAACGAGCTGCGCGGGCTGCCGATGCATGGGAGTCCCTGCATCCGGCTGGCCGAGGAGCTCGCGGCCGCCGATGGTGCGACGGCCCTCGCTGCGCTGCTCCACTATCACGCCTTGGTGCAACGTGAGCGCCGACGCGGCGACGGCTGGATTCGCGCCGAGGCGGGAAAGCTGGTGCTGATGGTCGCGTCGTACACCGCGCGGCCGGACGCCGCGCGATTCCCGTCGTTCAAGCTCGATACGGTGCGGTCGCTCCTAGCCGACACCGACCGGCTGCCGTCCGAGACCGCACCGGTCGCCGACGAGGGCGAGTCGTGAAGGTCGAAGCTCGCCGCCTGGTCGATCAGGTGCTCGTGGCAGACGAGCCCTGTCTCGGAGCCGTGTTCTGTACGTACACGTTCGATCCGGCGTACTTCGAAGAGCACGTGCTGCGCGCGCTTCTGCGCATGAGCGGCGATCCCGACGAGGATGGCGCGCGCTACCACGAGGAGGCCCGCGCGGCGTTGCGCGAGACGCCGGTGGCGTGCTTCGTCGACGCGAGCGTGCGACGCGGTGGCCGAAACCAGGGAAGCCAATCGGTGGTGGGTCCGATCGGCCATCGATGGCGACCTCCGGCGGGACCGAATCGACGGCAAGTGACTGGAATTCCTAGGCATATGCGCTCCACCGCGTCGGGCCCAGCGTCAGACGTCACGATGTGACGGCCGACGTCACGCCGACCAAGCGGAGGGCCGATGAAGAAATTGGGATTGAACAGCCGAACCCCGAACCTGAGCGTGACCAGACGGGTCACCGCCATCGTCACGATCTATGGTGTCCTGACCGCTGCGTTGACCGCGTGTGGCGCGAGACGCGCAAACAGCGACGCCGAAAGCGAGCAGCGCTCGACCGCGACGTCGCCGGGCGGTGACGGGACCAACTCGCCCTCGAGGAGAGGTGGCCCAGGCGACCTGGGCTCGGCGCCGCCGACAGCCGAGGTGGGAACGCTCGACGGCAGCCTGATCGTGGACGGTGCCGGTCACTCCACGTACGCGATCTCCTTCGAGGTCGCGCCCGGCCCCCGCGACCTGCAGCCGTCCGTTGGCATCGCCTACAACAGCGGCGCCGGCAACGGTCTTGTCGGCGTTGGTTTCGGCGTGACCGGGCTCTCCATGATCTCGCGGTGCAGCAAGACGCTCGCCGACGACAACTTCAAGCTCGAGCCGCTGTCCTTCGGCGAAACCGACGCCCTGTGCCTCGACCAGCAGCGGTTGCTGCCGGTGCGTGACGGCATACCGGTGCCGGCGGTCAACGGAAAGGACGGCGCCGAGTATCGTCCGCGGGTCGGAGACCGGCTCCGGGTGTTCGGCCACGGCTCGATCGCAGAAAACGATTCTTGGTTCGAGGTCCAGCTTCCCGACGGCAACATCGCGGCGTACGGCAGCGTGGACGAGTCCCGGGTCTACCAGCACAGCCCGTCGACCGACCCGGCCACGGGCGGTCGCGCCGTGCGCGAGTGGTGGCTTCGCTCGGTGCGCGATCCGTACGGCCACGAGGTGCGTCATCGGTATCTGTTCGACGACCGTGGCGGCACGCGGGTCAACATGCGTCCCCGAAGCATCGAGTACGGCTTCGTCAGCGACCGGCCGACGCGACACGTCGACTTCGGCTACGAGCGTCGTCCAGACCGGATCGCGGGCTTCGTGCGTGGCGCGCCCACCGCGATGGAGTGGCGCCTGGTGCAGGTGAAGGTCTTCGGGCCCGACGCGCCGGTTCGCAAGTATCGACTCACCTACTGGGAAGGCAACGCGCGCAGCATCACCGAGCGCAGCCTGCTTCGCTCGGCGCAGGAGTGCACCCCGGAGACCGACCTGGACCAGGAGCGGTGTAAGCCCGCCAGCTGGTTCCACTGGGAGCGCGGCTCGGATGGCTACACCCCCGGCGACGCTACGAGCTTCGCCAGCGACGCCTTTCCGTTGAACTCCGTCACCACGCCCGACGGCCGCGACGGCGCCGAGACCTACGCCGTGCTCGACCCGTGGACGATGGTGGTGGCGCCCCGACCCATCGTCGAAGAAAACGGCCAAGTCGACGCACGAACCTGGCAAGAGTGGGGATCCGGACGCGGCGTGAATCCGGGCTGGGCCGCCAAGACCACGATCGACGTCGCGCGCACGCTGGACACCCCGCGCCGAGTCAAAGGCAAGCTCGTACCCGAGGACGAAAACTCGCAGCAGTCCGAGAGGCAGTTCTTCTACCCGCAGGGTGCGCACATCCCGAGCTTCGTCGTGAACGGCGACAACGACCGCTTTCCCGACATGATCGAGGTGGCGCGGAACTCGGACAAGGTCAGTTGGCTCGACGCTTGGGGCCCGTTCCTCGGTCACGAGCTCTGGTACATGCCCGGCAGTCCCTACTCGCAGCAGCGCTTCGGCGATCGGGTCAAGCTGGCGCTCGATGACTCGCCGAACCCGATCCTGCAACTCGCGCCGCTCGACATGAACGGCGACACGATCTCCGACTATCTTTACTGTCGCGCGCACTCGATGCCCGCGCCCGAGCCCACCGTCCAGACCTGTCTGGATGGCTACGTGACTCACTACGCGCAGGACGACAGCGAGGAGCCGCTGTGCGGCCAGAACATCGCCCCGCCCCTCCCGGGCGGCAGCTGGTATCTAGTCATTGGCACGCCCGCGGGTCCGTCTGACGACGCCATCCTCGTCGACACCGGAGAAGACTGCAACGTGGACGACCAGCTCGCCGTGCTCGACACCGACGGCGACGGGCGCCAGGAGTTGCTCGTCGTCGCGGCACGACCGGAGCCCGCCGCGTGGGGCAACTACCAGGCGATGCGGCTCGATCCGGTGACGGGGCAGTTCCTCGGCTGGGACGATACCGGGCTACCACCGGACCGGTTCCAGCGCTTCATGATGGGCCTCATGGCCGACACTGAAGACGGGTCCGGCTGGAGTGACATCCACAGCGCACTGCTGAGGCCGAACGCCCAGCTCTACCAGCAGACCTACGTCCGGATCGACCATCACGACGAGACGCGGGTGCCGTTCCGCGCCGGCGGTTTCGGGCTCGATCGCTACGGCGATGTCAACGGCGATGGTCTGGTCGACGTCATCCGTCTCGAGCTCGGCCATCGCGAGCAGGCCTCGGAAGAATTTCACTATGGCGACGATCTGACGAACTTGCCCCACATCAGATACGCCACCGGAAACGATGCGGTGATGACCTACGGTTATGACGATCTCGGCGCGTTCGTCTGGCTCAACACCGGCGCCGGTTTCGTCAAGCAGGAGCAGGGGCTGCGCGAGTTCAATGCCCAGGAGCTCTACGAAGCCGGCCAGATCGCTGGAGCCTTTCTGCAGCAGGCGACGCACTGGCAGTCATCCCTGGTTCTCGACCACAACGCGGACGGGCTGGCGGATCTCGTCATGAGCGACGATCTGCAGGTGGGCACGTGGGGTACGTACCCCTGGAGAATCTTTGACAAGCTCGCGACGTCGCCCGAGAGCTCGACGGCGTCCGTCGACGTCTTCTCATCTTCGTATCTGCCGCCGCGGCCCGGTCCGATCATGGACCTCAACCTCGATGGCCTGCCGGATCTCATGAGCCTCCAGACCTCTTACGGTGTGGACGGCGAGACCTGGCGCCCCATGATTCACGACGGGGCAGTCCCCGACCTGTTGACCCGCGTGCGTAACGGCATGGGCGTCCACGACTATGTCGAGTACGCGCCGGTGCATCGGGTCGACACCCCCGACTCCTGCAGCTTCGATGACGAGCACGACATGTTTCCCAAGGCGTGCGTTCCGGCCGCGCAACTGCGACCGGTGGTCTCCCGGGTCGAGGCCGACACCTCCTCGCCGATTGTCACGCTCAACGATCCGTGGCCCGGAACCCGCGTCACGACGTACCGCTACGGAGAGCCCAGGTTCGACCGACTCGGCCGCGGGTGGCTGGGCTTCGGCCGGCTCGAGGTCGAGGAGCGGTATCCGGCTCAGCAGATCCACAACACCGTGATCACGCGCTTGATGGAGCCGACGTGGGATGACGCCGTTCGCGATTACCCCAATCGCGGGTTCACGTGGCACAGCGTGGCGCGGCAGAACGTCCAGGGCACCAATAATGGGGCCGATGAGGTGGCGAAGGCTCATATCACGACTACCCACCACGTTCCCGGCCGGGTCGACCATGGCGGCGGCCGCTTCACTCCGTATGCGACGATCGACGAGGCCCAGCAGTACGAGCTCGTCGCGGCGCCGGGCTCGGCGTGCGGCGAGGGCGAGCCATGCGACATCGACGACCTGGCCGGAAAGACGCCGGTCCGCTTCTCGATCCACGCCATCACCGCGGTCGACAGCCACGGTCACCCGACGCAGACCATCACGCAGGACAACCGCGGCTCGGTGACGGTGACGCGCGAGCTGGAGAATCGCGAAGGAGCGCTTTGGCAGCTCGGGCTGGTCCGCAACGAGCTCGTCGCCGAGACGCTGATCGATGGGACGACCGCGACCCGCGAGGTCGCGACCGAGTACTACGGCCATGCGCCCGTGGCCTACCGCCGCATCCGCGAGCCGAACAGCGTCGATCCGGCGATCTACCTCGCCACCACGTTCCTTTACGATTTCCACGGCCGGCCGATCTCGGCCGCTTCGCGCAACCTCACCAACAGCGAGATCCGCTTCGCGACCACGGGCTGGGACGACGAGGGCGTATTCCCGCTCAGCCGAGCCAACATGCTGGGCCACCGCACCGACTACCTGGTGTGGGATCGCGGCCGTGGCATCCCGACCCAGGTCCGCAGCCCCGACGGCGTCTTGAGCGCGAGACAGATCGACCTCTTCGGACGCACGATCGCCTCCCAGGACTTCGTCGACGGCGCGCCATCCGGCCCCAAGACGACCACCAGCTACGCGATGATCGCTAACCCGGATGACGCGAAGTCCATCTGGTACGTGCACACCACCTCGACGACCGAAGGGGCGGGGACGTCCGAGTCATTTAGCGATCCACTCGGTCGCGCGGTCTTCGACCGCACGCAGAACATGCTGGGGCAGTGGACGGCGGCCGCCGTGCGTTACGGCCAGTTCGGCGAGTTGACCCACCGTTGGCTCCCGCAGGTCACCGACGAGGTCCCGAGCGCGAGCCTCGCCTTCACGTTCAACGGTCCAGTCGAACGTCGCGAGTACGACCAGCGTCAACGCCTGCGCAAGGTGACGAGCGCCGACGGACTGATCCAGGAGACGCGCTATGGAGCGCTGGCTACCTGGTCGCGCGACGCCAGCGGAAACTGGAGCCGCGCGGTGAGCTCTCCGGGCGGTCAGCTCGAGCGGACACTGCAAGGCATGCCGTCGCCGACGCACGCGCCTGACGCAGGCGCCGATCTGTCGGAGCTCTGCTTCGGCTACACGTCATTCGACCAGCTGGCACACACCGAGCCGTGCGCGCTCGGTGACCTCGAGCCAAACCAGCCCTGGAACGGGCCACATGCAACGGTCATGACCTACGACATCCTCGGCCGAAGGCTCAGCCTCGACGACGAGAAGCTGGGACCCCGCAGCTACACCTACGACTCGTTCGGGGATCTGTTGACGCGGACCGACGCCAACCTCGTCACCACGACGTACGGCTCCGACGTGCTCGGTCGCCCGGAGTGGCGGCTCAGCCCGGAGGGCCTCGCGCGCTGGACCTGGGACACGCTCAAGCCCGGTGCGCTGACCAGCGCTACCGGAGAGACCGGCAACAGCGAGCACCTCACGTACGACGCGATGGGCCGGCTGTCGACGGTAACCTCCCGCGTGCACGGCGAGGACTTCACCTTCGGGTACGCCTACGATTCGTACGGGCAGCTCGACGTGCTGACCTACCCGACGTCGCCGAACGCCGATCCCCTTCGCGTTCAGTACGACTACAGCCCGTACGGCTTCCTGACCGAGGTCAAGAACCTCGACACGCAACTGCCCTACTGGACGCTCGACGAGACCGACGCGGCCATGCGGCCGACGCGCGTGCGGTTCGGCAACGATCTCGTCACCGAGACGACGATCGATCCGCTGAGCGGCCGCGTCGAGGAGGTGGTCACCAAGGTTGAGACGGCGCCGGCGATCCAGTGGTTGAAGTACGAGTGGTCGCCCAATGGCAGCCTCGCGGCGCGGCGCGACCTGGTGCACTTTCAGTCCGAGACGCTGACGTACGACAGCAGGAACCGGCTCACCTCCTCGACGATCGCCACCCCGCAGGCGCCTGGTGGCATCGCGGCCGAGTTCTCCTACGACCCGTGGGGCAATCTCACGCACAAGGACGGCGTGGGCGCGTATGCCTACTCCGACAACCAGCGTCTGCACCTCGCGGGAGGCGTGGGCTTCTCGTACGACGACAACGGCAATGCCGAGACCCGCACCCACGACGGGGACACCACGTTCCTGGCGTACACGTCGTGGAACAAGCCGCACACGATCTGGTCCGACAGCGACGAGGACCTGCTGCACTTCGACTACGACGCGCAGTACCGGCGGGTCTGGCGTTCTTCGTCGAAGACCGGCCTCGAGACGGTCTCGCTCGGGCTCTTCGAGCGGGACTCGACCGGGTTGGCCCAGACGTCGAAGTACAGCATCCGGGCCAATGACGTCGTCGCGCAGGTGATCCGCACCGAGAGTCCCAACGTGCCGATCTCCGAAACGGTGAAGTACGTCCATCCCGATCACCTGGGCAGCACTGACGTCGTCTCTGGCGACGCCGACAACGGCGTCATCCCGGTCGACCGCAGCAGCTTCGACGCGTGGGGGGCGAGGCGCGACCCAGCCAACTGGCTGGCGAGCCTCGACGACGAGAACGCCTCGGGGGTGACGCCCGGCTTCACGGGGCACCGGGATCGCCTCGACGCCGACCTCGTCGACATGGGCGGCCGCCACTACGATCCGGTCGTCGGTCGCTTCATGCAGCCCGATCCGTTCGTGCAGGCGCCCGCGAACATGGCGAGCCACAACCGCTACTCGTACGTGTTCAACAATCCGCTCTCACTGACAGACCCGTCGGGCTTCTTCGCCGACGGCGAGGGCAGCTCGGGCCCCGGTTTCTCCCTTCCCGGGTTGCTCGGCCTGGCCATCATGGGCATCTGGGCCCTCGCCAACAGCGGCAACGCCAGCGCGGCGTCGGGGAGCCCCTCCGCGAACGCGGGAGCCAAGGCCGCCGCGCAGGATGCCCCTGTCGCGCCGGCGAGTCCTCGTCCGATGCAGGCGGCGTCGATCACGGGGATATCGAGGCAGGAGACCGGCCGCGTGAAGAGCAACGGGCTACGCGAGTTCGAGACCTGCGACCGCGGGCACTGCCACAACGAATGGCGGATGGTCAACGGGCATCTCGACTTCACCCAGGAGACCGGCAACGGCGGTAAGGCCGCGGCCGAGTGGGCGGCGATGAGCGCGCCGTTGCTGCTCGGCGGCGCCCTCGTGGTCACGTCCACCTGGGCGACCTCGGCGTTCAGCGGGGTGAGTAACTTTGTCCGGGGCCGGACGATCGTCGCGCACGTCCCGCGGCTCACGGCGGGTCAGGCGGCTATCGCCGACAAGGTCGCGGTCACCACCGTCCTCGTCGGTGGCGGCTATGGGATAACCTTCGGCGGGCAGGTCGCCGGCGGCGCTGGCTCCTGCGAGACCGAGGCCATGCTCTACATGGATACGTTCGGCGTCGGCAAGGCGGTGCGAGGAAGCTTTCATGCCTTCGGTCGATTCGCGAATGGCCTGGTCTTCGACAACACGTACGCGGCCAACATGAAGGCGCTCTACACGAAGCTGGGCACTGACGTGCCGCGCTGGCTCGCGGCAATCGAGCCGTACGATACGTTCTCGGCTGAGCTCTATCGCGACCTGCAAGGCCGGATGGACTGGCTGCTCGACCAGGCCAATGCTCTGGATGCCCTCCGCGGCGCCGAGCAGCTCCCGACGACGAATGGCATGGATCCCGATTTCCTGTAAGCGGGCGCGACGCGGCCCGGCCGAAAGTCCTGCGCCCCGGTGCGAGTCCGGAGAGCGCGAGATTGGCGCGTGAGGCGGTGGGGGTCGCGCACCTCGAGCACCCCGGCGATCGTCCGCTACCTCGGCCCTGGGCTGACCGCGCCGGGTGAGCGGTCCGTGGCGATGGAGTGCCACGAGAGCCAGAACCTGGCCTCGTGACGTCGCGGTACTGGTGGTCGAAACGCGAATGGCTGCCTTCCGGCAGCCTGTACGTGTCGAGCGGGATAAGGGATTCGAACCCTCGACTCTCAGCTTGGGAAGCTGACACTCTACCACTGAGTTAATCCCGCAGATCTCGGTAACCCTACACGATTCCCCTCGGCGTTCAAAGCCACGGGCCTCGTTTCGGAGCTGGGGCTCGCGGGGCGACCGGGGGCCCCGCCGTCGTGGGCGGGCCGTCCCGGGCGGGGCCGTCCGGGGCGGGCTGCGGCCGGGAGGGCGTTGGCGAGCAGGACGAGGGCGCTGCGCTCGCGGACCGCGCGCTCCGGTCCGCTTGCAGACTCCGGCTTCACCGTCGCGATGCTTGGGGCGGATCGCCGATCCGAGCGCGGGCGATGCGGCGGTCGAGCCGGCTGCCATCGGCACGCCACCGGGGTATGAGCGGATCATGCCCGCCGACCCGAAAGTGACTGACCCACAACCTGCCTCGGAGCTGCGGAACTTGTCGGCGCGTCGGCTCGGCGTCGCGCCGCACCGGCTGATGTTCTTCGCCGGCGCGACCAACGTGATGCTCGCGATGATCTGGTGGGCGGCGTGGATGGTCAGCTGGCGCTGGCCCGCGGTGTTCGTGATGCCGTACTCGCCGGTGTTCCCGGGCTGGCTGCACGCCTTCGTCATGCAGTACCAGATGCTGCCGAGCTTCATCTTCGGCTTCCTGCTGACCACGTTCCCGAAGTGGATGAAGCAACCCGACGTCACGCCGCGGTGGTTCGTGCCGGTCGGGCTCGCCCTGATCAGCGGTCAGGTCGCGACGCTCGCCGGCGCCCTCGGCTCGCACACCGCGATCGTCGTCGGGGTGGGGCTCACCCTCGTCGGCTGGACGGTTGCGCTCGTCTCGATGGTGCCGATGCTCTGGCGCGAACAAGGTACGACGTGGCATGCCCGGTCGTGCGTCGCCGCGCTCGGCTTGGGCTACCTCGGGATCATCCTGTTTGGCGCGTCCCTGCTCGGGGCACCACCGGCGTATGCGCCGGTCGCCATCAAGCTCGGTACGTTCGGCCTGTTGCTGCCGGTGTTCTTCACCGTCGCGCACCGGATGTTCCCGTTCTTCGCCGGGGGCGTCGTCGCGGGCTACCAGCCGTGGCGGGCGCTGTGGCTGCTCGCGGCGGTGTGGGCGGCGGCGCTGCTTCACCTGGTGCTCGACCTCGCCCACGCGTCGGCCTGGCTGTGGATCGCGGACGGCGCGCTGCTCGTGCTGACGGCGGTGGCGTGGGTGCGGTGGTGGCCGCGTGGTGCCAAGCCGGGGCTCCTCACCGTGTTGTTCGTCGGGCTCGCGTGGTTGCCGATCGCGATGGCGCTGTATACGGCCGACGGTGTGTCCTACGCGGTGACCGGCGCCTACCAGCTCGGGCGCGCCCCCGCCCACGCGCTCTTCATCGGGTTCTTCGGCAGCATCCTGATCGCGATGGTCACCCGCGTCACGCAGGGGCATTCGGGACGGCCGCTGGTGATGCCCGCGGTCGCGTGGTTCGCGTTCATCGCGATCCAGCTCGTGACCATCGCGCGGATCATCGCCGAGCTGGTGCCGGATCCATATGCGTGGTTCGCCTACGCCGCGCTCGGGTGGCTGGTCGGGTTCGGGCCCTGGATCGCGCGCCTCGCCTGGATCTACGTCACTCCCCGCGTCGACCACAAGCCCGGCTGATCTCAGCTCTGACGCGGATCTATCCTTTCGCGCTTGGCATGGTAAGCGTCGCGATGCCCAAACCGACGTCCCCAGAATTTGGAACGGTCTTCGATCTCGCGACGATCGATCAGGAGATGCGAAGCGAAGAAGCCTATCTGCGCGAAGGTCATACGGCGCGCGCGTTGGTGCGCGAGCCCGACCTCCGCGTCGTGTTGATCGCGATGAAGGCCGGCAGCCGCGTCGCCCCGCACGTCGCCAACGAGACCGTCTCGATCCAGACGCTGGCGGGGTGCTTGCGCTTGCAACTCCCGCGGCTGGCGCGCCAGCACGAAGATCGGTTCGTCGAGCTGCCTATGGGTCGACTGCTGGTGCTCGCCGGCGGTAACGAGCATGACGTCGAGGCGATCGGCGATAGTGCATTTCTCCTGTCGTTCGGCTGGAGAGACAAGGTTCCGCCCAACTGACGGTCTCCGCGCGGCATCGCACGCTATGCACTGGCGTGCTTCGGTGCGTCAGGACCACGGTGGGCGCGGGCGGTCAGAAGGAGCCGCTCAGTGACAGTCCGGCGCGGGTGGAGAGAAGGTGGGCGTGACGGCGAGGGCCGACTCGCCAGAGACGGTGGGGCCGCCGGTGAACCATAGGACCGCGGCGGTGCCGAGGGCGGCCACGCCGATCCCGCCCGCGATCTGGGCGATGAGGAGCTTCTGGTTGGACAGCTCCCACAGCTCCTTCTGCTGACCGTCGTCGATGGTGTCCTCGGCCTCGCCGTAGTCGCGGCGGGCGAGGACGTAGAACGCGACGCCGGCGCCGATGCCGACGACGCCACCGACGGCGAGGCCGAGGCCGAGCTTGCGCTTGGGCGTGAACGGCGAGGGCTCGATGAGCCGGATCACCGACGGCGACAGCTTCTCCTTGGGCAGCGGCTTGAAGCGAGGCACGGTGACCGCGCGCTGCTCCTTCTCGGCGGTGATCTCGATGGTGGAGACCCACTTCTCGTAGCCGAGCGCCTTGGCCTCGACGACGTGCTGGCCGATATCGGCAGGTATCGCGGTGTTCCACTCGGCGGCGTCGAGGGACTCGCCATCGCGGGTGATCGCGAGGCCTTCGACCCGCGCCTCGTCGGGCACGCTGATCGTGAGGAACGACCGGCGCGACTCGAGGCGGCTGGCGCGATCCTGCGAGAGCTGGTTGATGGCCTGCTGCGACGGATCGCTAGAGCCGCGCGAGCGCCGCTCGACCTCGATGAACGCGACCCACGCGGTCGCGAACTGGCCGTTCTTCTCGCGGCAGTCGGCGACGTTGAGCAACGTCGAGGTGGCGGGGTCCTTGCGATAGCTGCCCTCGAAGGCGGCGCAGGCCTCGGGGATCTTGCCGGCGGCCATGAGGGTCTTGCCCTCACGGAACAGCGACTCGGCGGCGCCCGATGGCTGGGCCGCGGCGGTGGTGGCGGCGGCGGTGAGGAGCG
>Ga0209591_10001622_pt1 | contig 27650 bp, 28 predicted proteins | sample MAT01_FD_187207 | JGI IMG/M metagenome (GOLD analysis project Ga0209591, IMG submission 187207) | Freshwater microbial communities from Lake Fryxell liftoff mats and glacier meltwater in Antarctica - MAT-01 (SPAdes) (version 2) | ecosystem: Environmental > Aquatic > Freshwater > Ice > Liftoff... | reverse complement strand
GTGAACGAGCAAAGCTCCAATCCCAGAATGCTGATCGTGCACGAGGTGATGGGACGGCATTCTGGCTGGCTTACCGCAAGGACTGCGCTCGATTACCGCTCGCGGCTGAAGCGACGCGAGTTCGTGCCTGAGCTCAACTTCACCGAGGGGCACCTTGACCTCGATGCCGTCTACATTCCCGAGCTGGCAATCGATCTCGAATCGGAGGCTCGCCGTTTGCGCGCGCGACTGGACGCGAAGAATAGCGTCAACATCTTTATCGCCGAGGGAGCCGGAGCAGATACCATCATCGCTGACATGGAGGCCAAGGGGCAGAGCGTTCCGCGCGACGCCTTTGGCCATGCGAAGCTCGACCAAGTGCAAGTTGGAAAGTGGTTTGGTGAAGAACTCAAATCCCGCCTGAACGCCGAGAAGCTCTTAGTCCAGAAAAGTGGTTACTTCGCGCGGAGCGCCGCACCAAACACCGAAGATCTCCGCTTGATCAAGAGCTGCACCGACCTCGCTGTGGACGCGGGCCTGCGGGGTGAGAGCGGCGTGATTGGCCACGACGAAGACCAAGCCGGGCGCCTACGCGCCATTGAGTTCACCCGCATCCGAGGCGGGAAGCACTTCGATACGCACACCCCCTGGTTTCAGGAAATGCTGCGCGCCATCGGACAGGGGTAATCGGCGGACCAAGCACAGTAAGCTTGCGGGGCGAGGCTCAAATCCCCGTAACCCCCTTGGACACCGGCCACCCCCGGTCCCAAGGGGTGCGATTGAGGCGCCCTCGATCATCGTCGACCGATTTGTCTCGCTTCCGAGACGGACGCTGCTACTCGGCGTTGACACGATGCTAAGCGAAGCGCTACGTCGTGGCCGATGAAGCCCATGGATTTCCGCGACCGTTGGCTACTTGTAACCGGCGCCTCCTCCGGCCTCGGCAGGGAAATGGCAAAAATTTTGGCCACCGAGCACGAAGCCAATCTGCTCGTCGTTGCGCGACGCCAAGACCGTCTCGAGTCACTGAAGGCGGAGATAGCGAACGTGTCGACCGCTCACGTGATCACCTTACGCGCGGACCTTTCCCTTCTCGAGGACACGGACCGCGTACTCGAGGAAGCTGCTCGATACCCGCTCTACGGCGCCGTGCTTAACGCGGGTGTAACGCACTTCGGGCCGCATGGCGATCTGGGTTGGGATGCCTTCCGCCAGATGCTCGACACGAACGTCACGAGCGTCGTGCGCATGACCAATTCCCTCTTGCCGTTGGTGGAAAGGACGAACGGTGGCCTCATGCTCGTCTCGAGCATGGCAGGCATCGTTCCGGTGCCCTATCAGACAGCGTATTCGGCAACAAAGGCTTTTCTGGTGCACTTCGGCTGCGGACTGTCTCACGAGTACAAGGGGCGCAGTGTTTCGATCACCACCTACGCACCAAGCGGCCTCGTGAGCGAAATGACGGACGGAGAAAGCTTCACGCCACTGCGCAGGTGCCTGATGCCTACCGAGCAAGCCGCGAGGGAAGGAGTGGAGGCGCTGAAGCTCCGCAAGTATCTTTACGTCCCAGGCTGTGTCAATCGTTTAGGTGGCGCGTTCGTGCGCATGCTGCCCCGTCAGTTCACGTCTGGAATCGTCGGCAACCAGTATCGCAACGCGTTGAGCAAGACCAGGGGCTGATCGCCCGTAGTGGTCCGCATGACGCCGCGCAACGACGGGTAACAGAAAAACAGCGCCTGACTCAAGTTGCCCTGCGCTTCGCGCACATTCAGATTAACGGTTAGACGAACCGCGCGGCCTTGCCCGCAAGTAGGACCGGCAGCAGTTGCAGGTTCAAAATAGGCTGCGGCGGCTTGCAACCCGCCAGATCCTTGCAAATCCAATGCGATGTGTTTAATTTGCAAGGATGAGCCCCCGCCGCGCTCTAAGCCAGGTACGAGAGGCGCTCGGCCGGCAAGCTGCGGTAGCTCTCATCGGGCCACGCCAAGTCGGTAAGACGACGCTAGCGCACGAGATCGCCAAAAGCTCTGGCGACGCACTCTACTTGGACCTTGAGGCGCGGGAAGATCGTGAAAAACTGAATGACCCTGCGCTGTTTCTTCGTGCCTACGAGGACCGACTCATCATTCTCGACGAGATCCACCGCGCGCCTGAACTCTTTTCTGTTTTGCGGGGTTTGATCGATCAGGGGCGTCGACGTGGGCTCCGGCACGGGCGTTTTCTGATTCTCGGCTCCGCATCTATTGATCTCCTTCGCCAATCGGGAGAGAGCTTGGCGGGACGCATCGCTTACGTCGAGATGGGGCCGTTGGATGCTCTTGAAGCCAAGGGCACCAACGCTCGGCTTTCGACGCTTTGGGTGCGCGGTGGGTTCCCCGACAGCTACCTCGCGCGGAGCGACGCCGAAAGCCTAGCCATTCGGGAAGACTTCATCCGCACCTACCTTGAACGTGATGTGCCGCAATTCGGTCCCCGGATCCCTGCCGAGACGCTAGAGCGGCTTTGGACGATGCTGGCCCACAACCAGGGCGCCCTCCTCAACTCTTCACGTCTGGCATCCGGACTTTCAATCAGTGCACCTACCATCACTCGATACATCGACCTCCTCGTGGACCTCTTGCTCGTGCGGCGCCTCTCACCCCTGCACGGAAATCTAGGCAAACGCCTGGTCAAATCACCTAAGGTTTATGTGCGCGACAGCGGCGTTCTGCATGCTTTGCTCAGGATTTTGGACCATAACGAACTGTCGGGTCACCCCGTCGTTGGTACCAGCTGGGAAGGCTTCGTGATTGAAAACTTGCTCTCAGTGGCGCCGCCTCGCACTCAGGCCGGTTTTTATCGAAGCGGAGCCGGCGCTGAGATCGACCTCGTGCTGGAGCTACCGAAGCACGGGCGTTGGGCAATCGAGATCAAGCACAGCCTAGCGCCGCGGCTGGAGAAGGGCTTCCACATCGCGTGCGATGACATCGCTCCCAAGCGTCGTTTTGTCGTGTATTCGGGCGAGGACCGCTACCCCATTAGCCCCTTGGTTGAAGCCATCGGAGTGCGTGAAATGGCTGAGCTTATCGCAACGCACTCGACGTGAGTTGACTCAAAGCGATTCCAAAGCGCGCTACGGCAACGTTTGTTGGACCCAGCGTCGAACTTTGATGCGCTGAGGCCGCCCTCCTCCTATTCATGACGCTCGAATGGACGAAGCTGTTCGGCCCTTGGATGGCGGGAGTAGGACCCGCGTTGCCGTTTGCGTTGTGGACGAGCCCCAAGCAAGCATCATCGCGCCAAGCATCATCCCAAGCACACCAGGGGAAGAGGGTCAGAGCGACACCTTCGTGTGGCTCGCCTCATTACGTTACTAGCCCCCCCGCCGCATCAGCCCCCTTGCTTAGCCCACGAGCGTCAGCAGATCGACTCTGCCCTTGCGCCAACATTTCCTTTATGATCGGGAAAATAGCGAGTATTGCTTGGCAATTTAGCTTGCAAATTCGCCACGGAATGGCGAATATTTCGCCATGAAAAAGTGAAATGTCGAGCGCGCGCTTTGATTCGCAGTGGCCGACACCCCTGTCGTATTGCTCGACGAAGCCCGCCAAACGGGAAAGACAACGCTGGTGCGCGACATTGCCAAGGAGTGCCCGAACTGCTTCCGGCGCTCAATGCGAGTATCGATTCCCGGCCTGCTCCTCCCCGAGCTTCAAATGGCCCGTCAATCGCCCCGAAGCCATTGACGAACCCAACAGGAACGAGATAGAAGCCCGCGAAATCATTCACAAGCCGAAGTGGCGGAACTGGCAGACGCAGCGGATTCAAAATCCGCCGAGGTAACCCCTCGTATCGGTTCGACTCCGATCTTCGGCACAAGCAATCAATCGCCTTAAGGCTGCAAGTTTGCGACCCACGCGGCCGCGAGCTACGTTCAAGCCCATCAGCGTATGGTGCCCGCGGACGACGACGAAGAGTTCCAGGCGCTGGCTTGGATTGCTGATGCGGCCCGCGCCAGGCGGGTCAGGCGCTCGGAGTTTGGCCTTGAGCGAGCCGGAGGGTTGCTCGACAGCGTTCATCGGGCGGCTCAGAAAGCTACGGGGGCGGCCATCACGTCGCAGGCCTGGCTCGCTGTCGTTGGCGCAAGGATTGCTGAACGCACGCGGCCGGGGCGCGCCCGTGAGGGCATTCTGTTTGTGGAAACGGCCTCCAGCTCTTGGGCCGCGGAGCTTTCGTTTCTTTCCAGCGACATCCTGGAGAAACTGCGCAAGCACGGCTACGTCTTCAATCAGTTGCGCTTCTTACCAGGCTCACAAGGACCCAAAGCCAAACCCGAACCTCCACGCGTCGTGCTTCGACCCGCAAAGTTACCGCAGGAGCTCGAACTGAAACTCCAATTGGTTGAAGATCCTAAGTTGCGGGCCGTGATTGCAGAAGCTGCTGGCTATTGTCTGAGCCGAGCGGCTATTTCGCCGCCAGAGAGCGCTCGAGCCCCTCGAGGCGTTGAACCACAAAACGCTCGGCAGGATTCAACTCATTCTGAACGTCGTGCAGCACGCTCAGGTAATCGCGAAGAATCGTGAGGCTGACGCCCGGAGCTTTGTGTATCGCGGCGTATAGATCGTCCGCCAAGAGGCGTGGCAGAGGCCGCCGATAAAGCGTGTAGAGCTTGAAGGCGTATTCTATCCAGCTCGCCTTGCCTGTACCGGCTGCAAGTTTTATGGCGTAGCTTGCGGCTCGCTCAAGCGAGCTTTCACGAAATTCCCCAGCGGCGGCACCTCGCAATACGGCTTCCAGATGGCCCTGAAGAATTCGCTCCGCTTCAACCGCCCTCCCGAGGACGAAATTCTTATCCGCCAGCGACCCCAAGATTTCGACCAAGTCAGCGGTGAACGTTGCTGTTTCTGAGTCCTCAGCATTCGGACTGTGCCCATCTGAGTGACTGCCCGATGGCGAGCGGGGCGGGTCACTATCGCCCGATTGCTGTGCCCGCGGATGGTTTTGGGTCCGAGCATCCAACCGCCCGGGCAGCGGAGACGTACGAAGGCTCATCACTTGGGCGCCGACCACGAGACGATCTCCGAGCTGCAGAGCACGCGTTCCGGAGAGCCGTTCTTCGTTGACGAACAGCCCATTCACGCTCCCGAGATCTTCAAGCGTCACCTGGGCTTCATCCGTTGTGATACGGGCGTGCTGCCGCGATACGAGTCCATCATTCAGGATGATTTGGCAGGTGCTACTGCGCCCGATCAGGGTGACGCCACGACGCAGCTCCAACCGCTGTGCACCGTATTCTAGCCAAAAATCCATCGCCACTCTTCCACGGATTCTCTACTTGAGCGACACCAGCTGCTCAAGCCCCTGCAGCCGTTTCAACACGAAACGATCTGCCTTCGACATTCTTGGCTGCTCGCGCTCCAGCACGCTCAGGTAACCCCGCAGGATCTCCCGATCAATATTGCTGATCCGGCGACAGATCTCATACAGCTTATCCACGATTTCAGAAGAACAGGTTCGCGCGAGTGACACGTGCAAGTGGAAGATGAAATGCACCCACTTTGCCTTTCCGGTCAGTGACGCCAACTGGATTGAGTAGCTGACTGCACGGGTAACGGTTTCTGGTTCGGGCAGCTGGCCGGAGTCTGCGCGGGAAAGCACCCCCGAAAGGTAGTTCTCAAGCAGCCTTTCAGCATCCTCGCCGCGCCCAAGAGCGAGCGCCTTTTCGGCGACACTCGAGAGCACTGAGAAAGACTCGTCCACGCTCACCGCACGCTGCTGAATCGTATTGGCTTGAGCATCGGTCTTGCGGAGCACAATCAGCTCCTGCTCTCCGATATGAATACGATCGCCGTGGCGTAATGGCTGCGAGCTAGGAACGGGCTCACCGTTGACGCTAACGCCGTTTCGACTGCCTAAATCCTCGACCGACAACGCGTCCGCCGCCACCACGAGGCGTGCGTGGACCCGGGAGACCAGCGGATCATTCAGCGTTAGCTGGCATTCATCACTACGCCCGATGAAGAAAAATCCATCATTGAGTTCAAGCTCCTGGGACTGATAGCGTAACCGGAACCTCATCCCTTAGGCCCCCTGCACCGCAAGCAATGTGGGCCCAACCGCCCGAACTAACTCATCCGCCCGTTCGGCACCGTCGCCCGAGCGTGCCCTCACTTTATCGAGCACCCGATTGGCAGGCTCAAGCAAGGTCGCGCGGTGCTCCGCTGGCAAACTGGCCATCTGATCGAGCGCGCTTGAGGGCGGCACACGTGCCAGATCCTCATACAAGGTGAGCACCCAACGCGCCCATTCCGGATCTGAACTCACGAGTGATAGACCGCTAGCAGCTACCGCTATCTCGTCGAGCAGGCGGCTTTCTAGCGGATGCCCGCCTGCGACATGTCGCTCAACGTTGGCGCGAGCTCGCAACAGGATCCGATCCACGTCGTCCCATCGACCCAGGCCTTTAGCCTTCTTGACGACCTCGACAAGTAACTCCAACGACCAATTTCGATCGGACTTGGCATCGCTCAGCGTGTTGTCGTCTGCCCGCTCCGTCGAACCACAGTGCGGACACTCCACAAGATCGGTTGGATACGGAACGCCACAAGCCGCACAATGGCAGAGAAAGCCCGTGATGCGTTGCTTAGAGTCCGCACGGGCTCGGGCAACCTCTTGGATCTTTGAGATGAGCAGCTCCTGCACTCCGAGTCGGAGTCGATCTCCGTCTTCGAGCTGAGCAATGCCTCGCACGGGTCGACCATTGAGCAACAGGCCGTTTCTTGAACTCAGATCTTCAATGGTGGCGCGCTCGTCATCCACGCGAATCCGAGCGTGCTGGCGCGAAACGAGTGGGTCCTCGAACGTCAGTTGGCAAGATGTACTTCTGCCTAGCAGCGTCTCCCCAACGGGGAGGTCGAGTTCCTGGAGCAGAAAGCGCAAACGAAACCGGATCAATCGCACACCTTTGGCCTATGGGCGGCCATCAACGCACAAACGTACAGGGTCCCCCCAGCCTCGTCAAAGGCCGAACGAGGGTTAGATGAGCTCCAGAGCCGGCCCCTAAACTGCATCGGATGTATGCGGTTTAGGGCGAAGCGAGTACTAGCAGAACCCCTAGCAGCAGTCTCGGATGGCTGAACGCTCCATACACCTTCAGTGAGCGCTTCGCCCAGACGGCAACGACACGCCGGACTGCTAGAAATTCAGCCAGGCGCAAGGGTAGAAGCACGGGCCACTCGGTACGGAAAGGTAGGACCAGAAGCGACTCCAATTCCGCCTGTGGGCCGCGCAGTGTCATGTCCGGCACCCCCACCACGCCCGAGTGGATGCTCAGCCGGCCGTAGTCGAAACGAAGGGTGAATTGAGCCCAGACGTCGTCGACGATGATGACGACGCTGCCCTTTAACCTGGCAAGGGCCGTGCGACGGTTGGGATCTTCCGCGGCCGCCCGCACCGAGGCGGCGAAACGGAGCGCCAACGGAAACTCCGTGAGGCTCGGATCGCAGTCGACGACGTTCGCTGGAAGTGCCTGTATCACGTGGTGCGCTTGAACTCTGCCATGAATGCCACGAGCGACTCGACCCAGGCTATGGGTGCTGCGTTGTAAATTGAAACACGCACGCCCCCAACCGATCGATGCCCCTTCAGCCCCACCATTCCGGCTTGCTCGGCTGATTTCAGAAACTCTTTTTCCAGCTCCTCGGTCGGGAGATTGAAGACGATGTTCATTGTCGAACGTGATGCTTTCTCTACGGGCGCTCGATAAAGATCCGGGCGCGCATCGATGGCCTGGTAGAGGAGCTCCGCTTTGGCTCGATTGAGCTTCTCGACCGCTCCGAGCCCACCGGCGCGCTTCATCTCCAGCAACACGTTGCGGTAGAGGTAAATCGAGAACGTGGGTGGGGTGTGATAGAGCGAATTGGTATCTCGGTGCGTGCGGTACTGGAAGATGGTCGGAATATCGCTGCGTCCCGCATCGACCAACTCGTCCTTCACGATCACCACCACGAGACCACTCGGCCCCAGATTTTTCTGAGCACCAGCATAGATCAGGCCAAATTTCGCGACATCCAGCGGGCGCCACATGATGTCGCTCGACATATCCGCGATGAGTGGCACTCGGCCCACGTCCGGCAGCGTGTGCCATTGGGTACCAAAAATGGTGTTGTTCGTCGTGATGTGCACGTACGCGGCATTGGGGTCGAGCTCAAGCTCGCTCTGCTTTGGCACCCGCACAAACTTTCCGTCGACTTCCGTAGTGGCGGCGGCACGAGCTGTGCCCACGATCTTCGCTTCTTTCAGCGCAGATTTCGCCCAGACGCCCGTCACCAAAAAGTCAGCACTCTGACCGGGCTTCAGCAGATTCATCGGCACTACGGCAAACTGCTGGCTCGCGCCCCCTTGCAAGAACAGAACAGAATAGCCCTTCGGAACCGCCAGCAATTCGCGGGTCAGCTCAAGCGCTTCGTTGTGGATCGCTTCGAAGATTTTCCCGCGGTGGCTGTGCTCGATGATGCTCATGCCGCTGCCTTCGATGTCCAAGAGCTCACGCTGAGCCCTTTCCAACGCTGGCAGCGGGAGTGTTGCGGGTCCTGGATTGAAGTTGATGGTACGCGCCATGCTATCCTCTATGGCTTGTTGAGTGCTTGGTATCCGATATCTCGCCGCAACTGCTTCCCTTCAAACTGGATAGCATCGCAGGCTGCATAAGCTGCCGCTCGGGCCATGCCGAGTGTTTCCCCAACGCCCGTCACCCCGAGTACTCGGCCCCCGTGCGTGACCACAGCCTCGCCCTCTTGCCGGGTACCCGCGTGGTAAATCTGCACACCAGGTAGCTCGGCGGCCGTGGCAAGGCCCGTGATTCGATCACCCGTTCTGGGCGTGCTCGGATAATTCGCCGCAGCTAAAACCACACACATCGCATGGCGGGCGCTCACTTCAACGCTCTCCGGCCGAAGCTGGCCCCGAGCAGCGCTGGCTAACAGCTCGGCAAAATCACCGTCGATCAGGTTAACCAGAACTTGCGTCTCCGGATCACCGAACCGCACATTAACTTCTAACAAGTACGGCTCCCCTTCCGGCGTGATCATGAGCCCAGCGAAGATCGTCCCGCGAAACGGGTTTCCCTCTTCTGCCATGCCCGCCACAATACGCTCCAGGATCTCAGCCTTCACGCGCGCCTCCAGCGTCTTTGAAAGCAGCGCTGCGGGCGCGTAGGCGCCCATGCCACCCGTATTCGGGCCAGTATCTTGCTCGCCAATGCGTTTATGATCCTGAGCCGTGGGCAACATCAGAAAACGTGAGCCATCGCTGATAGCATGGATGCTGGCCTCAACGCCTGCGAGCCGTTCCTCCAGCACCACGACGCGCCCGGCATCGCCAAACGCCTCACCGCTCAGCATCCCAAGTGCCGCTACTCGTGCTTCTTCGTGGCTGTCCGCCACCACAACTCCCTTGCCTGCGCACGGACCATCAGCCTTGACCACCGGCGGCGACGAAAATGTGGCGAGTGCACTCGGCAGCTGCTCGGGGCTCCGCACCACGACATAACGCGCCGTCTTGATAGCGTGGCGCGTGCAAAACTCTTTCATGAACGCTTTCGAGCCCTCAAGCTCGGCAGCTTTTGCGGTTGGGCCGTAGGCGAGAAAACCTGCGGCCGACAGGCGATCGATCAAGCCTGTGCAGAGCGGAACCTCAGGACCCACCACCACCAAATCCGCAGCGAGCGTCTTGGCAATTGCGACGATATCCCCAGCCTCATTCGACAGCTTCTTGCCGTTGAGCGACGCGGGCGCCGAGCGAGTGCCAGCATTGCCCGGGGACACGACCACTTCCTTCACGCTGGGCGACAGAAGCAGCCGCAATGCCAAGGCATGCTCACGAGCCCCTCCTCCCACGACCAAAATCTTTTCGTTTGCCATAGCGCGAATGGACGCCCTTTACCCCGCTTGCCCCGGCAGACCAAGGTTAAAGCTTCTATTCTGGCAGGTCTGGCGAGTCTGGCGGGTCTGGCGGGTCTGGCGGGTCTGGCATCGGGACTTCGGCAGGCTGCAAGGCTCGGGGCCGCGCTCGGGCCCGCCGCACCAGACGATCGCACAGCGTTTCGAAACTGAGGCCGCTGACGGCACAGGCTTCCGGGAAAAGACTGGTCGGCGTCATTCCTGGCAGCGTATTGACCTCCAAGACGATCACTCTCTCGAGCTCAGGATCGACGATAAAATCCACGCGGCTCATGTCTCGAGCACCCACCGCTTGATGCGCTAACACCGCACAACGCTGAATTTCTTTCAGCAGCGGAGCGCTGAACGGTGCCGGGCAGAGATGCTCACTCGCCCCCTTCCCGTAGCGCGCTACAAAGTTGTACCAATCGGCAGCTTTGGAGAGGATTTGGGTTGGGGGCAGCGGCTGTGGCTCACCGGCCTCATCTTCTAAAACACCGCACGTCACCTCAAGCCCGAACTCACGCCGCTCAACGAGCACCCACTGCTCAATCAGAAACGCTGCAACTAAAGCCGCCTCAAACACCGGAGCCGTGTCGGCTTCTGAAAGGCGACTCACACCGATGGATGATCCACCCGACGCCGGCTTGATCACCACGGACTTACCAAGCTCACTCCAGATTTTTTCGATATTGGCAGCAAGCGGCTGGCTCGCCTCCACGACCAACCCAGGTGCCTGCGGCACGCCCAGCCTCTCAAACTGAGCCTTCGCAAACGGCTTGTACGCGGCCACAGCGCTGCCCAAAACTCCCGAGCCAACGTACGGAAGGCCCAATACTTCCAGCAATCCTTGGACGGAGCCGTCTTCACCAAGACGCCCATGTAGCGCGGGAAAAACGACGTCAAACGCCACTTGCCCCGACGCCGCCAGCGCCAACGGCAGCTTCTCGGTGACCTCGATGATCTGAACCGAATGCCCGCTTCGCGCCAGTGCACCCGCTACAGCACTCGCCGACACGCGACTCACGGCAGCCTCCACAGAAGGCCCCCCTGCCAACACCGCAATTCGAAGGGCGTCCACGCTCAGGGCTCTTTCGCCTCGTACGTGAGGATTTGAGCCACTTCGGCACCCTTGGGCAAATGGGCCAGAGCAATCTTGAGCTCGCTAGCAAACTTAAAGATCCGCTCATCTCGATAGAATTCTGCAAAAACAATCCGCCCGAGACCTGAATTGGCGATCAGCTGAAAGCAGCGAAAGCAAGGTGAAGCCGTCACGTAGATATCGCTCCCCTCCAACCGGATCCCATTTCGCGCTGCTTGCACGATCGCGTTCGCCTCCGCGTGCACGGTGCGGACGCAATGGCCATCCTCCATGAGATGGCCTTCATCGTCGCAGTGCGCCAGGCCACGAATGGAGCCGTTATAGCCGGTGGCCAGGATGGTTCGATCCCGTACAATCACCGCGCCAACGTGCTTTCGATCGCAGGTGGAACGGGTCGCGACTTCTCCGGCAATCGCCATGAAGTACTCGTCCCAAGTAGCGCGGCGTGCAGTCATATTGAGGCTCCTTTAGGGGCCCTTGTATAGCGCGAAGCTACGTCGAGGACGAGAGCCTTGACCTCGGGCGCGGCGCGTGGCTTGGTTGCTCCCCATCGTGAAAGCCAAGCTCACTGTTGCAAGACTTTCGCTCGCGCTGTGTGTCGTCGTAGGGCCAAGGCTTGCCCACGCCGAGCCTCCCCCCGCCCCCGGGCAGCAGGCAGAGGCACTCCTCGCCACATTGTCCAAAGAGCCCCAAGCAAAGCTTGCCGCGGACTACACGCGGAGGGCCAGGAAGGCTCTTGAGCGAGCGACGGCCGCCAGCGTTCAACAGCAGGCCGCACGCGCCACGCTGTTAGAATCGCTAGCCCTGCGCCTCGCCACCTCTGCCCGGGACCTGTTGCGAGCCATTGCGCTCGAAGCACAAGCCAACCAGCTAGAGGCTGAGCTTGCCGCGGCGCAGAAGAAAACCATCCGAGCCCGAGCGCTCATCGAAGAAACGCTGGCGCGTAAGAACCGTGCGCAGGCTCACCTCACGGAAGTGGAGTCCGAGCCTTCAGCGCTGCCGAGTTCCAAGCCTTCCAAGCCTTCCAAGCCTTCCAAGCCTTCAAAGCCGTCGAGTAAGGTGAGTCCATGAAGCGATGGGGATGGTTGGCGAGTGCTCTCCTATTCGTATTTGGGTGTGCTGCATCGCCCCGCCCGGCTTTGCTCTCCCAGGCGGACGCCACACGCCTAGCGCCGCGCGTCCAGGCCTCCGAAAAGGGAGCGCCGCAAGCTTTCTTGGAGGCCGAAGATCTCTGGCAACAAGCCCAAAAAGCCTACGAAGCTGGCGAGATGGCACAGTCGGAGCTCCTGAGCGAGCAGGCGATCGCAGCTTACGAACACGCCGTAGTCTTAGCTCGGTTAACAGCAGCGATCGGTCGTAGTTCGACCGCGAGCTCGGCGCTGTTCGGGGCGCAGAAAGAGGGCTTGTCGCTCGACCAAAACGCTCTGCAATTGGAGGCGGAGGTACTCGATCTTGAGGCGCGCGCTAAAGTGGTTCGCGATGCACTGCCGCCGCCGAAAAGTGAGCCTGCTACGCCGGAACGCGAAAGAGCACGCCTAAAAGCCGCTCAAGCCCTGCTCACTCAAGCGAGGTTGCTCTGCGTTTCAGCCCGATTGCTCGATCCGGTCCACGCCGACGCTCCCAAGGCGGATCTCGACGAAGTCGCGCGGCTGGAGCAGGTCACTGCACCGGCACCCATCGATCAAGCTCGGCGTGTGCGCGCCCGATGTCTGCAATTGCTGAGCGAAGTGCGGCGCCCTAGGTTGCGGCAGAATCCCCAAGGCTTCGCTGCGGAAGGGCTACTCACCGAGTTGAGCGAGGCTAAATTTGGGCCATTTCGTGATGATCGAGGCGTGGTTGTCACGCTGAGAGAGGTCTTCGCTACCGGCAATCTACTGGCAGCTGAAGCCGGCGAGAAACTGGCGGCGCTAGGGCGCGTTGCCAAAACGCATCCGGGATTCCCTGTCCTTGTGGTTCTGCACACAGCGGCGGGGAAGCCGCGTGATGGTGGGATAGTACTGAAGGCGCTGAACGCCGCGGGAGCCGACAATGTCACGCTAGATGCTGCAGGAAGCACGCTTCCCGTGGCACCACAAAGCGAGCCCGGAGCCTCAAAACGCAACGAACGCATTGAAATCATCTTCGTTTCCCCCTCGCCTTAGCCGGGGCCACCCCGTGAGCCAGGATCGAGACTGGCGGACACTGAGCTAAGTACCCATACTTATCGTCGAGCGCCGAGCGCCCGTTCTAGACGAAACTCCGCCACTATGCCCACGCGAGACTCGCTGTTTCATCAGAAGATCGTCTGGTCGGGCGCGCCCAGTGTTCTCGTGACGCCCCCGATTCTGCGTGCGTTCGCGATTCTGCTGTTCCTCACCTGCGCCATTTCGCTCGCCTTTGCGTTCATCCTAGTGCTGGTGCTCGAAAAGTCGCCGACCGCCATGTTGGCGTTTTCGCTGTGGTGTGGAACATGCGCCATCGGCAGCCTCCAGGGTCCAAAGATCTGGTTTGCCAAGGTGGAGTATGTCGTCACGGAGCATCAAGTCATCTGGCGACGCGGCCCCTTTCGCCGAAGCATCGAGCGTTCTTCCATCAGCTTCGCTCGCATCTTTTGGGACGCGCATCATCCCGGGATGGGGGACCTCGAGTTGGTGCGAGCGGTGCCCACGGGTGCACTCAGGCGCCGCCTTCGGCTGCGCCTGACTGGCGTGAATTCCCCTGATCGCGTTTGGGCCATCGTGCGTGGAGAAGAGAGCGTTGCTCCGATTGGCGTGGGTGCTCGCCCGCTCGGCCAGCGCATGGATCAAGACGAGCGCGTGCTGTGGTCGGCTACGCCGCGCCCGCAATGGCGCGCCTACCTGCCACATGGGCATCGAGAATGGATGTTGCTCTTCGTGTGTGCATTCCTGGCGGCTGCTGCCCAGCGTCTGGTTGTGAATGGCTCACACGCGCTAGCGCGCCTGCACACGGGCGGTTTGGGGGTGTACTCGTGGACGATGCTCACGGTAGCGGTCGCGCTCGCGGTTACCGTCGGTCTCCTGCTCTCCATCGCTGGCTATTTAGTCTATGACGCCCTCATTCGCTCCGGGCGTTTGCTGCGCCAAACGCAGTACCTGATCACCAACAAACGCGTGCTCATCCAACGTGCTGATGAGGAGCTGCACCTCGACCGCAGAAAGATCGTCGATGTGATTGATGCCCCACTCGGCGAAGGTTTGAGCAACGTGTTCATCGTGCTGGATGGGCCACGCGCACGGGCCCTGGCGCTGAGCGGCGCATTCGGGGAACTTCAACGGAGCACTGACTTAAGGCCTGTCTTCTTCGCCGTGGCCGATGCTGACGGGGCCAGCAAGCTCCTACGCGAAGCGCCGTTAAAAAGCGCCGCGTAGGCTCGGTTTTAGCTTCCCACGCGAAAGTTCGCTGCGTTTGGCAATACAGCGCGCTCGATTGGCTTCAGCGTGCTCCAGCCAGGCGGCAGTGAAGGTCCGGCCGTGGTCGAGATAGCCGTTCCATTCCTGGATCGCTTGCTCATAAGCTCTCAGTTTTTCCTCGACTCGAGGCAACTGATCGGCGGCCGCCATCGCGGCCAACGCAGCATAATAGTGTTGCTCGTAGCGTGGGATCAGGGAAAACGTAGCCAAGCGCAGGCTCTCTTGTCTCGCGACGAGGGGCGTCCCGGCGGGGCTCTGCAGTCCGTCCTGGAACGAGGAGAGCGCCGAAGCCAAATCCCCTTGCCGCTCGAGCGCGACGCCGAGAGCAAACTGCGCCAAGCGGCGCACATCGCCGCTATTCGTGATCAAGATCGCTCGCCGAAAATCTGAAGCGGCGTCCGTAAGCTCCGGCTGCGCTAGGTAGGCCAAGCCGCGATTGTAGTAGGCCCGTGCGCGGAAAGCTGGCTGCCACAGCTGAGTGAGCGCCTGCGAAAACGCCTCGGCCACCATCTCGCGCTTTCCTAGCTCGGCCCCAACCACCCCCAACTCGTACCAGGCTTTGCCGGCCCACGAACTCTCGGGTTCCGCCTCCAGCGCCTGCCGCAGAAGCTCGAAGGCTCGCCGTTTCTGCTCGCTTGGACCCCGACCCATCCTGACTCCGCAGAGGTACTTGAGCTCGGCCGTCGCAAACGGCAGGGCTGTCAGGCAAGCAGCCATCACTTCCCGCAGTTCTGGCTCTGCCGCGTAGCCGACCACGAGGCGCCGTGCTGCCGCGCGAACCAGCGTTCGTTCGTCACGAACTTCATCCCAAAAGCTCGAATCGGCGTGCGCGCTCCATGTGGCACACAGAGTACTGGTTAACGTCGACAGCCAGAGCCAGCGCCGACGCAAGGCTCGCGGATAGCCACGGCGAGTCCTCACGGTGAGCCCAGCTTCAGCTTCACAGCGGCAAATGTTCGCAACACCGTGCTCGCCGTGGGATCCTCGCGCAGCGCACGAAACAACACCTGGGATTCTTTCGGATCGGCCTTAAAAAGCAGCACTGCCGAGACCACACTCGCCAAGGCCGCCTGAATATAAGGCTGACGCCGCCCAATGAGCGGCACTGGAGGCAGCACGCGTGGCGTGAGCGGCCCCGCCACCAGCGCCCAAATATCCGCAATTTCTGCGCGAACACTCGCCGCCTGCTCTGTCTTTCCTTGAATTTCCAGTGCTGTCGCGAGGAGCGCCCGGGCCAACGCTCGCTGCTCAATAGCTCCGGGTTCACGGCGCGCAAGATCCAAAAGACCCGTGGCCTGCGAGAGCTTGTTCTCCAATATGGAGAGCGCTCCCGCTTCCAGATAAACTCGCTGGCGGAAGTTCGGGCTAAGCTGCGCCATCTGTCCGCTGGCCAAAGTGAGAGCCGACAGTGCCTCAGCGTTTTGCCCCAACTTCTGGCCCGCCAGTGCAAAATCAGCCAGCACACGCGCGCCCTTCAAACGCCCACCACTCGCTTGAAATCGTTTGAAATACCCCCACGCGTCTTCCGCTCGCTGGAGTCGCACGAGAGCTTGCCCAGCCAACACCCACCACGCACCCTTGAGTTCGGGCTCTGCCCCACTCGGAGCCAAACGGAGGCGTTCTTCGGCCAAGAGCAGCGAGCGCGCAGGCGCTTCCTCAAGCAGGGCATAACCCAAAGCCAGACGCTCACAGGCTTGGGCGAGCTTGCCCGAACGCGCAGGCACCCAGAGCAGAGCCGCCTTGCGTGCAGGCTCCACTACACACGCAGGCCAGCGCGGGCTCGACGCTGCTAGAGCTTCCCGTGCGTCATCCGTCATTGCCGCCGGTAAGGCGAGGAGCAGGGCAAATCCAAGCGGGAACACGCAGCAATACTTACCGGCCTACTTGAAGCGCGCAAGTCAACGCCCGAGCCCCGGATCCAGGTTGAGCAGCTGTCGAACACAGGCGCGGCTCGAGCATTGGCTGGCGGCGCAAGCTTCAGCCTGAAAAAGATAGTAAGCATGCTTACTATCTTCCAGCGAACGAAAAGGGCACCTCACCTGGCACGCCTGCGGCGCGGCCGCGCAACCCCGCTGGATCACTGTGAGCGGTCGCGGTTATGTGCCTGCCCCCTCTCGCCTCGCCGGCGCCCGAAGGCGCTCGTGCGAGGCTTGTCTCCCCCAAGCCATCGCCCAGGCTCTGGCGGGGGAGACGTTTACGGCGCAGCAGCCCGACCGACAAACGGGTTGTGCAACATGATCGTTTCGTCGCGCCGGGGCCCCACGCTCACCAAGTAAATCGGGACACCGCTACGATCTTCGATGAAGCGCACGTAAGCACGCGCAGCTGCCGGCAATTGCTCCAGCACGCGCACCGTGTTGAGTGATTCACTCCAACCCTGCAACTCTTCAAACACGGGAATGGCCCGACCCGGCTCGTCCAAATAATCGATCGGCAGGTCGTCAGTGCGCCCCTCGGGCGTATCGTAGGCAACGCATACCCGGAGCTTATCCAGGCCCGTCAGCACATCCACTTTGGTGAGCGCCAGGCCATCCAAGCCGTTCACCCGCGCGGCATAGCGGAGCGCAGGAATATCTAACCAGCCCGTACGACGCGGGCGCCCTGTGACAGAGCCAAATTCAGCACCCACTTCTCGAAGATGCTTGCCCGATGCGTCTTCCAGCTCGGTGGGGAATGGGCCGGCGCCGACGCGAGTTGCGTAGGCTTTGGTAATGCCGATCACGGTTGAGATTCGATTCGGTCCGATCCCGCTCCCGATCGCGGCACCTCCTGCCACGGCGGAACTCGACGTGACGAAGGGATAGGTGCCGTGATCAATATCGAGGAGAGTGCCCTGGGCTCCCTCAAACATCACACGCTTCTTGGCACGCACTGCGTCGTCAACCATCTTGGAGGCGTTTGCTAGGCGCGGCAGGATGCGCGGGATGCGTGGCTCCAAAGTTGCCAGGACTTGATCCACTGTTGGGGATTCTCCGCCGAGCGCCTTGATCACCGGCTCCCAGGCTTCGAGCGCGCTGGCGATCTTAGACGTTAGCTTAGATTTGTCCTTGAGGTCTCCGGCTCGAATCCCGACGCGTCGCACTTTGTCTTCGTAGGCCGGCCCGATGCCTTTCTTCGTAGTTCCAAGCGCCTTGCCCTCTTTAGCCGTGCCTTCGCGCAGCGTATCGACCAAAATATGGTACGGCAGCACCAAATGAGCGCGATCGCTGATCCATAGCTGGGCCTCCACGTGGGTTCTGCCTCGGCGCAAGAGCTCATCGATCTCGCCTACCAAGACGTCCAGATCGATCACCATCCCCTGCCCTAAAATACAGGTTGAGCCTTCCCTCAAGATCCCACTTGGCAGCAGACGCACCACCAGCTTCTCATCCCCAACCACGAGCGTATGACCAGCATTCGGCCCGCCCGCATAACGCACTACAACATCGGCAAATTCCGTGTAAATATCCACGATTTTGCCCTTGCCCTCATCTCCCCATTGGGCGCCAACGATCACAACCGCACTCATATAAATATTCCTAACCTTTCAATTCACGCGGCTCCGAACCCACTTTGCCAAGCTGGCATTGGATTCGACGCTGCAAGAGACTTCTATTCCGCCCTCATCCCGCAAGACGGCCCGCCCAGCATCCAGCGTGAGCTGGTGCGAAAACGACCAACCCACGGCGAAGCTCGGCAGATCAGCGCGGCTGGCAGTCGCCACGCGCACGCCGTTGGCCCGGAGCTCCAACAAGAGCGAGACGTCCGCACTGTCTTCGGCAATCACGAGCCGTGGAACGCGATGTTTTCGGCCCGCTCTTTCCAGGGCCCAGGCCAAGTTCGCGACATCCACGGCGCAGCCCGCTGCCGAGTTCGGCGCACCAAACAACTGAAGCAGGCCGTCGTAGCGCCCACCCGAACAGACCGGCTCACCCGGGCCCTCCGCCAGCAAATGAAAGACAGAGCCGGTGTAATAATTGAAATCCCAAGTTTCCCCGAGATCTACCAAGACCGAAGCCGCCAGCTCATTTCGCTCCACTGCCTCCGCAAGCTGTCGCAACTCGGCTAACGCTGGCTCAGCGGAAGTGCCCCGGAGTACGCGCTCCGCACGTGGCCAAACTTCAGCGCCGCCATGCAGCTCAGCCAATGCGGCCAAAGCGGCCGTCTCCAATTTTGAAACCCCGAGGCGTTCAGCACGTCGCGCCAGGCTGGCGGAATCCTTCAAGTGGAGCGCCTCAATCAAGTCCGGCCAGAAACTCCGATCGACCGCGGCAAGGAGCGCCTTGGTGATCTTCACATTGCCGAGATCCAAGGTGAACTCGGAAAGCCCTGTGGCCGACAAAGCTGCAGTTGCGGCCGTCAGCACCTCAAGATCGCCGGCCTGACCGGCTAGCCCCATCAGCTCCAAGCCGACTTGGGGGATCTCACGATGGCGGCGTGCGCGTTGGTGACGGCGCCTAACGACACTGCCCCGATACGCGATCCGGATCGGAGGCGTCGCTCCCGCGAGACGCGTCGCCACGAGACGCGCAACTTGGGGTGTCATGTCCGGCCTCAGCACGACCACTTCGCCCGTACCTGGTTCAACGAAACGCAGGACCTCTGCGGCATCCAATGCGCCGAGCCCCCGCTCAAGGACACTCGCATATTCGAAAGCGGGCAGCTCGACCTGGAGGTACCCATGAAGATCGAAGCTACGGAGGAGCTGCTCCACTAGCTCCGCTTGGGCGCCCGCTTCAAGCGGAAGCAGATCCCGCATACCCGCAGGCAACGGATGCGACGGATGCGACGGATGCGACGGATGCGACGGATGCGACGGATGCGACAAATGCGACAAATGCCCAAGCTCCCGACCACTCAACTCCTGAGGTTCGACAACATCAACTAGCGGCGGAACAGACCTTTTGTTCGACAAGCCAGCGGAGCTTAACAGGAATCCGCGGGACGCCAAGCGAAAGCCACCCACCACTCGACCCCCGAGACAAAGGGTGTCATCCATGCGGAATGTCCCACGAACACACTCCATCCCTGGTCGACGTGCTCGAGCATGGCGCCCCGAAAGACGACCAGCCGCAGGCCATGGACACGCGACTCTTTATGCAGCTCTTGGTGTTTGACTGCACGGCAATTCGACCTGCCGAAAGTTTGAAGAACCTTGCCGCAGAGCTGGAGCAACGAGAGGTTCCAAGCGTGCTTTATGAGGATGTCAACCAGCCCAATTCGATCGGGCTACTCAGCTGGAGCGAAGATCCGAAAATGTTCGTGCGCGCCGTACGGCCTGCTTGCAACGCGGACACGACCTTCGGGCTCAAGATCCGTCCCGAGTTAACGATGCTCGGGCGCAGCTATTCGAGCGGCTATGAATCCGACCTTAAGTATTGGCTGTTGGATCGCCCGCGACACACTGCGAAGAACCCTGCTTGGCCATGGGCGATTTGGTACCCGTTGCGCAGGAATGGAGCGTTCGAAGAACTCGAGGGTCGTGAGAGAGGCGCCATCTTGCGGGAGCACGCGGAAATCGGCAAAGCCTATGGCACTTCGGATCTGGCGCACGACATTCGTTTGGCTTGCCATGGCCTGGATGCCCACGACAATGAATTCGTGATCGGGCTTATCGGAAAGGCGCTGCACCCGCTGTCGCACGTCGTCCAATCGATGCGAAAGACGAAACAAACGGCCCGCTATATCAGCCAGATGGGGCCATTCTTTGTCGGTCACACGGCGTGGATGAGCTCACACGACTGAGAGCCAGAATCGGCCGAGCCGCCTGGACTAGAGCCGGTGGTATTCGGCGCTCAGCTTTGAGAAGCGCTCCGAAGCGCGCTCACGTTCCGCCGGCGTAGCATTGGGGAAACGGTCGGGGTGTAGCTCCTTGGCCAACAAGCGAAAATGCTGGTGCCCGGTAGCCGCCGAAACGGGAGGAGTTGCAAAAGGATTGCTCTCCGGCGGCTCGGTGCTTTGGCCATCGCGAAAACGTGGCCGCCCGCGCAAAAACTCTGACGGCACGAGCGGGATGAGCCTGACTCCTTCGGTACGAGCTTGGCGTGCAACGTGAAAACGAACCTGCGCTTGGGAGATCTGAAAGAGGGCCTCCAGGCGACCTCGAAGCTGGGTACGCAGCGCCACACACACCACTTCCGGACTGACCAGAGCAGCATTGACCAAAGTTCGACCAAAGGGCACCGGACCGCTGCTCGGCGCGGCATCGCCCAACCTGTCTGTCTTCAGCACCCCGCGAGCTCGCAGTAAATCGCCGAGGCGTGGAGCTCCAAGTGGCGTATCGATCTGGTGAACCAGTCCGCGCGAGAACCGAATGCAATGACGCCGTTCGGATTGGCCGCGCCCACTGGGTTCAATGAGTTCAAGCGCACCATCCGCTCGTTCGCGATAGAGCGCCCCCAGGATATCTCCCAGCGTTGTACTCGAAAGGCGCCCAGGTAAAATCATGGCACCCGTGGGCTAACATTTCAGGGCTCGTCCGGCCAAACTTTCATGACCCGGGCTCCGAGCTCACTTAGCGCTCGGCGGCGCGTAGTAGTCAACAATTCGGATCGCTTCCGGCATGAGCCCCGCCACCACCTCGCCGCGCATTCCGTGGGGATCGCCACCTATCTGAAAGGGATTGGGGGGATCCATTTCAATGCTCACCTTCTCCACGAGGAAATCGGCGATCATCTCAGAATTCTCATAACTTCCCCGCCATATCTCCTTGAAATTCTTGATGAAAGGGATGGTGCGAATGGTCGAGATTCGGAGCTGCATTCGATCCTCGCGCTCGTCAGCGAACGGGAACATACGAAAGCCAAAGCCGTAGTAAGGAATGGTTGAGAGCGCCACGATCCGAGCTGGCCCCTCGTAGAGGACAGCACCCTCGCGAAGCGGCTCGTTCGACACTTGGCCTTTGGCACCAACTCGGAAGGCATCGGCACCTCGATTAACCACGCGACAGTGCGGCATCTCCGTAACCAGGAATCGCGGCAAGGTCTTGGTGACCGCAGCCACAAAATAGCTAAATGGCCCGGCCGCCAACGGCTTGAGAATCGTGGTGCTGAGCCGCTCTTTGGCGAGCGCATAGTCCTGCACCAAAGTGGCGTCCGCTCCCAAACCACAGAACGGCGAGATATTCCCCTCGACCTCAATGAGTCGCAGGCTCCGGCTTCCAGCATCTTCCTGCAAGCGTTGGATATCAGCCGCCAGGCCCTTGCCCCCACGCCCGATGCTCTTGCTCGCACCCACGACCCAGGCCAAAGAATTCCCCGTCCCCAGGTGCAACAGGCCAAAACGCGGCAAAGCCACGCCAGCTGCACGTGCCTCGCGGACGACCTCCGTCACCACCACCGTGAATGTGCCGTCGCCTCCCCCAGTGAGCACCGTGTCGTAGCCCCGACTGACGAGTGTTTTGGCAATTTCGCGCGCGTCGCGGAAACTCCGAGAGACGAACAAATCGCCACCCTTAAGGATCTGGTCGAGCGTGGCGATCACCTCGTTAGTGACGCTCTTTGCCCTGCCATTAACCACAACGGCAATGCTCCGGGTTCGCGGACTGCTCAGCGGTTCCGAGGGAGGTCCGGGTTTAGTCGATATGGAATTCATGGTAGCCGAGGGGTGGAGCGCGCCAACAATTGGACACTACGGGAGATTTTCATAATAATCCGACGCGTAAGGTTGGGCTCAGCTTTTTCCGCAGCTAACCGCAAGAACACGAGAGTCGTCCATGGCAAACAAAGGCACTTCACTCCTCACTAAGCCAGCTTCCGTCGCCTCCAGCCGTCGGGCAGAGAAGGCTTCCGTGAAAGCCCGAGCCATACCTCAACCGGAAACGCCACCAACGCCGGAGGCCCTTCTGGATCCGGCAGCTGCTGCACGGCGTGGCAGTCGGGGGGCTGCCCCCTGGGCAACTCGGCACGCAGCCAAACAGGCGGCAGAGAAAGCGCGCAGGCTCGAAGAGCCAGTTCGCCCTGGAAGCGCTCGGGCGACACTCCGAACGCCAGACAACGCCGATGACATCAAATCGCAGATAATGCGGCTGCACACGATGTTGGATCGTCTGAACACGCTGAAGAAAACGCTTCCTGATTCCTTCTACGACGCCGGCGAATTGCTGGCGGAGATCCGCGACAAGAAACTGTTCGCGCCGAAGGGGTATCGGGACTTTGCCTCTTTCGTTGAGCGCGAAGTCACGATTGGCAAAACGACGGCCCTCGCCTTGGCGGAGATCCCAGAAGTTTTCACACGCGAGGCCGCCAAGGGGGCCGGCCTGGAGCAGACGATCACTGCGTTGAGCGCCTTTCGGCAGGCCCACTCCGCGAAACAGGTTCGGGCCAGGCCAAGCCGCCCGCCGGTCGCTCGGGTCATTATTCGGGACTGAATCTCTCCCCGCAGCAATCCTTCGGGCGTGTGTCGTGCCGAAGGAAGGGATTCGCGCTATAGGGCGCGGCCCCGCGATTGTGCGGGTGGGCTTCGGCTGAGTTCACAACCATGCGTTTTATCGATGAATGCACTCTGCAAGTGTTGGCTGGCAACGGCGGCGACGGCATTGTCGCCTTTCGGCGAGCTAAGTTTGTTCCGTTTGGGGGTCCCTCGGGTGGTGACGGCGGGAATGGCGGCGATGTGATTCTGGTGGGTGATCCGGGCCGCAACACTTTGTTGGAGCTCGCACATGTCCAGGTGATTAAGGCAGAGCCAGGGGGGCGCGGCGAGAGCCGAGATTGCTATGGCAAGGCGGGGAATGATCGGGAGATTCGGCTGCCTCTCGGCACGGTCGTGTTTGACGCCGAAACGGGCGAGCAATTGGGCGAGCTCACGGTCGCGGGTGAGCGTTTCATCGTGGCGCGCGGGGGCAAAGGTGGCCGAGGAAACCGCCATTTTACTAGCTCCACCGATCGAGCTCCACGCCGCTCGGAACCTGGAGTTGCTGGCGAACAACGGCTTCTCAAGTTTGAACTCAAAGTCCTGGCTGATGTGGGTTTGCTTGGTTTTCCCAACGTCGGAAAGAGCACGTTGATCCGCGCAGTGAGTCGCGCCCGCCCTGAAGTGGCTGACTACCCGTTCACCACACTGCGACCCCACCTTGGCGTGGTGACCCTGAATGACCGGCACATCAGCCCGGAAGGAACGTTTGTGATCGCCGACATTCCAGGCCTCATTGAGGGTGCCAGTGACGGCGCCGGCCTCGGTACGCATTTCTTAAAACACCTCGAACGCACCCGCGTCTTGCTGCATCTGATCACCCTCTCCGGTGACCCAGCCCGTTCTCCTATAACGGACTACGACATCATTCGGCGCGAGCTGGAACGCTTTGATCCAGACCTGGCAAAGCAGCCTGAAATTGTAGCCATGACCAAGTCCGACCTGCCCGAAGTGCAGGACATTTACGCCAGCGTCCAGGAAGAAATGGCACGCCGAGGGATTGCTCTACAGTTAATCAGTGCGGCTGCGCACAGCGGCCTCACGCAGCTCATGAACCAAGTTGGAGAACACGTGGCGAGAGCCCGAAGAGCGGCGCTAGCCGAGGCGCTCCCCAGCGCCCCCAGCACCCGCTAGCCTTGAGCAAATTCATCGTACTCATCGAAGTTGTACTCATCGCGCGCCACGTTATCGAAACGCGTGTACTCCGCGGTGAATTTGGTCATGATTTTGCCGGTCGGGCCGTTGCGTTGTTTTGCGATGATGATTTCCGCCACGCCTTTGTCCGGACTGTCCGGGAAATAATATTCATCGCGGTAGATGAACATAATCGTGTCGGCATCTTGCTCAATCGCGCCTGATTCACGAAGATCGCTCAACTGTGGACGCTTGTCTTTCGCTCCGCGCGTCTCCACCGAACGATTGAGCTGGCTCAGGGCGATCACGGGGACTTTCATCTCCTTGGCTAATTGCTTCAGTCCCCGAGAGAGCTCACTTATCTCCTGCTCGCGACTGCCCGCATCCCGCCGTCCTTGCATCAACTGCAGGTAGTCGATGGCCACCAGGCCGAGTCGAGAGGCTCCTTGCCCATCCCGGGCGAGGCCCGCCTGCAAGCGCCGGATCTTGGCACGCAAATCAAGCAGGGACAGCGCGGGGGTATCGTCCAACCAGATCGGGAGGCGGCCCAGCTGGGCCGCGGCTTCGGTGAGCTTGTTCCAATCGTCACGTCGAATATCGCCTGAACGCAGGCGCGAAACATCGATTCGAGCCTCACTCGCCAAAAGGCGCGCTGCGAGCTGCTCCCGCGGCATTTCTAATGAAAAGAAGGCCACCCCATAGCCGGGCTGCTCGACGGGCGCCTCGGGCACAGCTTCATCAGTCGCCACCGCAACGTCGCGAGCCCGCGCCACATTGACGGCTAGATTCATGACGAAAGCGGTCTTTCCCATGCCGGGACGCCCTGCCACGATGTACAGATCACCCGGATGCAGGCCGGCCGTCTTCTTATCCAGCTCACTAAAACCAGTCTCGATACCTGTAACCGCACCACCGCGGCGTGAGGCTTCGATCAGGATTTGAAAGGCACTCGTGATGGCATCCTTAATCGGTACGATCGAGCTGCCCTCGTCGACGCGTCCGATCTCGAAGACTTCCTGTTCGGCGCGATCAATGAAGCTCTGCACATCGCCACAATCGGCGTAACCTTCGGCCGCGAAACGTTGGCAGGTCGCGATGAGCTGACGGAGGCGCCACTTTTCCCGAATAACCCGAGCGTGCCCTTCAGCGTTTGCGACGGCTGGAGTCGCGTCAGCCAGCTGCGCCAAGTAGGCAACGCCACCCACCTGCGCGAGGCGGCTCTTATCCTTGAGCCAGCTCGCGACCGACACCATGTCAGCGGGCCGTCCGATTTTTCGGAGCTCGAGCACAGCCTCATAAATTCGGCGGTTTGCATCCGAATAGAAGTGCTCCGCCAACAGTAACTGCGAAACCCGATCGCTCACATCGGGCTCCAAAAGAATGGCCCCGAGCACCGCTCCCTCAACGTCCAAATCATTCGGCGGCACCCTCCCCTCGCTGGGCACCAAAGTTGAAGCTGGATCTGGTTGCTGCCTCCGCTGGAAATTACCTGACATAGACACCTTCCATTTCAAAACCGCAGTGTGCCAACGGGGTACCCATCGGCTCTCCCCAACATGCAAAGATGAAGTCCACGACTTATCCTCAGGGTCCCAAATGCATTCACCCCGACACGTAAAAAACGGATCGGGGTGAACTTTTCACCGTGCCTTAGGCACTAGCCGCCGTCAAGCGGCTCGGCGCTGCGAGCGATACAGCTAGCTGAGCTTGATGATTTCGACGCGCAGATTTGCTGTTACATCGGCGTGAAGCTTGACCGCAACAGAGCGCAAACCAAGCTCACGAATGGGGTCAGTCAACTGGATCTTCTTACGATCCACAACGATGCCAACCTCGGCAAACGCTGACTCGATGTCATGCGCCGTGACGGAGCCGAACATCTTGTTCTCCTCGCCGACGGCGCGACTGATCTTGACACTCACGCCTTCGAGCTTCGCCTTGGCCTGCTGAGCCTCAACGAGCTTCGCCTGAACGCGCAGTGTTGCTTGCTGCTTCAAGTGATCCACCTTGGCGAGATTTCGCTCGGTGGCCGGCACAGCCAAGGTGCGAGGGATCAGGAAATTCCTGGCGTAACCGGGACGCACCCGCACTACGTCGCCGCTCACTCCGAGGTTCAACACGTCGTCTTGCAAGACTACTTTGATATGCGTTGCCATAGCTTTGCCTCAAAAATCAGGCCGTGAACGGCATGAGCGCGATATTGCGCGAACGCTTGATCGCTTCGGTGAGAAATCTCTGATGCTTCGCGCACGTGCTAGAGATCCGGCGGGGCACGATCTTGCCGCGATCGGTGATGAAATAGCGAAGGGTCTGCGTGTCTTTGTAGTCGATGGCTGGTGCATCGTCGGCACAGAACACACAACCACGCCGCCGGGTTGTCCGCTTGAAGGGAGAGTCTTTATCGAATCTAGATTCGGGGCCATCAAAAGTCATTCGTCATCCTCCACAGCTTTCTTGATGTTCGCGAACGGATTATCAGAATCATCATCATCGTTGTCGTGGCGATCTTCCTCGTCGCGTCGCACTGTCCGCGAAAACTCAATTCCGAGGATGGCTTCACGCGTCTCGGCGGGCTCATCTGCGGGCAACGGCTCGATGTCGGTGAACTTGGTGTCTTCCTCGGCAACGGCAGCCACCTTGTCGAGTTCAACGTCGCGCCGGACCAGCACCGTTTGGTACTTCAAGACATCGTCGAGCATGCGCAAATTACGCTCGATTTCGCTGACGACGACGCCGCCACCGAGGTACTTGAAATAAACGTAAACTCCGCGACGACATTTCTTAAGGGGGTAAGAAAGCGTTCGGCGCCCCCAGCTTTCGACGAGCGTAATGCGCCCGTTCTCCCGCTGGGTCACTTCCTCCATTCGAGCCGCAACCTTTCGGGCGGATTCAACGGAGACTTCGGGGCGTAGGATATAGATGGTTTCGTATTCTCGCGTGCGAGCTATTTGCTCTGCTGCCATGATGGCTCCTTCTGGCCTATGGCCTCTTCGTCAAGCGAAGAGGCAAGGAGTGAATTGTTGATTACTTGCGTTGGTTAACTGTGTTCATCGCGGGGGGAAGGCCGCTTACCACTATGAGCCGGACGGCTGCTGCCGCCTCCTCGACCATGAGGTTTGCTGCCTCCTCGTCTGCGAGGGGGAAGCCCTGTAGCACATAATCTGCGATATCACCCCGAAAAGTTGGAGGCGGACGGCCAATTCCGAGGCGGATCCGGATGAACTCGCCCGTGCTCAAATGCGCGCGCAAAGAGCGCAAACCGTTGTGGCCTGCGTCGCCGCCCCCCAGCTTGATCCGGACGGTCCCCAGCGGGAGGTCCAGCTCATCGTGCACGACAATGATGTCCCGCGGCTCCACCTTGAAGAATTTCGCCGCAGGGCCAACGCTCTGACCAGACTCATTCATGAAAGTGAGCGGCTTCAGCAGCGTTAGCTTGGAGCCCGCAAGCTCGATCGGCGCGAATTCGCCCTGGAATTTCTGGCGCCAGTCCACGCCCTGTGCAAGCTGATCCAGCGCCGCGAAACCGATATTGTGTCGGGTGGCAGCGTAGCGTTGCCCTGGATTTCCAAGCCCGACGACTAAGAACACAGCTCCCTAGATCACCTGGAAGATCACTTGGAAGATCACTTGGAAGATCACTTGGAAGATCACTTGGAAGATCACTTGGACTTGGCTGGCTTGGCGGCTGGCTTGGCAGCGGCTGGCTTGGCGGCTGCAGCA
>Ga0209591_10001618_pt1 | contig 27690 bp, 20 predicted proteins | sample MAT01_FD_187207 | JGI IMG/M metagenome (GOLD analysis project Ga0209591, IMG submission 187207) | Freshwater microbial communities from Lake Fryxell liftoff mats and glacier meltwater in Antarctica - MAT-01 (SPAdes) (version 2) | ecosystem: Environmental > Aquatic > Freshwater > Ice > Liftoff... | reverse complement strand
GGGTCTGAAGGCAAATAACGCCAGATAATTTTGGTGCCCTCTCCGATTTTAGCGATGGAAGGCTCAATGGGAGCAGAGTTCAGTAGGGTGGTCGCTTTTAACTAGGTCGCGTAGTATAAATAAAGTTAAAAAAGATGAGATAATTTACTTATTCTAGTACCACATATGGTGCAAACGGCAGTAAAGATTGAGATTGAATTGATACAACAGACAAGTACTGCTACCATTGAACAATCCAAGATCTGGTAAATTCACTCTTGTTTAGCTCGGAAGATCCAATGAATCAGTACAGTTTCTTATTACTTACTTGCGCCGTAATCAGTGCAACATTCTTTGCCAGCTCAACTAACAGCCAAGCATCGGAACGAAGATTTGGTAGGGACAAAATGACGGATTTGCACAATTGGTCAATTCCATTCAAAGATGGCGTTTTAATTCCTCATGGCAAACCATCAATAACTGTCAGAACTGCCGATGGGGAAATAAGGTGCGCTGATCAACGGCCAACATCATATGTCTTTTTAACCCGTCCTGGAGAGAGCAATTTCGTTGCCGTCCTTAAGGTTGATCAGGCTTGTCCAGCCATTCTTTATCCAGAAGGATTTGATTATGGTCCCATACCAGTAAGCAATTTAAATCTCGCTGCTGTAGAACAGATCTGGGGTCCTGCACATGTATCAACTAATAATCCTGACCAAAAAACATATCGGTTGACATCGACCGATAACGCAGATTATTTTCTCGATGCTGTTTATAACCAAAATAAGCTGAACAAATACAGAGTCAGGAGCATCAGATTAAGAGGCGATGCCACTTGGACTGAATTTGAAAAAAAGTAGGAGGAGGATCGTATGTCCCCCTCCCACAAAGCTTAGTCTCAGCGAACCGCTACAGGCGGGTTGTTGATCAATCCTTGAATGTAATTGGTCATACCTGGTAAAAAGCGCAGGGGTGCTTCGAGCCAAGGGTCTACTTGATAGCCAGAACCGGGTTGCACGCTTTTGATGTGCTCAAAAACGTAGGCAAACAACTCGTAATCTCGGGTAGCACTCGTCAAAACAGGATACTCAATCTTGAAGATTTCCGAGTTCGAAAGTCCAGGATGATTAGCACAGAAAGGTGACGTAGCATCAAAGACGGTGTTGCAGGGTCTAACAACCGGAGGAACTCCAGGTATCTCATTCATCCAACTATTGAGGCTGTCATAATCGGGCACCCTCTGACTTGTGAAACCGGCCTGGGTAGAAAGGTCTCCCCAAAGATAATCTAGCTGGTGTCCTAATTCGTGAACAATTGTGCCTTGTCTGATTGATGGGCTTCCAGAATAGCTTTCGGAAGTTACTTGCCCTCCTGCTTGATTGTAAACGTTAGCAAATGCGACGCTGACACGGAATGGCAGATTGGAAATACCGTACTCACCGACCTTGTTGTTGATAGGACGCCCAAAGAATTTCTGGTAATCATTATCAATATTCATGACATAAACTTGAACGCTTGGATTATCTACGCTCAGCGTGGTCCCCAAGAGGTTCCTGAGTCCGGGCTCTAATCCGTTTGCAGCGGTAGCAGTTGGCATTCCGGTTGCGCGATTCGCGTCAATACAGTTCCAATAAGTTTTTGGAAACGAGGAGCTAGCGAATCCTGTTCTCCACTGTTCGCAGCGTACATCGTTCAATTTAATAACGCCATGGGAGTTCGCCGTTGGTACAGTGTTTCCACCGGTAACTTTGATCACTTTGTTGACATTAAGCCCATTTGCTGGAGTTTGAAAACGAGCGGTGAATTTCCCTCCTTTGCCCGTCCCCTTGCCGATTGCAGTCACTGTTGCAGCCGGCTCAAAGGTAATGTCATTACCGAAGTAAATTTCACCACCATCGCTGTTGCCAGCAAGTGCCGAGGCATTCATAGCATTAGCAGTCTTGAGAGTTGCGCCCTGAGCAGAGATCGCAATAGTGCCACCATGCCCGCTATTTTTTCCACCCTTGGCCTGGAACGTATACTGTCCAGCGGCTGTAGCAGTGCCAATGTCTATGGTCACGGCACCCGGGTAAAAGGTAATTGCTCTTGGGTCGAAACCAGTTGGGTCGCTAGCAATAGAATCGCCTGTACCGAAGCTTGAGCCATTCGCGGTCATCGTAACCTTTGAAGTCGGCTTCAGCGTGGTGCCATTTGTGCTCACGATGATCGTGCCACTATTTCCACTGGCAGCCGTTGGTCCATTAGCGCTAAAAGTAAAAGAAGGTGCATCAAGAGTTACTTTGTCTGTATAGAGCTTGATGTCACCTCCCGCCCCGCTGACTCCTTCCACGTCTAGCTTGACTGCACCTGTGCCACTAAAGGCAACGCCGACCAAGCCAGCCGTCGTGTTCTGGTTCGATATCTGAATCGAATGGTTCGTCGCACCTTTTGATTGTAGGGTCACCTTACCGCCCGTAAAGGTAAGTTTCGTTCCAAACAAGTAGATTTTGCTGTTGTTCCCGTCGGCTGTCATGAGCAGCGGGGCTGTTCCCGTACCTTGAAAAGTGACATTTCCTGTCACCGTTCCAAGAACACCGTTAATAGCCAGATTAAGCGGATCCAACGTATCTGTGATAGTTACCGACCCTTTTGTAAACACCTGAACATAGCCATTGCTGAACTGATCGGCACCATCGCCATTTCCGCTCAGCGTGAGACCGCTAGTCCCTTGATAGGTGATGGTTTCTGCTGCAATCACTACTCCATGCAGAGTTCCAGCAACACCGCTTGATTGATTTGCAGAAACAACAGCATTAGCTCCAAAAGCCACTGTTTTAGCCAAAAGACTGACTACTCCGGCACCATCCGAGGTTCCGCCATTAGCAGATAATGTGCCCGGAATCGTCAGAACACCATTTTGAGCATTTACATAAATGTAGCCCGCCCGGGAGCCAGCAGGGGGAGTTACAGCAAGCGCCCCAGCAGTCGTCGTGATACCACCCGTGGAACTAGACGTACCATTGGTGACGTACAAGACTGTGCTAGCGACATATGGGTTGTTGCCTAGCGGCTTGGCTGTTATCGTTCCATTTACGCCATTGGTGAGCCCGCTGCCACCGATAGTAAAGAGCGTACTCGCACCGCCCAAGTTGGCTTTGAGATCGATGTTATAACCTGGAGCGCCAGTAATCGAGCCACTTTGGAGGTTGGCTTGGGCAAGCAGAAGGATATTGCCAAGGTTTGTCGCTGTAACTGTACCAGTCACCTTGACGTTGTTGCCCTGAACTCTAATATAGCTGTCAGCTGCGCTCAGGTTGCCAGTTGTCGTGGAGTCTGCCGAAGCATTGAGGTCAATACTTCCACTTGTTGAAGTCAGGTCTTGCGAACTAATTGATGTGCCCGCAGTAAAACTGATGCTACTAGCAGTAAGGGCTTGTGATGCCGTTATTGACGAGGCCGCGGTTACTTGAAGCTTGCCACCACCACTTATGTTGACTGTGCCGAGAGAGCATGCTCCAGAGTCATTAACAATGACGTCTCCTGCTGGTGGACTTGAAGGCACTGATGCGCAACTTGAGTAAGTTGTGGCGTTTGCTGATCCGGCAAAACCTAGCGTCAAAAAGAGCGCCAAGGCAAAGCCGGAGAGAAGTGTTTGTTTCTTCATAATTTCTCCTATTTAGTTGTTGAATTTCTGCTCTTCTTTCTCACCCAGACGCACGTTCTTCTTCACTCACAGCGCAAGCTGAAAGTAAGATAGCTAGGTGCGTAGATACAGTCGGTGTTTTTGTTGTTGGTGTTTTCGGGTTGGGAAAAAGAGAAGATCGGCTGGACCCTAACAATAACGAAGTGTGTAAACTGTCATTTGTTGCGCTTCGAGTTACAATGAGTTATTGCTCGTCTTGCCCGAATTAAGTGTCCGCGCTCGCCACGCGCTTACCATACTAAGAATCCAAAGAAAAACTAAAAGCTCATTATGAGCCGCTCTGTAGCTCGCGCGGTTCGCATTGGACCTATCGTTACTGAGACCTTTACCAATTCTGTTACTTAGCTATGCAATTCAGAAAGTGCGCGCGAAGCTCCGCCGTACCTAGTTGTCGGTTGCAAAGGGCTCTTTTTTTTGTTCAGTATTTGTCGCAACGTAACATAGCCACACGCGGTGTGCAGCTTGCGTTCCTGCGCGAAACAATGGTGCTTTTGTTGGGAAAAATCAAAGAGTATAAATTGACTAAATGAGCGGTTTAAGCTGACGCATCAAGACGTAATTAGTACGGGCCAAGAGATAATCAATGTTGGGGTCGGCAATCTGAATTTGTGATTGGAAAAGCCCCGGATCTGAAGGCAAATAACGCCAGATAATTTTGGTGCCCTCTCCGATTTTAGTAACATCGGCTCGCACGGTCATCATCAATTTCGTTGCTTTGCTCTGGTCGCCGGTAAAGTTACTTTTGATTGTAGACTTGCGGCTCAAGGCAATTTCGGTCACGCCTTCAACTCTGATGGAAGGCTCAATGGGATCAGTGATCGTGATCACCTTAATGTTGTACTTAAAATTGCGGTGGTGCAATGTCAGCGCTCTTTGCACTGAAGCGGAGGCAATATGGAGGGGTTGTTTGCTCTCAATCGCAGTTGGAGTATAGGCGACTTTGCCTAATTTGGCCTCTGTCACCGTGCGCAACCAGTTAAGCTCAATTACCGCCCAGATTCGCGGTACGACAAAGATCAGAACCACCAGCAGGCAGGCTATGTTGATCAGTGTTTCGAGGTGTAAAGGTCCTAACAACAAACGTTCCTACAAACTAGCGGCTGATTTGATTTTGTCTTCAAAGCTTACTTTCAGAGCTTATCTTTAGAGCTTACCGTACTTATACCCTTAGTAGAGGTTTTCGTACACAAAATAGCTGCCGAAAACCTTGCGAACATAGTCTCTGGTTTCGCGATAGGGAATTTCTTCAACGAAATAATCCCAGTCACTGCCGCCTGCCGCATGGAAGCGATCTACCCAGCTTTTGACCGCGTTTGGGCCTCCGTTATAACTGGCTACAGCCAGCATGGCGTTGCCATTGAAGCGTTTTAAAGTGTATTCAAGGTAGGCGGTACCAAGTTTGATATTGTTGTCAGGAATGAAAATATCATCCTTCTCTACGATTGGTACGCTGATGCGTTTAGCGACACCAATGGCGGTGGCAGGAAGTAATTGCATCAATCCCATTGCCTGCGAACGGCTTAAAGCTCTGGGAAAATAACGAGACTCTTCGCGAATTAAAGCATGAATTAAATATGGGTCGACTTTGCGCAGCTGGCCCTGTTCTTTGATGCGAGCGGCATAAGCCCACGGATAATCTATCTGCCACAAAGGTGAGCGGCTCGGTTTGCCGTCTAAATCTTTGCCGGCAGCGCGAATGCCTTCCATAATCAGGCCTTGATTGAGTAAAAGCCATGAGCGGAAACCGGCCATGTCATCGTGAAGGGAGGCGCCTTCTTTTCCGGCAGCGGCATTTAAGGCCTGCTGGCATTCGTCCATTTGTCTGGCAGCAGCCAGCAGTGCCACTTCCGGTCCGGCGAAACGGGCAATTTTTTCTATGTCGAAAAGGGCCGGTGGTTCAGGCCAATTCCAATTTGTCGTGCTGTTAGGTCTGTCCGCAGTGGTAGACCAGCCGCGATCGCGTCGCTTATCGGCCGGAGCATTCAAAAACGCCAGGCGTGCCTGTGCCCGATGGCCATAATAATTGGCCGGATACCTGGCAAAAGCTTGTTGATACAGGCCTCTGGCTCTGGCGTGATCGCCCAAATGCTCATGTATTTTTCCGGCCCAGAAAAGAAAACGAGCGGCGGATCTATGGGTGTGATAGACCTTTGCCGTATTTTCGGCAGAGTTGGCGAGCTCAATAGCCATGGCTTTATTTTTGGCTATTCCACCTGGATAGATATTCTTCAAGTTGTGCCAGAACATCCACCACATCGCCTCTGGTGCATGTTCAGAGGTGGGATATTGATCGACTAGACGACGGAATAGCGGCCTGGCTTCCTGGTCGGTAGAGCGCACAGCGATATTCCAGAGGGCATGATCGAGCTTAACTGGCTTGAGGGCGAGGATTTGCTTCCACACCTGCGCCGTTTCTGCCCGGGAGAGCGGCCCTGTCACTACGTCGGCAAAATCATCATAATAGGTGGATTCAGGTGACTGCTTAATTGCGAGAAGTAAGGCGGCAATTGACTCTGCTTTGCGGTGCAATTTTGCCTGGCACTGAGCTTTGCGAAACTGGTTATTGGTGGTGCCTGATTTTTCAAAGGCATCTAAAGCTTTGGCGTAGTCGCCTTTGCGATAATAGACCAGGCCAATGCGCTCTAAATCTGCCGCCGTCAGGAGGGCACCTTTGGAGCCGAACGCTAAAAGTTTGTCGGCCACTTCAGCAGAAAAGCGACCGTTAACACTGTCTTTGAGATAATCGCTGAAGTAAGTCATGGCTTGCTTAGGATCGGCTCCAGCACCCGCATCTGTTAATGCCATCTGGCCGAGATAATAATTGGCTGCGGTGGCGTATTCGGTGCCAAGATGTTTTTGCCGCAGGGTCAAAAATAGTTCTTTTGCATGGATGGTATCTTGTTCGCGCATAAATGATTGCGCCAACTCATAAAGTGCACGGGCCTGGGCATCAGGTTTGGCGGCAGGGTCGCGCAAAATGCGCTCGACAAATTCGCGTATTTTCTTTTCGTCGCCTTGCACTGTCAATATTTCGGCCGTGTGCCACAGCGAAGCAATGTGCAATAAAGGCATACTTTGCGACTGAGCAAAAAGCGTCATTGCTTCGTTTTGATCGGCTCCAAACTGGCTGTGGGCAAGAAGGCGGCCAAGGGCGTATGAAGCGGCCAGGCGCTCGGTTTTGTTGCCGGGATTGTTCTGGAAAAAACCGCGTAACTTATTGATAGAAAAATCTCTATTTTCCAGACCGATTTTGCCTGTGGCTGCTGCATAGGCAGGCGATGGACTTTGCCACAACTGCATAATTTCGGCAGGCACCTGATGCGCAACAGGGGCGGCGGTCTCGGATGAAGCAGGGCTATGCTTGACCGTTACCGGACCAGCCAGCGATTTTGGCGGCGCCGCCAGGCAGGGGGCCCAGTCTGAGACGTTTAAAGAAAGCGCGTACAGACCCGATAACAGGATGCCTGCGCCTCCTGAAATGGCTATAGCCTCAGTTAATCTCTTTTTCTTGATCATTTTTACTAACCAACGCCAGCTCATCAAGGCAAACGCCCCGGAAGAAAATGCTAGCATCTCTAACCGTCTAATGCCTTTTATTGAGGTGATCTGTTGAGCCCCTATTTTGATAACGCCGCCACGTCGCATCCCAAGCCAGAGCAGGTTTACCAGGCTACTAGTGAGGCGTTGCGCAAAGGTGGCAGCCCCGGGCGAGGTGCCCATAGGGTGGCCCTTGACGCCGGACGGTTGCAATTTGAAGGTCGCAGCGACATTGCTAAATATCTTGGCGTCAAAGACAGCAGTCGCGTGATTTTCACCAGTAGCTGTACAGCAGCCATAAATCTGGTCTTAAACGGCATGGTGGCGGCTGGTCGGTTCCAATCCGGCGATAGTGTTCTAGTGACCTCGTTTGAGCACAACGCCGTGATGCGGCCTCTGACAGCCATCGCCCTGCGCTTGAACCTCAACATTGTTGTAGTCCCCCCCGTGATAGCGGGGCTTTTGCCTGGCCAATTGGGAGCGCTGGTTGATCTCAAAATTCTGCAAGACTTACTCGACTTGCACAAGCCGGCTTTGTGCGTATTTACAAGAGCAAGCAATGTCAGTGGGCAAATTCTTGAGCTTGAACCGGTGGCTTCACTATTAGAGAAGCGGGGCGTACCACTCATGATCGACGGCGCTCAAAGTGCCGGTCATGTAGTTGAAAATCTAGCCGCCAGCGCGGCGGTTTCGTTTTGGTTGACCTCGGGCCACAAGGGCTTGCTTGGCCCGTCCGGTATCGGTTTGCTTTATATAAAAGATGGTGAAGACCTGGGCTTGACCTGCTTCGGCGGCACAGGCTCTAATTCAGATTCGTTCGCTATGCCAGAAGCGCTTCCTGATCGGTTTGAACCAGGTAGTGCCGCACCGCATCTGGTGGCGGGTCTGGCCGCCGGTGTTGCTTTTGTGAATGCTCAAGCAAATGCGTTGCATCAAAATCAAGAGAGTTTATCGCTTAAATTTTTAGAAGGCCTCGCCAACTTGGATAAGAAAAAGTCGGCAGGTGCGATAGACCTATCAGGCCGTCCGGACTGGCTTTTTGAAGCTTCTGAAGGGGAGAGATTTAAAAGTTTGAAGAGCTTTTTGCCTGTTTTTTCTCTGTCATTTGCCAAGCTTGGCATTACGCCAGATCGAGTGGCGCTGAAGTTAGATCAAGATTTTGATATTGCCGCCCGTCCGGGACTGCACTGTGCACTGCTGGCCCACCAGACTCTGAAGACTAGTGAGCAAGGGCTTTTGCGTATTAGCTTTGGTGCTTTTACAACAGCCTCTGAGGTTGATGTTTTGCTCAGTGCACTAAACACGATCTTGTAATTGAAGGTCTTGTGATTGTGGGCTATTTCTTATCAGGCATACCCACAATAGATACACCGGTGGGCCCATCCACTGTGCGCTTCAAGTCGATATCAAAAACCACTAGCTTGGTCTCACTGTCAGGAAAATCAGGAATTTCAAAATAGCCTGTGCGATCCACAATCTTCACCGCTGTTTCTCTAAATTTAGTCTCTCTGGGAATATTGCGTTCCATACCATCAGCGGCAACGAAATCGACAACTCGACCGTTAATGTCATGGTTGGCCTTGACTGTAATTTCGATTTTGGCGGTGCCGGGGCAAACGTCAGCTGTTTGCCAGCCGCTATAAATTGCTCTGGCTAGAACGCGATACCAGTCGGGCCAACTGGCGCAAGTGCGGTTGGCCTGCAATTGGGTCAGTAGTCCGGCGTGGGCGACTTCACCGGCCGGTTCGAGTCTTGTAAATATGCGCTGTGACTGCAGTGTGCCGGGTACTGCACAGAGGCTAAGTGGCAGTGGCTGGTTGGCCGACCACCTGCCGCCCAGTGTTTCTTTACTCAGGCCAGGCAGTTTGATGCTCACTTCATAACCGGGTGCTGCAGTCACACCGCGGCGAGTGACATAGCCTGGTGGGCTTTTGGGCAAAGCGCTGACGGTGGCGTTGGTATTCAATCCAGGAGCGATCATTTGTGGCTGGATGAACTGTCCAATTGTGCCGCCGGCGAATCTTCCCGGCGATACCACTGCCGGCATCAGGCCAGGCATGGCTGAGACAGCGAGGTCGGGAGAAAGCACCGTTACTCCTCGGCCGATGGTTTTATAATGATCTGGAGCGGTGTTAACCGGCACATAATTGATGACGCCTCCAGCGCCACCGGGAGTGCGATTGTAAGACGATATTGGCACAATAATGCCCTGCATGCCCCCTGACGCTCCCCGGATGCTGCCACCTAAAAGCTCCGGTACGTTTGTCTGAGCTGCGGCAGGCAGCGGCGGGCCGAGGCGCACGTTACCTTTATATTGCACCGGTGCGTCACTAGCGCCCGGGCTCGTTGTTTGATTAGTGCTTCCACGAAGTTGAGGAGTTAGCTGCAGCGACGGATTAAGTTGCAATTCGTTTTTGACCCCGCCCTGCAAAAGGCTATCGGCGGCAAAGCTGCCAGTGCCGAATGATTGCGTCAACAGCAGCGACAGTGAGAGCAGCAGGAGATTTCTTTTGGCCATTGAGCAACTCGCGAGTAGCTACTAGAAATCTACCCATTTTAGAGTTTCTTGCGACTGTGCCTCTAAATACCCGAATTGTCAATTTTCACTCGGATTATAAATTTGCTGACCAACAATGCTCAACGTTCTAATGTTTTTCTGCCGCTACATCAATTTGCAAGACCGCATCAAGCTTGGCCAGCGCTTCAATTTTTTCGACACTGACATAAGCTTTGATAGTGGTGGCATTTTCGCTCGCTGGCTGATCCGGCAAAACTTCCACACCAAGTGCTTTCAGTTTCTTTTTAATTTCAGCTGTGAAGGCCTTCAAATTAATTGAAACCAGCAAACGTCCCTTGCTGCCTGACTTTGTTTGCCTGGCTTTTTCCAGAGCATCGAGAAGTGATTGGGTCAGTTTGCCAGTGCTCTTCTCTTCACCTTTATTAGCTTTTGCTTTTTTGTAGCTCAAGCTATCGACTGCGCTTTCTTTTTGCAAGCCCGCTGATTTCATTCCTACCACGGCTGTGAACGGCACTGGTTGTGCCACCTGAGAAGGCGCTGCCATATTGACTGCGCCGTGATTGCCAAAGTTTAGGCTTTTAGCGAACGAACCACCGCCCGTTCCTGCTCCCGTTCCTGCTCCCATTCTTCTGGGGAAGACGCGATTATCGAATATGGGCATCTGCCGGCCCTGGTCGCCATATATGCCTTCTCTTGAGACACCGTCCGGTAATTCCACTTCAACGTTGACTGTTTTGCCGGATGTCCCTTTCGTGACGGCCTCGTCAACTGCCACAAACGATGTGTACTGCGTCATGATGTGATGAGCCAGTGCTGTGCTGACAATTTCGTCTTTGATTTCTTTGTTTGGTTGCCCCGATTGGGCTCCGAACCAGTCTTCGGACATTAGTCTGCCAACCTTTGCCCGAGCCCACATTGAAGCGATGCCTTCATTTTTGGTATCAGATTGGGGAAAGTCTACCTGCAATTTTTGCTCATATGGCTTGCCGGCGGCAAAGCCTTTGAGAACGATGGTGCCCGGTCCACCTTTTAAGTATTTGCCTTTAAAATAAAGTGGTCTTTCGGCCCAGACGTCGGCTACTTTTTTGGGATAAACTTCTTTAGTCGTGGTGCCGGTTGTGGTCATTTCAACGTCAGTCAAAACTGGCGTAGAAATGCGGTCATAGAATTTTTTCCCGGCTTGTTCGGCGGAGCTGTTGAGCAGCACATATTCAGGCTCGCCGCCGCCTTCGCGGGCGATACCATCAATAAGTGTGCGATTGACACTATTGCCGGTGCCAAAGCTAAACCAGCGAGATTTGGCGCGTAGTTTTTTGACCATTCCCAGCACTTCATAGTCGTTGCCGACATAGCCGTCAGTCATAAAGGTAACTATGCGCAGACGGTTGCCGTCAGCTGGGATGGCGCATGCTTTCTCCACCGCCGGAGCCATCCATGTGCCGCCGTTGGCGCTCAGACCATCGATAAATTGCCTGGCTCTATTCTTCATTTCTTCGCTGACAGGTTGAGGTTTGTCAGCAAAAATATTTTGTCTGTTGCTGAAGGCAATAATCTGGAATGTATCCTGAGCATTCATGTGATCAAGAATGTAGCGCATGGTCTCTTTGCATTTGTCGAGGGGACGGCCGCTCTGTGAGCCGGAACAGTCAATGACAAAAACCATTTCTTTTGGTGCTACTTTTTCCGGTGCAATTCGCTTTGGTGGAATCAACATCACTGTAAAATAGCCGGCACCATCTTTGGCTGAAGGATCGCGGTAAGCTACGTAGCCGCTTTTCAGTTTGTCTTCAGCCACATTCCAACTGAGGATGAAATCTTTATTGGGAATAGTGGCTTTGTCCGAAAGGCTTACGGTGGCCAGGCCATTGCCTTCGTTCTTGATTTGTACCTGGTGCAATTTAGACTCAATTTGCGACACTGGCATACCAGCATTGAGATGCACGTTGATTGAAATATCATGGCCGGCGCGCTCACCTTCAGGGGCAACATTGGGAGTAATGCGCGAGGCATCGGGGACTACATTGGTGTCGTCTGCGGCGCCGCCACCTGACTTGCCTGTGGGGGTGCCGGGAATGAAGCGTGGGCCTACCACTGTGGGGAATGTATAAGTAAATTTCCCTGCTTCGTAGGGAAGAGTTTCTATATATTTGATTGTGATTTCAATTTCTTTGCCGGGCTCAATATTGGCCACCGATTGGGTGAAAATATTGGTACGCTCTTGATCGAGTAATGAGGCGACCTGGCCGGCGGCCCTGGCGCGATCATAGATTTCGCGCGCTTCTTCGCGCTTTTTAATTGTGCCCTGGATGCGTCGGTTGCCGACTTTCATGACCATCTCATCCACAGCTCCGTTTTCTGAAAGCGGAAAAGTGTAGACTGCTTCGATTTTATCGTTGAAAGGATTTTGAAAAACCTGTTTGACAGTCACTCTGGCAATGTATCCTGAAATTTCGGTTTGCACATCTGTGTGTTTCAGCGGGCACTGGCCGAGCGATTGGCCCGATGACGCCATGGCAATGAGTGAGCCCGATCCTGCCGATGTTTTGTCTTGAGTTTGCTTTTCAGTGTTCTGGTTAGCCTGCGCTATTTTGAGGCTGCGGCTCATGGCCCGGTGAGACAGTGGCCCTGCGGTGGCCGGTGTGGCTGAAGCAGTGAATACCGATACACTGAGCGCCAAAGCTGAATTGAGAACGGCGAGTGTGAGTTTATTGGACTGCATAAACGGCCTCCACCAGAATTGAAACATCAAGTTTCGAGTGCTGCTACGAGGTTAACTGGTTGACCGGCATTATTAGCTGTGGATAAGCCTGAATCTCTTTCAGGGATTAATACCGCAATGATATGAATTAAATGATTGGTCAGTATTAACTTGTGGCTTCTGATTCGATCTTTTTCCGATCGAGCAAATATTTTACGACGGCTATAAGAGCAAGAATATAAAAAATGGTCATGGCCGCCACCAAAATTAGTGGCTTGGCCAGAGCGATATTGGTGACCATGCACACGCAGTAAACTGTGATGCAAACCCAGTAACAAGCAAATATTTTTCGCAATTGCACCGCCAGATTTCCTAGTGTTTTCATGCTTTCGCTGTGCGATGCAAATAGTAAATAAAAGGCCGGAGCAATGACGCAAAGATCATAGATAAATAAGTGCGGGACCACCAGCGGAAGGGCCAGGCAAGCTAGAATAAGGGACAGGTTAGCTTTAATCGCCGCATCTTTAATAGGCGAACTTTTGTGCGAAAGCATGGCGACAACTGCCAGGCCAACAGTCATGAAGAGCAGGGCAATAGAGTAGACAATCGGTTTAAGCGTGGCGTGAGCTTCTACCGGCTGAGTGAGCAAAACTGCTCGGGGCAGGCTGGTAGCCAGGTGTACAGCCACTCCATTAGCCGGATCGGAAAATATTTTATCGGAAAGTTTGAGGCAGTTGAGCCAATCTTGGAATATTTGCGGACCCAAAACCGTGGCATTGGCGTGGGCCAGGGCAATTACGCCTAAGGTCATGCCAATAAGTGTTTGAGCCCGTTTTTGAGCCAGTTCGCAAACAATTAAAAACACTGCCAGCACCAGCATTTGCGGTTTAAGGAATAGTAGAGCGAAGATAAGACCGGCCGGTAGAGGCAATCGGTGCAATAAGTGAAAGCCTGCGGCCAGGGGCAAAAGACCAAAAACCAGGCCTACCTGGCCTATCCAAAGGGTGAGGGTGGCTGGTAAAAAGCTCAGGGTCGCTGCCGCTGTCAGAAAAACACTGGATTTTCCGGCTGTATTTTTGCCGTCCGAAAGAACAAAGTAGGCGGCGGCGGCAATGGCCAATAGAGAGGTAATTTGCCAGCAAAGCAGAGATAATTCAGGCTTCAAGGTGCTGTATGGCGCAAAAATAAAGGCGCTGAGCGGCATATACATATATTCAGACACCGACCAGGCGGGCATTCGGGGCAATAACTGGTGCGAAATCTGATCGAATGGGGCGCCGTGAAAGGTTGTCGCCGTAATGGCCGGATAGAGAAACTGCCACTTGCCATGGGCAGCAATATAACCGGCTGTGTGAAAGGTCATCAAATAGTCTGAAATCGCCAGAGAATCAGGTAATTTAAAATCGATGGCGTACATAATAATCAGGACAAGCAAGGCCCAGAAGACGATGGTTTGCGCCAGTAGTTTGTTCAAGGTCACGAAAAAAACTTTCCCTTCAAAAAAACGGATGTCAAACTACTTCACTTCGTCACGATCCAGTAAAGAATGCGCCAACTCAAGAGATAATAGACTCCTATACGGCTCAGGGCAAACATGAGGGAATAAGATGACATCCAGCCAGATGGCGCAATCTAAAGGCACCGCGCCCGATAATGCGTTGGCCGATTCTATAGCAATTCTCGACTTCGGTTCTCAGTACTCGCAACTGATTGCCCGTCGTATCCGCGAACTCAACGTCTATTCAGAGCTTTTGCCCCATTCAATTTCAGCTGAAGAACTCAAGAGGCTCAACCCGAAAGGAATTGTCTTGTCCGGCGGCCCCTCCAGTTGCTATGACGAATTTGCCCCCCAATTAGATCAGAATATCTGGAAGCTCGGCGTACCGGTGCTCGGTGTTTGCTATGGCATGCAACTGATGTCCCGCGATCTTGGTGGCCATGTAGAACCTTCCAGCGTGCGTGAATACGGCCGAGCACTGCTTACCATTGTTCATCACGATAAACTTTTCGAAGGTCTCGACCCCGCCATCGAAAGTTGGATGAGCCATGGCGACAGTGTCACAACACTACCGGAAGGTTTCGCTACTGTGGCGCGCACCGCTGACACACCGGTGGCTGCAATCGCCGACGAAACGCGTAAATTGTATGGAGTACAGTTTCACCCTGAAGTAGTCCACACCGTGGGCGGCAAACAGATTATTTCCAATTTTGTACTCAAGGTTTGTGAATGCAGCAAAAGCTGGACCATGAGCCGTTATATCGAAGAAGCCATTCGCGAAGTTAAAGAGCGTGTGGGCGACCGGCGAGTCTTGCTCGCTCTATCCGGCGGTGTAGACAGCTCTACTCTGGCGTTTTTATTGCACAAAGCAATTGGTGAAAACCTCACTTGTATGTTTATCGATCAAGGTTTCATGCGCAAAAATGAGCCAGAATGGCTGGTTGAGACTTTTGAGCGCGACTTCAATATTCATGTGCATTTCGTCAAGGCCCGTGACAGATTTATTGGAAAAATCGCGGGAGTGACCGATCCCGAAGACAAGCGCAAAGCTATCGGCACCGAGTTTATTCGCGTATTTGAAGAAGAATCGAAGCGACTGGGGCCTTTTGATTTTCTCGCTCAAGGCACACTCTATCCCGATGTGATCGAGTCGGCCGGCACTAAAATAGATTCTAAAACCGGCAAAAAAGTGGCGGTTAAAATTAAATCGCACCACAATGTCGGCGGTTTACCCGAAGATTTGCAGTTCGAATTAATCGAACCGTTCTGCAAACTTTTCAAAGATGAAGTGCGTGTGTTAGGTCGTGAAATCGGCGTACCACCCGGCATTATCGAAAGGCATCCTTTCCCGGGCCCGGGTCTGGCCATTCGCGTACTGGGCGAAGTTACCAAAGAAAGGTTGAAAACTCTGCGCGAAGCTGATTGGATCATTCGTGAAGAAATTAAAAGCCACGGGCTCTATCGCCAGGTCTGGCAAGTATTCGGAGTGCTCCTGCCCACTCTTTCGGTGGGTGTGATGGGCGACCAGCGCACTTATCAAAATCAAATCGTCATTCGTGCCGTTACTTCTGAAGACGGCATGACGGCTGATTGGGCGCGCTTACCCTATGATCTTTTGTCGGTGATTTCTTCGCGCATCGTCAATGAAGTGCCCGGTATCAACCGTGTTGTTTACGACGTCACATCCAAGCCTCCAGCCACCATTGAATGGGAGTAAATTTTGGACGAGTTCGAGGATTTGTATCATGACGAACCTCCCGAGCCCAAGAAGCAGCCTACTCCTCCGCGCCCCAAAATAATACTCACACTGCAAGAAATTTGGGCTGGAGCGCTTTCTCGCGTGGTGTTGGGTGTGGTGCTCTTCACTGCTTTTGTTGCCGGTGCCTGGGTGGCCGGCGCCGCTTTGCATGACCCGGATACTTGTTGGTTGCTCGGTTTGGGGCGCTGGATGTTTGAACACGGTGCCATTCCCGACATCGATCCGTTCTCCTGGACCTTCGCTGCCGAAGAAGCTAGAGGACGATCGTTTATTCTCTATCAATGGCTCACAGAGCTAATCTTCTATCTGTCCACTCGTACCGGTGGCCTGCTCACTCTGCTTATGCTCACCGCGGTTACTGTAGTCACGGCTTTCATTTCACTGCCGATAGGTTATGTGGTCAAGCGCGAAGCGCCGTTCCTGGCCGGAATTGCCGTAGTGTTCGTCGGCCTGCTGGCCGGATCATTTCACTTTCTTTGTCGCCCTGAAATATTTTCCTATCTCTTCACCGCTATTTTTTTGCAAGTGCTGCATTATGCAAGAGTGGCTGCAGCAATGGAAAACCAGAAGATTTTTCGCATCGCTTTCATTCTTACACCGCTAATGGTGCTGTGGGCCAATCTGCATACTGGCTTTGTAACCGGCATATCCGCAATCGGCGGATGCTTATTGGGAGCGATTCTTGGCCGCTTATTCTTGCGCGAAAACGGCAATGCACTCAACAACAAACCACTAATAGTTGAGCTCTCCCTGGCCTTGTTCGGTACTGTTCTCGCCACTCTGGTTACGCCGTACGGGCTGAGGCTGTGGGCCTATATTCCTGATTTGTTTGGCTCGCCAATCAATAAATATATTGTCGAATTGCGTCCACTGTCCTGGGCCGCTATGCAAGAAGTGACCTACTGGCCATATTTGGCTCTCTGTGTGGGCATAGTGGTTTTAGTGTTGCGCGAGAGCATAGCTGTGGCGAATTTTAAACCTGTCACCCAGTCTGTCGACCCGGCGGAGGCACCACCAGCAGTGCCGCAGACGACCGCGATTTCATCAGCACCTGCTGGTCTGATTGTTTTGCCGCCGGTACCGGCCTTATCTAAATCGTTCATGCAGAGCGAAATTCTCATTGCTGCCGTAAATGGCATCATCGCCATAATCTGTGGCTTCAGCGGCCGGCGCTTGATTGTTTTTACGGCACTGATTATCGTCGGCGAAATTGTGGCCATGCTTGGCTTGCGTCGCCTGGGTTCGCTTGATCGCGCCGCTGCCGAAGTTGCCGCCGCTACTACAGCGTCGGCTAAATCAATGGCTGAAGTTATTGCTGTGGCCGAAGCCATCGATGCAGGCAAGTCGCCACCGGAAGCCACTCTCGACATCGATATTAGTGAAGAACCGGCTCTTGCTGGCGGAAAATATTCACGCAAGCGCACATTCTGGCAAGACGTAGATATACACTCGCTGGACGTCTGGCTCACCGGCGGCACATTTGAACTGGCGATCGTTTCATTTTGTGCCATAGCCGGTGTTTGCCTAATTGCAACGAGAGTTTCGCCACCGCAATTGCCGGCTACGAGCGTCGCTTTCAAGGCGCCATTTAAAGCTATTGCTTATATCGAAGAACGCAGAGCGGAACTTCCTGCGCGTTTATTTAACGACCCCCAATACGGCGACATGATTATCTGGCAATTGCGCGGCGAGCCTAAAGTTTTTGTCGATACTCGTTTTGATATGTATGGCGGAAAAATCGTGGGCGATTTCCGTACCATCAATGACGGCCTGGAAAACTGGCGTCCGCTTTTTGATTCGTATGATATCGGTTGGGTTTTTGTCAACGTTAAGTCAAAGGTTGCCCAGGCACTCAAGCAAGATGCCGCCTGGGAAACGCGTTACGAAGATGATGCCGCAATTATACTCGTGCGCAAAGGTGCGGCACCGGTGGCGGTGCAATAGCGCATGACTGTTTTTCTTGCGCCTACGTCAAATGGTCTTGGATCGCTGATTTCGAATCTACCCGCTATTCAGGCATTGTTTGAAAGAGGCCGGGCACCGATTTTAGTTTTACGGTCGCAAAGTCAGACGGCCGTGGCGGAGCGTATTGCCGGCATTGCTGGAACTGTTATGGAAAGCGATTTTAGCGAGTTGCATCTTGCCTCCGACGATCGGTTTATCAATCTCCGTGATCACCCTTTGCAAACAGATTTTGTCTGGGGTAGTGACGAGTTTTTTGCAGCTTTTCCCGATACTTATTTCGAAGACATGTTCAAAACTATTTGTCACGACAAAGGTATAGAAATTAGTTATGAGCGCTTGCAACCGCTTAAATACAAGGTTTGCAAGCAGGCTGTTAACAAAGTTATTCTAGTGCCTGGTTCAAATGGCAGGCAAAAATGCTGGCCAGTTTCGCATTTTGTCCAATTGTGGCAGACACTGCAAAATCTTGGTTATGACAGCGCCATGGTGGGTGAACCAGAGCGTTCGGAATTCGTCAAAGGCCTGCTGGAGAGCGGTGTGCCCTGGATCGAAACCAAAACATTTGGTGACGCCATTGATGCTGTCTCCTCGGCGCGAGCTGTTGTCAGTGTTGATACAGGCTTGTTGCATGTGGCTATTCATCAGGAGATTGCCACAGTCGGATTGTTTAGAGCGGCGAATATGATTTTGAAGGAACGTGCTCATGCGCGCTATCTAAAAGCGCAGAGGTGCAGTCGAGCGTGCCTGGACGCGCAGTTTGCCCACGTCACCAATAAGAAGGTCAATTTTGATTCAACTGGTGGTTTGAGCGCCGAGCAATTTTACTGGTTGCGTTGGGATTGCGCTGAGCCGGACACCCTGCGCTGCATGGCTAATATTACGGTAGATAAAGTAGTAGAGGCGCTTTTGCCCTTGCTGAGCACCACTACCAGGACGTGGTAAATTGAATTCTCAATTGTGGGGGCAGCTATGAAATTTTACCAATCAAAAGCGCTTATTAAAGCCGATGCCCGGTAAGAAATGGTGTGGTCGGGCGGAATGCTACTACTTTTTTGCATTGATCGCTGGTTGACCAGGAGCACTGTGCTCGTCAATCCAGCTACACAGCGAATCTAGCACCATGACATTTTGATTGTCGGTTTCAAAAATCAAATGCTCGGCATTGCCGACAATAATCATGGTTTTGTCGTCTGACTTTACCGCTTCAAAAAGGTCGTAGGTTCCTTGCGCCTTAACGAGCTTGTCTTTCAGCCCTTGCACCATGAGCACCGGCGTTTTTGTAATCTCGCGACAATGACTTTCAGTGCGACGCATGAAAACGGCAAATTTCATCATGTCTTTAGGAGACAGTTCATTTTTTGCTTTTAGACTGGTCTGCCAGGCCTGGCGCATTTCTGGGCGGGCAGTGGCCTGAGCGGCGATTTGTTTGCCCACATTGAAAGGCTTGTTCGGCCCTTTAAGAAAATGCATGGCCACGGTCAAGCTCATGCGCCTTGCTTGCAGTATTTCTGCCGACGGCACTGAGGCGATTACACCGCTCAGTTGATCCGGATAGCGAGAGGCTGTGTTGAGCGCAATAGCACCTCCCATGGACTCGCCAAGCAGGAAAACGGGCGCTGTAGGATCGCCTGCCTTAACCAGTTGTACGAGGTTGTTTATGTCGCCGAAGCTGTCTTTGTATTCAATGTTTTCGTTGCCGCTCACTGCCATCCATGAGCCGAAGCCACGCACGTCAATGGCAAAAACCGAGTAACCGCGGCGTTTCATCTCGCGGGCAAAGGGTGTAAAAGCACGATTGTCGAGACCCATGCCATGGACAGCCACAATTATTGCTTTGCTTTTGACACTCAAATCAGGATCTCTCCAACCAATAATGGGCAGAGTTTTGAGTTTGAAGGTCGTGGCCAGCCAGAGATATTCACCCAATGATTGAGGTTGAGTTTCATCCATGTAGTCTTTGAGAAAATCGCTACGCACTATCCGTAGTGGCACATTTCCGGCTGTTGCTTCTATTTCATTGCGCTGAGTCATCAGAGTTTTGAGCAGACCCGCAGCAGTAGCTGAGTAGAGTTTGTGCTTTTGTTTATTGCCAAGCCCTTTATAGGTTTCGGCCAGATAGACATTAGCCCAGAAGAATGGGCAGAGCCCCGAGAGTTGATTGGAATTGGCCTGCATTAATTGAGCAAATCGCAGGGCTGGAGCCTCGGCTTCCTGATAACGCTTCTCAGCCAGATTGCAGCCTACCAGGCCTTCCTCGAGCTCACCCCGTAGCGAGGTGCCGATGTCGTTGCTGCCGGCGCAAATGAGAGCAAGATTGAAATGTTTGAGCGCTTCTGAAGTATTGCGATCGCGGTAATAACACTCAGCTATTAAGCGCTGCAAAATCACCTGATCTTTGAGCGAAAGGTTTTTTTCACCAGGCAATTCTTGAATTTCTTTCAAAATGGTGGCTGCATGGCCATAATTCTCATCGTTAAATTGAGAGAAAGCCGCCAAAAATAATATTGATGAGTCTAAGTTTTTGCTGTGGCGCGCCTGCTTGTATGCCTCTTCAATTTTCGCATCGGCTTCTGCCGTTTGGCCAGCTTCCAGAAGCGCGTAAATTTCCGTTTCCATTGCGCTCAGCGGCTTTGGTCCAGAATTGGCCACAGGAGCTGCAGAGACGGGTGGCAACGATTGGTTTAGCTCGCTTTGAGCGCCGGCATCGAAAGGAAACTGCAGTGGAATAATTGAAAGTGCTGTGACTACAAGGGCTGAGAGCGCAAATGGTTTTTGCTGACGCAATGAAAACCTGTCCTTTTTGAATTGTTGTTATTCTAGCTCATGTTTAAGCACAGGGCCGCCGTGGATATATTTAAGTAGTTGTTGTGGCTCATAAGCTCATGGTTGGCGAAGATGCTCTCTCGAAAAAACATTCTAGTAACTGGTTGTGCTGGCTTTCTTGGTCCCTGGGTCTGCGAACTTTTGCTTGACCTGGGCGCCAACGTGGTGGGTTTAGACCGAGAGTATCCGAAAGCGTCTCGAATACACGCTCTTAAAGATCGCATGAAATTTTTGGACGTCGATATCGAGCACTGGGAGCCGACCTTTGCGTCACTCGCTGATAACGACATCAATATCGTCTTTCATCTAGCTGCCCAGGCGATTGTGGGAGTGGCCAACAATAATCCGATGCCGACTTTTGCCTCAAACATTCAGGGCACCTGGCAGATCATGGAAGCCGCTAGAAGGCTGCGAGACAGTGGTCAGAACATCGAAGCACTGATTGTGGCTTCGTCTGATAAAGCTTACGGAGATCAGGAGAAGCTACCCTACCTTGAGGATGCGCCAATGCAGGGACGCTTTCCTTATGATGTCTCGAAGAGTTGTGCCGACTTAATTGCCCGCTCTTATAGTCAATCTTTCGCGCTGCCCGTGTGCGTAACCCGTTGCGGCAACCTTTATGGAGGCGGCGACCTTAATGCCAGTCGCATTGTACCGGGCACGATTTTAAGCGTGCTTTCAGGTGATAACCCAATTATTCGTTCCGACGGTACCCCCGTGCGTGATTATATTTATGTGCAAGACGCAGCCAGAGCTAACATCGCTATCGGCACTCGGATGATAGGTGACACAACCATTCATGGTCAGGCTTTTAATATCAGCAACGATGCACCAGTTTCTGTTCTGACTATGGTTGAGAAAATTTTGAATTTGATGGGCCGCGGAGACCTTGCTCCGGTCGTCGAAGGCAAAGCAAGTCGCGAGATTCAGGCACAGTATTTAAGTTCGGAAAAAATGCGCACCACCCTTGGTTGGGCGCCTGAATTCGAACTCGAAGACGGACTTGCCAGAGCGATTACCTGGTATCGAGAGCAAGCGGCCGTGCTGGCTAAGTAAAGCTAGTAGCGCACTTTAAATTGCATGGCACAGACGGCCGAAACGTCTTTCATCTTCGGCAGACACATGATGTTGACGCCCAGGTTTCTGCCTTCGATGGACGCCATGGGCAGCGCCAGAGGAACCGGTCGACCGTTGTTCAGGCGATATCCGTCTACAAAACCGGCCATCACTCCTACATCTACGGGACCCACGTGCAAGGGTTTCCATTGATAGAGAGCGTAATGACTGGTCTGACGAATACTGTTGCGATATTGTCCGATGGCAATGGACGAATCTTCGCCGATGGCAAAGGCATTGTCTTTACTGAGTTTGTGCTCAATGCCGATGCCCCAGTTTTGTTCGTTGAAGTTGCGGCTGCGATCAAGGTGATGGGAAATGCCACCCAGTTGAAGCCACGTTGACGAAGGCTCACTGCTGGCCGCTTGTTTGCGCTCAGTATTGGCCTTGGATGCCGTATCCCAGGCTTGATTGGATAGATTGGCAGCATCGGTCAAAATGCCTTTGTCTAAGGCATTTTGCTCTGCCGAGGCTTTGCGAAAATTGAATTGGCCTGAATTAGATTCAACTGGCATTGATTCATTGCCTTGTGGGGAATGAAACTACTTTAGCTGTTATTCTTGGCCTTTCCGGGGCGAAGTGACTGATTTCACTCAATCAGTTTGTTCCGGCATGTGATTACGGGGCCTGAATCTGAACCGGTGGCCGTAAACAGTCACAAAGATATCTGAGAGCCATAAGGGCATCCAGGCGCAGGAGTCCATTATCAGCTGACAATCTTCGCGAGTTAGAGTACTTGTGGCACGAATGAATACATCTCGTGTGATTTTCGCTTTCGAGCCGAAGTGCCAGAGGCCTCGTACAACCCTTCCGGCTTTGCTATCAGGTAGGTGCATCTTTTTGGCACAGGCTGTCCGCATGTCTACTTGAACCCATCCTTTAACCAAATGAAATTTGCTGGTGGAGCCATTAACGAGATAGGTTTGCTGATTGTTTCTTTCAACTTCCAATCCGATGCTGGCAGCGGCGTCAGCGCAATGTTCTAAAATTCTTTTGCCGAAAGAACTTGCTTTTAATGCCGCAATTTCATCTGTACCATAATATGCTCTGGCTGTTTCAGCGTGAACAAACATGCCTCTGACGATGCGAATCAGCGTACCTTCTTTGACCAATCGGCTCAAGGTTTTATCAACGTTAGGCCTTTCACCGGTGCCGAGGCAATCACGCGTTGTGAAAAGCGTACCAGGCGGCAATTCATGAAAATATCGAACTATTTGCGCACGGCAGTTGTCCATAGAAACCTCCTCGGGGCGGCAGTGAGTGAGTAAGAGTTTTTAGAAACAACGTTTTTTTTGGCGGGAGAGTTCAATGTTTTTGTGGGCTTGGAAATAAATATTTTCGGTGGAGAGATTTATAAGTGTTTTTCTGACCGAATTAAAAACATCGATTTAATTTGGTCAGAAAAACTCACGATAATATCTACATTTCAAAATCCTTATCCCAAGCCACTCCCCGGTATCAGCAATCCCGCCTGCAATTTTCTACTACGCCAAGTAGCAATAAGAATCACCAAAAAAAATAGCGGAAGAAACACCCGATTTGGGCATTTCCTCCACGTATTTTTTTAGATTTCGAGAGCCGCTTTTAGACTGTATTAGTCAGCGCTTTTCTGCAAAAAGATGCGCACAATGGCGCCGTCTTTAATCGGCACTTTGACCGACAAATGACCTAAGCGCAAACCTGGGTTTGGCAGCTTGATCGTTGCCTGAATGAGCACGCCCTCGATATGAAGAGGCATGATTGTCTGCGACGGCGTAATCGTTACTGCTATCGGACAACCAGTGGTGATCGAGCCAGAAACAAGTTCAATGGCGCAACCGTTTTCAAGGCATATTCCATCGACTATGGTTAGTTTCTCACCAGAGCATGTCTCGATTTTGCCGCTGTTAATCCAGACCGGATGATTTTTCGGTGTCATATGACATTTTTTTGTAAGTGAAGAATAAATTTCGAGGCTCAGCCCGTCGAATCAATAAAGCACGATGGCTTGCGGAGGCACGGGAATGTATTCCATCAGTAAATCCGCGCGTTGCGGATCGGTGAGGTAAATGCAGCCTTCCCTTTGCAATGTCCAGAGAGGAGCGCCCGCATTACTTTTGGCGAGGCCATGCAACCACCCTTGCATACTGAGATAGGTGTGCACGTCGCTGATAAAACTCAGATGCAGAAGGGCAAATGGCTCTGCTGGCTGCTTGGCCATAGTTTCTTTAATTGCGTCTTCGCGGTTGTCGTAGCCGGTAAGAATCTTGCCCTGGGCGTTCATCAAACCGTTTTTGAAGGATCCTTCGCGGTCACAGAAAATTGATTTAGCGGATGAGCCGATAGTTGGCACATAGATGACTGTTTTCATGTTGTTCTTTTTGTTTGTTGATTGAAAAATGTTGATGAGTTTTGAGGCAATGACAGCTTAAGATCAAAGCATGTAAGGCTTGTAGAGTCGTCTTAGCGTGTGGAAACCGGCGAGATAAAAAGCTATGCCGCAGAGGACGCCGAATTTGCCCAGTGTGCATAGCCAGATTGAGGTGAAGACCACCACAACAACTCCAGCAATGGCGCCAAGCATCAAAGCGATGTACTTGAGATAGAGCATATATGTTTTTTTTGAAGTGAAAAAATACAGGCGGAAGCAGCTTTCTCAAAATCGAGAGAAAGGAGGAAGTTATTAAGCTAATAATTACCTTGTTTGTTGAAAAAGAGGCTTAGACCTGGTGTTTATTTGAATGGAAAATATGCTTTCAGCCTACGGGCCAGGTGGTGCCGCTACAAGGGCTAGATTGCGGTTAATACCATGATTAAGAGTAATTGGCCGCTGCTTAACTGAGTTACTTAACAAAGTCGAGAGGCTATGCATTAATCAGGTAGAGCCTCTCTCGCCTTAGCGAGGTCGGCTTCAGCGTGCTTCTCATCTTTGAGCAAACGGTATAGGTGAGCGCGGCCTTTATACGCTTCTCTTGCGGCATTAGGATCACGGTTGATGGCCGCTGTGTAGTCAATCATGGCTTTATCGTATTGCTTGATGGCTTCGTACGACTGGGCGCGGCCGATGCGGCTTGGTTCCGAATCTGGATTGGCTTTGAGAGCCCGGCTGAATTCGGCTATGGCTTTGGGATATTGTTTGCCCATTGCCTGATAGATGGCCCCGCGTGTTTCGTAAGCTACATTTAGATCTGGACTGCCGGCAATAACTAAATTGGCGTCGGCCATAGCTTGAGTCAATTTTTTTGTTTGCCTATAACAATCGGCCCGCAGTAGCAGCGCCACTGCGCGATCATTTTTGGCTATCGTCTTAGTGGAGCTGACCGCTTCGGCTGACTTGCATTGCTCTATTACAGAACCAGCGTCTTTAATGGCGGCACTGAAATTTTTCTGTTTGTAGTAGCTGATGGCGCGCTTAAGTTCGGCTCTGCGTCCCAATGTTTGATCAGTATCGGTTTTTCCTAATTTAATCGCCTGATTAAAATGCTCAAGTGCTTTTTTCTGATCGCCGGATTTTTGTAAAAGGCTGCCGATATGGAGATGCAGTGCTGCTGACGGAGTCGATGCCACTTGAGCGTTTAAATAATCAATCGCTCCTTTGATGTTTCCTTCTCGTTCGAGATCGTTTGCCTTGGTATCAATCGTATCGGTTAGTAGCTTCTGCTGGCGGCCCGGGCGCAGAGTGATGTAGTGCTCCATGTCTTTATTGGCTTCTTTGAACTTGCCTTGCTTGCGAAGCGCAATGGCCCGGTTGTGATAAGGCATGGGTGATTTCGGATTTAATTTTATTGCTGTGGTGTAGTCAGCCACCGCTTTGTCAAGTTCGTTAGCCATGGCATAACAGAAGGCCCGCCGATCGTAGGCGTCTGAGATTTTAGGGTCTAGCCGAATCGCTTCATTCGCATCTTTCATCGCCAGATCGTATTGATCGAGGTCGACATATTCGGCGGCTCTTTCGGCAAAGAATCCAGCGTTGCCGGCAGACTGCTTCTCCACAGACTTGAGAATCAGCATGGCATTGGCTACTTTCTTTTCTTTGCGCAATTTGTAAGCTTCGATAACCGCTTTGTCAACAATGCGGTCGGCAAAGGCAGCCTGACTTGAGAATAGCAATGCGGTACAGATAAGGGCGACTTTGTTTTTCAATTGCTCTCCAGAGCGAAGCGACTCCTATTTTAACGCAAAAGACGCCAGTTGTACTGCGCTATGTATCACATCTGCTAGTAGCTGTTGAAAAGGAAAAGTAATAGAAGATGGTGCCACCAATTTTGGTGGCACCATCTAGAGCTGTTCTCCCAGCAAAACGTGTATAACGGCTTGTTACAGACATTTCCGCAAGACGAAGCTAGGCATAGGAGAATGAGGCTGACTGTCCCAGCTCAGATGAGCATCAAGAACAGTGCCATGATGATGAAGTAAAGGATGCCCATTTTTTCTTCCTTCTAGAAGTTCGTTTCAGTACCACTAACCACGCCAGGGCAGCAGTCGGTGCCAAAGGCGCAGCGGAATGGCGAACATGGCGAAGGCCCAGCCGAGCGAGAACGGCAGGCCGAAGTACATCCAGCTCACCGGCGAAATTTCGCGCTGCAGCGCCAAGCCGATCACTGCTGCGGCAAGCCATCCAACGCCGACAGTGCCGAGCATGTACAGGCGCGTCTTGCGCACACCGCATTGGTCGCCGAGATCACAATTGTCATTCTCATGACAGACGAGACGATAGGCGAAAAAGGGCCAAGTGACGGCGACATAGCCGAGCCCGATGCCAACGAAGAACATGGCAGTCTTCATGACCAACAAGAGCAGGTCCATTTTTTAATCTTTCCTATTTATGGCGTCACGAAGCCCCAACAGGCCTGGCCAGATGGGGCTTCGGACACCGGTTTACGCGACAGCCGCGCCCGATTCTAGCAGCGGTAGCAGCCGCCACGGTTGTAGCGCTGCTGCTCCCACTGAAGCTGCTGCTGATGGCGGCGCCACTGCATCTGCTCATCATAGGCACGCTGCCGCTCGAAGGCACGCTGGCGCTCCAGGCGATCATAGTAGGCACGGTTACTGTAGCCGGGGTTATAGTATCCGCGATTGCCGTGGTGGCCGTAGTCCTGGCGGCTGCTGTCAAACACATTGCCGATCAGGGCACCGCCCACAGCGCCGAGTAGAGCACCTGCGATGGGGTTGTCACGACTGAGCCCGGCGCCAGCGACACCACCGACCAGAGCGCCAGTATTGGTGCCAGGCATGCCAGCGCAGCCGCTCACCAGCAGAAGGCCAAGCAGGCCAAAAAGCGTGACGATTTTCTTCATGGTCTCGATCTTTCCTACAACGGTTATGGCTGACCAAGAATTTGGTCGACCATTTTAGGCACGAAACTCCGCAGACACCAAACCTTTTAGATTCCGGAGCGTTCTCGTGTTGACAGACTAGTCGACCAACTCGTGCCGCTCAATCGAATACGAGACAAACTCGACACCACCCTGCGGCCCGCGGAAATTCGCCCACGCAGTGCAATCGGTGCCGTCGCTCGCCCACACGATCTCGGTAGCAAAAGATGCAATCAGGGCCGAAGTGATATAGCTCTGAGCACCAGCGATGCTGCGGCAAACCTTGCGCACCTCACGGTGGCCAAAGGCATCGTGGAACTGCACAACGTATAGGGTCATGGCTTTGCTCTCTCTTTTCTGGGGTTGGAACGACACCGGCGAACTATGCGACACACAATTGTCGGTAAGTTCATCGGACTGGCAGCGCTGGTTGAGGGTTGTTAAGGGTAGCTCTGGGGTTGAGGTAAGAAAGGTAGACAAGACGAAACTAGGGCAAGTGTCGCAACCAAAGCAAGGCATTTTCTCAACTAATAATTCTGTACGCAGCTTTTAAGGCTCGATTTAATGCTTAAGCCGCTTTGCAAGCCGGCACAGTCAGCGCAAGCTGCGCCAGTGGTGATACCACAGGCGGTGGCGCTGCAAATGGCGACAGGCCGAATGGATTTACTCCAATCTCGGCCTAGTATAATTTCTTGATTTTAAAATCAAGTCTAGGTCCCAGTTGTTACTGGTTTGTTACTGGCTTGTTACTGGTGTAAGCCGACAAGCGATTTAGCCTTTTGTCGCGACAACAACTCGATCCCCCTTGCAACTTGGATGTT
>Ga0209591_10001611_pt1 | contig 27718 bp, 32 predicted proteins | sample MAT01_FD_187207 | JGI IMG/M metagenome (GOLD analysis project Ga0209591, IMG submission 187207) | Freshwater microbial communities from Lake Fryxell liftoff mats and glacier meltwater in Antarctica - MAT-01 (SPAdes) (version 2) | ecosystem: Environmental > Aquatic > Freshwater > Ice > Liftoff... | reverse complement strand
CGGTGTGCCCGTAGCGATCAAGCTTTAAGTGCTGCTATCGAAACAGCCTTGGGAAAAGCTTCTGAAACTGACATCAAAAACTGGTTTGCTCTTTGCTGTTCCTGTTCCTGATATTTATGAAATTCGCTATACCAGCCAAGTAAAGTTGAAGATCACGCGACATGAATCGCCTCTTGTTCTACCAAGGCTCGAATTTGAGGCTTTAGCGCTTTCCAACTGACTAGATCTGCTTTGCTTCCCAAATGATCCTCCAGGTAAAATTTCACCTCTATATAACGGTCGAAGGTGATTGGAGATTCAAACTCAACCAAGATATCAACATCACTGGCAGATGTTGCCTCATCTCGCGCTACAGAGCCAAACAACGCTAACGATCGCACACCTAACTCTTTTAACGTCGCCTGCTGCTGCTTTAGCATTGAAAGGATTTCGTCGCGCTGCATAGGAAGCCTCTCATTTTGGGCAAAGATACTGCCATTCTGCCGTGCTTGTTTTGTCTCATAACTGCTAATAGACTGGGAAGAACCACACAACTCGCTACGATCGCGCCGCTTGCTGATAGAGCGCCATGGTCAGCGATGCCGCTGCTGCAACTGCTGCTGCTGTCCGAACGTGGTTCCAAGCTGTCCAGCTCGTAAGGTAGTTAGCCCATAGATTCGCGCCATCTGTACTGCTCGGCTCGACCTTAGCCAACGCCTCGTTTAAAGGCACATTGAAGACGATCGTGACCAGCACTGTGCCGACTAGATAGAGCAGACTGCCGAGGAGCAGACAGACAGCACCAGGTTGATGCCACGCTGACAGCGAGGCGATCGCTACAAGGGTGCAAGCCACTGCTGTGCCGAGAAATGCCGTCATAAACAACGGATTGATTACGGTGATATTGATCGCTTGCATGGCGGCAATGCCCTGCGGCGGCTGGAGTCGAGCAAGGGCATTCATCACGAAGGACGAAAAGGCGAAGAAGACACCAGCTACTAGCCAGCAACCCAGTGCTGCGACAAGCTTCAAGCTGAAAAACAAGTAGTCAACTGTTGTCATAAAGCCTCTCATACGTGGTTCAGCCTTGCCCCTGACTTGGTTTAGACAGCCGCTCACACTCAACCGAGCTTTTTTCGACGATCGAAGGTACGAGCATTGTCTAGACTGCTTCCCGCAGATGTTTCTGAAAAAACTGCGTCAGTTCATGCCAAGAGTCTTCTGCTGCCAAGCGATTGTAGGAGGAGCGCTCGTGGCAGAAAAAACCGTGATTGGCATCAGAGTAAAGCTTCAACGTATACTCCTTGTTAAGTGCTTTCAATCGAGATTCGATGGCTCTTCCGGATCTGTGGTTGAAATCGTATGAAAGGCTACAAAATGCCGCCCGATCGACGGCTGAAACCCAGTGATAGTTTGATATAAGGTTGTCTTATCAGCGCAAAGCCGGGAGAGCCGATTCGATTTGTTGAATGCGATCGCCTGAAATAAATGGATCAGCACCGCCAAAAAACAAATAAATGGGCACTGAAATCTCAGTTATGGCATCAATCCACTCATCCAAAACCATGCCATAAAAAGAGGCTGTTGCCGCAATTTCACCCGACAGTTTGCAAGCAGTGAAAAAGCTCAACCCTCCACCCAAACAGAATCCAGTGACACCAACTTTATCTGGATGTACATCAGGTCGTGATTTAATATACGTCAATGCTGCCCGCAGATCGCTCTCCATTGGTTCACCGAAATCGAGACAATACATCATCGCCATTGCTTGCTCTACGTCGTCGTAGCCGAACTTAGTAGGCGGCAACTCTCGATAATACAAATCTGGTGTAAGAACGACGTAGCCTTCACCAGCAATGCGAGCTGCTACAGCTTGGATATGGGATGTTAAACCAAATGCCTCCATCAGCAGGAGAATGGCTGGCTGGCGGACAGCATTACCATCGGTATATAAGAAGGCAGGCATTTGCCCATCAGGCGTGGAAATAAGTACCTGTTCCACTTGGAATTCTTCGACAGCTTTCATCGCAAACCTCTACTAGAACCGACAGTCAATGGTTGGTAATGACCATAAAATCTCTAAGGATCGTGGATTAAATAAAACCGACAAATTGTTCGTAGGTAGGGGCGCACGGCTATGCGCCCCTACGGAAAACGCCGAGGTTATTAAATTCTTGTTCCTAAGCTATTGCCTACAGCTTGCAAGTAAGCGGACGCAATGAAACTGAACACGCTTGATGCTGAAAGCTGAGGGCTGAGAGCTTTGTAAAAGCGTCAGTTTCATTGAATGTTTCTACGTGACATAGTGTACTCTTGCCGATTGAACTTTAGGCGATCGCGCTTGGCTCCATGTACATGAGTTCCCAAATGTGTCCATCTAAATCCTGAAACCCATGTGCATACATAAAACCGTGGTCTTGTGGCTGGTTGTAGGTGCTTCCACCAGCGGCGACTGCCTTGTGAACCATCGTATCGACTGCTTCTCGGCTCTCAGAAGACAAGCACACAAGCACTTCGGTGCTTTTCGTGGCATCACAAATTGCTTTGGGCGTAAAGGTCTTGAACCTGTCTTCAGTCAGGAGCATGACGAAGATGTCCTCGCTCACAATCATGCAGGTAGTCGTCTCGTCGGTGAACTGAGGATTAAAGCTGAAGCCAAGTTTGGTGAAAAACTCAATGGATTGATTGAGCTTTTTGACGGGTAGGTTCACGAAAATTTTAGTAGCCATGTTTTCTCCTCTTGAAGAATCGCACAGTATTACCGCCACACTTTATTTCACCAGTCTAGCGACTTGAGTACAAACATTGACGATCGACCTGCCACCCTTTTCTATCAAACGCATCATTTTAAACGAACAAACGTAATGCCAACCAATCGCTCATCAGTTCAAAGACCGTCCTTAAGATACAAGTCTTGATTGAGTTGACGTTTCGTTAACACGCGGCTCAAAGCCAGAAGTAGATCACAGTGTGATGGACTACGGAGTAAGTGTTTATAGAAACCGATTTCTTCCTTAAGAGGGATAGACATAACGCTGGAGCGCCTCTAAAGATAGCTAGAAAGAGTTTTATAGTTATTAGCTAGGCTATATGCTGATCCAACAGATCAGAGCCTTGCTGTTCGATCAGGGGGGACAGCTTCCGGCGATCGCTCTCACTGCCTATGCCGGAGCGCTCAACCAGCAGCAAGCCCTGAAAGCAGGGTTTCAACAGCATCTAGCCAAACCCATTGAGCCAGATGAACTCGTCAAAGCAGTGGCAACGTTGCTTGAAAATAGAACGTAGGGACGTTACGTGTAACGCCCCCACGGAGCGCCGCCCACATCTTTGAAACACAACCTTCTTTCTGCTGTCTCGATCGTCTGCTACGGATTTACAGGAGTCGTAGGAACGACGACCGAACCTGAACCTGGCGATGGGCTAGGCGACGGTGTGGGTGTGGGCGATGGCAATGGTACTGGAGACGGTGATGGTGTGGGTGCGGGTATGGGCGTAGTAGTAGACGGTAGCGGTGCTGGAGAAGGAGAAGGAGAAGGTGTGGGTGTAGGCGAAGGTGCTGGTGTGGGCGTGGGTGTGGGAGACGGTGTAGGTGTAGGAGACGGTAGCGGTAAGGGAGAAGGTGTAGGTGTGGGTGTGGGAGAAGGTGTGGGTACTGTAGGCGTTCCAGGTTCCGCAGGTGCAGGCGGATTTATAGGCGTTTGACCATCAACAAACACAACGTAAGGTGATGGGATCACAGGCAGTTGCCCAGCATCCACTAATGCTTGATAAACGAAAGCAGCGACTTCGGCACGAGTGGCTGGACGAGTCGGATTTAAATCTTTGACGCGAGGGTAATTGACGACAAGCCGTCGTTCGGTCGCCGCCGCGATCGCGCCACTCGCCCAACTAGGAATCTGCGCTGCATCCTGATAGAAGGACAAGGCATCTGTGGTTGGGCTACTGAGCTTTAAACCACTGGCGAGTGAGACTAGCGCCTCCGTACGGGGAATCTGCTGGTTGGGCTTAAACGTGCTGTCTGGGTAGCCCGACATAAAGCCTTTTTGATACGCCGTTTGAATTGCCGCAGCACCCCAAAAATCAGCTTGAATATCCTTGAAGGCGATGCTGGCACGTTCAGAGGACAAAGACGCAAAGGCTTTGCTCACGATCGCCGCAAACTGCACTCGCGTGACTGGCTCATCCGGTCGAAAGGTACCATCTTCAAACCCGCTAATAATTTTTTGGGCAGACAGCGCATCAATATAGTTTTTAGCCCAATTCGACTGGGTATCAACAAATGCCGTCAGCTTAATGCTAGGGGGTACGGTCTCGCTGGTGAGGTAAACAAAGCCCAACGCTTTGCCGTTTTCGGTACGCTTTGTCAGCCGCCAATTGGGACTGAGGTTAATTTTGGCAAAGGCTCCAGCGGGAGGAAGACCGTTGGTTCTGCCAATTTCGATCGGTGGCGCATCGCGGTTCGTCAGGTCAACCGCAAACAGCACTAAATCATTATCCCGTCTGAGCATACTGAGCTGTAAAAGTAAGCCAAAGTCTCGGTCAGCTAACCGAACCGAGTACCCGTTGCTATCAGTGCTACGTCCGCAAAGGCGCGTGAAGTCAAAGGACAACAGCAGTGGATCGATAATCGTTGGGTTAGAGCCACTCTCACTCCAGCAAAGGCGCTCATCAGAAATTTGCTCCAGGATCAAAAGTTGGTAAGCACCCGTGCTGTAAGGAGATGCCACAACAGCAAATTTGCTAGGGTCAACTTCTGTTTGTCCAAAGACTGCCGCGATCGCAGATTGGGTCGGCTGCAAGAGGCTAAGTGAGGTGATGCCTAAAGCCGCGCCTAGTGCCGCGAGGCGGAGTCGTGTTAACGCTGCCATGTTTGTAAACCTATTGACGTAAGATGAGACACGAACGGTTCGATCGCTTAACAGCATATCAAGCGATCGAACCGCACGGATGCTGCTTTCACTTGACGTAACCAATGGTCAATAGTGCCATACTCAGCGGAAATTGCACTGGGCAATCCTCACAAGCTTATGCCGCAGGTTTTGCGTCGCTTTGATGAGGCATGATGACGACTTGATCAATGCGATAGCCATCCATGCCGATCATTTCAAAAGCAAAATGATTCCATGTAAACGATTCGGAAACGGTGGGAATATGCCCTAGTTGGTGCAGAATAAAACCGCCGATCGTTTGATAGTCAACGCCTTCTCCTAACGGTAACCGTTTGAAATGAAAGAGTTCTTTAAACTCCTCGATCGGCAGCATACCATCCACTAACCATGATCCATCGTCACGCCTCACTGCCTGTGGTTCAGATGGTTCGTTCCCGGTGTGAATATCCCCGACGATCGCTTCTAAAAGATCATTGAGCGTCACCAAGCCTTGAGTTGACCCATATTCATCGACCACGACAGCAATATGACTCCCAGATGTCTTAAATAATTCTAGAGCGTTAAAAGCCCGAATGCTCTCTGGAATAGAGAGCGATGGCGTGAGCAATGCTCTCAGATCCGTCACCGACAGCGGTTTGGCAAGGCTGGCAGCCAGGAATTCTTTAGCTCTTAAAAAACCAATGGGATGATCGACGCTTTCCTGACAGACGAGAAAGTTGGAATGGACACTCGCAATCACTTGCTGTTGCAGGGTTGCGATCGCATCTTCCAGATCCAACCACACAATATCAAGCCAAGAGGTCATCAGTGCGCTCACCCGTTGCTCACCCAGCCGAAAAACGCGCTCTACGACATCTTCTTGAGCCTCTTGCAAAAGTCCAGCTTCACGTGTAGCAGGGACAAGCAGTTGCAGTTCTGCGGGTGAGTGAATGAGTTCTTCGCTATTGCCTGTTTCTAACCCAAGCAACCTGAGCACCCAATTGCCTAAACTGTTGAGTGCGTAAACCGCCGGACGAAAAAGGCTCAGGTAGAGTTCTAGGATGTTGGGCAGCTACTTGAGTTAACCCGTTAAATTTGTTGTTTAACCTCATTTAATATCAGAAGATCTTATCTAAGAAATGCTGCTTGAGGTTTGAATAGGCAGGTTTGGCATCCTGTCGCTTGTTTGCTATAGAATTACCATCTACCGCTTTAAAGCAAAGATTAAGGGATGTTAAAGAGGTGATTGTGAATGGTGTAAGCCACGATCGACCCAAAGTGCTGTCGTTAGTGACTGAGGTTAAGAAATAATGATTGCCGGAAAGTTAAAACATAAATTTTTCCAAGAAGTTCCCCGACTGATGCTATGACCTGATGTAGTGGTTTGCTGTCGTGCTTACACACAGTCCTGCATCCGGAGTTGCCCCCATGCCTTTTTTCTCCAAACGAATTGCGATCGAGTTCGTTGGCTTATCGATCGGTCTATCCTCTTCTCTGCTTGTCGAAAATACTCAGGCTCAAGTGCCTCCTTCTGGCACCTTTACTGCCACCCAAGCCTGCCCAGCCACTCAAGCCATTAGGGGCGGCAATCCCGGCGGCATTAAGCTCACAGTGGGCACCCCCTATACCGCTATTGGCTTTAACAGCCCTCAACAAAAGTTTGTGCTGCTAGAAGTGCCCGGAGCGACACCCGCTCGACGTTGGGTAAGTGCAACTTGCGGCGAGTTTCAAGCTAGCGATGGCAGCACTGTAACGCCAACTCCGTCGCCTGATGCCTCGCCTGACTCGTCGCCCACGCCAGAACCCAGTAGCCCCAATTCATCCCTGCTACCGTTCTTTGATACAGAAAACAATCCAGTCTCAGTAGACTTTCCCAGAAACGCACAGAAAGACATTTCACCACCGCCACCCAAACTAGAAGAGTTCGATCGCAAAGTGCTGGCACTCTGCGGACCGGGGTTTGATGCCCCCGTGAGTAACGTCAAGTTCCGGCAGTTGATGACGTTTTACCCAGATATTGTTCGTAAGCTAAAGCAGGCAACGGGTGGTGAGCTGAAGCCCAGCCGCAGTGCCGACAGCCAGTTTTTAGATGATTTGACTGCCATCTGGTTTGAGCAAAAGGGCTTTAAGCACATTTTCTGTGGCGAACAGGATGGCAAGAGCATCGGTGGGCTACATTTTGTGGGTCGTTACCTGGAGTTTCAGCAGAATGGCATTGGTGGGCGCATTCTTCGCACCGGAAATGGCAAAAAGGCAACACAAGAAGTCGTCGATGGCGAAATTTATACGTTTGGAGTTGCGATCGTACAAAACGGTCGAGTGATTGCAGACAATCCCATCAAAGGGTATCCCTACACCCTCAATGCTCAGGAAACATTGCTGGAAGGCACTCGCGGGTTTAAGCTGTTCAAGTCTGACTCGAAAGAATCCAAGGGTTGTCTGCTGGCAATCGCTTTACCGGGAACCACGCCATATCAGGCTGTGTTTGTCAAAAAGGCGGGCGCTATTCGCACGTTTTATCCCGATGCCACGCCCGACACCAACCGTAATCAAGCGTGTGACCAACCCACTCGGTAAACAGCCATGCGAAAAAAAGAGACGAATGGCGCGATCGCCGTACAGGCGATCGCAGGCTCCTATGTTGTCCTGCTGGGCATCGATTTAGCCGAGTCGAGTAGTGCGGGTGTGCTGGGCTTTGCGATCGAGCGCATCGACCACACCGAAGACGAGCGCTATTGGCTCAAAGGCTTCCGCACCTTTGAGGAAACCGATCCCAGCTTGCCGCCTGGGAGCCTTGTGTCGTCTCTGGAGCATCCCATTCAAGCATTCTTGTGGAGCGATTTCACCGCTAAGCCCAATCACAATTACACGTATCGCATCGTCGCGCTGCGTGGCAAACCCAGGAAACTAGAGCAAAGCGAAACGGTCGAAGTCAATCTTGCGACCGAGGATGAATCTGTCGGCATCCATACGGTGTACTTCAATCGCGGTGTGGCAGGGTCACAAGCCTATGCCCGCAAGTTCAAAAACCTGTCGCCCGACAAAGTGCCCAACAATCGCGCCTGGGAGTGGCTGTCTCGCGGTCTGGTAGAAGCATTGCTAACGTTTATCAAACAGGCAAAGGGTAGCCAGTATGAACTGCGGGCAGCGCTGTATGAGTTTCAGTATCTACCCGTGTTGGAAGCGTTTGGTGCGGCGCAGCAAACGGGAGCCACGGTCAAAATCATTGTTGATGCCAAGCCGAATAGTCAGAACTATCCCAATCAGGCAAACCAGGCGGCGATCGCCGAAGCCAACATCAAAGCCCTCACCCTTCCTCGCGAAACCAACCCCAGCTACATCGCCCACAATAAGTTCATCCTCTTGCTCAAAGACGGCAAGCCTCTTCAAGTTTGGACTGGCTCCACCAACATCACCGATGGCGGCATTTTCGGGCATTCCAATGTGGGACACATCCTACGCGATGCTGCGGTTGCTGCCCATTACCTTGCTTACTGGGAGCAGCTCAGCCAAGATCCCACTGCTGCCAAGCTGCGCCCCTGGAATGATCAGCAAACACCTGTTCCAGACGGGTTGCCACCAACGGGAACGACTGCAATCTTTAGTCCCCGTCGATCGCTGGAAGCACTGGAATGGTATGCCGATCGCATGGAAGCTGCGAATACGGCAGTGTTCCTCACGGCTGCTTTCGGCGTGAATGATCTGTTAGCAAACGTGTTGGCAAAAGACAAAGACTATTTGCGCTATGTCTTGCTCGAAAAAGAAGACGGCAATGTCGAAAGCTTGCGCCGCGACCCAGACAATCGGATTGCTGCCGGAGCCGCTGCTAAAGGCAGTGCGTTCGATCGCTTCCTTAAAGAAAAGACCACCGGACTCAACACCCACGTCAAGTATATTCACACCAAATATATGTTGATCGATCCCCTGAGTGATGACCCGATCGTCATTACGGGTTCCGCCAACTTCAGCAATGCCTCGACCAAAAACAACGACGAGAATATGCTGGTCATTCGGGGCGATCGACGTGTAGCTGATCTTTACCTGGGTGAGTTCATGCGGCTCTTTATCCATTACTACGCCCGCTATGTCGCCACGGCTCAAACGGCAGAACCCGGCGAAGCGCGATCGTTTCACCTCAAACCCAACGATTCCTGGCTCAAAGGCTATTACAAAGTCGGCTCACCCAAACAAAAAGAGCGCCTCTATTTTGCGGGTTGAAACGTTTGAGCAAATGCATCAGTCAACTCTGACTTCATCGCTCATCAAAACCCGTCACGTGAGTCCTGCCTGCCAGTGAATCGAGCAGCGCTTTTTCTGCCAGTTCATCCAGTAACGAACTCTGTGGTTGGGCTAACTGATACTGCCAGTTCAACTCGTCTTCAATATCGTTCATTAATTGTTCAGCAAGCTCATCTTGCAAAGACTCAGGTAAGTTTTGTGCTTTCTTAAAGGCTTCTGTGAGTAGATTAGTCATATGTTAACGATGCTTTAGAGGCGACTTCTCACTAAACTAGCATTCTGGCTCATTGGCTCGTTGAAAGTCTTGTGCCTTCGCTTGCAGTCCTGGCAGCGGACACGTTGCTTGCCACAAGGGGTGCGTCCAGCACTGATACGCTGCGCTGCATGACACTTGGGACGAGACACGTAACATCCTGGTTAACAGTCTGCTTACATGGCTTAGAGCATTACCATGACGCTGCGGCACTACTACATTAGCCTTTATGGAAACACTCAATGCCTTACAGTCTGGACAATTGCAGGGAGCCAAAAGGCTGGCTTTGGCGGCTGGATTGACTCAATTTCCCTTAGAAATTTTGGCACTTGCAGATTCGTTAGAAATTTTGGATCTCACCCATAACCACCTCACGTCTTTGCCCGACGAGTTTGGCTGCTTACAGAAACTCAGAATTGCGTTCTTCAGTCACAACAGCTTTGAAGCCTTGCCAGCCGTCTTAGCAGAGTGCCCAAACCTTTCTATGGTTGGCTTTAAGTCAAACAAGCTGACCACGATCGCCGAAAATGCTCTACCAGACGCAGTGCGCTGGCTCATCCTCACCGACAATCGGCTTGAGCAAGTCCCTGCCTCCCTGGGGCGCTTAAGCCAGTTGCAAAAGCTGATGTTGGCTGGAAACCAGTTGCGATCGCTCCCAGAATCAATGGTGGCGTGCCAGAGCTTAGAACTGATTCGCCTCTCGGCAAACCGACTCACAGCCTTACCACCCTGGTTATTGACGCTGCCGCGTTTGTCCTGGTTGGCATACGCTGGCAACCCACTGTGTGAGTCAACGTCAGCCACGTTCCCATCGCTGGCAGAGATTGATTGGGCGGCTCTAACCATTCAGCACGTCTTAGGAGAAGGAGCCTCTGGCGTGATCTACAAAGGGCGTTGGGCTGCCCAACCGACCCAAACGGTAGACGTTGCGATTAAAGTGTTTAAAGGGAACGTCACCAGTGATGGTTTCCCGGTGGATGAGATGCGATCGTGCATGGCGGCTGGCAACCATCCTCACCTGGTCAAATTGCTGGGTAAGGTAAGTCACCATCCAGAACAGAAAGCGGGACTTGTGTTCGCCTTCGTGCCACCCACCTACCAAACCCTCGGCAACCCTCCTAACCTGGAGACCTGCACCAGAGATACTTATCCCCCCGATACCACGTTCTCCTTGTCGATCGTCGTCCGTGTTGCCCAAGGCATTGCTGCTGCTGCTGCCCACCTCCATGCTAGAGGTATCTTGCACGGGGATCTGTATGCCCACAATATTTTGGTCAGCAACACGGGAGCAAGCTTGCTGGGGGATTTTGGAGCCGCCTCTTTTTACCCGTCCAGTCTGCCGTCCCTTGCCCGATCGCTGGAATGTCTGGAAGTAAGAGCGTTCGGCTGTTTACTGGAGGATTTGTTAGAGCGCTGCGCCCTGGACGACCCTCAGGCTCAAACAGAACGCCGCGATCGCTTAGCTTGTTTACAGCAAGACTGCATGAATCCTGTGCCCTCTCTGCGTCCGCCATTTGCCACAATCTGCGCTGTCTTAGCAACCATTTGACCGCTGAATCAACTCAAAAGGCTCTAGCGTCGCCACTCAAAACTCAAAACTTTTATCCCTTACCCCTCACTTCCATGTCCGATCCCTACTCTCAACCAAACCGCGAATGGTGGGCACAGCGCTGGATTGATGTGTTAGAGTCCTTCGGCTGGGTGCGGCGCTTAGCGCGTGCCCGTACCTACGCCCGCGAAGGCAACGTGCTCAACATTGACTTTAAGGGATCGAAAGTAGCCGCTAGAGTGCAGGGAACAGCGCCAGAACCTTACAAAGTTTCGCTGTCGCTCGATCCCTTTGGGGATGATCAGTGGGGCTATGTGATTGAGTCGATGGCGCAGCAGGCAATTTTTTCTGCCAAACTTTTGGCGGGAGAAATGCCACAAAACATCGAAGAAGTCTTTACTGCCAATGGGCTGAGCCTCTTTCCCTTTACTAAGTTTGATATTCACAGTAAGTGCTCCTGCCCCGATCAGGCAAATCCTTGCAAGCATATTGGGGCTGTGTATTATTTATTGGGCGATCGCTTTAGCGAAGATCCCTTTGTGCTGTTTCAATTACGCGGTCGTACCAAAGAGCAAATTATCGAAGCTCTGCGTCAAATTCGGAGCGCAGGCAACGAGAACAGCAGCACAACAAACGCTCAAGACTATACTCCGGCTCTACAAAACGCTACAGAGCGCCAGCAAGTAGGCTTACCACCTTTAGCCGTCGATCGCTTCTGGCACTACACAGAACAACTAGAGTCATCGCTAGTTGTCATTGCACCACCGCCCACCAGCGAGACAGTACTGGATGTGCTTGGTGCTATACCGCTTAAGGCCGAAACCAACTCAGAGAGTACGATCGCCCAAGCCGAAGCTCAGGTGGCGACAGAGTATCTTAAAACCATCTATCAGTCAGTCAGCCAGCAAGCGATTCTAGCCGCAATGAACACCGAAGGCGCAACGTAGACCGCCAGCGCGTTAAGTCCGGGTGAGCGTAGAATCTGTAGGAACGGTGAGCGTAGAATCTGTAGGAATACAGAGCAAGTTATCGCCCTGAGTGCGAATCATGCCACGTTGACGCAGCTTGCCCATCAGCCGAGTGACCGTCACGCGGGTTGACCCGATCGCGCTACCAATTTGAGCATGGGTCAATGGAAAGGGTAGACAGTAGCCTTGTTCCGTCGGTTCGCCATATTCTTCAATCAGCAGGGTCAGGAAGCCAAGCAGTCGATCGATTGTCCGCCGCTGTCCCAGTGTACTGAGCCAAAGCAGCTTGCGCTGGTGCTGATAGCGAAACGCGTCCAACACCTCCCGACGGAAGTGGGGCCAGTTGTCCAAATCATGCCAATACATCCAGAGAACAGACGTTTGGTCAACATGTGCGTAGCCTTGCAGCGTAAAGGGTGATTGAGCCACAATTTCAAAGGGTTGCCCTGCCCCAACGAAGCCTAAAAAAGCCTCTTCTGGACTAATACGAGGAAGGCGAGATGAGCTACTGGTGCCAGTTGCGTTCACTTGAGCGCTACCGACTAAGCGAACAGCACCGCGTTGAACGAGATAGACCAATCCTGGTCTAGTCGGCAACTTTTCATCCTTAGCAAAGGTGCGAACACGGTAGTGTTCTTGAGACCAATCAATGATCCGTTGCCAGGTGAGAAAGGGACGAGATGCCTCTGAATTAGATGTTACTGAGTACATAGGCTTGAGGCTATAAGATTTGCTAGGGACAGGAGGGAAAACATAAGAGCACTCACTGCGACTAGACCCACTGCGACTAGAACGTCAGACTCTAATCCTTAAGCCGAGGTCAGGGCACTGCGAAACGAAAGTATCATCAGTTTACCTTCACATCTCTTTCATGATCTTCGCAAGTACATTAAATACATTAATTAAACTGATAACACCACCTTCAGTTCTGAAGCAGCAAGGCGATCGTCCGTGACTATCAGAACTTCTTCACAAAACGACACATTGAACGGCACCCAATTTGAATGCCAGAAGTGTGAGCCATACCTGAACTCAAGGCACAACGTTGGATGAAGGCTCGCATAAGTTGAGTTGGCTGCCGCAATGCTATCACTGGTACGAATGAGACTGCATCAAGCGATCGACCTCTGGAGCGCGTCGGAGGCGGGAAATGAGCCAAAACAGCCTCTCAGCGGTTGGAGCAAACGAGAAAACCTCGGTTTAACGGCTCAAGCAATACCGATCAAGCGTGTTGGCACGGTGACATCGATCACGTATGTCTGTGCAATCGCACATCGACTGGCAGCAAAACCTCATCATGCCGCCATCATCGCTGCCCAATTAGTAAGTATCCTACAGCGGGATCTACCTAGCCATCTGAAGCCGCTGCTACAAGAGGTTACAGTTCACGCAACCGCAGCGGGTCTCATTCATTTTGAGGTCGGTGATCGCGCGATCGCCGTATGGCTTGATTCGCTGCTTAACAACACGCCAAAACAGTCGTTGCCGCTTACACCCGTCAGCTCTACGGGTGAACCAGAACGGCAACTCATGCTGCACTCATCAGCAATTTTTGAGGTGCAACATGCTCATGCTCGCTGTTGTTCACTTTTACAGCTTGCCCACCGCGAGGCGCTCATCAGCTTAGAGAGGCTTGAGGAAGCGCCTCTGTACTGGTACTTTAGCAGCCCAGCCTCTATGCCTTGGCTGACATCGGCAGATCAGCTTTGCTGCAATCATTGCGCCGATCGATGCCTGCTGAGTCAGTTGTTGGATGCCTGTGATCACCTATCTGATCCAGCTCGCCGCACTCAAGGATCATTGCTGCGATCGGCACAAGCAGTGGCACAAGCCTTTCAAGTCTTCCATCGTGAGCACCCCTTGCGGGGCACGACTAGCGAAGAGCTTAGATTCACCCTTGTTCGATTAGGATTACTAATATCAACTCAACGAGTTCTGTACACGCTCCTATGGGATGGACTTGGACTCTATCCTGCGGTAGATCTTTAGGAGTTTCATTAGCTTGTACCATCAAAAATCTTCCATCTCCAGCAGTAATGCTATAGGTTTTTCTGATCAGACCAGTAATAGACAAACCTTTTACCTTCAGCTATAGTCTTGAATGTGTGAGGAGTGAACCAGCAAGGGCACCGAGACGAAACACGGTCAGTCGTCGGTGCCCTTTCTGATTTTAAAACGCATTGCTACTACCATTTGCTATTTACCTTCTTGCCAGCAATTTTAATCGAGTTCGAGAGCTTGAGTTGGTCTCAAGCAAAAGGCAGTCGGAATCGTACCAGCTTCCAAGCGCTGGTACTGGTTAAGTTTTGCCCTTTACTAAACAAAACTGTTTGAGTTTTTTGGCTCGCCCTCAAGGTCGCTTTAGTCATGTCTTAAAGTCAAACCATGATTACAAAAGCCTCCTCATAGGAAGGCTTTTATTTTGTGCGTTTACCTTCTATTCCTATGTCCACGACAATTTCGCCACTTCCAGCCTGGAAGATTAGAACCCATCACTTCAATTGGGGTGAGCGCACATATCTGATGGGCGTGCTCAACGTCACTCCCGATAGCTTCAGTGATGGTGGCTTATTTAACAATTTGGAAGCCGCGATCGTCCACGCTCGTCACCTTGTGGCTGCTGGCACAGACATCCTTGATATTGGTGGACAATCTACCCGTCCTCATGCCGTTGAAATCTCGCTAGAAGAGGAACTTGAGCGCGTATTGCCCATTATTCAAGCAGTGCGGCAAGAAACCGATATACCGATTTCGATCGACACCACGCGAGCCGCCGTTGCCCAAGCTGCGATCGCCGCTGGAGCGGACATCGTGAATGATATTTCTGGCGCAACGTATGATGCAAAAATGCTGCCAACAGTTGCGGCATCGGAAGTGCCGCTGATCTTAATGCACCTGCGTGGCACTCCCCAAACGATGCAACAGCTTACGGATTATGACGATGTGATCAGCGACATCGGCACGTTTTTGCAGACACGCCTTGACGCTGCGATCGCCTGCGGCATTGATCGTTCTCGCCTTGCGATCGATCCCGGCATTGGGTTTGCTAAAACGTATGCCCAAAATTTAGAAATTCTGCGTCACCTGCCCGCCTTGCGCACACTTGGCTATCCCCTTCTAGTGGGAGCATCCCGCAAAAGTTTTATTGGACATCTTTTGAACCAACCTGACCCTAAAGAGCGGGTTTGGGGCACGGCTGCTGCTTGTTGTGCCGCGATCGTCGGCGGTGCCGATTTACTCCGAGTGCACGATGTCCGCGAGCTAAAAGACGTTTGCTGCGTTGCCGATGCTGTGTTTAGGCTCTGATACAAGACATCCAAACGGTTTAAACATTTCTTCAATGACGAGAAAGTTGCTGCACTTCCTGCTGAACGCTCATGCCAATGTTTAAAGCTTCATTGAGTAGCTCAATATAGTCGCTTGCTTGATTGTTTACCTCTAGTGTTCTTAAGCTGACAAGATTAGCTTCAATGTTGTAAAGAAGGTCGGCACGTCGAGCCAAAAGGCTGTGATTCTGGCGCAATATTTTTTCAGTCATTAAGCCACAGACAAGGCTATTTCGAGCGATCGACAACGCTGCGATCGCCTGCTGCTGCTTCATGGTCTGTGACGGTATGCCAATGGCTTCTAAGCGATCGACCACATTGACAGCTTGCACGACCTCATTATATTTATCAACTTCATCTAAGAGACGCGCTAGCGGTTTAAGTGTCTTACTTTTTAGCCCCGTGGAAAGATTCCAGCCAACCACAATAATGAACGAAATACCCAGCGTAGTCTGTAAAAACTGTGAAATTGTTGACACATCATTAATGGATTTAGCATCACTCCGAATCATCACCAAACCAAGCGGCAGCGTAAAGATGATGGTCAGTGCCGACACAAACAGTTGCGTGAGGCAAAACGAAAATAAGCGCTTCGAGTTTTTGAAAAGACCCGGTCGATAAGCACCCCCTAAAAGACCACCAATGAAAAGCTCATTCACCTCAAAGCCAGTGAGTTGTTCTAGCTCTTTTGCTGCGATGGTTAAGTCCTTCAATTCAGGATTCATCTTGTTAGGTATTAGGTATGCATTCAACGAGCAGCTACTAGAAGTTAGCTTGTAACCATTCAGGCAATACTAAATGAAATTGAAGGCTAAAAGACGACATTCTCTAACTGCTGAAAGCTGACCAATTAGATTCAATCAACAACTGAAGTCAACGCTAGTAAGATCAGTTCAAAAGGCTCATCAAAGCGTTCCAAACACCTGAAAAGAAGCTTCCTTCTCTAGCGCGAAAAAGCTCAAACTGTCCTGGAGAACCGAAGAAAGGACGTAGCGTCCACCCAAGCTGACTGCCCACAAAGCCATAGAGTATTAACCAAAACCGTAAAATATTTTTACGTACTTTAACGCTTTGACTCACACTACCATCTTCATCGATCGGCTTCATTACCTGATAGAGAAACGAGACACCCAGTACACCTGTTAGCGCGAAAATAGCCACGTTGAGCAGCAAAAAGAAGGCGTAGTCGTTAACAGTAATTAAGAAAAAGAGCGTTACTGGAGCAAAGCCACACAACAAAATGGCAATAACTGAAACGGCGGTGAGTAAATAGGTGAAATGCTGTCCGATCGTTTGCTTAGACCCAAAGAGTGCATTAAAGATATAAAGCGTTGGCAAGCAAATGATGAGTGTTAACAGGTATAAAGCGGGTAATTTGATGGCTGAAGACGCGACTTGAGGCAAACTATGAAAAGCACCAATAATGGCTCCATAGACTGCAAAGAAACATGAGCTAGAAATGAGCAGCGCCGTCATTTTACTTTTCAGTCCGATGCCGTCGTAGATTTCCGTCAAAAAATCTTTGCGATCGCGCAGTAGCGAAATAACGGTAGAAAAGTAGTTCATTGGTGAATCTCCTGCAGGCGGTTAGGTTGAGGCGGAGTCGATCGATGGAGGCGCAACATGATCTACAAATTGTTTCCCAGCCTTGCGGATGCTTTACGAGAACCTCACGATCGCGGCGAGCATGGGGAGTGTGAAGCAAGAGCGTAGAAGGTAAACGAAGTATTACCGATAGCATTCCCCGCAATTGCCTATGATGGAGAGTGAAGGTGTTAATTTCGTGCCATGCAATTTATCGATCAGGCGGACGTTCATGTACAGGCGGGTAACGGGGGCGATGGGCTAGTTGCCTTTCGGCGGGAGAAGTACGTACCGGCTGGTGGTCCCTCTGGCGGTAATGGGGGACGGGGTGGCTCGGTGCTTTTCCGTGCGGTAGAGAACCTGCAAACGCTGCTGGATTTCCGCTACAACCATTTGTTCAAAGCAGACGATGGGCAGCGGGGCGGACCGAACAACCGCTCAGGTGCATCAGGGAACGATCGCACCATTGATGTTCCTTGTGGCACGATGGTTTACGATGCTGAAACGGGTGAATTGCTCAGCGATCTTGTAGACCCGAATCAAACGTTTTGCGTGGCTAAAGGTGGCAAAGGTGGGTTAGGCAACCAGCACTTCCTCAGCAACCGCAACCGAGCGCCTGAACGAGCCTTACCTGGACTGCCCGGAGAAACCCGCTCCCTGCGGATGGAACTCAAGCTTCTGGCAGAAGTTGGCATCATTGGTCTGCCGAACGCGGGCAAATCAACGTTGATTGCGGCGCTTTCGTCTGCAAGACCGAAGATTGCCGACTATCCCTTCACGACCCTGGTACCCAATTTAGGTGTGGTGCGTAAGCCAACGGGCGATGGCACCGTCTTTGCTGATATTCCAGGACTGATTGAAGGCGCACACATGGGCACAGGGCTAGGGCATGACTTTTTGCGCCACGTTGAGCGCACCCGTCTTCTCCTGCATCTCATTGATGTGACGAGTCCTGATCCGATCGCCGACTATCACACGATTCAACAGGAACTGCACGCCTATGGGCGCGGCTTAACCGATCGTCCTCAGTTTCTAGCGCTCAGCAAACTTGATGCGATGAGTCAAGACCTTGAAGCCGTGAACGAGCTTGCTGCTCAACTGCATGAACTCACTCAGGTGCCCGTTTTTCAGATCTCAGCCGTTGCTCGTACAGGGTTAGAACCACTGCTAAACCAAGTCTGGCAGTCGCTTGATGCCTTACAGGCAGACGCATTGCAGGCAGAGACATTACAGGTAGACGCATTGCAGATGGAGACATTGCAGATGGAGCCGATCGACATCAGCCTTACGGTTGGTTAGATACAGCATTGCCTCTTTTAAGTCTCTAGGCAGCCCGGTACTTCGATCGCCCATCGCTCAATTATGTCTGCTTCAACTGTCGCCATGCTTGAGAGAGCACTGATCCTGCTGATTGTGCAAACACAAAAGCAAGCAGAACGCCAACCAGAATGTCGGGCAGTGACGAACCTGTGAGATAAACCAGACCGGCTGCACCCAAGACAGACGTATTAGCAATGATGTCGTTGCGAGAGCAGAGCCACACAGAAGACATATTGATGTTGTCTTTACGGTGTCGTGTGAGGAGATACAGACAGAGCAAATTGGCGCAGAGAGCAGCAAAACCAACGCTACTCATCACGTTGAGTGCTGGTGGTGTGCTGAGGGTGGTTTGATAGACCGCCCTGGCAAAGACAGCAATCGCGGACAAAAACATAATGCCCCCTTTGAGCAAGGCAGATTGGGCATGAGCTTTGCTCCCCATGTTGATGACATAGAGGCTGCTAGCGTAGGCGATCGCATCACCCAACATGTCAAGCGAGTCACCCGTGAGTGCAAGTGAGTGTGACCAAAGCCCTGAAGTCAATTCGACAGCAAACATCACAGCATTGATGCCAAGCACAGTCCACAAAACTTTACTTTGCCGCTTACTTAGCGTTTCTAGTGCCTGTGATTTCTTTTGACAGCAGTGGTCAGACATCAGCCGGCCTCCAAAACTCTACTTGTCATTATTATATTCAAATGAGTGTTTGAATGAGAAAGCAAAAAAATCAGATTCTTAGCCTAACCATCTGTCGCAAACACATGGTTCAAGACTTGACTGACTGACTGGTCTCGTAGGGAATAGTAGACCAACTTGCCGTCATTCCTGTATTTCAGGAGTTTCAGATCGCGCAGCTTCCGCAGATGATGAGAGGCTGCTGCTGTTTGCACACCCAAGACAGCCGCGACATCACACACGCAGAGTTCGTGCGTCTCTTTAAGGGCGTGAAGAATCTTCAGCCTGGATTTGTCTGCGAGGGCAGCAAAAAGGATCTTAGCACTTTCAAGCACCTCGTCATCAGGAAGCGCGTCACGCACTTGAGACACAAGGTTTGTGTTAAAACAGCGAACTTGGCAAGTATCGGTAAGCGTGGTTTTGGACAAGCGAGTTGTTCTCTCTGTTGTTAATTCCCCACTCAATCTTAGGATCGTGGATTAAATAAAACCGACAAAGTGTTCGTAGGTAGGGGCGCACGGCTGTGCGCCCCTACGGAAAACGCCGAGGTGATTAAATTCTTGTTCCTTTGTAATCAACGCTTTGGTCGTCCCTTTACCGCTCAGCCGCAGCCCGCTATGGAGCTTGAGTGATGGCTGTCGCCGTTGGCATACTAATGGAGCCAGCACTAGCAGAAACATCGTTGCCAGCTCTAGGTCGTGACTGCTCAGCAGGTGTTGCAGGGCTTGAGGTTGGGTAACTTTGTGCGGTTGGAACGCGGTTGAGGTATTGATAAACAGTGCGGGACACTTTTTGCACTAAATCGTACGCCTCATCGTCGTTGAACGATCGCTTGACCAGCACGGTAAGAGCATAGCGTTTGCCACTGGGCATATCGATCAAGCCGACATCCCCAATCAGTCCACCAATGTCGCCTGTCTTGTGAGCAATTGTTGCCCCTTTGCCCAAGCCTTGAGGCAGTTGGCTCCGGTTTACTGTACGCTGCATGATGTCTAACACGCGATCGCCAACACTGGCACCTTGAAAATCGTCTGCATTGGGTTAAAGATGTGGTGCTTCAAGAGGATCTGTCTCCCTTAGGTGATGGTAACGCCCCAGCGAATTTCGCCCTTGTCCGCACGATGGCGCTCAATCTCTTTCGGCACCATGGCTTTGACTCCATCACCCAAGGGTTACGTCGTCTCGCCCATGCTATCCCGACGCTCTTTTCCTTTTTTCAATAGATCAGCCCTGCCTTCTGGAGAAGGTGAGCTAGACCGAGTAAAAGTGCAGCTATGACAGAAGAGCCATTTTGGTCAATCATTGGGCGGCGTAAGCAAGGTGTCTCAGGCTGCCAAGCGCAAACCGATCAGCTAACGCAAATTTTAGGCGAGTTAGCACCACAGCAAAGCATCGACTTCGATCGCCTCTTCTTCCTCAAAAGCCTTGAGGCTTATCAATGGGACTTGTGGGGGGTGGCTCCTTTCATCTTTCATGGCTGCACTGATGATCGTTTGGAATCTTTTCGTCGCTGGTTAAGCGGTCAGGGACGTCAAGCCTTTGAGAGTGTGCTGCGGAACCCAGAGAGCGTGCTCGACTCGCTCGAAAATAAGGGTGCGGTATCTGTAAAAACCGATCCAGCGGCCTACGTAGAATGTGAAATTCTGCCGTATGCAATCTACGATGCCTATGGCACTGACAAACGAAGGAATGCCACCGCTCGATATAGATTCAATCAGAGATGTCTTTCCTCGCCAACCAATTGGGGAGCATTGGGATGGGGATGGCTTATCGACAGCATTTCTAAGAGTTGCCAAAAGATTTTTGTAAGGAATTAAGAGTGGTTCTACCACTTTTTTGACCACTCTAAGCAGAAAGTAGTAGCACAGTCAGTCCGTAACGATGCATAACCTTCTAAGAGGTTACAAATCCTAGTCTATGTTGTGCTAGTAGTAACTGGCTAAAACTTCGTTACTGATCCACCAACGCTGGTGCGCCTCAAAATTTTAGCGGCAGAGCCTACATATCTTCGGAGAGCCTTGCCTAAACCAACATCCCGATTCAGTAAATACGCAGGAGGCAAGCAACTGCTACCCAATCGGGTAGTCTTTTTTAGTAAAGGATAGGGAAAAAGGGAGCTTTTTCAACCATTGGAGTGCTCCAAACGAATCTGCTCATTGTAGTAATGGATGAAATTCCAAATCGCACTAATGTGATTCTCTAGTTTCTTAGAAAACGATAAGGTCTGCCTCACCAAGCGAGACACTCGTTGTCGTAACGTGTTGTTGAAGCGTTCAATATAACTGGTCAAGCCCGTTTCTTTTCCTACTGAATGATGTCGTTGACTCGGTAATACAGCCTTTGCCTCCCAATGGTCGGTGTCAAGCATGGCGCATTGTCGATAGACTGCTGGCATTGATTGCCACAACGCTAGAGCCGATTCTTTAGAACGATCCCCAATGTGACACCCCACAATCTCACGTGTTTTAACATCCAACGCCAGCCACACCCACTGCTTGTTGCCCTTCTCATCAACAAATGACCACAATTCATCCATTTGCACCGTTAACGCTCCTTTGGCTTTGGGTCGCACCTGCACTTGGCGCGGCACCTTTTCATAACATTGATTAACATACCCTTGGAGCCAGGATGCTGATCATTTTAAGACACGGGCAATGCCAGCTAGGGGAATCTTCTCCAATAGCAAGCGGTTAATCATTACAGTGCTCTCTTTTTCCCGTCGTTTCCACTGGGGATTTTCCACAAACTGGCGACCACAATCGCGGCATTTATAGTTTTGTTTGCCCCGCCGGGTGGTGCCGTTTTTCATGAGGTCTTCTGAGCCACAGTTAGGGCAACGGAGGAAGGGTGGGATGCTTGACATGAGGGCTGAACGTTAACCATCACTGCCAATTTTATCTGTCCTTTACTAAAAAGGACTACCCCCAATCGTCATACGCGTTTATGAAGAAACCGTTGCAATTTAGCTAAATATTCGACCGAAATTCGCCAAGCCTTTGTCCCGTGTTCTATTGAGAGTAAGCCGTAATACAAGGTTGTGCCGATGGCTGAATTAGCTCATGTTGTTCCCATTCGTTTGGGCGATCGCGACCTACAAGACTCAGATATCGTCGCAAAGCGCCTTAAAACTCCTCGTTCTACTCTTATCCGACAAGTCTGGCGAGATTGGCTAGATGCTCAACTAAATAGCAAAAACCCGTCAGCAGCTAACTAGAGTTTTCGAGGCTCAAAGCTACTAACGAGTTTCTATCGCTATTAAACACAGAACCCAAGCTCCTCAGCGGGCGTTAGCGTCGCCTTGTTAGCTTAATGCTGCATCCGTAAGAGGAAATTTCTATGCCCAAATTCAATTTTCCCTATGTTTACTTTACGCGTTTTTGCTGCATCTTGCAGTAATCATAGAAATTCTGCTTTTAGTATTTTTCGCTACATGCCTCAAACTTCGTTCCGTCTGAACGTGACGTTATCACTTCAGCCTGATGGGGAGTGTAGTTGTAGATGACAGAAGACCTTGACGGATTGCTCGGCTCTGCCCCCGAAGGAGATTCTGACGATACCTTTCAGCACACTGAAGGGTGGCAAACAACCAGGGTTATTTCATTCTAAATAACTGCTTGAGTGTGGTAAGCCCAAAGCCTGACAGTCGTTGAGCTTGAGCCATATTCTGCAAGCCATGGTTTCGATACAAATTGAGGGCAAAATTACGCCCCAGTGCCCAGCTTTGGATCAGCGGTGGGGTGCGAATGCGGGAAGCATCTTCCCCCTGAGTCACATCACGCACATAATGGACTTTGTTTTCGACGCCCCAATAGCCTCGCATACGCTCAGCAAAGGCTTGTGCTGTATCTTGAAAGGAGGCAATGTAGTAACGGGTTTCGATGGAGACTTCGATGCTGTTAGCGCGATGCACTTGGCGCTCAGATTCCACGCGAATCAGGGTTTGCAGACCGGGGAAAGCGGGAATGCCATCGAGCTGGTGGGTAATACTGACCGTGCGTTTTTCAATCCGACCGTGTCCTTTGCTCATTTGGAAGTCATGCTGCTCCGGCTGAAAGTGGGTTTTCACCGCTGCGAGTCAGCCCGATTGCTTGCCTTTGAGGGCACCCAAATAGTCATTTTCACTCTCAATGATCGTCTGAGCCGTTTTTTTGGGTGCTGATGGCATCAAACGCAAAGACCACGCCCTTGACGGCCATCTGTTTGATCAAAGCTGGTATGGCCGTGATCGCATTGGTTTTGGACGCGACTTCATAGGTTTCTAGAATCAAGCCCCGCTCCACAATGTAAGCACTCACCAGCATAATCGCTGGGTGAGAGTCTACCGTTGGGTTGTCGCTGCTAGTCGCATAGGAGCCGCGCAACACCTTGCCATCCATCGCTATCGTTTCTCTGGCTAACGGTTGAATCCCCAAAAAACGCGATAAGCAAGCAGAATAGGACTGATAGTCGATGCGCAGCAGGGCACGTCGAATCGTGCTGTAGGATGGTAGCCGCTCTTTGGGCGGTTGAAAAAGCTCCACCAATTCACACTGATAAGCCTTCAGCCAATCCCCAATCGCCAAAAAACCACGATTACCAGCGGCTACCGCCAGGGTGAACAAGGCAAAACAAAGAGCTTGCTGATGGCGCTTGCCTGCCTCACGACGACTATCGCTCAGTTCTAAGAAAGCTTCGACAAGGGCAAGTTCAGACATCACACGACTCGCGGTAGATAGCCCCAGTACCATATCAGCGACTCAATCAGAATGGAATAGCCCTGGGCAAACAACTTATGACTGGCTTATGACTCACGGCTATCCAGTCTTACCAGTAGCTCCTAGTCAGGACGCTTATCAGTATCCCAAAGTTATCAAAGGAGATGGAATTAAATCGTGGAACCATTGCCCATTAACTCCTGAAGGAACTCCAGTTCCAGCTTTCACAGGCAAAAATCCTTCTTACTTAGATCGTGATGGCAAGCCGCTTCTGATCCATCATGGACAGTACAAATCCCATCTGCCAAACGCTGACAAACTTACAGAATGGTTCATAAATCCTGCTAACGGCATTGGTACTCTTAGTGGTTGGAACAACACAGGTTGGATCGACTTTGATCTCAAGCAATTCGATAGTCAGGATGAGTTGGATCAACTATTTCAGAACTTGTTGAGCAGCTATCAACAGCTAAACAATTCCTATATAGAGCAAACGCATTCTGGAGGTTATCGTCTAGCAGTAAAGCTCAAAACTCGGCCCAAATTTACCAATTTTGCCTTGGAACCAGATGGCAAGCATCGAGGCGAAGCGCTAGGTGTCGGGCGTTTTACAGTTTTAGCTCCCACCATAGGGCCATCTGGCAAACCCTACAACAATATCAATCGAGGTCTTCCGGTAGAAGTCGAAAGCTTGGAGGCAATTGGTATCTACCCAGCCCAAAGAGGGGGTGTTCGTCTTATCTCTTCACCAATTAACTTGGCTAGCCCAGCTTTTGTAGCAATTCCTGGCTCAATTCCACTGGAGCTGCTGGGCAACGAGACGAGCCGTGTTGTCCTAGACGGTGAAGATGTCAGCAACGATCGCTCTGGTTCCCTCACTACAGCCATGCAGGAGTGGTACGGCTGGCAAAATTGGGCTTCATCAAATCAGATTTCGATCAGTGGTAGCCCCTGGTTGACTGACAAAAGTGTGCAAGTCAGGCAACCTTCACCTTAAATTCCAGCCTTTCTTGGCGCAATTCGAGTTGCCATCGAGAAGCAAAAGCGGGTTCAGGATCGAGATTAGAATTTAGGGATGTTGCTTCCAACAAAGCCCATCTACGAGTGGACACTCCTTTGACCCAATTCCAGCCAATTTTGAGATCACTACTGCCTCGCTGCCAGTGGGGGTCTACCCTGCGCCTGAGTCCTGCGGCAACCACAGCAGTGCCTTGCAGGGTGAGAAACAAAGTCGCCACCGCCAGCACAAAGCAGAGGCGGGATAAGGCAATGGCATCGCGCAGCATTGAGCGCTCCAACTCAAAGCCATTCGATTTATCGTCTAAAAAGTTCTCCTCAATATCAAAGCGTAAGCCATATGCTTGAAAGGTTTGCAGTGTCGTCGGTTCACTGCTGAGCATAAACCAATCTCCCGGTGTGCCCGCGACTTTGGCTAACGCCAGATGCACATTGTCGAGGGCTTGCGTTTTGTAGAGGCGAACCTGATGGAGCAACAACGCTTCTCCAGCTTCCAGATGGCACTGCTTGATCTGCCGCCAGCCGTACTCCGGTTGCCAAAACCAGAAATTGCCTTTGACCCGAATCCGATACTGCCAATCCAATGCTGCTCGGACATAGCGCATCAAGTCCACAGCCACAAAGCCCCGGTCTGCCAGCAAGACAACCTTCACCCCCGATGGCAGTAGACCTGCGACCCGCTTCAACAAGTCGCAATAGACCCCTAGCTTCACACTACAACTGTTGTGCCGGATCACCCGCCAGCCAACCGGCACGGCACGACCCCGGTAGACGACAGAGACTCGAATGATGCAGTATAAATCCCACAAGCTACTCGTATCGAGACTCAGAGACAACGAAGTGTCGCGCCAATCACGCAGCACCGCGCCAATCAGCGGACTATAGAGCCGCGCGACATTGATGCGACTGTTGTGCAGCCACCGCCCGAATCGACGCTGGGTACTTTGAGCCTATTGAGCCTTCGTTTCGACGCAGCTAATCCAGTGCGTCAAATTCACCCGCCCTGCTGCCAAAAGACCAATCAGCATCCACACCAACACGCCTAAGTGTCGCACAGCCGCCCAAGCTGATTGACCAGCAAACTCCAACAATAGATGATAAAGACGAGAGGCGTAGGTGATTTTCATGATTGCCCTTCTGTTGCTTTTTTCAACTAACAACAGAATACGCCTCTTTCCTCTGCTGATCCCCCTCAAACGTCCTTTAGGTAATATTCTCAGCCTTCTAACCAAGAGATTTGTCAGTCAACCAGGTGGTAGCCCTGAAGAATTAGTACACCATGCTGGGGGCAAGCTTGGACTCGACAGCGATCGAATCGATCGAATCCTTAAGTCTGTTGATCCCTCTCAATGTCAGCCAGCAGCACTTTATAAGGGTGGTGACGAAGCTTGCTGGAAGAAAATCAGGCGACTAGACAAGCCAAGCTACGAGGCAAAGTGGCCTGATCACATAAAACGAGGACTATCAGAAAGCAATCGTTCTCTGACCAATCAGGGCTCTGTCAGGGACAGTGATACCAATCATTCGCCACATAACAACTGGGATAAACCAGTTAGTAGTCAAGGTCAAATTGGCTACTGGAAATCAACAAAAGATAGTGAGCCTATTTTTGTGCCGTGCTGTGATTTTGACTTTCGCATGGAGCGGGAGTTGATTTCAGAGGTCGGCGGCGGAATTGAAATTGCCATCAAACGGAGCTTTGATACAGATGAGAAAAGGCTTTTTATTGGTTCTAAAGACTGCTCCAATCCCGATCGCTTTGTAGATGCACTCAAAACTGCGTATGGTGTCAATGTAGCTTGTCGGCTCAACAAATCTCAGCTGAGTGCCCTCATTCACACTCGTATCAGAGAATATTACTTGAGTGGTGGCAAAGCCTACAAACTGACGGATCGGCGAGGACGGCAATTTGATGGCGTTTGGGTTTTTAACGATCGACAGTTCCAAGGCGATGGAACCCCGACCACAGTAGAAGAAAGTGGCTGGGTGTATGTTGAACTATTCCCTGGTTGTGAAGACGTGATCCCTAGTCCCAGGATTGCCGACTATGATCCAAATACCCTAAAACGCTACCTGGAAGCAAAGCAGAAGTTTCTTGGCTCCAATTTCATGCCATCTCTAATCATGGATGGATGGGTTGTTGCGACGCTTCACGATCTAGAAATTTTGAAGCAAGAACGCTCCTTCCCACTCATTAACTTGCATGGAGATGCTGGCGGGTGTAAATCCCTGATTGCTGAATCTTCCTTATCTCTAGTGGGCTATTCCAATGCCGAAACATTTCTGAGTGCTGTCTCTGAATCTGCTCTATTTGAATGGCTGAGGCGATCGGGTAGTTTACCTATCATCCTTGATGACCCACCACGAGAAGGGTTAGCTCTGGAAGAGGTGGGTAAGCGAGTATTTAACCGCTTCCCTAGAGTTGTACGGAATAATATTCAGGAACCGCATGGTTCTCTGGCAATTACAAGTAATCACCTAATTGGTGAAAAAAATTCAGCCACTCGATCACGCATTATTCCCTTGTTCTTACCCGTGATGAAGGATGGGGATAAACTTGCTTTTCCAGAATTAATGGCCGCACGAGAAACAGCATCAGGTTGTTTTCCTGATCTACTTAAACTGGGCTATCCTGCTGCTCGAATCAAGCAACTGGAGTCTGAATTACTCCATCATCTTGCAGTGGCTCACGCCAGGACTGCTAAAAGCCTCGCCATTGCCACTCACTATGCTTGTGAAGTGGTGCGACTGGCAGGAATGGATGTAAATGTGAAGAGTGGGTAATAGATACTCTATGTCCTCTTTGTAACGAATCGCAGTCTGGACTAGACAGTATTTCAGACTTTGCAGAGAAGCTGGAAGCTTTAGAGTGCCAAGCGTTGATCGGGGAGTGGTGCAAAGTGCGGGTGGACTCGGAGAAACATGGTCCCTGCATTGCTCTTCACATGCCCACAATCTGGGAAGTTCTAGATCGGGAATTTCACCCCAGCTACAACCGAGCTGTCTTGGAACAAGTTTTAGTCGAGAAGGGCGCAATCAAAGGCACAGCCCAAAAATTTTGGGACGATCGCGATCAAACCTTAGCTTTCAAGCGTCGAATGGTGACTGGGGGCAGTAATGGTGTGGCGCGACAATTAGATAGACCAAACGACGATGACATTGACCACCCCAAAAATTGCAGCTTTCAGACTGGAATCCCCAGTTGCCAGCGAGATCAGATCGAGAAGCAAAAGCAACCGAGATGG
>Ga0209591_10001609_pt1 | contig 27720 bp, 28 predicted proteins | sample MAT01_FD_187207 | JGI IMG/M metagenome (GOLD analysis project Ga0209591, IMG submission 187207) | Freshwater microbial communities from Lake Fryxell liftoff mats and glacier meltwater in Antarctica - MAT-01 (SPAdes) (version 2) | ecosystem: Environmental > Aquatic > Freshwater > Ice > Liftoff... | reverse complement strand
ACAAGTTTCGCGCCCTGCTGGTTCGCTTTGACCGCAAAGCCGCTCATTTCATGGGCGCACATTTCATCGTTTACGCCCTCATCAATCTCCGTCACCTACTCGCTGAGAAAAAGTCTCAATGAGTTCAAAGACAATTTATATCAGGTGAGTCAGTCGATATTTTTTGCGCCCGTCATAATAGCGACACCATCCGACATGGTGTAATCACTGGGTTTAATCACGGCGACACGCTTGCCAAGACGTTGGATATGGATGCGATCTGCCAGTTCCCAGACCTGCGGCATATTATGGCTGATGAGGATGACTGGTAAGCCCCGCGCACGTACATTATGAATCAATTCAATCACCATGCCCGATTCTTTTACGCCTAACGCGGCGGTTGGCTCATCCATGATGATGACGTTTTTGGCAAATGCCGCACTACGGGCGACTGCGACCCCCTGCCGTTGACCACCAGAAAGCGTACTCACGGGCTGCGTCATCGACTGAATGGCGAACTTAAGATGCTGCATGTGGGTTGTTGATTCTTGCAACATGCGCTTTTTATCTAGTAATCCGAAAACAGAACCCAGTACGCCGGGACGACGCACTTCCCGCCCAAGAAACAGATTCTCGTAAATATTCATAGATGGCGCGACGGCGAGGGTCTGGTAAACCGTTTCGATGCCATGACGACGTGAATCACTCGGCCCATGAAAATGAATACGCTCTCCATTAAGAAATATCTCACCTGAATCGGGTTGGATTGCGCCGGATAATGCTTTAATGAGGGTGGATTTACCCGCGCCGTTGTCACCAATCACCGCCAGAATTTCACCCGGATAGAGTTCAAAATCTGTGCCGTCCAAAGCAATAACTTGCCCATAATGTTTCACTAAACGCCGCGCTTCAAAGATAGGTTGGGGGTTATTATTTTGCTCTGCCATCATTAGCGTGCCTTTTTGGATACAACTTGGTCGAGCGTCACCGCTAGAATGACGAGTACGCCGGTAATCAGCCGTTGATACAGCGGGTCAACCCCGGTGATTTGGAGACCGTTGATAAAAACACCCACGATCAGCGCCCCCACCAGTGTTCCGAGCAAATTACCGCGTCCCCCAAAGAGACTTGTGCCGCCAATCACGACGGCGGTAATACTATCCAGATTGGCTGTTTGCCCTGCATTCGGATCACCAGAGCCAATGCGACCAATCAAGAGCCAACCCCCTATCGCATAGAAAAATCCAGCGAGTACATAAACTTGGATCAGTACGCGATTGACAGGCACACCCATCAGCCGCGCCGCTTCACGATCATCGCCGACGGCGTAGATATGCCTCCCAAAAGCGGTCTCACGTAGGACAAACCACATCACAATATACAGCACAAACACAAACAAAGAGCCGTAGGTAAAACTGGTGCCAAATAAATCCACCCGTTCACCAAAAATTCTCTGAATAGGCGGCAGTCCATTGATAGTCGCTGTAGTGTAAATGCGCGTTAGAGCAAAGGCGATATTGAGTGTCCCCAACGTCACAATAAAAGGCGGTAACTTGAGCTGCGTAACCAGTAATCCATTAAGCAGGCCGAAAGCCATAATGACTAAAAACCCCATGCCGATGGCGATTACCGGGTCTACGCCATTGACGACTGCCATCTTGGTCATGATGACCGTTCCCAGAGCCATCACCAAGCCGTTAGATAAATCAATGCCAGCGGTCAAAATAACGAGTGTTTGGCCGATTGCCAGCGCCGCAATCCAACTGGTCTGTTGCAAAATCAGCGAAAGATTCTGGGGCTGAATAAAGCGCTCATTCTGCGTATAAAAAAATCCACCCGATATGAGTAGGGCTAAGAAAGGCCCAATACTGGGCGTAGAAATAACATTAAGCAACCATTTTACGAGTGAATTTGATGCAGGCTTTTCTTTAGGCGTATTTGTCATACTTTTAACTCGCAATGACCTCATATTTGTCTTTGTAGGGATACAGTAGGTGATGCCCCGACCTAAAAGACAACCGGATTTAGTGTTATTTAACCTGAGTTTCGGACAGTGTTTTCATTCTATCCCCACCCCCAAATCCCCTCCCCACTTCGTAGAGAGGGGACTTAAAGAACCATTGCGAACCGTTTTTCTCCCCTTCGCCATACAATGGAGAAGGGGTCGGGGGATGAGGACATCATAAAAGTTAATCAAAGTACGCTATCCAAAACTGAGGTTATTTACGTGTGTCTCCTTGAATTGTGGACACTCGAAAATAATTTGAAATTTTTAACCACTAAGACACCAAGATTTTGAACTTAAGTCTCTGTGTCCTCTGTGATCTCTGTGGTTCAATATTTTCTGTTTTCTTTCATGTATTTACATAAGTAACCTTCGGTAAATAATTGCAAAAAATAGGGTCTTTCGTAGGGGCGAGGCACGCCTCGCCCTTACAAAAACATATTGAAGGTTACTTTAAACAACAAATGATGGTGTTAGCATCTCTAACACCATCACCGTCAAAAACTACAAATTATTGATTAGCCCCAGCAATTTTCGAGGCCAAAGGCGGTGTCTTCGCTCTCGATGCCGTCAACTGGATTGTCGGTGATAAGCGTCACGCCGGTATCGGTATAACCTTCCGGGGCTTCCCCAGTGATAGCATAGTGGGCAAGCGCCTCTACACCGAGGCTCGCCATACGCAGCGGATACTGCTGCGATGTGGCAGCGATGCGTCCATCAACGACACCTTCCACCCCGGAACAGCCACCATCTACCGAAACAATCATGACATTATCGGCTACGCCTGCGTTCTCCAGCGCAGTATACGCACCGAATGCTGCTGGTTCGTTGATGGTATAAACCAGATTGATTTCGGGGTTAGCCACCAAGCAATTTTCCATCGCGGTTTGACCGAGTGTTTGGTCGCCTTGGGTATCCTGTACGCACACGACCTGTTCGCTGTCCAATTCGATGCCATAGCCTTCAAGGAAACCACCCTGACGCAATTCATTCACCGTAATACCCACCGGCAAACCCAATAAGGCGATGACCGCTTCGTCAGGATTTTCCAGCGTTGCCCGCGCATACTGCCCGATCAAGATACCCGCTTGGAAGTTATCCGTCGCAAACAGCCCATTGGTCGCATCTTCTGGGTTGGTGGGCGTATCGAGGGCGATAATGACCACGCCTTGTTCACGCGCCGCTTCGATGGTGGGGACAATCGCGGAGGAATCCGCAGGGACGAGCAGAATACCTTGTGCGCCCGCTGCGATCATATTTTCGATGGCGGTCACTTGGCTGGCATTGTCTGTGTCGAACTGACCCGATGCCGTGAGCAGTGTAATGCCTAATTCATCAGCGGCGGCCTGTGCGCCTTCACGCATCTTGACAAAGAAGGGATTGGTTTCGGTCTTGGTAATCAGCCCGACGATGACTTCTTCGTCCAGTTCACCGATAGCCGCCGCCATTTCCTCAACGCTCATCATACCCGCAGATGTGCCGTCCATTTCCATTGCCATCGCAAGGATATCGGGGTCTTGGTCGCCCCAGCAGCTTTCATATCCAAAAGCCACGCCTTCGCTCTCGATACCCTCAACAGGATTAGCGGTGATGAGCGTCACGCCCGTATCGGTATAGCCAGAAGGTACTTCACCACCACGTATGGCGGCAACGATATTTTCCACGCCGAGGCTCGCCATACGCAGCGGATACTGTTGTGAGGTAGCGGCGATGCGTCCATCAATGACACCAGCGACACCCGTGCAACCCCCGTCTACCGAAACAATTGTCACGCTGTCCTGTACGCCTGCATTCTCCAGCGCGGTATAAGCGCCGAAAGCGGCTGGCTCGTTGATGGTATAAACCAGATTGATTTCGGGGTTAGCCACCAAGCAATTTTCCATCGCCGTTTGACCGAGTGTTTGGTCGCCTTGTGTGTCCTGTACGCACACGACCTGTTCGCTGTCCAATTCGATGCCGTAGCCTTCGAGGAAACCGCCCTGGCGTAATTCATTGACGGTAATGCCTTCTGGCAAGCCCAATAAGGCAATAATGGCCTCGTCGGGATTTTCCACAGTCGCCCGCGCATACTCACCGATCAACACACCCGCCCGGAAGTTATCCGTTGCGTACAGCGCGGTGGTCGCATCTTCTGGGTTGGTGGGCGTATCGAGCGCGATGACGATCACGCCTTGTTCACGCGCCGCTTCGATGCTCGGCACAATCGCCGAGGAGTCCGCAGGCACGAGCAGGATACCTTGTGCGCCTGCTGCCACCATATTTTCGATAGCGGTCACTTGGCTGGCATTATCGGTATCGAACTGACCGGATGCCGTGAGCAGCGTCACCCCTAATTCATCAGCGGCGGCTTGTGCGCCTTCGCGCATCTTAACGAAGAAAGGATTGGTTTCGGTTTTTGTAATTAACCCGATTATGATCTCATCTTGAGCGACAAGGATATTAGAAATCCCGACACTCATGATAAGGGTAAGCAGGGCGAAAAGGATAAAAATTCTAGTTTTCTTTTGCATGACTTTCTCCTAAATAGATCGAAATTTTTTGGGCAAGAAGGTCTGAATTAAGTAAAACCGAAAAGTCGCTTTATCTGTAATCCTCCATCGCTTTCAATTTCCCCTTTTTTCAGCTTCTCAAAAGTAATTGTAACCGATTACATGGTTTTGTCAAAAAGTTATGTAAGGTTTCTTTTGTTCTTTAGGGAGATTGCACCACAATCGAAATGTCGTAATCGACTGCTGCTACTAAGCCAATCCAAAACGGACGGACGAGTTCATAGGGGCAGTCGCCTTCAGTGACGAAATGCAGCGTGATGAGGATGGTTTTCGCCGCGTCGTCACGCTGCACGTTGATTACGTCATGCCGCGCTGTGCAGCCGACTCCGTAGCGCCATAAACCCGCCAACACTCGCCCACTGCTAAAATCGAAAGGATTACGCCGCACGGGACGGCGACATAAGCGGCTGTTATCCGCTAAATCATAAAAACGGCTGAGGGCTTCATCATTTTTGAGGACGAATATGCGCCCCACCGCGTCCAGCGCCGACTCAAAACAAATGCCATTCATGACGGCGATTTCGTCTGTCCATGTATAAAAGGTATCGATTGTCGGGGTGGGGGCGGGTAAAGTCGTGATGGGCAGCGAAGGCGCGGGACGTAATCCACATCCGCTGCATACGCCCAACAGCACTAAGAAAACAATCTTCGGAAATAATTGATGAAAAGCTATTCGCTGTGTACCGTAAGTCATGGTAACATGTTACTATTATCATCCGTGAAATTATAGGTAAGCTCTCATGCGTATTCTTGTTATTTCCGACATCCATGCCAACTACACTGCTTTCGACACGGTTCTTCAGCACGCGCAGGGGGAATGGGATTATGTTTGGTGCTTAGGGGATGTCGTCGGTTATGGGCCAGACCCGAATGAATGTGTCGAGCGTCTGCGCCAACTGCCGCATCTGTGTCTGGCAGGCAATCATGATTGGGCAGCCTTAGATCGGCTGGATATTCGCACCTTTAACCCGGATGCCCGCCGTGCCGTCGATTGGACACGCGAAACGCTGACGGAAGAAAATACCCGCTGGCTAAAAGCCCTGCCGACCACGTTTGTCATCGGGCAGTATACGCTCGTCCATGCCAGCCCGCGCGAACCTATTTGGGAGTATATCTTAGAACCGTTGGTCGCCGCGCTGAACTTTCCGCATTTTGAAACGCCGTATTGCATCGTCGGGCATACCCATCAGCCCGTGATTTACGAATTGGTCAATGATAACGGCGAAACCGACGCGCTTAAGCCGATGTATAATCAGCCGCGCCAGCTTAACGGACACCGCCAGATCATTAACCCCGGCAGCGTCGGGCAGCCGCGTGATGCCGATCCCCGCGCCGCGTATGCGCTCCTTGACTTCGAGAAGAACATTTTCGAGCATCGCCGGATAGAATATGACATTCATTCTGTGCAGCGCCGGATGCGTGAAGCCGATTTGCCAGAACGCCTCATCGCTCGTTTGGAGCATGGCTGGTAATTTTTAACAGGCAATAAAAAAGCGCGGACACATTCGCGCTTTTTTGTTTTGTTAACCTATCCATCAGTGACCGTTTGCTGCGCCGCGCCCTACGCCCCAGAATTTGATGGTGCTGTCCCCGGAAGCCGTCGCCAACAACGTCCCATCCGGCGAGAAAATAACCGAATTCGCCCAGCTTTGATGCCCGTGAATCACGCTTAATTCGCGCTGTGAGGCTAAATCCCACAGGCGGATGGTTTTATCTTTTGAGGTCGAGGCCAACAAGCGTCCGTCCGGCGAAAACGCGACCCCGATCACCTCTTCGGTGTGTCCGGTCAGGCAGGCGACTTCGCGCATATTGACCATATCCCACAGGCGGATCGTTTTGTCCTTAGAGGTCGAGGCAAGCAGTGCGCCATTGGGTGAAAATGTGATGGCGTTGACCCAACTGGTATGCCCGATTAAAAACACCGGCTTGGCACGGGACATAGTGCGGAGATTTTGCGGGTCAACTTCCCACAGGCGAATCGTGCTGTCTTGCGAAGCGGTGACGATCACAGGCGGATAGGCGTTATCGACATTCGGCGAAAAAGTCACCGCATACACATGGCTGGCATGTGCCAACGCCACCAAGCCATCTTCGCGTCCGATGGCACGGATGCGGCTAATGTCGCGGATATGCACACTTTTATCATACGAGGCAGAAGCTAAAAGCCGTCCATCTGATGAAAAAGCCACCGAATAGACCGGCTCGTGATGATCGCTAAAACGGGCGAATTCATACGGCTGCGGCAGATGATCGACATCCCACAAGCGCACCGTCGCATCATTGGAGCAAGAGGCCAATAAGCCGCCATCGCTGGAAAAAGCCACCGCCCACACAGAGGCTTGGTGCGCGTCAATCGCCGCTATCGGTGAGTTTTCGCCATAAGCGAGTCCGCGTGCATCCCAGATGCACAGGGTATTATCGTTTGAGCCGGATGCTAGAAATTCGCCATTGGGTGAAAAAGCGACTGCGCGTACCCAACTCTGATGACCTCTTAGCGTCGCCACTTCGGTCAGTGAGGAAATCGTTTTGGCGGTAATGCGTGTCTCGTCATTATCAGCGACGGTCAAGCGTTTTTCCAACTCATTCAAAGCGGCACTCATCCGTTTATCTTGAGGCCAAGCTGTGAAATCAATCGGAAGTGTGTTGAGCAAAAATGCGAACTCACCTAAATCGCGCACAGGCCGCAGCAAGACCGATAAAATCGGGGTTTGTTGGTCATTTGCCCAGTGAACTTCTCGCTGCACTAGCGGTGAATCCAGTGCATCTGGGCTTTGAATCAGCACTACAAAATCACGCCCTTTGATCTCATTGCCCATACGGCGTGTGAAGGTGCCGCCTGTCATCAACCGTTCATAATCGACGAATACATCAATACCGCGTCCGCGCAGTTGGGTTGCGATATAAAGCGCCACTTCACCATCTTGTTGGGTATAGCTCAAGTAGATACGTTTCATGTGGGCGATTTACCTTGCAAATTTGTGATAATCTCAGTATGGCAAAAGCGAAATGACCCGTCAAGCAAGTTCGGCAAGGTTTAACATAATTTCGCTGTCCCTTAACAGACTGAGCGGACGGCACTTATCTATATCTCATCTTCATCGCCAAAACACCCAAATCCAGTCATGTTAAAATAAAGAGATGATGTTCTTAACAGTAAAAATTTCTACTTTGTTGATGATAGCGCTCACGCTCATCTGTGCGGCGGTGTTGGCGCTCACGCTCATCTTGGGGCGGGCGCGGCCTGCGTCGATGCTGGCGGTGCTGGAAGTCGATCCTTTCTCAACCCGACTGCTCGTGATGGACGTAGACCGTCCAGAATTCACGACCAGCCTCTATCTCAATATCGACATTTGCAAGCTCGATTGGTCGCCTGATGGCAGTCGCTTGGTGTTCTCGCAGCTTTTGCCGCAAATTTCGTTGGTGGATCGCAATATTTTCACCCTGTCGCTGCTGCCCTTCCAGACGCAGCAGTTGACGATTAATGACCGCGACAATCGCGCTCCGGCCTGGTCGCCTGACGGTACACAAATCGCCTTTATCGCCGTCGATGATAAACAGTCGGTGATTTATCTGATGGGCGCAGAAGGGGGCAATTCCCGCGCCCTTGCTCGTTTGAATGTGCAGGTTTCGGTGCTGCGTTGGTCGCCGGATGGACGGTATATCGCGGTTGAATTCTGGAATGGCGGCGCGTCTTTGCTCGATATAGAGACGAGCGAGATCAGCGCCCTACGGGCGTTTGCAATTGATGTGGCATGGTCGCCGGACAGCCACTATTTAGTCTACAGCGCCCCGCATGATGGCGACAGTGATCTGTTTCTGTATGATGTGGCGGCTGGCACCGAAATAATGCTTCTGGACACCATAGAAGATGAACAGAATCCACTTTTTTCAGCGCGAGGCGGACGGATTGCCTTTATTCAGCAGGGCGCAGTTGACCGTGTGATGATAATGAAGTCTATAGGCAGCATACCGCAGGCACTTCCGCTTCTGCCATTTAACGATATTGAGGGGCTGCGCTGGTCATACGATGGACGGCGCTTGGCTTTTTCGGCGCGATACGTGGATACAAATGTGCTTCCGACACAAATTCCGTTTGATCTGTATGTAGCGGCGGCGGATGGTGAGCGTGTGCGGCTTGTGCGGAGCGGAGCAGGAGCGAATTTTGGTTTCGAGAGTCGTTTTTGTCCGCCAGCGTGGCGACCCTGACGCTCAATGGGTTATCACCAGACGACGGTCACAAGTCCGCTGGCGATAATTTCCGGGTCTTTGGTAATCAAGGGCGCGTTCAGCATTTTTGCCTCCGCCGCGATCAGCCGATCAAAAATCTCTGGGATCATTATTAGGGTGAGTGATTCTATGACAATTTCTGCGGTTAAAGCGGTAAGGCGAATGTTGTTTGCATTTTGCCACCCTTCAACAACCTCATTGCGTGTCTGCTTGACCCACACAATGCGCCCTTTTTCTAGTGTCATGAACACCTCAGCCAGTGCTACGGCGGGAATAACCAATGTCGCCTCACCATTATCAACTCGATCAAGTGCAGCACCAGCCGTTTTACTCAACCTTTTATCATCACTGATGCGCCAGAGCAGGGTATGAGCATCGGCGACATAAAGTGGGGGTAAATTAAGTATTGTCGTCATCGATATTAAGCCCTGCTGCTTCGTTCATCCGACGTTCCAGCGATTGACGGCGTTCTTCGCGCACTTCCGCCAGAAGCGGGTCAAAATCCGGCGCTTCTCCGTCGATATAAGGCAGGAGCGCCCCTTTCAACTTGACGATATTGCGGGGTTTTGCTGGCGATTGCAGCGCTTCTAACAACACAGATTTCTCTTTATCGTCCAAATCTTTAATCAGTTCCAAAACAGCATTTAAAATGTGCTTGCCCATAGTTCAATCTCCAAAATCAGGAATGCTCTAAGCATACCGGATGAGGCTGCTGCTGGTCAATTACACGCATCTATACAAGCGCTCCATCGATTTGCAATGTTCGGCCTTAAGCCACGCCTCACTATCAAAATCTTCAAAGGGACCTTCAAGATACGGCAAAAAAGCACCTTCTAACGACACGATATTGCGCTTGGGTACTTTTGGGGAATTTTCCAGCCGTTCCTTCAAAGTCGCCTGTTCTTCGGGTGTAAGTTGTTCGGCAAGTGCCATAATTTGGGCTAATACATCTTCGCTCATCTTTACACGCTCCTCTCGTTATCTCCCTAGGCATAGCGGATGAAACTGCTATGGGTCAATCACGCGCATCGACCGCCGGAAAAATAGCCAGCGCGGGAGTTTGGATTTGCTCTTGAGATCACTCATAGAATAAGTCCTTTGATGCCACACCATTTCATTGTAGTGCTATAATCGCGGCACAATCCGCTAGAAATTGGGGGAGCGTTTAGGCTTATGCACGTCTCTGAATTAGAAACGCCCAGTGTCCTCATCAATCTCGACATCATGGAGCGCAACATCCGCCGGATGCAAGATCATTGCAACGCGCTCGGCCTCGCTTTCCGTCCGCACACCAAAACACACAAAATTCCCGACATCGCCAAAATGCAGCTTGAAGCGGGCGCGATTGGTATCGCCTGCCAGAAGGTGAGCGAGGCGGAAGTCTTCGCGCAGGCTGGGATCAACGATATTCAAATTCCTTATAATGTCGTCGGCGTAAAGAAAACGCAGCGCTTGGTTGATCTGGCGCTGTATAACCACATGACGGTTTCCGCCGATCATACGATGGTGGTCGCGGGGCTGGCGGATGCTGCTAAAACCGAAGATATGGCGCTGCGGGTGCTGGTTGATCTGGCGACGGCGGAACAGCGCACCGGTGCATCGCCGTATGAATTGGTCGAACTCGCCAAACGCATCGAAAAAGAGGTGCATCTGCATTTCGCTGGCGTACTGGTCTATCCGAGTGATCCGTCAGCGCGTCCGGCCTTGCTGGAAACACTCGATCTGCTCAATACCGCCGGAATCGGGGTCGATGTCGTCAGCGGCGGCGGATTCGGCGCGGCGCGGTTTGCCGATCAAATGCCGGAATTGACCGAACTGCGTGTCGGTACGTATGTGTTTGGCGATTATGGCAGCGTCGTCAAGGAATGGTGTACGCTTGCTGACTGTGCGATGACGATTGCCGCGACGGTGGTCAGCCGCCCAACGACGGATCGCGTGATTCTCGATTCCGGCAGCAAGACGCTAACATCAGATCGCATTCAAGACGGACACGGCTATATCGTCGAATATCCCGAAGCGCGGATTTATAAATTGAGCGAGGAACACGGTCACTGTGATTTTAGTGCCTGCGCCGAGCGTCCCGTGATTGGCGAGCAGGTGCATATCATCCCGGTGCATACCTGCGTAGTGACGAATATGCACAATCAGATTTACGGTATACGCGATGGCGAAATCGAAGTCGAATGGCCTGTCGCGGCGCGGGGGCTGGTGTGGTAGATCAAGCGAATTGAATCACCGCCGACATCAAGATTTAAGGTCAAATTCTTGGTGTTCTTGGTGACTTGGTGGTTCCACTCTTGCATTGTTATGAATAGGATTATAAAAAGTGACAAAAAAACCCGCATACCTCACAATTGACGACGGCCCCACCGTCGATTTTGAACAGAAATTGGCGATTCTCGATCAGCGTAATATTCCAGCGATCTGGTTCTGCCGGGGCGATTATCTGGATGCGCGTCCACAGATGGCGCAGGAGGCGATTGCGCGGGGCGTGATCCTCGCTAATCATTCCTATAATCACCCGCATTTTAGCCAAATCTCACTTGAACAGGCCTATGACGAAATCCGCCGGACGGATGCGGTGTTGGCTGATCTGTATCACAGCGCAGGAGTGGAATGGCAGCATAAATTTTTCCGCTTTCCCTATGGCGATAAAGGAGCGCTCAATCAGAACCCTTTTACGGGCTTCAGCGGCGAAGGGCTGATGCGTAAAGACAGCATCCAAACGTGCCTGCGTGATCTCGGTTATGTGCAGCTTCCTTTTGCAGATGTGACCTATCCCGCTTATCGGCAGTTCGGCCTGCTGGATGATGTCGATTGGTATTGGACGTATGACTGCCGCGAATGGGAGGTATGGCATGAAGACCGCTCCGAAGGCATCGACTCGCTGGGAAAAGTGAACGCCCGTATGGATATTGATTCGCCGGATACGTGGCACGGTCTGAATCGTCCCGGCTCGGCTGAAATTATTCTGACGCACGATCACACCCAGACGACCCCTCTTTTTGAAGCGATGATTGATCATTTGTTGACGAAAGATTTGGATTTCAAACTGCCTTTATAAAAAAAGATGATTAACCACAGAGGACACGGAGTTCACAGAGAGATTAAATCAAATTCTTGGTGTTCTTGGTGACTTGGTGGGTCCAATTTTTCTTGGTATTTTTTGTGGGTAAGTGGGATCACTCACAATAATCCCCAGAAAATCTCTGTGGTTCAGACAATTTCCCAAATAAATCATCAAAGAAAGCAACCTTATGACCAACGACGAAAAGAAAACGCAAGACGAAGCTGCTAAATCCGCCGAGAAGAAGCCCGAAGAAAAACCGGAAGAACCGCCGATCCAGACGACGCACGAAATCACCATCGGCGGCAAGACGCTGGTCTATACAACGACGGTGGGCATGATGCCGCTGAAAAATCTCGAAACGGGCGAGACCGAAGCCAATATCTTTTTTATGGCGTATACGCTGAATGTGCCGGAAGGCAGCCCTAAGCGCCCGCTGACCGTCGCCTTTAACGGCGGGCCGGGATCGGCTTCGGTCTGGCTGCATTTGGGTGCGCTGGGGCCAAAGCGCGTCAAGATGCAGGATGAAGGTTGGATGCCTGCGCCGCCCTATCAACTTGTGACGAATGATTTTACGCTGTTGGATTTGACCGATCTGCTTTTTATCGACCCCGTCGGGACGGGCTACAGCCGCGCCACCAAAACCGACTATAACAAGAAATTCTGGAGCTTGAAGGGCGATATTGAATCGGTGGGGGAGGTCATCCGGCTTTATCTGACGCGCTACGGACGCTGGTCATCGCCGCTGTTTTTGGCAGGCGAAAGCTATGGCACGACACGCGCCGGCGGCCTTTCCAACCATCTGTTTGATAAGGGAATCGCGCTCAACGGCATTATCATGGTTTCTACCGTCTTGAATTTCCTTACGCTGGACTTCGAGCGCGGCAACGATTTGCCCTATCTTCTGTTCATGCCCACCTATGCGGCGACGGCGTGGTATCACAAAAAGCTGCCGGAGGATTTACAAAATCGCCCATTGGCGGAAGTGATCGATGAAGTGGAAGCATGGACGGAAACCGATTATGCGCTGGCTCTAGCGAAGGGGGATCGCCTGAGCGAGGCGGAACGTGAAGCCATCATTGACAAATTGGTGCGGTATACTGGGCTGGAAAAACGCTATATCGACCAAACCAACTTACGCCCGATTATTTATTTCTTCTGCAAAGAACTGCTGCGCGACCAAAAACGTACTGTCGGACGTTTGGACAGCCGCTTCAAGGGTATGGATGCGCTCGGAATCTCGCAAGCGCCGGACTTTGACCCGTCGCTGGTGGCGATTACACCGCCCTATACCGCCATGATGAATGATTACGCTCGGCAGGAACTGGGCTATAAAACCGATATAAGTTACGAAACACTCAGTTTTAAGGTGAATGGCGAATGGGATTGGGGCGCGGGGACGGTGGATACGAGCGAGGCGCTCCGGAGCGCGTTTGCTAAAAATCCGTTCATGAAGTTGTTCGCCGCGATGGGCTATTATGATTTAGCGACACCGCACTTCGCCACCGAATACACGCTCACGCACAGCGATATTGACCCATCGCTGAAGGGCAATATCTCGACGGCATATTATGAAGCTGGACATATGTTTTATCTAGACGTGAACGCGCTGGCAAAATTCAAAGCCGATGTGACCGGATTTATCAAGGCGGCAATTGGCGAAGGATGAGTACCGACATCCGCACATTAGAAGGCTATACCTTGCGCTCGTGGCCTGCCCTAGAAACGCATGTTTACGATGGCTGGATGCTGCGCTTTGCCGAAGGCTACACACGCCGATCAAACTCCACTAGTCCGCTCGATCCGTCGTCGCTGGATGTCGATGCGAAGATCGCCTATGTGGAGGGGATGTATCTAGCGCGAGGGCTGACTCCGCGTTTTAAGCTCACGCCGGACGTGAATCCGCCTGAGCTTGACAGCATTTTGGAAGCGCATGGTTACGTGCTGGAGGTGGCCTCCAAGATGATGAAGGCCGATTTATCTGACTTTACGCATATCCAAGATGCCAATGTCGTAATCGAGCATACGGCGGATGAACGCTGGTTCGATCTGTTCTGCCAGTTGAATCCATCGTATGCGCCATTTCGACAGACGATGACTCGCCTTATCGCTCAGGCCGCCGGAGAAAAATATTTTGCGACGGTGATGCACGACGATATGATTGCCGCTGTCGGGTTAGGGGTGCGCGAAGGAGAATACGTCGGCTTGTATGATATTGTGACGGCGGAAAATTTGCGCGGACGTGGGTTCGGCAAGCAGCTTGTAAGATCACTTCTGGCGCAAGCGGTGGAGGACGGCGCGAAGGTCGGTTATTTGCAGGTCATGTCCAATAATACCCCCGCGATCAAGCTGTATACAGGCATGGGCTACATCGAAGCCTATCCATATTGGTATCGGTCTAAACAGGTTTAGGAATAAAAATGCCTACAGTCATGCGTATAGGGCCATATCGTTTCTTTTTCTATTCAAATGAAGGACATGAGCCACGTCACATTCATATCCGTTCCGGGGATGGTGAGGCAAAATTCTGGCTTGAACCCGTTCAATTTGAGGCGAGTTGGAAGTATAATGAACGTGAATTGAAAAAGATTGAGCGCCACATTCAAGATAATTTGTCCTATCTGATTGAGTTGTGGGATGAGTTCTTTGAGGGGTCGAGTGATGACGAGTAAAAATCAAGTTTTTGACGAAGCAGAAAAGCCGATTGCCGTAGAAGCCAGTGATGGAATGCTGCGTGTATCATTGCAAGATGGGCGGATGATCGCTACCCCGCTGGCTTGGTATCCGCGCTTGCATGAAGCAACGGCGCAACAATTAGCCCATGTCGAAATCGGTGTTTCTGGCATTCATTGGCCTGATCTGGACGAAGATTTATCGGTTGCTGGGATGCTGCGCGGAATCCGTCCGCCTGAGCCAAAGCAAAAAAAATCGCTTTAGGCGTAAGTTGAAACAAAAAGCCATCTGATAAGGGATGGCTTTTTGCTGATTTTATCGCTTGGCGAGGAATTATTCTTCGGTGGCGATTTCGATTTTACGCTTGCCATCGTCCGGCAGTATGTCGCCGTCGGCAATTTCGCGCACGACTTCGACCTTTACACGGGCGACTGCGGCTGCGATCACGGCGAGGACAGCCAACGGTAGACCACCGACTAATGCTAATGCGCCACCTGCCACCGCACCAACGGTGAGTGTGGTTTCCAGCAGAACGCGGTCATCAGCGCTGCGGATGATGATGCGGCGTACGTTGCCCTTACGCACAATATCCTGTAATTTCTCGACCAACTGCCCGCCCGTGACTTCTAATTCCTCAGAAATGGTACGTTTGGTGTTTTCAGGTTGGTTCTCGCTCATGAGTTTTTCTCCTTTTGCCATGACTATCGGTTGAGTGTCATTTTTTGATACAGTAGTTATACTATAAGTACGCGCAAACATCGCGCAGAGTTGCAGATTATTGAGGGAATGTTTAGCCCTCACTTTATGCGGAAGGGATTTATCATGCAAAAATTCCGGGGAATAGGCTTAATCGTCCTTTTCGCCGCGCTGATTATGGCGCTTGGTTGGGCAGGGCGGTTCGCTGTTACCGCGCAGGGCGTTAATTATGGCGTAAATTGGGTGGGGCAGTACTTTAATTCCACCAATTTTACCAATCCGGCTGGCACCGGGTCTTATCCCACGAGTGGCTTGAACTTTAATTTTGGCCTTGAACCCAATAATGGGGCAGGACAAGCGGTTTCGGGAGTCGGTCAGGATAACTGGTCGGCGCGGTTTACCTCATCGCAAACCTTCGAGGCGACGAATTACACCTTCACCTTGATTGTGGACGATCAAGCGGTTGTTTATCTGGGCGGGACACCCGTTTTTACGACGACTATCCCCGGCACCTATACTTTCAATGTGCCTATTCCGGCGGCGGGTAATTATTCGATGCAGGTCGATTGGGTCGAATTGACTGTGACCGCTGTACTTCAGCTTTCTTGGACGACAGGGACCGGCGCAATTGCCCCCACCGCTGGTCCGGTCGGGCCACAGGCGCAAGTCATCAATGTGCGCGGCTTATCCCTCCGCAGCGGCCCGTATCTCGGCGCATCGCTCGTCGCGGTTTTGCGTCCGAGCATCGCTTATACGGTCGTGGCGCGTAATGCTGATGAAGGCGGCGGCTTTACGTGGTATCGCGTGGTGGCGGGGGAGCGCACGGGTTGGGCATCAGGCCGTTATTTAGAGGTCACTGGCGATGTCAACCTGATTCCTTTTATCGGCACGGAATTTGAAACGATAGATGGCGCACCCGATACTGGCGTGATTGCCGCGCCTCGCGCTTATCTCTTTTTGCGGCGGCGGCCTTCAGTGCGGTCTGCCAGCTTGGGTCAAGTTCCTTGGGGCGACCAAGTGCCTGTCTTGGGTCGGACGATTCAAGGCGGCGAGAGCCATTGGTTGCAAGTACGCTATAACGGACAAGTCGGCTGGATTAAGGCCAATTTCGTCACGGTGCGCGGCGATTTAGGCCTCGTGCCAATACGCTAGAGGTGAGGCAAAATTAAAAATCAAATGCAGAGAACCCCACCCTAACCCTCCGAGCGATAGCCGTACACAGAGAGGGAACAAGAGACCGCGAATTTCTCCCCTCCTTGAGTTCGGGGAGGGGTCGGGGGTGGGGTTAATAGGGCGATTATGCCGACTCCAAAAGGATGCAGCGCAGGCGGGCTTCCAGTTCGCCGAGCATTACTGCCGTCGCGCCCCAAACTTTATGCCCACACACCTCATAGTAAGGAATCGTCACAGGGTAGCCATTGAACTCGCGGGTTTCTTCAAACCGGAAGCGCTCATCCAGCAGATCACGCAGCGCAAAGCTGAACACTTCCGCCACTTCATCAGGATTCGGCACAAACGTGGGGTGATGCGGGAGATAGCCTACCGTCGGATGCACGTTAAAATGACTCGGCGGAATATAAAATGTCGTCAATTCGCCGATGATCGTGATCGAATCGCATACGCCGAGTTCTTCACACGTTTCACGCAGCGCGGTTGCTGCAAACGACACATCCTCTGGATCGCGCTTGCCGCCGGGGAAGCTGATCTGTCCGCTGTGACCGCGCAGGGTTTCCGTCCGGCGCGTGAGGACGATATGAATCTCGTTATCGACTTCGGGATAAATCAGCGCCAGCACCCCAGCTTCACGCGGCGGAGTTCCAGCGTTTTCCGGGCGGGGGCCGCGTGGCTGGGGCGACATCCGCGCTTGTGCCGCGATGCAGTCAAAATCAACTAACGCGATGGCAGCGCGTACATCATGCAGCGTTATTGTCGGCAGCGGACTCATCAACGTTGTTTTGGTCGGGCTGAGATTCGGAGATGTCATCTTTTTCGGGTAACTCCTGCCAAACGTGCAGATAGTGATCGCGGCGCTCATAGATTTTGCCGATAGTGATTTCGGGCTTGCCCTGTTCTTTAGGGATCAAGCGCAGGCGGAGGCAGTCAATACCGGGACGCTCGGCTTGATTCCAGTCATGAAGATGCTCTTCAACCGTCAAAAAGGCATCTGCGCCAGCGAAGCAGTGCGTTAGCCCTAAGCCAAGATAAGGCACAAAGCAGGCGCTCCCCGGCGAGAAGAATGCGAAGCCCTTGCCTTCGATGCCGAAAGCTGAAAGCCCTTCCGCCACATAATAGAGCGCGAAGATATCGTTTTCGGTTTCACGCAGCATCATATAAGGTAAAAAGCCGTACCAATATTGGGTTGAATCCAACGGATAACCAAGATGACATTGATCTTGATCGTCCGCCAGCAGCAGGCTCATGGCTGCCGAGTCAATCTGCCGCGCATCGTCCGTCAAGAGTGTGAGACCAGTGCTGCCGATGCGTTTGCGGACATTAGGGCCTGCCAAAGCACCACGCAAGTACACGAAGGCCGTCGGCATATTGCGGGTACTGAGCAGCGTACCGTCAGCTTGCGGCTCAAAGGCCGCGCTCACTTGTAATCCATCCAGCCAAATTGGGACGACCAACAAGCCATTGGCTTTGAGCTGATGAACCCAAACAGGCGGCACATCCCATAAGCCAACGGTTGCCACGATGCGGTCATAGGCGGCGCGGGGCGCGTAACCCATCGAACCATCAGTATTCACGACGTTCACGCCGCTGATTCCCGCACGGAGTAAATTATCCTGCGCCATTTGCGCGGCAATAGGGTCGAGTTCCAGTGTGGTCACATTGCCGTTAGGCCCCACCAGATGACGCATCAATGCGGCACTATAGCCCGTCCCTGTGCCGATTTCCAGCACATTCAAGCCGTTATGCGGTTCTAATTGGCGCAGCATGTAGGCGATGGTGCTAGGCATCGCTGAGGAACAGATGACCTCGCCATCCTTGTCAAAGGTAATATCCACCGAAGTATCCGAGTTAACGATTTCTTCCGGGACACCCGGCAGAAACAAACCACGCGGCACAGACCAAAAGGCCGCCGCGACATACGGGTCTATAAATTCGCCGTGCTGACGGAGGATTTCTACCAGCGGGTGATTATTGTCATTATTGGGCATACCATGCTCTACGTTTACGCAGCGAAACACCGGCATCGGCATCTGTGCTGCGGCGGCTGGTGCGGACACGCCCGCGAGAATCGATATGTACCTGACCCGCTTTTTGCAGGCGGGCGAATTCCTCCGGCGTTATCACCGGCGCTGGTTCGCCGCCTAGCCGTTCCAGGCGTTCATCCATCGCATTTTCAGCGGGTGCAGTTGAAGGCGGCAGGGGCGCATTGACCTCTGCAACCGGATTCGTGTCTTCTTGGGTGGGCGTGTTGTTATTTTCTTCCATCGTTTTGAGTCAGCAGTGCGCGTATGTTCATCTTGTCGCTCATGAATAGATGCGCTGACTGCCATTCTCCTTTCCTTACTTAAGTTATCCTATCACAATTACTTCAAGTGGCGCACAAGCCTAGATTAAGACATTGTAGGAATTTTGTAGGGATAAAACCCACTTTACCCTCGTCTTGGCATTATTCAATGTTGCCAATTTATGCGTCATCTTCGAGTTTCAGTTCCATTTCGCTCATCAAGTCGCTTAAAGAATAAGCCGATTCTGGTGAAGCGTCGGTTTGCTGACCAGCGCGTACCCGATCCCCACATACCAGACAATCGGGGTCGCGGGCGATGTCGATCCACAAGGCGGAGTGGGGCGGCGTGACCTCGCCTTCAATGATCTCAATCGCATTATTGGCGAGAATCAGCGTATTGGCAGGTAGTTCCTGATAATGATCGGTTTCTTGCAGCAGGAATTTGAGCGCCAAATCGGTTTGTGCCGCTGCCACACGGACGACATGCAGCCACAACCCCGGCTCGGCTTCCAGCGTTCCTTCGGGACCGATCATGCCATAATCGAGTTCACCCGCTGCGTTAGTGATCGTCAACCCTTCGCGCAGTTCCGCCGCCCAACACGCATAACAGGGGCCGTCATACGGATGAATCACGACGACATCGCCGCCCTCGCCACGCTCATACACACCTGCGTAAATCGCCACTAAATCGCGCTGCAAACACGCTTCATTGATGACATACTTCGCGCCTTCGCCATCCACGCCGACGACGAGTAAATCAAGATTATCCAGCGCGTTGGTGTGGTCTTCAATTCTGCCAACGTGTACTTCAATTTCGGCATCAGGGTTGCGATGGTGAATCAGATCAGCGATGATTTGTGCTTTAGGCCGTCCGATGTCGCGTCGATCCGCCACATGACGCAAGATGTTGGCTTCTTCAAGGTCATCAGCATCCACCAAGACGAATTTACCCACGCCACTCATTGCCAAACTTTGCGCCACGAATCCCCCGCCCGATCCAAGACCGACGATGCCGACACGCTTCTGCGCCAGCAGTTTAAGATTTTCTTTGCCTATGAGTCTTTCTACGCGATCCCAGGTCATAAAGTTCCTATTTTCTGGCGATTTTTAGGTCTCATCTGTCGGTTGCTCTGGATTTATATGCGCTTCCACCCTGATTTCGAGGGTTTGCGCTTCATTTTTAATCAGCGTATCCAAGCCGAGTGCGGCTTCTACTGCATGGACATAATCCACCAGATTCAAATCCGGCAGCCACTTCCAGCCGGGCGGGTCTTCCACGATTTCCGAGTCGTCCCACTGCTGCCCGAACCAGTCGTAAATATCCTGATCTTCGCTCATGCCAGTGGGCGGTGCAAGCCGGATGCGGGGTGGCACTTCGGGATAATTCCACGCGGTGACGATCAAAAAAACTTTACTCCCACCCATTCGCGCCGCCGAAATGCAGACTTCCAGCGGCAGATTATCGTCTGTGTCCCAGATTAAGATCGAATAAGCCAATTTATCCTGCTGCAAACGGGCGAATTCGAGTTCGGCGCGGGCGGCGTTTTTGAGATGCCAAGGATACTCTGGCAGGCTCGGAAGTTGGTCATCAGGATAGATGACGGGGTTAATCGGCTGGAACAAGCGAATATCGCGGTGAATATACCAAAAATCGACACGAATCTGTGTGCCGTCGGCTTGTGGCACGGTGATGTAATTGACCCCCGTTCCCGCTTGAATGGTTATGGGATGCCCGACGGTCACAATCGGCGCGAGTAAAAATTCAAAATCGTTTTCTTCGTCTGCCATCTGATCGAGTGCGGACATCAAATCACCGCCGCTGGGTGCGATCATAAAACCGGGTTGCTTGTGCCAGTCCCCAATATGGCGCAGTTCCACATCCCACTTGGCTTGTTGGGCGCTGCCGTAACTTTTGCGGCGTTTTTCTCGCTGCGCTTCCCAGTTATAACTGAGCCAAGTGAAAATTTCGTAATGGCTTTCGTCGCCTTGCTCGAAGGCATAACGCTCACGGACGGCAGTCGCTTCTGGTGCGCCTGCTTCCGGCGAGATCGTATCCAGTACATAAATCGTCGGTACACCATTGGTATTCGTACCCGACATAAACAGGCCAAGCATGGCTTCGCCGGTCTCATCTTCGGCATAATGTTGGGCAGCAGCCGCCATTTTATCCACGACGCGCTGCGCCAAAACGAGATTCGGAACGGCTTGTGATTTTGTGGTTAACATTCGTCTCCACATAGTGAGTTCACCTTCGAGGGCGGGGTGGCAAAGGGGTATTCGGATTAACGCGTTCTTCTAAACCGGGCCATTCACCCGTAGCCCGCCACGTATAATAGGCATATAACCACTGCACCGCCCAAGCTGTGACGGTTACGGCAGTTGAACGAGAGGGATTCCAGCCATACTGCTCGCCATCTTTAGGATTAAACAGGCAAAGCTGTCCGTCCTCGTATTGATGTTTTTCGCTGTAAATACGCGGCTTGAGGATATACGCCTCCGCCGGACGATGGGGATAATCTTTAGGATACAAAATTTTGAGCGTATGATCGCTCTCGCGCAGTTCAGCCAAGTTCACCTCGACTGTTCCCTCCCAATAAAGCAGGCCAACTTGAGGTACAACCAGCTTAAAGGTGTTATCAAAGGTTGCCCGCATCGCTTCCACTTCTAGGCGCAACCGGGGTGATACGTTATTGCGTGTTCCCCACCACACCGCTGTCATCGTTAAAATTCCTTCTATTTTGCTTCTGTATAACCACTTCCAAAACTCATTTTAGCACAAGAAAGGCTGAACACGGGCAGGCAATCCGCATAAACACCCGATTATTAGGGGCAGAACCTGTTCGCGGTTTCCAGATGGCTTTATAAAGATTCGTATAAAGTTCATAAAAGTGGTGGCGATTATAGGTTGTCAATTCTAAGTGCATGGTCTATAATACCGCGCCATTGATAGTAGCGTTAATATACAGTCTGGATTGACACCTATTCAGCAGTAAAGCATTTATACTTTCTTATGTTTAAGGTGAGAATCTTGAGGATGTGTCAAAAAATTGGGGATATCTTCATTTGCAGATTGCATGTTGTTCGCTATAATCAAGAATGGGTATGTATGCCCGTCCATATTTCAAGCTCAAGAAAGGGAAATTGGTAACATGAAAAATAACCGCAAATTGCTCCTTCTCACCCTTGTAGTTGGTGCTTTGGCGCTCCTGTCTGTCGCCATGGTATCCACCTCGTCCGCCCAGAACAGCTACTCCTGTGTTGACGTTGGCAATGCCACCGGCGGCGACATCCTTGTTGATGTCCCCTCCGACTTCACCGACGATCTGGAACAATTCCAGGTTCAGTGCAACGTTCTGAGTGGTTCCGTTGGTCGCCGTCAAGCAGGTACCCCCGTTGACAACCAAGCTACCGTCGAAGACTATGGCTCTATCGCCGCTGTCGACGTGTGGACCGCAAGCCGCCCCGGTGGCGCAGATTTCGACATCTATGACCCGGCAGTGCGCGTTTGCTTCAGCGCTGATGCCTATGGTGTCGATGCTGCATCCGCAGTTGGCCCCGTTGAATCCGCGACTGGCGCAGTTGGCCCGGCGTTGCTCTTCAGCGATGCCCGCGTGATCTTCGCTGACCGCCTCAGCAGCGCCTCCTATGGTGGCTTCTCGCGCGCAGTTTCCCAGCTCAACATTGTTGCCGAAGGCATCGATCTGGGCTATATCTGCGGCGACATCAGCTACCCCGGCACCGTCAACCTCACCCCCGGCCTGCCGCTGGATCGTGAAGATGACAGCCCCTACCACCCGAACTACCCGAACCAGCCTGACCGCTGCTTCATTCCTGGCGCGGGTGACTGCTTCGACTAAGTCGTCGCTGTAATTCCATAATAACAAACATAGAGCGCCGGTCTTGTACTGGCGCTCTTGTTTTTCCCCCCCGTTGCTCAAATGTAGTTTGAAGGCCATTCCCCACAAGATGAGCCTCTCTGAATTTTTCCCTAAAAATCCTTAGATTGCTTTGCGTCTGGCGTGATTTCGTCTATGCTATGCGTATCCATTGATTCAAATAATCGTTTCTGGGGAACGAGAATGCTTATCAAGATGCAATTCATGGGGCGTAACTCAAAACTGCGTGTTCTGACAGGGCTATTTGGGCTAATTGCATTGCTTTTCGCAGTGTATACACCTGCATTAGCGGCAGGTGCATTCCAAGCCCCGGTACAAGTTGTCGCTGGCTTCAACAGCCCCACGACGATGCAGTTTTCTTCAGATGGTCGTCTTTTCATCTCCACAGAACCGGGGCAAATCCTCGTTGTTCAGGCTGGCGTAGCACAACCCTATTTTACCATCCCGCCCGCGACGATTGATGCGAATGTCGCCTTAGAACGCGGTTTACTCGGCTTTACCTTTGACCCGGCCTTTAATGGCACGGGCTTTTTATATCTTTATTACACGCACGAAAACGGCGCACCTGTGTCGAATAATCGCGTCAGCCGCTACCCTGTAACAAATAACGTCGTCGGCGCGGAACAAGTGCTGCTTAATCTTCCGGCATTAACCAACAACGGCAATAACGGCGGCGCGATGAGTTTTGGCCCCGATGGCAAACTTTATGTCGCTGTCGGTGATAATTATGTCGCGGGGGCGGCGCAAAACACGGCGAATCAACTCGGCAAAATGCTGCGTCTGAACGCTGACGGCACGTTTCCCGGTGATAATCCTTTCGCCAACGGCATTTGGGCGTATGGGCTGCGGAATCCATTTACATTCGCCTTCCAGCCCGGCACGAATCGCTTGTTCATCAATGATGTGGGCAATAATGGCCCGGAAGAAATTAATGAGGGTTTCATTGGCACCGATTTTACCGGTCCGTATAATTATGCGTGGGATGGTGTGACGCAAGGCCCCACCGCCAATCCGTTGGATGCCGACCCGATCTTCAATTACGCTCATGGCCCCGGCTTCACCAACTGCGCCATCTTGGGCGGCACCTTTTATAACAACACGGGCTATCAATATCCTGCTGAATTTGTGGGCGATTACTTTTATGGCGATTATTGCAGCGGCTACATTAATCACTTTGACGCGGCAGGTCGCCCGGTAAACCCGATTCAATTTCTGCCGGATGGGACGGCTGTCGGCTTGATCGACTTAAAAGTCTCCCCCAATGGCGAACTCTATTATATGACGCGGGATTTCGGCACCAACGATGGCATCATTTTCCGTGTGCCGTATCTTGGTTCACCGGAAATCATCCAACCGCCTGCTAACACGACGATTGCTTATGGGCAAAGCGCGACCTTTACCTGCCAAGCAACCGGGACAGCGCCGCTTTCTTATGGCTGGACGGTAACGAAAAATGGGCAGACATTAGCCGCCGCTGCCAGTCAAGTGGGCTTGACCAGCTTTACAGTTTCGTCGCTTGCTGGAGATTTAGAAGGCGCAACCGTGACCTGCACCGTGAGCAACGGGGTCGCGCCGGATGTCAGTGCCGCCGCCACGCTGACCGTTACGGGAACGCCTGTTGTGCAGCCGCCTAGCGTTGTTGCACCCTCCACTGGAACAGGCCAAGCAGGGATCAGCGTTTTTGACCCCGGTTTGAGCAAAATCGGCGAACTCCTAGCAGGCAGCATCGGCCTCCCCGGTGAACGCATCACTTGGACGACCACCGTCACCAACAACGGCGGCACGACAGGCACAAACGTGATCGTCGTGGATGAGGTGCGTTCTGGCTTGCGAATCGAAGATACGAATACTGACCGGGGAACTATCAGTATCAGCGGGCAAACCGTCACCGTCACCATTCCGACGCTCGCGGCGGGGGAGAGCATTCGCTTCCGCATTATCACGACGGTTGTGGTTACGCCGCTGGATGGAATCATCACCAACACCGTTACTATCCCCGGCACGAACAAAAGCGCAACAGCCACACTCAACGTCGCTACCATTTTTCGGCTGCCTTCGACGGGTGAAACACCGCTGTGGCGCAGCTATGCCGTCACGATTGCTATGATTATCGCCGTCGGCATGGTCGCGCTGATGGCCGTCAGCCTGATTCAAGTGGTCGCTATGCCGCGTCGTCCGCGCCGCCCCGAAAGCAAATATACCTATCTGCGCTAAAGGTGCGTTTTTGCAAGGACAAGGATCTCATCAGCAATTTTTATGCATTGTTCTAAAATTCTAGCCGCAACGTGCGCCGGATTTCATCCAATGTCACCAGCGCCAAGAGATTTTGCAGGCTCACACCAAACCACGACTCATGTCCGGTGTCGTATTTCAAATAACGAAAGCCGCTGAACGCCAGATGCACCCGGTCAACATCCAGTCCATAGTCGGGCAGTGATCTCGCCGCCGACCATAAATTTATCAGCGGGATTTCATATTCAACCGCCAGATCGACCAGCGCCAGATTGAACAGCAGGCATTGATCCCAATACTGTTCTTGTGGGTCACAGCTAAAGGTGGAAACCACAGGGATAATGCCCAAATCGAGTGTTTCCTCGATGATGCGCCGCATCTGTTCGGCGTAGCGCTCTGCACTGATCGTCCGTAAGTCATTAGGGCCAAACATGATAAAAGACACACTCGGCTGCTTACGGCGATATTCACACGCTAAAGGCGTTTCATTCGGCTCGCATAAGCCGGGATCCGCCCACGTCGGATCGAACACCACAATCGAACTCAAGCCGATGACCGCCGCCACACTCGGCAAGCCAGCCGACTCGCCGTAATAGCCAATCGTCTCCGCGAGGTAATCATACGCGCCCAGTACACTTTGTGGCTCTGCCATAATCTGTAGGTAAATGGGGCTTTCACTCAGGCTGTCGCCGATTTTGGTGACACTGTGGCTATCATTACCGCGCATTTGCCCCTGAGCATAAACCCTCCGCATGGCCTCGCTGATTTGCGGGATAATCGGGACGGCATAAAGGCGCTGTAGGGTGTCGCTTTCGACGGTGGTGATGTCTGCATCGATAAGCTCGTTATTTACTGTAACTTCACTAAAGCGGAGTGTCGGCGCAAGGCTGAGATAACCCGTCATCACCCAGCCCTCGACTGCAAAAGTATCGGCTTGTGCGCCGGGGCGCTGGACGTGCAACCAATTGCCGATTCGGTTACGCTCGGCAATTGTGACTTCGATTCCGGCGCGTAGCGTGCCAAGTATAAGATATGTTTCGCCGGGGCCGGCATAAATCACGGCATCTCGATAGGCATGGGTGAGAAGTGGGTCGGGTTCGGGCGTTGATTCTTGCGCGAAAGCGAGTTTGGACGATAGCAGTAAACTGAAAATTATAAGAAAGAGGGTAAAGAGAGTTTTTATCATGTTGTGAGGTGTGACCACAATAAACGGCTGAGAGGCTTTATTCTACAGCGTGGTTTGTATCTGATACAGATCGTTCATCTCATAAAACAGCGCGGAGTGCGACGACTAGTTGGGGATTGGCAGGGAGTTTATTTTTTCGCTGGAAGAATCACATAAATCTCGCTCTTTGACATAACAGTAAGTGCTTTGCGCCCATTATATAACGTCAGGACTTTCGCTTACCTCACCCCCCGGCCCCCTCTCCAATACTTGGAGAGGGGGAGAAAAACGCATCTTGAAGTCCCCTCTCCATGCAATGGGGAGGGGATTTAGGGGTGGGGTAAATGCGTGAGCGAAAGTCCTAAACGTAATGGACTCACTATTTATGCAAGATGCCTTATTTACAGGATAAAGCGCCGTATTTGAACGGCCAAATCTTTCTAACGAGGAACACATAGATTTTTTTAGGGAGGCAGCGCGTTCTGCCTCCCTAAGTAGGGCAAGCCACTTCAAGAGTTTTAGGACTTACGCAGTTGACCGAGCTTTCTGGCAAAAGGTGTTAGCGCCTAGTTTTTAGTAAGGACAAAGATTTTTCCCTTACCTTTTGCTTTGGCTAAAAACTAATCACTGTGAACTGCGTAACTTCTAAGTATTTAACTCACCTTACGCAGCAGAATGAGATAAACTAATGGCATGAAAAATAAAGAGTTGCTCGACCTGTATAGTGATTATCTCATCAGTGCTTTCGGACAAACAACAGGAACGGGTTTGGCGGGTCTGTTAAACGGGAGCGTCAGCCATGACCAGATTCAACGGTTGTTGTCGAAAGAAGCGTCGAATGCCGCCGATTTGTGGCAGATCGTCAAACCCTATGTGCGACAGATCCAGCAAGACGATGGTGTCATCATCATTGATGATAGTATCGCTGAAAAGCCGTACACCGACGAAAACGACATTATCTGTTGGCACTATGACCACAGCAAGGACCGCAGTATCAAGGGCATTAATTTCGTGACGTGTTTGTATCATGCTGGCGGGTACTCGCTACCGGTGGGGTTCAGCCTTGTGGCGAAAACGGAAGTCTACACCGATAAAAAGGATGGCAAACAAAAACGACGTTCGCCCATCAGTAAAAATGCGTATTACCGCGACCTGCTGACCCATGCCTGCAATAACCAGATTCCCTTCCACTACATCTTGAGCGATATCTGGTACAGTGCCGCCGAGAATATGGTGTTCATCAAGCATGAGCTTGACAAAGACTTTATCATGCCCCTCAAGTCCAACCGTAAAGTGGCACTCAGTGTGCAAGCCAAGCGTGAAGGGCAGTGGGTACGTATCGACAGTTTGACACTCGAAGCCAATACCCCACTGGAAATCTATCTGGAAAGTGTGGATTTCCCGCTCTTGCTGGTCAAGCAAGTCTTCGCAAACGAAGATGGCAGCGTCGGTATTCAATATCTGGTGTCCTCCGATACTGCCCTGACCGGGGAAGGCATGACCACTATCTATCGTAAACGATGGAACGTGGAACCCTATCATAAGTCGCTCAAACAGAATGCTTCACTCGAAAAATCGCCTACTCAGACCGTCACTACCCAAACCAACCATCTGTTTGCATCCCTGTGTGCTTACATCAAACTCGAATGGTTGCGTAAAACCACCACCCTCAACCACTTTGCGCTCAAGACCAAACTCTATGTGTCCGCTTTGCACTCTGCTTTCGATACCCTGCGTCAATTACAGCCTATTCTCTTGGCTGCGTAAGGTGAGT
>Ga0209591_10001601_pt1 | contig 27765 bp, 27 predicted proteins | sample MAT01_FD_187207 | JGI IMG/M metagenome (GOLD analysis project Ga0209591, IMG submission 187207) | Freshwater microbial communities from Lake Fryxell liftoff mats and glacier meltwater in Antarctica - MAT-01 (SPAdes) (version 2) | ecosystem: Environmental > Aquatic > Freshwater > Ice > Liftoff... | reverse complement strand
CCGGCCGCGGCCGACCACCGGTACCGCGCTACCGCGACACCCCGACCAACCTCGCCGCGCTCGCGATCACCGCGGGCCGCGGCCAGTTGCGGCGGGTCACCTGGCGCCACGGTTCCCGCAAGAACACGCACAACCCGACCGCAGCGATCACCTCACGCTTCCTCGCGTTACGGGTTCGCCCCGCCAACCACAACATCCCCCGCAACCCCGACGGGACGCTACCCGAATGCTGGCTGATCGCCGAATGGCCAGCCGGGAAACCCGAACCCACCGACTACTGGCTCTCCACCCTGCCCGCCGACACCGCACCACGGGAACCGGTAGGACTCGCGAAGATCCGCTGGCGAATCGAGCACGACTACCGCGAACTCAAAGACGGACTCGGGCTCGACCACTTCGAAGGCCGCAGCTACCTCGGATGGCACCGTCACGTCACCCTCACCGCGGTCGCTCAAGCATTCCGCACACTACTGCGGTACGACCCAAAAGCCCCTGCGCCGGCCTGACTCTCAACGCCGTCCTCCGCGAACTCCAGACCCTCCTGGCCATCTGGACCGGCGCATGCCACACCTGCCAACGCCCCCACCTGCACCCAACCTAAAAAAGCCCTACTAGACCATACACCTCTTTCTCCCCCTGCCAGCAGGGGGTATAGCCTCAGGCGTTTCTCTAGGCGATTCCGGGTGCGAAAGTCACCTGCACCGCTCTGACCTCGGGCTTCACCCAACCAGGCTCTCTAGACCAGCCGAATTACGCGGAACGCAGGTCACGCGGACGTCGCGACTCGCGCGCAGCGAGACCCCGACTTGCGCTTATACAGACCCCGACTCGCGCGCACGGAAACCCCGACTCGCGCGCATGTAGACCCCGACTCGCGGGGTGGGGGCGGGTCAGGAGGCTTGGCGGTAGCCCGTGCGGTGGCCGGGAGGGGCGGCCTCGAGCCACGAGAGGAAGCCGGTCAGCACGCCGGGGGTCATGGCCAGCTCCAGGTCCACCCCGCCCGCGCGGCAGCGCAGCACCGACGCGGCCTGCGGGAGCGCGTAGACCTCCACCGCCGACGGGGCGCGCCGGTCGAGGATCTGGAGGTCGCTGCGGTCGACCAGCACGGTCGAGCCGGGCCACAGCGACGTCAGCCGGTACCAGGCCAGTTCGTTGCCGCGGTACCGGCCGACCCCGAAATGCCAACCGGCGGCCACGTGTCGCGTCTCGCTGGAGGGGCCGCGGCGCAGGCAGACGTCCACGCCGCCGCCCCGCATGAGTCGAACTCTCCTAATGGTCAGGTATCCGAGGCAGAGGCAGGCGAGCACCAGCAGGATGCTGACGACGTACGCCGTTGCCCCCACCCGCGGCTCCGGTTACTCCGCCACGCCGGCGGCTCTGAGCCGCGCGTTCGCCCGTGCGGCCGCGGCTGCTCCCGACGGGACGGAGGCGTCGGCGCGGTCCAGCGCCGAACGCGCGCGGGACACGTCGATCTCGTCGGCGCGCTCCGCGTACTCGGCCAGGACCGTCACGGTGTCGGAGGTGATCGACAGGAACCCGCCGTACACGGCCAGCGTGGTGGACGTGCCGTCCGTCCCGTCGATGCGGACGACACCGGCCTCCTCCAGCTGGGCGAGCGTGGACTCGTGGCCCGGCATGACGCCGATCTCCCCGACCGTGGTGCGGGCGAGCACGAAGCTGGCAGGCCCGGACCAGATTCTCCGCTCGACCGCGACCAGCTCGACCGTCATCTCGGCCATGTCAGCCCTCGAGCTTCTTGCGGTTGCGCTCGAGGTCCTCGAGTCCGCCGCAGAGGAAGAACGCCTGCTCGGGAATGTTGTCGAACTCGCCCTTGGCGATCTTGTCGAAGGCCTCGATGGTCTCCTTCACCGGAACCGTCGAGCCCTCCTGCCCGGTGAACTGCTCGGCGACGATGAGGTTCTGCGAGAGGAATCGCTCGATCCGCCGGGCGCGGCCCACCAGCTGCCGATCCTCCTCGGAGAGCTCGTCGATGCCGAGGATCGCGATGATGTCCTGCAGGTCGGAGTACTTCTGCAGGATCCGCTTGACCTCGTTGGCCACACGGAAGTGCTCCTCGCCGACGTACTGGGGGGCCAGGATCCGCGACGTCGACGTCAGGGGGTCCACCGCCGGGTAGATCCCCTTCTGGGAGATCGGCCGGGACAGCTCGGTGGTGGCGTCCAGGTGCGCGAACGTGGTGGCGGGCGCCGGGTCGGTGTAGTCGTCGGCGGGCACGTAGATCGCCTGCATCGAGGTGATCGAGCGGCCGCGCGTGGAGGTGATGCGCTCCTGCAGCTCACCCATCTCGTCGGCGAGTGTGGGCTGGTAGCCCACCGCGGACGGCATCCGGCCGAGCAGCGTCGACACCTCGGAGCCGGCCTGGGTGAACCGGAAGATGTTGTCGATGAACAGCAGCACGTCCTGGCCCGCAACGTCGCGGAAGTACTCCGCCATGGTGAGCGCGGACAGCGCGACGCGCATGCGCGTGCCGGGCGGCTCGTCCATCTGGCCGAAGACCAACGCGGTGTCCTTGAGGACGCCGGCCTCGGTCATCTCCGTGATGAGGTCGTTGCCCTCACGTGTGCGCTCGCCGACGCCGGCGAACACCGAGGTGCCACCGAAGTTCTTGGCGACTCGGGTGATCATCTCCTGGATGAGCACCGTCTTGCCGACACCCGCACCGCCGAACAGACCGATCTTGCCGCCGGTCACGTACGGGGTGAGCAGGTCGAGAACCTTGATGCCGGTCTCGAGCATCTCGGTGCGGCCCTCGAGCTGGTCGAACGCCGGCGCCTTGCGGTGGATGCCCCACAGCTCACCGGTGATCTCGAGATCGGGCTTGTCGAGGCACTCGCCCAGTGCGTTGAACACGTGGCCCTTGACCTGGTCACCGACCGGTACCGAGATCGGACGCCCGAGGTCGGTGACCTCCGAGCCGCGGACCAGGCCGTCGGTGGGCTGCATGGAGATGGTGCGTACGAGGTTGTCGCCGAGGTGCTGGGCGATCTCGAGGGTCAGCGTCTTGGCCAGGTCACCGAAGGTGACCTTCGTGGTGAGCGCGTTGTAGAGCTCCGGCACCTGGTTGCGCGGGAACTCCACGTCGACGACCGGGCCCGTGACCCTCACGACCCGCCCGGTCCTGGACTGTGTCGGGGCGTCGTGGGTGTCGTGATCGGCGGTGGCGGTCATCAGTTCTCGCTTCCTGCGCTCACGAGAGCGTCGGCGCCACCGACGATCTCACTGATCTCCTGGGTGATCTGGGCCTGACGAGCCTGGTTGGACTGCAATGTCAGGGTACGGATCAATTCGTTCGCGTTGTCGGTGGCGGCCTTCATGGCCCGCTGGCGGTTCGCCGACTCCGATGCCGCCGATTCCAGCAGCGCCGCGAACAGACGCGCCCCGACGTAGCGGGGCAGCAGCGCGTCGAACAGCGTGTCGGCACTGGGCTCGAACTCGTAGAGCCCGACGGGGCCCGGCTGGGGCGCGCCGGCCTGCTCGGCCGTGCTCCCGACGGAGTCGCCCTCGGCGATCCGTTCGGTCTCGCTGCTGGTGTACTCGACCTCCATGGGTGCCATCCGCCGCGCCTGCGGCGTCTGGGTGACCATGTTCTTGAACTGGGTGTAGACGAGGTGCAGTTCGTCGACGCTCTGGATCGCGTCGGCTGTGCCGTCGCCGTCGCCGTCGCCCTCGCCCTCGCGGCCGTCGGTACCGGCCATGAACGCCGCGACCAACGTCCGCGCCGTCTCGGCCGCGTCCGCGTAGGTCGGCTGCTCGGAGAAACCGCTCCAGGCCTGCTCGACCTTGCGCCGCCGGAACCGGTAGTAGTTCATTCCCTTGCGCCCGATGACGTAGAGCACCGGCTCCTTGCCCTGCTCGCGCAGCAGCGACTGGAGCCGCTCCGCCTCCTTCAGGACTCCTGAGTTGTAGCCGCCGCACTGACCACGGTCACTGGTGACGACCAGCACCGCAGCACGCGTGGCGTTCTCCCGCTCGACGAGCAACGGGTGGTCCAGCGACGAGTTGTTGGCCAGCTCGGTGAGGACCGCCGTCATCTGCTCGGCGTAGGGCTTCGCCTCGCTCACCCGTGCCCGGGCCTTCACGATCCGGGAGGTCGCGATCAGCTCCATCGCGCGGGTGATCTTCTTGATGGACTGCGTCGATTTGATCCGTCGCCGCAGGACGCGAATCTGTGCCGCCATGTCCGCCTACTTCGCTGTGCGGCCGGACGGCGCGGACTTGCTGACCTTGACCGACTCGTGGTCGACCTCGTCCTCGTCGACCGCCTTGGCCTGCGCCTCCTTGGGCACGACCGACGAGCCGTCCGACGCCGTGAAGTTCTGCTTGAAGTCGGTGACCACCGTGACCAGACGCTCGGAGTTCTCGTCCGAGAGCTTCTTCGAGTCGCGGATCTCCCCGAGGATGCCCTCGTGGTTGCGCCGCACGTGGTCGAGGATCTCGGTCTCGAACCTCCGGATGTCGCCCACGGGCACCGAGTCGAGGTGCCCCCGGGTACCGAGGAAGATCGAGACGACCTGCTCCTCGACGGGCTGGGGCGCGTACTGGCCCTGCTTGAGCAGCTCCACCAGTCGCCCACCACGACCCAGAGCCCGCGCCGACGCGTCGTCGAGGTCGGAGCCGAACGCGGCGAACGCCTCCAGCTCGCGGTACTGCGAAAGGTCCAGGCGCAGCGATCCGGAGACCGTCTTCATCGCCTTGATCTGCGCCGCACCACCTACGCGCGACACCGAGATGCCGACGTTGATGGCGGGCCGGACGCCCTGGTTGAACAGTTCGGACTCCAGGAACACCTGGCCGTCGGTGATCGAGATGACGTTGGTCGGGATGTAGGCCGACACGTCGTTGGCCTTGGTCTCGATGATCGGCAGGCCGGTCATCGAGCCGGCACCGAGCTCGTCGGAGAGCTTCGCGCACCGTTCCAGCAGCCGGGAGTGCAGGTAGAACACGTCGCCCGGGTAGGCCTCACGGCCCGGCGGGCGGCGCAGCAGCAGGGAGATCGCGCGGTAGGCCTCGGCCTGCTTGGACAGGTCGTCGAAAACGATCAGGACGTGGTTGCCCCGGTACATCCAGTGCTGGCCCATCGCCGAACCGGTGTAGGGGGCGAGCCACTTGAAGCCGGCCGGGTCGGACGCCGGGGACGCGACGATCGTCGTGTACTCCAGCGCGCCCGCCTCCTCCAGCGACTGCCGGATGCCGGCGATCGTGGAGCCCTTCTGCCCGATCGCGACGTAGATGCAGCGCACCTGCTGCTTCGGGTCACCGGTGGCCCAGTTCTGCTTCTGGTTGATGATCGTGTCGACGCAGACCGCGGTCTTGCCCGTCTTGCGGTCACCGATGATCAGCTGACGCTGGCCGCGCCCGATCGGCGTCATGGCGTCGATGGCCTTGATGCCGGTCTGCAGCGGCTCGCTCACGCTCTGGCGGTCGATCACCGAGGCGGCCTGCAGCTCCAGCACGCGCTGGGTCTCGGCCTCGATGTCGCCCAGGCCGTCGATCGGGTTGCCCAGCGGGTCGACGACCCGGCCGAGGAACTTGTCGCCGACCGGCACCGAGAGGATGTTGCCGGTGCACTTGACCTGCTGGCCTTCCTCGATGTGGGCGTAGTCGCCCAGGATGACCACGCCGATCTCGTGGACGTCGAGGTTCAGCGCGACACCCAGCACGCCACCGGGGAACTCGAGGAGCTCGTTGGTCATCGCCGAGGGCAGGCCCTCGACGTGGGCGATGCCGTCACCGGTGTCGGAGACGTGGCCCACCTCCTCGCGGGAGGTCTCGGTCTCCAGCGACGAGACGTAGCTGGAGATCGCGCTCCGAATCTCCTCCGGGGAGATCGTCAGCTCTGTCATGGCTGTCGTCGTGTCCTTCTCGTTGTTCGGAATGCGTCTCGGACGGTGGATGCCATCAGCTCGGCAGGACCCGACGCGCGGTGGCCAGTTTTCCGGCGACGCTGCCGTCGATGACCTCGCCGCCGACCTGGACCACCAGGCCACCGAGCAGGCTCGGGTCGAGCTCGATCTGCAGCGACATCGGGCGGCCGTAGAGCCGACCGAGCGTCGCGAGCAGCCGCTCCTCCTGTGGCGGGGCCAGGGCCACCGGGGTGGTCACCCGGGCCACCGACCGCTGGCGGCGGGCGGCGGCGAGCTCGGCGAGCTGCTCGGCGAGGACGTCGAGGTGCCGTCCGCGCGGCAGCCGTACGGACTCGTGCAGCAAGGTGGAGGTGACCGGACTCACGCGCCCGGCCAGCACGCCGTCGAGCAGGGCGAGCCGGCCCGCCTCGGGGCGGCCGGTGTCGGCCAGCAGCTCGGCCAGCTCCGGCTCCCGGTCGAGGATGCGACCGAAGCGGAAGAGCTCGTCCTCGACGTCGTCGAGCGAGCCCTCGGCCTCGGCCACCGCCAGCGTGGCGTCGCGGGCCAGGAGCTCGACGACGTCGACCAGGTCGAGCGACTGCGACCACCGCGCGCCCACGAGCTCGCGGGCCACCTCCAGCGATGCCGGCCGCAGCCGGCCGCCCAGCACCCGGTCGAGCAGCTCGATCCGCGACGGCGCCGGGGTGGACCCTTCCCCGAGCAGCCGCCGCAGCGGACGCTGCCCGTGGAGCAGCCGAGCCACGGCGAACAGGTCGACGCCGAGGCCCGCCGCGTCCGTGCCCGGCGCGTCCGTGCGGGCCTCGAGCCGCTGGCGCGCCGCGGCCAACGACTCCCGGCTGGTCGCCTGCAACTGCACGGCCATCAGCTCGGTCCACCAGCCGGCGCGGCGTCCCGGCGCGGCTCGAGGCCGTCGAGCTCCGAGAGAAAGGTGTCGATGGTGTCCGACCGGCGTGCGTCGTCGGACAGCGCGTTCCCGATGATGCGCTCGGCGAGCTGCACCGACAGGCCGCTGATCTCGCCGCGGAGCTGGCGCGACACCTGGTCGCGCTGCGCGGCGAGCTGCTCATCCCCGCGCAGCCGGATGCGGGCGGCCTCCTCCTCGGCCTGGGCGCGCAGCTCGGCCTTGATCTGCTGGCCCTCAGCCCGCGCGTCGTCGCGGATCCGGGCGGCCTGGGCCCGGAGATCGGCCATCTGGTCCTCGTACTGCTTCTTCAGCTGGTCGGCGGCCTCCTGGGCCTCGCGCGCCCGGGTGAGACCGCCCTCGATCGCATCGGTGCGCTGCGTGTACATCGCCTCGAAGCGAGGCACCGCGAACTTCCACAGCACCCCCAGGAGCAGGGCGAAGGCGACCGCCCCCACGATGATCTCGGAGGTGATCGGGAGAACGGGGAGGGGTTCCTCGGCCGCGAGGATCAGACTGTGCACCGTGTTTCCTTCCGTCAGTCGCGCCACGACGTGCAGCGCCGGGCCGACATCTCCGTGGGTCAGCTGGCCGACGCGATGAAGAAGACCACGAGGCCGATCAAGGCCAGCAGCTCCACGAGCACGAACGTGGTCCACGCGATGCCCATGAGCGCACCCTGCGCCTCGGGCTGGCGCGCTGCGCCGTTGATGACCGCGGACCAGATCATGCCCACGCCGATGGCGGAGCCGATGGCGCCGAGGCCGTAGCCGATGGCGGCGAGTCCGGCGTTGATGTTCGCCGACTCGGCCGCCTGGGCCAGGACGATCTGTGTGGGGCTCACGTTCTGAGGTTCCTTCCGGTTTGGTTTCCGCGCTGCGCGGAGGGAATCGGGGAGTCGAACGGTCCGGGGACCGGGTGGTCTGCCGGGGGATCAGTGCTCCTCGGACACCGCGGCACCGATGAACACGGCGGCGAGCAGGGCGAAGATGTAGGCCTGGATCACCATTACCAGTGCTTCGAGGAAGGTGAACGCGATGGCGGCGATGAACGACAGCGGCGCCACCACGGCCAGCAGCCCACCCTGCAGCAGCAGGAACTCCGCGGCCACCGCGAACAGCACCAGGACCAGATGTCCGGCGAACATGGCCGCGAACACCCGGACGGCCAGCGCGACGGGCTGCACGATGAACTTCTGGAGGAACTCGATCGGCGCGATGATGACGTAGACGAAGGCCGGCGCGCCGGGCGGGAACAGGGCGTGCTTGAAGTACCCGACGAAGCCGTGCTTCCGGAAGCCCGCGTAGTGGTAGAAGACGTACACGAACAACGCGAGTGCGACCGGGAACCCGATCCTCGACATCGTCGGGAACTGGAACAGGGGGATGATCCCGAACAGGTTGTTCACCAGCACGAAGCTGAACAGGCCGAGGATCAGGGGCACATAGCGGAGGAACTCTGTGCCACCGATCTGATCACGTGCCATCGTATTGCGGGCGATGCCGTAGAACGACTCGGCGACGAACTGCGACCGTCCGGGCACCATGGCCAGCCGGCGCGAGGTGACGACGAAGTACCCCGCAATGATCACCGCGGAGAGGACGACCATCACGATCGGCTTGGTCACCTCCCCGAAGATCGGCGGATAGATGAAGGTGCCGACGCCCGGTGGCACGAACTCCTCGGCCGCCAAGGTCCCCTCGGCCACCATTACGGACATGCCCAACAGGGCTCCTTCCGGTGCTCCCGACGGCGCGCGTCGCTGCCTGTGGGAGATCGCCTGCGTACCTGGGTCTAGGGGAGCCGCCCTCGGCCAGCTCCGCCTTCGCGTCGAACGATATCAGCCGGTTTCTACCGCTCGTCGACCCCGGTCCCCCGCTCGACCAGCCCCTTCGGTCGCCTCGTCGATCACCTGTGGTGGTCGGCGGCGCGCCGCGATGATCAAGCTGGTCAGGGCGCCGGGCCGGGCGAGACCGACAGCATGCGCATGCGGTAGGCCGCAATGCTCTCGGCCGCCGCGACGACGACGAACACCGCCAGCATGCTCAGCGCGAGCGACTGACGGTGCACCCCGCCGACGCCGCCGAGGAGCGTCAGCACCGCGAGCAGGACGATCATCTTGAGCAGGAAGCCACCCAGTGAGGCGACCATCACCACGTTCGGGGCCTGGGTCGCCGTGCGCTGGATCAACCACAGCGTGAGCAGCGAGGCGAGCAGGGCCAGCACGCTCCCGGCCAGTGCGCCGAGCACCCCGTCGACTCCGACGACCAGACCCGCGACGACGACGGCGAGCACCGCCGTGCCGACAGCGAGCGCGGCAGCCCCCCGGAACATCGCCGCCGCCAGCGCCCGCAGGGTGGCCTCCTGCCCCTCGGGCAGCGTGCGGAAGTACGGCACCTCGTCGCTCATCTGGCCCTCACTCTCGGAACGGCGGAGGCGAGCACGGCCACGACCAGGCCGATGCCCACCGCCCACAACACGATGAACGGATCGTCGATCAGCGCCAGTGCCACCGCACCGAACGCCAGAACCGCCGCCCACAGGTAGATCAGCAGGACTGCGCGGCGCTGGCTGTGGCCGATCTCCAGCAGCCGGTGGTGCAGGTGCATCTTGTCGGGCGCGAACGGGCTCAGCCCCTTGCGGGTGCGCCGGACCACGGCCAGCAGCAGGTCCAGCAGCGGGACGAACACCACCGCGGTCAGCACGATGAGCGGCGCGAACAGCGCCAGCAGGTTGCTCCCGTCGTCACTGGGCGGCACCCGACCCGAGGCGCTCGTCGTCGCCGCGGCGAGCAACAACCCGATCAGCATCGAACCGGAGTCGCCCATGAAGATCCGCGCCGGGTTGAAGTTGTGCGGCAGGAACCCCACGCACGCACCGGCCAGCACGGCGGCGATGAGCGCGGGTGAGTACCGGGACGGGTCGTTGCCCTCCTGCTGCACGAGCCCGAGGGAGAACAGGCCGATCGAGCCGGCGGCGATCAGGCCGATCCCGGCGGCGAGCCCGTCGAGCCCGTCGACGAAGTTCATGGCGTTCACCAGCGCGACGGTCAGCAGAACGGTCAGCAGCACGCCCTGTTCCCGACCGAGGCTCACCGTCGAGCCGATGCCCGGTATCACCGTCCACTGGATGCCGAACAGCACAAGTACCCCCGCCGCCGTGGTCTGCCCGGCGAACTTGGTGAGCGCATCGAGGTCGTAGCGGTCGTCCAGTACCCCGACGCCGACGAGCAGCATCGCCGCGAGGACGACGCCGAGGACCTCGGGCCGGTTGGACCAGTCGAACGCGAGCCGCAGGGCGGGCAGTTGGTAGGCCATCCCGACGCCCGCCAGAACGCCGCCCAGCATCGCGATCCCACCCCAGCGCGGCGTGGGCGTGGTGTGCACGTCACGCCCCCGCGGCCAGGCCACCGCGCCGAGCTTCAACGCGAGCAGGCGAACGGGCCCGACCAGCAGGAACGTGACCACGGCCGCCGTCAGTCCGGCGAGCAGGTACTCCCGGATCGGCAGGACCAGCTCGGTCACGGCGCCGACGACCCGATCAGGGCCGCGGGTAGGCGGGGGCGCGAGCGACGAGAGCGGAGACCGCCTCGGCGACCGCGGCCAGCTCGGCGTCCCCGGCCGGGGTGCCGTGTGGCGCCTTCACCGCGCGGGCGAGCAGCGACCCGACCTGGGCCATGTCGGACTCGACCATCCCCTGCGTCGTGACGCTGGGCGAGCCCACCCGCAGGCCCGAGGGCTTGAGCGGCGGCGCCGGGTCGTAGGGGATGGCGTTCTTGTTGAGCGTGATGCGGGCGGCGTCGCAGCGGGTCTCGGCATCGGCGCCGGTGACGCCGATCGGGCGCAGGTCGAGGAGCGCCAGGTGGGTGTCGGTGCCGCCCGAGACCGCGCGCATGTCCTCTGCCTCGAGGCTCTTCGCGAGCGCCTGCGCGTTCGCGATCACCTGCGTGGCGTAGGTCCGGAACTCCGGTTGGGCCGCCTCGCGCATGGCCACGGCCTTGGCCGCGACGGCGTGCATCAGTGGCCCGCCCTGCGAGAACGGGAAGACGGCCTTGTCGATGGCCTTGGCGTGCTCCTCGCGGCAGAGGATCATGCCGCCGCGCGGGCCGCGCAGCACCTTGTGCGTGGTGGCGGCGACGACGTCGGCGAACGGCACCGGCGACGGTATCGCCTGGCCCGCGACCAGCCCGATGAAGTGGGCGGCGTCGACGAACAGCTTCGCGCCCACCTCGTCGGCGATCTCGCGGAACGCCTTGAAGTCGATCAGCCGGGGGTACGCCGTGGCCCCGGCGATGATCATCTTGGGCTTGTGCTCGCGGGCCAGGTCACGGACCTGGTCGTAGTCGATCAGCTCGGTGTCCTGGCACACGGTGTAGGACACGGCGTTGAACCACTTGCCCGAGAAACTGACCTTGGAACCGTGGGTGAGGTGCCCGCCCTGCTTGAGGTCCATCGCGAGCACCGTGTCACCGGGCTTGGTGAACGCCGCGTAGACCGCGAAGTTGGCCGACGCCCCCGAGTGCGGCTGCAGGTTGACGTGCTCGGCGCCGAAGAGCTCCTTCGTGCGCGCGTTGCCGATCTCCTCGGCCTGGTCGACGACCTGGCAGCCGCCGTAGTAGCGGCGACCCGGGTACCCCTCGGCGTACTTGTTCGACAGCGTCGACCCGAGGGCCGCGAGCACCGCGGGGCTGGTGAGGTTCTCGCTGGCGATGAGCTGCAGTCCGCCGCGCAGGCGGGACAGCTCGTCGAGCACCACACCCGCGATCTCCGGATCCTGATGCTGCAGCGCGTCGAAGTCCGGTCCCCAGAACGGTGTTGTCACGCGCTTCACGGTACCCGGGCCGATCCGCAGCTCAGGCCGCGACCCGTTCCTGTTCGCGCCACCAGCCGACGGTCTCGGTGAGCCCCTGCTCGAACGGCGTGAAGGGGAGGCCGAACGTCGTCTGCGCCGGGCTGGAATCCATCACGAACGGCGCCGCGAACTGGTAGCGGACCTCGGGGAGCTCCCGCAGGAACGGGACCGCGAGCCCGCCGAGCCGGATCGCGAGGCGCGGCAGCACCTGCACACCCGGGTCACGGACGCCCGCGACCTTCGCCATCTGCGTGGCGACCTGGCGGACGGAGAGGGCTCGATCGGTCGGCACGTGCCACGCCCGGCCCCAGGCCCGCTCGTCGCCGCCGAGCCTGATGAGCGTCCGCGCGACGTCGCCGACGTTCGTCCACGAGTGGGGCGCGTCGGGGTCGCCCTGGGCGATCCGCGGCTTGCGCCCGGCGAGCAGCCGCGGCACGAACTGGTCGCCCAGGTGGCCGGTACCGCGGATGCCGGGGCCGTAGAAGTCCGAGGCCCGGGCCTCGGTGACGCGGATCCGCCCGGCGTCGTGCGCGGCCAGCGCGTCGAGCCACATGCGGTTGCGCACCGCGCCCTTCGTGCCAGGGGCGGAGCGCAGCGGGGTGTTCTCGGTCATCGGGGAATCGACGGGGCCGTAGCCGTACAGGTTGGACATGGTCACCAGCACCGCGCCGGAGCTCTCGGCGGCGGCGAGGAGCGCGGCGGCGATCGGGGGCCAGTCGGTCGTCCAGCGGTGGTACGGCGGGTTCGCGCAGTTGTAGATCACCGCGGCACCGCGGGAGAGATCGGTGAGTCGGTCGGCGTCGGCGGCGTCGGCGGCGACCCGTTCGACACCCGACAGGTCGGGGCCGGAGCCACTGCGGGTGACCATGCGGACGGTGTGGCCGTCCTCGACGAGACGCCTCGCGACGCCGCCCCCGATCGTGCCGGCGCCGACGATCACATGCTGAGCCATGGGGTTCCCCCGTTGTTGCGTGAGCACTGCTCTTGTCAGGACACAGTGTTCACGCGGATGGTCGCTTCGTCAAGAGCGCCGCTCTTTATTTTGGTCGGTGCTCCGAAATGTGTGACACTCGACGGGTGACAGCCACCGGAGCCCGCGCCCGCGTCCGCGCCGAACTGACCCGCGAGATCACCGAGGTCGCCCGCCGCCACCTCGCCTCCGGCGGCGCCTCGGCACTGTCACTGCGCGCTGTCGCCCGGGAACTCGGAATGGCCTCCTCGGCCCTCTACCGGTACTTCCCCAGCCGCGACGACCTGCTGACCGCCCTGATCGTCGACGCCTACGACGCGCTCGGTGGCGCGGCGGAGGCCGCTGACGCGCGCGTCGCACGGGAGGACCTGCGCGGCCGCTGGGTGGCAGTCTGCCGCTCCGCCCGCGAATGGGCGATCGCTCACCCACACGAGTACGCGCTGGTCTACGGCACGCCGGTACCCGGCTACGCCGCCCCGCAGACGACGATCGGGCCGGCGTCACGCGTCGGGGAGGTGCTCTGCGGCCAGATCAGGGACGGCGTCGCGGCCGGCGCGATCGCCACGGGAGCCGACGCCACGGGAGCCGACGCCACCCTCGCCCCCGGCATCGCCGAACGCATCGGCCTCTCGGCGGGCACGGCGGGCCCGATGTCGTCGCTGGCCGCCCGCGCGATCTTCGGCTGGACGGCCCTCTTCGGCATGATCAGCTTCGAGCTCTTCGGCCACATGACCAACGTGGTGGAGCACCGCGAGGAGTTCTTCACGGACGCGGCGAACCGCGTCGCCGTCCTCATCGGCGTCCCGTGAGGTCGGCGGTCAGGCCGTGCGGACGTCCCGGCCGAGGACCTCGGTGACGTCGGCCGTGGTCACTGCGCCTTCGCGGAGGATGCGGGGCTCGTCGCCCGTCAGGTCGACGATCGTGGACGCCACCGGTTCGCAGGACTCGCCGCCGTCCAGGTAGGCGGCCACCGAGTCGCCCAGCTGGGACTCCGCCCCGGCCACCGTCGTCGCGGGCGGTGAACCGGAGATGTTCGCGCTCGACACCGCCATCGGGCCGACGTCGCGCAGCAGTTCGAGCGCCACGGGATGCAGCGGCATCCGCAGCATCACCGTGCCGCGCGAGGAGCCGAGGTCCCACGACAGCGACGGAGCGTGTGGCAGGACCAGCGACAGCCCACCCGGCCAGAACGCCTCGATCAGCTCGCGGGCCGCGTTCGGCACGCCCAGCACCAGACCGTCGATCGTGGACCACGACCCGACGAGCACGGGCACCGGCATATCCGGACCCCGGTTCTTCGCCGCGAGCAGACCCTTCACGGCGGCGCCGGAGAACGCGTCGCACCCCAGCCCGTACACGGTGTCGGTGGGCAGCACCACCAGCCTTCCGGCCCGCACGGCACGCGCGGCCGCGGACAGGCCCTCGATGCGGGAATCCGGGTTGGCGCAGTCGTAGGTCGGAGCCACGGCGGGCAGCCTACGAGGCCGCGGCATCCCGCCGGCGTGCGGTGGCGAAGCGGGGGCGGCCGTTGAGGTCCTGGTGCTCCGCGACGTCGGTCAGCACGCGGCGGCGGCGCAGCAGAGCGGGTACGAGGACGCCGTGGGTGTCGTCGTGCTCGATGGCGAGGTACCCGCCGTAGCGCAGCAGTCCGGCGGACGACGCGATCACCGCGCGGATGACGTCCAGCCCGTCGGGGCCGCCGAACACGGCAACGCGGGGGTCCCACTCGGTGACCTCCGGCGGCAGCGGGGTGCCGTCGGGGACGTAGGGCGGGTTGCAGAGGACCAGGTCGACGTGGGACTCGAGCTCGAGCAGGAGGTCGCCGGACCGGACGTCCGCAGCGTGCAACGTGACCGGGGTGCCGCCGGCCGCGATGTGGTCGGAGACGTTGCGCTGCGCCCACGACAGGGCCGCGGCGTCGGCCTCGACCGCGTGCACGACGGCGTCGGGACGGCTCGCCGCGACGCCCAGCGCGAGCGCGCCGCTACCCGTGCACAGGTCGACGACCACCGGCGAGGACACCCCCGAGATCGCGTGCACGCCCCATTCCAGCAGCAGTTCGGTCTCCGGGCGGGGGGTGAAGACGCCCGGGCCGACGGCCACCTCGACCGGCCCGAGCACCGCGGTGCCCAGCAGGTGCTGCAGCGGTTCCCTGGCGGCCCGGCGCACGACGAGCTGTCGCAGCGCCTCGATCGCCGGCGGGTCCACCAGCGGTTGCAACATCAGCCGCCCCCGCTCCACCCCGACGACGTGCGCGGCAAGCACCTCCGCATCGTGGCGGGGCGAGGCGACGCCCGCGGCGAGCAACATCCGTTCGGCCTCGGCGATGGCGAGCCGCAAAGGCTGCCGGCTCACCCGAGCCCCCGCCCCATGCCCCGGCCCCGGTTCAGGAAAGCCACGTTACTGCCCGCAGAGGGCATGAAAGTGGCTTTCCTGAACCGGGGGCAGGTGTTCACGAGGTGAGCTGTTCGGCTCGGTCGGCCGCCGTCAGTGCGGACAGGACGTGGTCGAGTCCGCCGTCCAGGACGGTCTGCAGGTTGTGGGCCTTGTAGTTCACCCGGTGGTCGGAGATGCGGTTCTCCGGATAGTTGTAGGTGCGTATCCGCTCGGAACGGTCCACGGTGCGCACCTGCGAACGCCGCTCGGCCGACGCGGTGACCTCGAGCTCGGCCTCGTGCAGGGCCTGCAGGCGCGACCGCAGCACCTCCAACGCCCGCGCGCGGTTCTGCAGCTGCGAGCGCTCGTTCTGGCAGCTCACGACGAGCCCGGTGGGCAGGTGCGTGATCCGCACGGCCGAGTCGGTGGTGTTGACGCTCTGCCCGCCGTGGCCCGAGGAGCGGAACACGTCGACGCGCAGGTCCTTCTCGTCGATCACGACGTCGGCGTCCTCCCCGGTGTCGGGGTAGACGAGCACGCCGGCGGCAGAGGTGTGGATGCGGCCCTGCGATTCGGTGACGGGCACCCGCTGCACCCGGTGCACGCCGCCCTCGAACTTCAGCGACGCCCACACCCCGTCCGGATCGGTGCCCCGCGAGCGCAGGACCAGCGTGATGTCCTTGTATCCGCCCAGGTCCGACGGGGTGGAGTCGAGCACTTCCACCTTCCATCCCTGACGCTCGGCGTAGCGGCTGTACATCCGCACGAGGTCGCCGGCGAACAGCGCGGACTCCTCACCGCCCTCCCCCGACTTGACCTCCATCACGACGTCGTCGGCGTCGTGCGGGTCGCGCGGAACGAGGAGCTCGGCGAGCCTGGTCTCCAGCCCCGGGAGGCGCGCCGCCAACTCGTCGGCCTCCGCGGCGAACGCCGCGTCCTCGGCGGCGAGCTCACGAGCGGCGGTGACGTCCTCCCGGACGGCGGCGAGGTCACGGGCGGCTCCGACCACCTGGCCGAGCGCGGCGTAGCGGCGGCCCAGCTTGCGGGCGTTCGCGGCGTCGGCGTGGATGGCGGGGTCGGCGAGGGCACGTTCCAGCTCGGCGTGCTCCATGAGCAACGCGTCGACGGCCGGCGCACCCATCAGCTCCTCCTGACACTGTGCTCAGGAACCCACTGCGATGGGAACCACTGGGATCCGAACCACTGGGATCCGAACCACTGGGATCCGAACCACTGGGATCCGGACCACGGACGGGACCTGGACACGACGACGGCGCCCACCAGGACCGGTGGGCGCCGTCGGTGCCGCTAGGACTGCGTGGTGGCGCGCTTGCCGTAACGGGCCTCGAAACGGGCGACGCGACCGCCGGCGTCGAGGATCTTCTGCTTGCCGGTGTAGAAGGGGTGGCAGGCCGAGCAGACCTCGACGGTGATGGCGCCGCTCTTGGCGGTGCTACGCGTGGTGAACTGGTTGCCGCAACCGCAGGTGACCTGGGTGTCGACATAGCTGGGGTGGATACCGTTGCGCACCGGGGGTTCCTCTCGTCGTGGCGCCGGGTCCCGCTACTCGTCGGGTCGACGAAGAGCAGGTGAACCGGAGCCGGAGCGTGACGTGTGATTGAACCATCCGAGCCGCCCGCACATTCCCACGGGCGACCCGGAACGGTCCGCTACTCCTGGTCGGTGCCAGGCGTGTTCTTCGCGACCTGCATCAGGAACTTGATGTTGGTGCGGGTCTTCTTGAGCTGACCGAGCACCAGGTCGAGCGCCTGCTGGTCGTCCAGGGCGGAGAGCACGCGCCGCAGCTTGACGGTGACCGCCAGCTCGTCGGGCGAGAGCAGCAGCTCCTCCTTGCGCGTACCGGACGCGTCGATGTCGATGGCGGGGAAGACCCGCTTGTCGGCGATCTTGCGGTCCAGCTTCAGCTCGGCGTTGCCGGTGCCCTTGAACTCCTCGAAGATCACCGTGTCCATCGTCGAACCGGTCTCGACGAGCGCCGTGGCGAAGATCGTCAGCGAGCCGCCGTCCTCGATGTTGCGTGCCGCGCCGAGGAAGCGCTTGGGCGGGTAGAGCGCCGTGGAGTCGACACCACCGGAGAGGATCCGGCCCGACGCGGGCGCGGCCAGGTTGTAGGCCCGGCCCAGTCGGGTGATCGAGTCGAGCAGCACGACGACGTCGTGGCCCATCTCGACCAGGCGCTTGGCCCGCTCGATGGCCAGCTCGGCGACCGTGGTGTGGTCACCCGGCGGGCGGTCGAACGTCGAGGCGATGACCTCGCCCTTCACCGACCGCTGCATGTCGGTGACCTCCTCCGGCCGCTCGTCCACGAGGACGACCATGAGGTGGCATTCCGGGTTGTTGGTGGTGATCGCGTTGGCGATCGACTGCATGATCATGGTCTTGCCCGCCTTGGGCGGCGAGACGATCAGGGCGCGTTGACCCTTGCCGATCGGCATGACCAGGTCGATCACGCGCGTGGTGAGCAGGTGCGGCTCGGTCTCCAGGCGCAGGCGCTCGTTCGGGTAGAGCGGCGTCAGCTTGGTGAACTCCGGGCGGTGGCGGGAGTTCTCCGGGTCCTGGCCGTTGATCGAGTCGACGCGCACCAGCGGGTTGAACTTCTGGCGTGACTGCTCGCCGTCGCGCTGCTCGCGCACGGCGCCGGTGATCGCGTCACCTCGGCGCAGGCCGTACCTGCGCACGACCGACAGCGACACGTAGACGTCTGTGGGCCCCGACAGGTAACCGGTGGTGCGGACGAACGCGTAGTTGTCCAGGACGTCGATGATGCCCGCCACCGGGAGCAGGACGTCGCCGTCACGCACCTCGGTGTCGACGTTGCCCTGGCCGGACTGGCTGTTCCCGCCACTGGGGCGCTCGCGGTCGCGGCCCCGGCGGCGGTCCCGGAACCGGCGGCCGCGACGACCGCGGCCGTCGCCGTCGTCCTCGCCGTCGTCCTCGGGCCGGTTATCGCGCGGGCCGCGGTTGTCGTTGCGGTTGTCGTTCCGATTGTCGGGCCGGTTGCCGTCGCGGTTCTCACCACCCCGGTTCTCGCCCCGGCCACGGTTGCCGCCGTCGGTCCGGTTGGCGTCGCCCCGGTTCCCGCTGTCACCTCGGTTGTCCTCGCGACTCTCACCGCGGTTGCGGCGGCCTTCGCGCTGGGGCCGGTCGGTCTCACCCGTGGTGTCGCCGGCCTCCACGGGGCGGGAATCGGTGCGGGCGTCAGCGGCGTCGGCATTGCCGTTCTGCTCACCGCGCCCGCGACGGTTCTGCCGGGAGCGGCGGCTGCCGTTATCGCTTCCCCCATCGGTGTCGGTGCCGCCGCTCTGGTCGGTGCCACGGCTGGTTCCGCTGTCCGATGCCTCGGCACCGGTGCTCGCGTTCGCGTCCGGCCCCGCGACGTCCGTGCCGGTCGTCGCGGACGGGACCGGAGCGGGCACGACGGACGGCCCGGACGCGGGCGTCGTCCCGACCACCGGGGAGACGTCGACCGGCGAGACGTCGACCGGCGAGACGTCGACCGGCGAGACGTCGACCGGCGAGACGTCGACCGGCGAGACGTCGACCGGCGAGACGTCGACCGGCGAGACGTCGACAGGCGAGACGTCCGCGGGAGCGGCCGGAGCCGCGCCGTTGGTCGTCACGTCGGCCGGAGGCCCGCTCACCGCGGGCTGTTCACCCGGCGCACCGGCCGGACGGGTCGCCGCACGACGGCGGCGGGCGGGAGCCACGGGCGGCGGTGCGCCCTCGGAGGCTTCGGTGGTGGTCGCGACGGGGACGTCGGCCGCGGTCTCCGGCAGCGACATCTGCGCCACCCGGGAAGGAACCGGGGAGTACCCGGCAGCCTGCCGCTCCTTGATGGCGGCGATCAGATCGCCCTTACGCATGCCCGACGTGTCGGGGATGTTCAGCTCCCCGGCCAGCTGGCGGAGCTCCGCCAACACCATTCCGGTGAGGCCGCCACGCTTGCGGGGCGCGGACGCCTCGGTGCTGACGAGATCGGTCTCGCTCAACGATTGTCCTTCCTGACCAACCGGGCCGTGCCCGGGTCAGCGGATTCACACATTGTGTCTCCGGCGGTGTGCCGGGCGACATGTCGGTCAACGGATCGCGGAAGCGGCCGTCCCGACCGGCGAAACGACGATCACCGCGGAGAAGGCCGCTCGGTCCGGAACCGGATCTGGAACTCGAATCGCCCAACACCCGACGAGAATCGGGTCCGGCTCGAGTAGCCACGCGGATGACGCATGGATCGCCGTTGCGTATCCAAGCGTAGACGTAGTTGCTGGCCGGGGCAACAACCCCCACCCGGCGCGCCGTGGTCCTCAGCTGAACTCCACCCGCGCACCCGCCGTGTCGACGGGCAGGGGCATCACGGTGAAGCCGCGCAGGTCGATCCCGGCGGGCAGGGTGGCGTCCGACGTCCAGGCGAGGACGGTGGGTCCGGCGCCGGAGATGGTGGCCGGTACACCGTGCGCGCGCAGGGCGTCGACCAGATCGGCGGACTCTGGATAGGCCGGACGCCGATATCCCTGGTGCAGGCGGTCCTCCGTGGCCGGCAGCAGAAGTTCGGGGCGCTGGGTGAACGCCAGCACCGCGAGCGCGGCCCGGCTGCCGGTGAAGGCCGCGTCGACCAGCGGGACGCGGTCGGGCAGAAGCCCCCGGGTGGTGCTGGTGAGCGACTCGGCCGTCGCGACGAGCGCGACCGGACGGATGCCCGGGTGCGGCTCGAGGCGTACGGCATGGAAGCGTTCGGAGGTGTCCCGCTGCGACTCCCATCCGGCCGGCTCCCCTGCGGCCGGCTCCCCTGCGGCCGACTCCCCTGCGGCCGGCTCCCCTGCGGCCGACTCCCCTGCGGCCGACTCCCCTGCGGCCGACTCCCACGCGGCTGTCTCCCACGCGACGACGAACCCGCCGAGCAAGCTGGCGGCCGCGTTGTCGGCGTGGCCCTCCATACCGGCGGTGACCTGCAGCAACGTATCGCGCTCCAGTTCCGGGTCACGCCCCGCGAGCACAACGGCGGCCACGGCTCCGGCCACGGCGGCCGCCGCCGAACTGCCCAGCCCCCGCGAATGCGGGATCGCGTTGTGGCACCGCAGCCGCAGGCCCGCCGGGGCGTCACCCACGATGTCCCACACGGTCCGCATCGCGCGGACGACGAGGTGCGCGTCATCGCACGGCACCCGGCCGGCGCCCTCGCCGACAACCTCGACCGCGACGGAGGCCGACGGCACCGCGGTGACCTCGACGTCGTCGTAGAGCGACAGCGCGAGCCCCAGCGAGTCGAAACCCGGCCCGAGGTTCGCCGACGACGCCGGCACACGGACCCGGACCTCCTTCGGCCTACCCACGCCGCCTGCCCGCCCCGCGCCGACCCATCAGCGCAGCTCCAAGGCATCGGCCACGGCACCGGGGTCAATCGGCACGACGGTCGGGGTGGGCGCCGCGAGCAGCGCTGTGTCGGGGTCCTTCAAACCGTGACCTGTGACGGTGCACACCACGAGCGACCCGGGCGGCAGCGAGCCGTCCGCCGCGGACTGCAGCACACCCGCGACGCTCGCCGCCGACGCCGGCTCCACGAACACGGCCTCGCGGGAGGACAGCAGCCGGTACGCGGTCAGGATCTCCTCGTCGGTGACGGCCGCGAACCGGCCTCCCGACTCGTCGCGGGCCGCCATCGCCGTACCCCAGGACGCCGGGGCGCCGATCCGGATGGCGGTCGCGATCGTCTCGGGGTTGCGCACCGGCGCGCCGTGCACCAGCGGCGCCGCGCCCGCCGCCTGGAAGCCGAACATCCGCGGAGCCCCGGCGATCAACCCGTCGGCCAGGTAGGCCCGGTAGCCGGCCCAGTAGGCGGTGATGTTGCCGGCGTTGCCCACCGGGAGGCAGTGGACGTCGGGCGCGCGGCCGAGCTCGTCGCAGATCTCGTACGCGGCGCTCGCCTGGCCCGCGATGCGCGTCGGGTTGACCGAGTTGACCAGCGCGGCCACCGGGTACTCGGCGGCGGTCTTGCGGGCGAGCTCAAGGCAGTCGTCGAAGTTGCCCTCGACCTGCACGATCCGTGCCCCGTGCGCGACGGCCTGCGCGAGCTTGCCCTGCGCGATCTTGCCCTGCGGCACGAGGACCGCACAGGTCATGCCCGCGCGCGCGGCGTAGGCGGCGGCCGAGGCCGAGGTGTTGCCGGTGGACGCGCAGATCACGCCCTGCTTGCCGTGCGCCAGCGCGTCGGTGACCGCCATCGTCATGCCGCGGTCCTTGAACGACCCCGTCGGGTTGGCGCCGTCAACCTTGAGGAACACCTCGCAACCGGTCCGGTCCGACAGGTGCGGCGCCGGCAGCAGCGGGGTGCCGCCCTCGCCGAGCGTCACGATCGTCCAGTCCGGCCCGACCGGCATCCGGTCCCGGTAGGCCTCGATCACCCCGGGCCGGCCCACCGCTCTCGCGGGCGCGGTGTCGACGCGCGCTCCTGCTGCGCTCCGCACGGTCATCCCGCCACACCCTTCCGTCCCAGATCCTCGACCCGCAACACGCTGTCGACGCCCAGCACGGCGTCCAGTCCGGTGAGCACCTCGACGGTCGCGGCGAGCGCCGACTCCGGGGCCGCGTGCGTGACGACGACGAGTCGCGCCGCCGCGCCGTCGCCGTTGCCGCCCGTCTGCCGCACCGCCGCGATGCTGACGCCGTGGCGTGCGAACTCGCCGGCGATCGCGGCGAGCACGCCCGCGCGGTCGGCCACGTCGAGGCTGACGTGGTAGCGGGTCGGCACCGTGCCCATCGGGCGGACGGGCAGGGCGGCGTAGGTCGATTCGCGCGGCCCCCGCCCGCCGAGCACCCGGTTGCGCGCCACCGCCACCAGATCGCCGAGCACGGCACTCGCGGTGGGTGCGCCACCGGCGCCCTGGCCGTAGAACATGAGCTGCCCGGCCGACTCGGCCTCCACGAACACCGCGTTGAAGGCGCCGTCGACGGCCGCGAGCGGGTGTGACGCCGGGATCATCGCTGGGTGGACCCGTGCCGACACCGACTCCGGGGTGTCGCCCTCGGCCGGCATGCGCTCGCAGATCGCGAGGAGCTTGATCACGCAACCGAGGCCTTCGGCGGCGGCGATGTCGGCGGCGGTCACCTCGCGGATGCCCTCGCAGTGCACGTCGGCCGCGGTCACGCGGGTGTGGAAGGCCAGCGACGCGAGGATCGCGGCCTTCGAGGCGGCGTCGTAGCCGTCGACGTCGGCGCTGGGGTCGGCCTCGGCGTAGCCGAGCCGGGTGGCCTCCTCCAGCGCGTCCGCGTAGCTCGCGCCGGACGAGGCCATCGCGGAGAGGATGAAGTTCGTGGTGCCGTTCACGATCCCGGCCACGCGCGTGATCCGGTCACCGGCCAGCGACTCCCGCAGCGGGCGCAGCAGCGGGATCGCACCGGCCACGGACGCCTCGTAGTACAGGTCGGCCCCGGACGCGTCGGCCGCCTCGGCCAGCGCGGCACCGTCGTCGGCGAGCAGCGCCTTGTTGGCCGTGACGACGGACTTGCCGGCCTTGAGCGCCTCCAGCAGCAGCGTGCGCGCGGGCTCGATGCCACCGATCACCTCGACGACGACGTCGACGTCGGGTCGCGCGACCAGCGCGGACGCGTCGGTGGTGAGCAGGTCGCCCAGCTCGGGATGCTTGTGCGGGCGCCGCACGGCCACCCCGGCGAGCTCGACGGGGGCGCCGGCGCGCGCGGCCAGCTCACCGGCCTCCTCGCGCAGCAGCCGCACCACCTCGCGGCCCACGGTGCCGCAGCCGAGCATCGCGACGCGCACGGGTTTCACAGCCACCGCACGATCATCGCGCGTGCGCGGCCCCGGACGGACCCCCGGGTGGGCATCTTCACCCGGACACCTCCAGCCGGAACTGGTCCTCGACGGTCTCGCGGCGCAACAGAACCCGCGCCGCACCGTCACGCACCGCCACGACAGCCGGACGCGGCAGCCGGTTGTACGAGCTCGCCATCGAGTAGCAGTACGCACCGGTCGCGGCGACGGCGAGCAGGTCACCGGGGGCAAGGTCGGTGGGCAGCCAGCAGTCGCGCACGACGATGTCACCGCTCTCACAATGCTTGCCGACCACTCGCGACAACACCGCGTCACCGCTGCCGTCACGCTCCGAGCTGCGGGAGACGAGCCGGCAGTCGTACACGGCGTCGTAGAGCGCCGCGCGGATGTTGTCGCTCATCCCCCCGTCGATGCCGACGTAGCGGCGCACCGCCGTTCCGCCGAGCGGCACGTCCTTGAGCGTGCCGACCTCGTAGAGGGTCACGGTGCCGGGACCCGCGATCGCCCGGCCGGGCTCGACCGCGATCTCCGGGACGTCCAGCTCGGCGGCGTGGCACTCACGCTTCACGATCCCGCGCAGCTCCTCGGCCAGCTCCGCGACGTCCAGCGGGGTCTCGTCGGCGCGGTAGGCGATGCCGAAGCCGCCGCCGAGGTCGAGGGTGGTGAGCGCGGCCAGGGCGTCCCCACCGTGTTCCTTGTGGAGCGCGGCGAGGAACCGGACGACCCGGTGGGCCGCGACCTCGAAACCCTCGGTATCGAAGATCTGGCTGCCGATGTGGCTGTGCAGGCCCACCAGCTCGAGATTGTCGGCCCTGATCACGCGCCGCGCGGCCTCCGCCGCGGGCCCGGCCACACCTTCGGAGATCGAGAACCCGAACTTCTGGTCCTCGTGGGCGGTGGCGATGAACTCGTGGGTGTGCGCCTCGACGCCGACCGTCAGGCGGATCATCACCGGCGCGACGACGCCGCGCTCACGGGCGACCGCGTCGAGCCGGGTGATCTCGTGCACGGAGTCGAGCACCACCCGTCCGACCCCGGCCTCGACGGCCGCCACGAGCTCGTCGACGGACTTGTTGTTGCCGTGCAACGCGATCCGCTCCGCAGGGAATCCGGCGCGCAGGGCGACGGCGAGCTCACCGTCGCTGCACACGTCGAGCGAGAGCCCCTCCTGCTCGACCCAGCGGGCCACCTCGACGGACAGGAACGCCTTGGCCGCGTAGTGCACCGACCCCGCGCCGAACGCGCCCGCGAACTCGGCGGCGCGCGACCGGAAGTCGGCCTCGTCGACGACGAACAGCGGGGTTCCGTAGGCCTCGGCGAGGTCCCGGACATCGACGCCACCGATCGCCAGTGCCCCGCCCCCGTTGCGGGTCGCGCCCCGCGGCCACACCGACGGGGCCAGCTCGTCGAGCGCGAGCGCGTCGACCGGACGGGCGCCCGCGGTGTCCGAGGGCGCCTGGATGCCGGCGTGCAGCGGACCGGCCGGGTGCGCCCTCATGATCTCGCCTCCGCGGGAACGAGCACGTCGGCGGTGCCGACTTCCGCCTCCCCGGGAACGAGCACGTCGGCGGTGCCGACTTCCGCCTCCCCGGGAACGAGCACGTCGGCGGTGCCGACTTCCGCCTCCCCGGGAACGAGCACGTCGGCGGTCACATCCGCTCCGGCGCGGACACGCCCAGCAGTGCGAGCCCGTTGGCCAGGACCTGGCGGGCGGCGACGCACAGCGCGAGCCGGGCCCGGTGCAGGTCGGTGATCTCCTCGTCGCCCATCGGCAGCACCCGGCAGGCGTCGTAGAACTTGTGGTAGGCAGCGGCCAGCTGTTCCAGGTAGCGCGCCACCCGGTGCGGTTCCCGCAGCTCCGCGGCCGAGGCGACGACGGCGGGGAACTCGCCGAGAGTCCGGATCAGGTCGCCCTCGCGTGGGTGATCGAGGAGACCGAGCTCCATGCCGGGCTCCAGACCGAGATCGGCCGCGTTGCGCGCGAGTGAGGCGAGCCGCGCGTGGGCGTACTGGACGTAGAAGACGGGATTGTCGTTGCTGCGCCTGCTGATGACGTCGAGGTCGATGTCCAGCGTGGAGTCGACCGACGAGCGGATCAGCGAGTACCGGGCCGCGTCGACGCCGACGGCCTCCAGCAGGTCCTCCATGCTCACCGCGGTGCCCGCGCGCTTGCTCATCCTCAACGGTTGCCCGCCCGCGAACAGCCGCACCATCTGCCCGATCAGCACCTCGACGGTGTCCGGGTCGTCCCCGAACGCGGCCGCGGCGGCGCGCAGGCGGGCGATGTAGCCGTGGTGGTCGGCACCGAGCATGTAGATGCACAGATTGAACCCGCGGGCGCGCTTGTCGAGGTAGTAGGCGAGGTCGGCGGCGATGTAGGCGGGCGTGCCGTCGCTCTTGATGACCGGGCGGTCCTTGTCGTCGCCCTCGTCGGTGGAGCGCAGCCACCACGCGCCGTCGGCGAAGTAGAGGTTGCCCGAGGCCTTCAACCGCTCGACGGCGATGTCCACGGAGCCGGAGTCGTGCAGCGTCCGCTCGTGGAACCACACCTCGAAGTCGGTGCCGAACGCGTGCAGCGACTGCTTGATCTCGCCGAACATGAGGTCGACGCCGATGCGGCGGAACACCTCGTCCCGCTCGGCGTCGGGCAGCGCGACCGCCCCCGGCTCGGCCGCCACGACCTTCGCGGCGATCTCCCCGATGTAGGCGCCGGCGTAGCCGCCCTCGGGCGTCGGCTCATCACGCGCCGACGCGACCAGCGACGCGACGAACCTGGTGATCTGGCCGCCCGCGTCGTTGAAGTAGTACTCGCGGGTGACCTTGGCGCCCCGTGCGGCGAGGACCCGGCCCAGCGCGTCGCCGACCGCGGCCCAGCGGGTGTGGCCCAGGTGCAGGGGGCCCGTCGGGTTGGCGGAGACGAACTCGAGGTTCACACACCGGTCGGCGTACTCGTCCCCGGTGCCGTAGGACTCCCCCGCGGCCAGCACCTCGCTGACGATGGCCCCCTGCGCGGCCGTGGCCAGGCGCAGGTTGAGGAAACCGGGCCCGGCGATCTCGGCGGAGGCGATGCCGTCGCGCCCGGCCAGCTCGTCGGCGAGCCACCCCGCCAGCTCCCGCGGCGGCACCCCGGCCTTCTTGGCGGTGCGCATGGCGACGTTCGTGGAGTAGTCGCCGTGTTCGGGGTTGCGCGGACGCTCGACGCCGACGTCTTCTGGTAGCGCCGCGAGGTCCAGCCCGCGGCGCGTCAGTACGTCGGACGCGGCGGCGCGGACCAGGTCGGCGAGCTGGGCGGGGGTCACCTCGCGAGTCTAAGAGGTGCTGCTCACGGGTTTGTCACGCCTCACTCCTACACTTAGGTCCCGTACAACCGGTTCCCGAGGTCTGGACGGTTCATGGTCAGCGGCAAGAGCAGCAAAGCGGTCCGCAACGCGCGCGCAGCGGTCGTCACCCAGAAGTCGACGCCGTGGGGCCTGATCGCAGCCATCATGGCCGTCGTGTTGTTCGCGGGCGGTGTCTTCGGCTACGCGTTCCTGCAGAGTCAGGCGAGCCAGAGCCGCGCCGACGCGCTCGCCCCGTTCACGCCCACCGCGGAGAATCAGGACCCGTCGACGACCATCGAGGGGGTGACCGTCACACCGTTCGAAGGCGGGCAGCACGTCCAGCCCGCGCAGACCGTCGCCTACACGACGAGCCCACCCGTGGGTGGCACGCACGACGGCTCCTGGGCCGCCTGCAACGGCGTCGTCTACCCGGAGCCGGTGCGCAGCGAGAACCTCGTCCACTCACTCGAGCACGGCGCGGTGTGGATCGCCTACAACCCCGACCAGGTCACGGGCGACGCGCTGCAGGTGCTGCGCGACAAGGTGCAGGACCAGCCCTACTCCGTCATGTCGCCGTTCCCGGGCCTCGACCAGCCGATCTCGCTGCAGTCGTGGGGCCACCAGCTCAAGGTCGCCGACGCCGCTGACGTCCGCATCGACCAGTTCGTCCAGGCGCTGCGCCGCAACCAGTACACCCACCCCGAGGTGGGCGCGAGCTGCCGGGCGACGCCCCAGTTCAACCAGGACAGCCCGCCGCCGTTCGCCGCGCCGCCCGCCGAGAGCGCCGTCGACAACATCACGGTCCTCCCCGAGGTGGTGGCCGGCGCCGCCGGGGTCGCTCCCGACGCAGGTTCATGACCACTCCGACGCTGCCCGTCGACGTCGGGCCGTTGCCGCCCACCGCCACGGAGCCGCGGTGGGTGCGGCCGGTGGTCGTCGTCGCCGCGGTGCTGGCCCTGTTGCTCGTGGGCGCGACCGGCGGCCTGCTCCTGGGCGGCGCACGGACCTCGGTCCCCGCGGCCGATTCGGTCGACGTCGGGTTCGCACAGGACATGGGCGTGCACCACCAACAGGCCGTCGAGATGGCGGCGTGGGAGCGCGACCACACCACCGACCCGGACCTGCTCCAGCTCTCCTACGACATCGAGTCCACCCAGACCGGCCAGAACGGCCGCATGCAGGGCTGGCTGGAGCTGTGGGAGGCGGCGTCGCTGCCCATCGGGGGCCACATGGCATGGATGGCCGACGCCCCGGGCCACGACCACTCCAGCGCCGACCCCGTCACGAACGCACTGCCCGTCATGCCGGGCATGGCGAGCTCCGCCGAGCTGGCGGCCCTGCGCGCCGCCACCGGCCCCGCGCTCGACCTGCTGTTCCTGCAGCTGATGCTGCGCCACCACGAGGGGGGCGCCGACATGCTGAGCTACGCCGCTCAGCACGCCGCCGTACCGCAGGTGCGCAACCTCGCCGCCCAGATGCTCAGCTCGCAGTCGGCCGAGAGTCAGTACCTGCGGGAACTGCTCGCCGCGCGGGGCGGGACGCCGCTTCCGATCTAGGCCACTGCCTGCGGTAGTATCCTCTCGTCGCCCCCGTAGCTCAGGGGATAGAGTACCGCCCTCCGGAGGCGGTGGCGCAGGTTCGAATCCTGCCGGGGGCAC
>Ga0209591_10001600_pt1 | contig 27781 bp, 27 predicted proteins | sample MAT01_FD_187207 | JGI IMG/M metagenome (GOLD analysis project Ga0209591, IMG submission 187207) | Freshwater microbial communities from Lake Fryxell liftoff mats and glacier meltwater in Antarctica - MAT-01 (SPAdes) (version 2) | ecosystem: Environmental > Aquatic > Freshwater > Ice > Liftoff... | reverse complement strand
GGGCCCGGAGGACCGGAGCTTGACGCCTTGGAAGAAGCCGGCGATGGGGGTGCTGGAGCGGTATTACCGGAGTGCACGGAAATACGACGATGCAGAAGAGAGGGCTAGAGTTGGGCAAGGTAATGAATTGGGCCTCCGCAGACGAAGATTAGATTTCGAAGCGGAAAACCTAAAAAACACCGATCAAACAATTAAGAATTGACGAAACAAGTATCATTTGATACCGTCTATACTAGTGAAGTCGTGGCGACCAACCGATAAAGAGCTTAAGAAGAAGTTGGAAGCTGCTCGTGCTGCAGTGGCCAAGGGCTCTTACTATTTCGCGGTACCAGAAAAAGTCTATGCTGACCTCGAAGAATTGGATCTCTTCACGAAAGAAGATCTAAAGAATGGGCTGAGTGCAGCACTCTCAGAAATCTGCAGTAAAGACTATAAAGGTTCGCGCCCGCCTCAAAAAGCTTATGAGGTTGAAATCAAAGACAAGGAGCTTTTTGCTTTTTGCTTTGAGTCTACATTTTTCAAGTGTCGAATCTATCTAAAGTTTGTGGAACTTGGAAACAACAAAGGGCCTGGACTTGCAATAGTCAGCTTTCACAAAGATAGACTTTTGGCTTGAATAGGAGAGTTTAAGATGCTTTGCGTCGAATGTCGAAATGCTGAATTGGAGACAAAGAAAGCCGAATTGGAGGGAGCAGTTCATGGCGAGCAGTTCCGAGTTGAATGTGCCGCATTAGTATGTCCGAAGTGTAAATATACGACCGTAGGCGGAGATCAAATTCAAGAATACATGCGAATACTCGCCGATGCTTACCGGGTCAAGCACAGATTCTTGACGGGAGAAGAAATCAAACGAATGCGCAAAGCATTGGGTTGGTCTCAAAACGATTTGGCCTCGAGAACCGGTATAGGGCAAGCAAGTATAAAGCGCTGGGAACTGGGAAAGATCCAAGACGAAGCGATGGATAAGTTGCTGAGATTGTATCTTGACCCTGACCACGCCAGGCGGCATGCAAAAGAGATGGAGCAGGCGCAGGCGCGGATTGTAGTCCGAACTGAATCGGGTCTGAAGTTTTCGCATTTGGAGAATCGAAATCAAACGTATAAGCCCTTCTTGCAAAATTTTGGCCTGATAGACGCGGTTTCAGAGTGTTGATGGAGGAGAACAATGCCTACGGATTCAAAGATAATAGAACCTTTAGTTTTGCGCTGCGATTTGGATGATGTCTTGTTGATGCGCTGTGATTGCGAGCGTGTCGGTCGCGAAGATCAGGAGCAAGGTCCCTATGAGCTCAAGTACACTACGTCAGTGGCGGAAACACGTGTGAATGGTTCTGTACTGTGGGCAGATGTGACTGCAGAAGTCGTGAGTCAAAGCGATTCAGGAAAGCAGATTTTCCAGGTGCTTGCAGTATTTCGGCTCAGTTATCACATCGCTGGCTCGCCACCAAGCGATCAAGAGTTGCGCGCCTTTGAAGCAAGCACTCCTGTGTTTCAAGCTTGGCCATACTTGCGTGAAATAGTGCAGAACTTGACTAGCCGAATGCAATTTAATCCACCCCCACTTCCGTTGATTAAGCGAAAGCCCGCAGATGTAGCAATGAAGTCTAAGGCGAAAAAGAAGCTGAAGTGACCGGGCAGGCATTGCCTAGATGAGGGCAGCGCTGGCAGTGCGGGCCTGCCTTGGTGTCGAAGGCACTGTTGGTTTTGAAGTCGCGGAGCAGCTTTAAGTTGAGCGGCTCACTCGATTCCATCAACTGGTTTGATCTCAAGAAATACAAGTAGCTGCGGATTGGTTTGCCTGGGTGGAGCTTGGCGAGTGCTTCTCGATAGATCGCCATCTGGATGTCGTAATGACTCGAAACACTACGGTCAGTCTTGTAGTCGATGATCGTGATTTCGCCACTTGCATCTTCGTAGCAGAGATCGATTTGGGCTTGCAGCACGAGATCTTCAATCGCAAAGACAATGTCGAATTCGCGCTCGATCCACTTTGTGGATTCCAAGGATTTTGCGGTGGGACTGTCGAGGAAAACCTGAGCCAGTTCTCTTGCTTCAGTGGATTCGATTTCAGGTTCAAGCCCGGCCAGGATCTGGTGGACTGCGGTGCCTAACTCGGTCGCGCCGGTGGCTGGTTCTTCGCTCGTTGCTGGCCAGCTTGCCAGGTTGGCTATCGAATCCAGGAAATACCGCCGCGGGCATTGGGCGAATTTCGCGATGTCCGTCGGCGTCGAAGAAGACTGGATGATGGGCTGCGCGGGGAGCGCCTTCAGCAATATTGGGTCTTGTGGTGTTGGGGGCTCTGCCGGGTCTGGGAGCGGGAGTTCTTCGCCTTCGGTGTATTGGATGTCCTGGTGAGGCTCCAAATACTTCAGCCAACCTATCTTTCGTTTCCCCGCCCAGGAAACGTAGAGCTTTTGTTCGGCTCTCGTCAGCGCAACGTAGAGCTGGCGTTGCAGTTCGTGTTCTTCTTCCTGCTTCTGTTCTTCTTCGATGGCGCGGGCCTGGCCGTCGGGAAGAGTCTTACCGTTGATGGGGTTGGTCCAGCGGACTCCGACGCGATTGGGCGGAGCGAAGTTTAGCGAGGCACGATTGCCGGGCTTGCTGAAGTAGGCGCCCGCAACGAAAACGATGGGGAATTCAAGGCCTTTGGAGGCGTGCACCGTTAGGATTTGAATGGCCGCACCGATGCCTGCGACAGGGGCGGATTTCTCTTGGGCGGCCGTTCGCATCTGCTGTATAGTCTCCGCGAAGTCGCGGATGTTGCTAGGGCCTTGCTGCCATTGCTCCCGGACGATTCTTAGGAACTTTTCGATGTTCGCTCTGCCGCCGGGGTTGAGCGTCTGCACGTAGCCGGAAGCATCGAGAGCTTCGATCAGGAAGTGGTCTGGACAGGTGTCGTCTAGTTGAGTGCGTTGCTTTTCGAGGCGCAGCTTAAAGGATTGGGGCTCGTAGTTGTTGAGGAGTTGATCATCGGTGAGGCCAACGAAGGGACTGCGCAGGACAGCAGCAAGGGCGATCGTGTTCAACGGGTTGGCGAGGACTTCGAGATAACAGATACAATCGGCAACTTCTTGCGTGTCGAAGAATTTGCGGCCGCCGCCGAGGGTAAATGGAATGCCCCGCTCCGCCAGCACCGAGGCGATGGCTTCAGCCTTATTTGTGGTGCGCACGAGGATCGCAATGTCTCCGAGATGGAGGCGACGCAAGGGGTTGCCGTCTTTGGGTTCGACGAGGAAGGTTTCTTCGAGGAATTGGATCTCGGTAGCTAGCCAGTTGAACTCCTCTTCGTGTTGCTCGAAGGCGTGAAGGCTGACGGGAAGATTTTGTGTGGTGAAGTTGCGACCGGCACGGAGATTGGGCGGCTCGATACCCGGGAGATCGCGTGAGACTGTCTCAGTGAAGTGGAGGATGTCTTCGCGCGAGCGAAAGTTATCGCCAAGGAAGTCGATCGTGCCGCCGCGCGACTGAATGCTGTCGCGATATTCGATGAACTCTTTGGGCGCGGCAAAACGGAAGCCGTAGATACTTTGGTTCACGTCCCCGACGGCAAAGAAAGTGCCAGGAGTGCGGATCAAATCGAGCAGCTTCCACTGGACGGGATTGGTGTCTTGCATCTCGTCCATGAGGATATGTTCGAAGCGGCGCTGGAGCTCTTCGCAGACGGCCTTGTTGTTGCGCAGCAGTTGGATGGACTTGTGTTCCAGATCGTGGAAGTCCATACGGGCGGCATTGCGCTTGCGCTGGTCGTAGGTGTCGGCGATGCGCTGGAGGAGTTCGATCAGGTAATTGCGTTCAGGGCCAACGAGGGCAGAGACCAGTGTGGCGCTGATTACGTCGAAGAGCTCGTAGAAGAGCCTGGCGGGTTCTTTGAGGCCCTTTGGGAGATTGCCGCGCTTGGGGAAGTTTGAGATGGCGGCGATGTGGTCCCAACGGGGTGCGTCGTGGCCAAGTTGTTTGAACTGTGTGAAGGCTTCGCGGAATCTTTCGTGGAAGCCTTGCGAGATGGGTGTAGTGGCTTTGGCCGCGACGACGTCCTCACCAAGGGCAGCGAATTCAGCAAGGAATCTGGGGATGTTTGGGGGATCGGATGGTTGCGGGAATTCATCTGAAAGCGAGCGGATCTTGTTGTAGAGATCGCAAAGATCAGGGACGAGGTTGGCCGTGTTCCAGATGGTGAAGAGGCGGCGGAGGGCGGGGCGCTGTTCACTGGCGGCTTGATTCAGGACTTGTTCGGCGCTGCGGTGGAGCTCGGCGTCGGCGATGCGTTCGTCCCAGACTTCGGATGCAGGATCAAGGCCTGCGGCGATGGCGAATTCACTGAGGATGCGTTTGCACAAGCCATGGAAAGTGGAGATCGGCGCGAATTCGATGTCTGGATGATTCGACTTTGAGACCCGCTCTTTGATTTCGTTTGTAGCCTTCTCGGTGAAGGTGAGCGCGAGGATGTTGCGCGGGGAAATATTCTTATCGCTGACGAGCCAGGCAAAGCGTTCAGCGAGCACGCGCGTCTTGCCGCTGCCGGGGCCGGCTATGACGCATACATCCTCCTGGCCGATACGGTGGATGGCGGCATCCTGCTGGGGAGTGAGTTTCATTCCTGCACCGCCTCGATTGCGATTGCGGGGGCTTCTTCTGCGGCCCGGAGCCGGATGCGGCAAGCGTCCATGTAATCGCAGTACTTGCAGTTGTCAGGATTGATGGGTTTGACAGGAGCCTTGCCGGAGCGCACGCCCTCCACAATTTCGTCAATCATCTGGCGGGCTAGCGCTACCTGATTCGTTAAGAGATTTGATTCGAGAACGGCGGCGCGGGCTTCCTCTCTTACGGCTATGAAGCTGAAGCGCGTTACCTGTGAGCCAAGGGCGATGGCGTAGAGAGCGCCCTGGATTGGATACTTTTCATCGAGACCAGTGGCCTTGGAATATTTGTAATCATAGGCATGGATTTCTCCACTGGGGCTCTGATCGTAGCGATCGATTTGGCCTCGCACTGCAGGGCCATTTTCGAGTTCGAGGGCGAAGGGCTGTTCGAGATAGGCAGTCCAGCCGCTGGGGATGGGCGGGGCGTTGCGGGCGTAGAGGCGGAGGTTGCGCAGAAGGTTGATACGCTCTCGTTCGTATTGGTAGCCGGAAGGGACGCGTGCATCGCGACAGGCACGCTCGAGTTCACGCTCACCGATTTGTTCGATGTTTCTCGAAGGGTCTTGCGTCCAGATCTTGATGGAGGAGTGAGCTACGGTGCCAAGCAGCAGGGCGTTGAGGCGTTCGGCTGGCGTCTCCGGGAGGCCTTGCAGATGGAGGCCACGAGCGGCGAAGTGCTTCCACGGGCAGGCAAGATAGGATTCAAATTCGCTCGCCGACCAGGGGCGCGGCTGGCGGTAGTTGCGCTCGAGTTGGCCAGTGGATTCGTTGAAGCCTGAGGGAGGTGTGAAGATCGATATAGGTTTGGCCGACGCACCTTTTGAAGCCAGTAGAGGCGAGGGCAGGACGGGGTCGCCTTTGGCATTAATGCGCGGGTAGGTGAGCGTCAGTTGTTTGCTTGCTCTGGTGAGAAGCATCTCGTAGAGGAAGCGCTCTTCGGTCTGACGGTCTTCGAGAGTCTTCATCCCAAAGGTCTTCTTGAGGTTCTCAGGTAGAAGCGGATCGGGAGAGAAGCGTTGGGGAAATTCGCCGTCGGAGATACCCGGAGCAAAGATGTAATCAAGATCCCATTGGCGGCTCTCGAAGAGGTCCATCAGATGCACGACATTGCGGCGGGTGTCTCGTTCGTGGAGGCTGAGGTCGGCGAGGTTCGATTCTGTGGCTTGCCAGAATTCACTCAGGAGTATAGGCACTTCACTGAGTGAGGCGGCAGTCGAGTCGAAGACGCCGTGAAGGGTACGAATAGCGGAGGCACGTTGGTGCCATAGCCAGGCAGTCTTATGGTCGGGACTGAGATTGGTTGGAGCTTCGAGGAGTTGAGTGAGGCGCTTGAGTTGCCGCGCTGCTTCTATTGGTGCGAAGCGCTGGGCGGGCCAGTCTTTGAAGGCTTCCAGTTGCGGGAAGAGTTCGAGGCTTGAAGAGGGGAGGGCGGTGCGGACTTGTTGCTCAAGCAGGTCTCCAGCTGGCGTGCCACCGAGGCCGGTGAAGCGCCATCGGAGGGCGCTGAGCAGGTCTACGTTATCCCAGTTTGCATTGACTGCTTTCAGGATGGCGCGATGGAAAACAACTACTGGATGAGCCGTAATCGGTGTACCGAGATAGGAGCGCGAGGGAATATCAAGCCGGGCAAGAGTACTCTCGATCAAAGGGGCGTAGGCGGCTGGAGTTCGAATGAGGATTCCGATACGGCGGAGTTCGACGCCTTGGGAAGCCAGGTGGAGGATGCCTTCAGCGATGATAAGAGCTTCGTGGGTGCGGTCTGTTGCGGCGAGGGTGGTGATGCGTGGTTGGCGGTAGACGGGTTGGGTGGTGATTGACTCAGGCTTAGTGAGTTCAACGGGAATGAGTTTGCCGAGGGAGGCGAGAAAGGCTTCTTCAGTTTTTGAAAAGCTGAAGAAGCCGTCGAGGAGGATTTTGGAGATGCCCCTGAGATTCGCTTTGTCCAGTTGAAGTGTGGCTTGGTGGAGGCGCTGGCCGCGGAGAGCGAGATTGTGTTCGGCAAGAGATTTAAGGATGCGCCCATAGACATCACCGAGAGGGCCTTCCAGTTGTTGAGGGGAGACACCGGCCAGGGCGAGTGCGTCACAAGAGGAAGCGAGGTGGCGGATGAAGCCGGCCCGAGTGGCAACTTCCTGGTATTCGACGGGGCAGCGTTTATTGAGGACAGACTCGATGATCGTTTCGAGAATGGCGGCTGAGGGGCCTTCTTGAGTTAGCTTTAGATCGTCGACGAAGCGAGTGAATGTAGAGACGGTGGTTTTGCGCAGGACGTGGCCTTCGCGCACGAGCTGATTCCGCAGGTGCTCGGCCATTGTGGCGGAAGGGACAAGCAGGCGGACAGACCAGTCTTGCTTGAGCAGGGCAGTGCGGAGGCTGACCAGGAGTTGGGTAGATTTGCCGCTGGCTGGTGGGCCGGAAACGATACGGAGTTGGGGAGACTCGGTCAAACTAATAGTTTAGTTCGGTGACCGGACTGTGAACTTCGAGGAGGCCTTGAGCAAAGCCAGCGGTTACAAGAATCTCGCGGAGCGATTCAATCTGTGAATCGTAAATCGGGAATCGAACCTGAGTGAGAGCGGGGGTGGAATGCTCGAGTTCAGGATTGATAGGGAATGGGGCGGAAGCGAGAGCTTCAAGAATTTCTTCGAGGTGTTTTGGGGAAACTCGGATTTCAGCGGCGAGTAGCTCGCCGGAAGTTGGGGACAGGAGCACAGTGGAGGTCATTGAATCTGCCTTTAGCAATTTTTTTCGTGGTTGCAAGTAGCCGGCGTGCAAACAGGGCAGGCCTAAGATGATCCACGTACATGGTTAATCGGTTGGCAGAGGCCTTTACTTGAGACTTCCGCAAAAACAAGCATCAAGGGACATAGATGCTTTAACGCTGGGAACGTTGCCAGTCGCTCATCAATTTATCAAACTTTTTCTTCTGCTCGGGATTGAAGGTTTTTGAAATGCTCTCCCGTCCGAATAGGCGTACTTCTTCCATCTGTGCCCCGAGGCTTTGGATGTATTTGAAATGATCGTCCAGCAAATCTTCTACTTGATGTTGCTGCTTTTCGGATAGATCAAGCTCTTTCTTGAAGTAATCAAGCAGAGCCGTGCGATCCATACCGCGCATTGCTCGCGAGTTGGCATTAAAGGCACCGCGAGTGTAGAGTTTCATGCCTAGCGCGCCCGACGCAGCTCCCGCGAGAAAAACTGCGAGGAGGGCGGTTAGGACTTTAGGATGAGACCAGGAAGCACGATCATTCATAGGATGAGATCTGGCTACTGATCGTAAGTCGTGAGTTGCATTAAGGCAGCGACTCGATCTTCATTGGGATTCTTGGATTCAACAACGGGCACTCCGCCGGAATCACTGGCCAGGAAGGCACCACTGATCACGGGACTGCCGGTCGAGGGAATCGACTGTGTTTGAGCTGTTTGAGGTTCGTTCACAGGCCTCGTATCAAAATACGTAGCCGTGAACAACAAAGTGGCAAGCGCAAGCGAGGCATAAACGAGCCTCATGCCGAGAGGCTCAAGGAAAAAATTCCAGATGCTGGGCGGTGCGGCTTGCGATTCGATGCGGGACAGAACACGGGCGTAGAATCCGGCCGCAGGCTCAAGATCCTCACGCTCTTCCGCACTGAGCGCGAAATTTTCTCGAATTAGACGTGATAAGTCCATCATGGCTGCAACTTCTTCGCGTGCGGCTGTGTTCGACTTTAGGTAAGCGCCAACCGGAGTGTTTTCATCCGGCAATCGCCCCGATTCGATCATGCCTTCCAAGCCATCTTCTAGTGGCTTCATATTGTCCTCTTCCCTCAAATTACCTTTGCGAGCCGGACGCTCATTTTGTCGGGACCTCTCTCATTGGAAGTTCTCCGCAAAACTTGCGTTCAATCCGGAACGCTTCTCACTTTTTTTGGCCCTAGGTTCGCCGGCCTCACCCGGCGGGAAACAAAAAGCAAATTTACTGCAGAACCGCTTCCATTACGCGCCTGGCCGCTTCATCAGTCTTTGTGCTGCCTTCAGCAGTTTTTGACGGGCACGGAACAACTTTACTTTAACTGTATTTTCATTCATCCCGGTGCGCTTTGCCAACTCTTCCACCGAGTGGCCTTCTACTTCTTTGAGCAGAATAAGCGTGCGGTCTTCGGCGCTGATTTTTTCCATCATTTTTAGGAGTAGATCCCGCTGGGCCAGACGGACGTCGGCAGGGACATGCTGGTCACGGGTCAACTCTGAGTTCTCCATCAGCTTCGAATCGTCTTCTGAGATGTCGCTCTCGTAAACCAGCTTGCGAACGCGCTTCTTGCGCAGATAGTCATAGCACTCGTTTACGGTGATCTTGTAAATCCAGGTCAGCAATGAACTGCGTGAATCGAAGTTGCCGATCGAGGAATAAACCTTGGTGAAAACCTGCTGGGAAATATCCTCGGCGTCATTGCGATTGCGCAAGATTCCGTAGATGATCGAAAAGACTTTGTTCTGAAATCGTTCTACCAATTCGCGAAAAGCAAGTTCGTCGCGTTTTTGAACACGCGCGACAAGTAGCGCTTCTTCACTCTGGGAACGATCCACGGCTCTAATGGTGCGTTGTTTTGCCGCAACGGCCGGAACTGGAAATACTGCACTAATCCCGCTCATGCCCCAATGGACGCAGCTTCGAGCCTGCGCGTTTCGACAATCTCGCCTGACTCTTCGACGATAGCAAACGGGATAGTCAAATTTTGCAACTTTTACTGGACCAAAATGATCCAATATAATATAGTAGAAGAAGAGGACCTATGATTCAGCTCACAGAACGCGCAACCGAGAAGGTATCAGAGATTTTGACATCGCAGGAGCCCAAGCCCTCTGGCCTGCGTATCTCCGTCGTTGGCGGTGGATGCTCCGGATTCACATATTCGATGGCATTTGAAAATACTCCCGGAATGCTCGATAAAACCTATGATTTTAGTGGCTTGAAGGTATTTGTAGATCAGGCCAGCATGCTTTATCTGGACGGCATCGAAGTGGACTACGTTGAGTCGCTCGAAGGTTCTGGTTTCAAGTTCAACAATCCGAACGTGAAGTCCACCTGCGGCTGCGGATCCAGCTTTCAAGCCTAAAATTAATTTTGAAACATTTTGTCACGGCCCAACTCCTACAGTTGACCGAAAGTTGAAACGAGAAGTAAGCGCTCTCGGAAACAGCCCGCTCTCCTCCAATTGAGCGGGCTGTTTCACGTTTATACTCATTTCAGACATGCTGCTCACACTAAACCCCGTCATTACCGGTGGCCGCGCCACCTGGCCCGAGTTGGCCAAAGTTGCACATGAGGCTGGCTTTCCTGGAGTGGAAATTCCGATCGTTGCGGCGATGAAGGATTCTGTAGCCACGATCAAGCAAACCCTGGCGGCAAATGGGGTAAAGCCCGGGGCAATCGGGTTGCCGACTGAGATCCGCAAGGACGAGGCGACTTTCGAGAAGGATCTGGCCGGTCTGGCGCAGGCAGCATCTTATGCGACGGCAATCGGCTGCCCGCGCATGGCGACCTGGATACCCTCTTCCAGCAATTTACCCAAGCCGGAACAGCGCAAGCTGATGATGGGACGGATCCGCAAGGTATGCGACATTCTCCAGCGCAGCCATGTGCGATTGGGACTGGAGTTTCTGGGGCCGCTCCACATCCGCACGGCCAACCCGCATGAGTTCATTTGGAAGATGGGCGAGATGCTTGAGTTCGCCAGGGAGTGTGGCTCGAATTGCGGCTTGCTGCTCGATAGCTGGCATTGGCATCATGCCGGGGCAACGCCGGAAGACATCGTGAAGGCAGGGCGGAATGCAATCGTCCATGTACACCTCGCTGATGCGCAGGATCTGCCGCCAGAGAAGGTGAAGGACAACGATCGTTTGTTGCCAGGTGAGGGCATCGTGAACTGGAAGGGCTTCTTCGGGGCGCTCAAAGAAATCGGCTACAAGGATGCAGTGAGCCCCGAAGTCTTCGGACGAGGACTGAAGGACATGCCGCTAGGCGAGGCCACGCGGATTACGCGCGAGGCAACTTCGAAATTGATGAAGAGCCTGAACGTGGCATGAAACTTGGCGCCTTACTGACGGAACAGGCGAACCCGGCATCGGCTTCAATCGACGCGGTGCCAACACTTGAGATGCTGCGCATCATCAACGAGGAAGACAAGAAAGTAGCGCTGGCGGTGGAGGCGGCACTGCCTCAGATTGCACTGGCTGTCGATGCAATTGTCGACGGGATCGAAGCGGGCGGGCGTTTGTTTTACACCGGCGCAGGAACAAGCGGACGACTGGGTGTTCTCGATGCCAGCGAGTGTCCTCCTACCTACAACGTGTCGCCGGAACTGATTCAGGGCTTCATCGCTGGCGGAGACAAAGCACTGCGTAAGGCAGTGGAAGGGGCTGAGGATTCTAGCGAGCTCGGAGCTGAAGAGATGCTGGCGATGGGATTCTGCGGAGCAGACATCTTGTGTGGAATTGCGGCTTCTGGCCGCACTCCTTACGTACTGGGTGCCATGGCAAAGGCCAAGGAACTCGGGGCACTCACGATTGCCGTGAGCTGCTCGCCGGGGTCTGAATTGAGCGAGGCAGCCGATATCGCAATTGAGGTGCTACCGGGGCCTGAGGTGGTAACTGGTTCCACCAGGATGAAGGCCGGAACGGCGACGAAGCTGGTGTTGAACATGCTTTCAACAGGAGCCCTGATTCGTCTGGGCTATGTTTACGGCAACCTGATGGTGAACGTTCAGCCCACCAACGTGAAGCTGATAGACAGAGCGATCCGGATTGTGATGCAGGCGGTGGGAGTCGAACGCGAGACGGCGACGGAATTGTTTGAAACAAGTGGACTGCTGGTGCGCACGGCCATCGTTATGGGCAAACTCGGCATCAGCAAACCCGAAGCCGAGCAGCGCCTCAGCGCCGCAGGCGGACGCATCCAACAGGCTCTAAAAAGTTAAGGGCCCGGACTTTCGCCCGGGCCCCTCTTCCACTAAGCCTTTTTTTGGAGGAGACACCACAATGCCAAAGCACCAAGGGTCAGGCTCAGTGAACTCGGCTCGGGGATCGCCCCTCCTGGCGGCCCTTGCCCGCCGCTTCCAGGCACCAGCGTCAGACTGGGCGAGGCAAAGCTAAGCGGGCTCACACCCGAGTAAGTCGAAATCGAAGTTGGAGCCAAATCAAAACTGAGGATCGCTGAGGCCAGCAAATCCGTAGTCCCGATTACGTTGCTGTCGGCGTCGAGCAGGTACAACGAGAAGCTGTCTGGCGTCCCTGATGGCAACACCGGCGCAATGTTGCTCACCGTAAGGGTGAAGCTCAACGTCGAACCAGGCGTAAAGCTGATTAACGACTCATTAAAAAACTGCACCGTCGTATCGAGCGTCACATTGGCACTCGGCCCGCTGCCTCCTGTGCCATAGTTCAGATTCGAGATCGTCGCTTGATTGCCAACATCCCCAATCAGCAGCACGTCTAAAATGTAGTTCGCATTGGTCGCTTTCAGCACAGAGGTATCCCACTGAAAGTTGTAGATCGTGGCGGCAGGCATCAGTCCTGCCGCCAGAATCAGCTTAATTAGAAGCCGTTTCATGTTCATTGGCTCCTAGCGGCGTCCCAGCCCGGCAATCGTTTGCGGCGTGTAGCTGATTGCGGTGCGCGTCGGGTTATTAAAGCGCAGCGTCACTCGGACCGTCTGGTTGGGTGCCATGCCCTGCGTTGGGCAAATGCCCGCATCCACCACCGGCGCTCCCGGTTCATTGCATGTTGAGAAAGCGTGCGGAGTCGCGAGCGTTGCATTTGCGCTTAGCCCGGCCACCATCAATGAGATCGGGCCCTGTATCGTACCTGCAGTCCGGTTTGTTAAATCGACATCCTGCACAAACTGATTCAGATTCCGGTCAAATCGATACCCGCTCGCATTCAACGCCACTCCAGCCAACGACGGTCCGCTCAATCCGCACGCATTCGGCGTCACAATTACCGTCAGCAGATTCGATGCCGACACGGGTGAATTCGCATTCCGTTGGTACTTCGCTGCTAAATAGTGAATTCCCACCGGCAGCACAGAAGTAGTGAATAATGCCTGCCCGTTCGTCAGCGCCACCGGCCCGCCTAATGCGTTAAACCCACTGAAGAAAGTCACCAGACCGCCGTTCGGATACACAACGCCAGTCGCTGGCGATCCCACCACCGCACTCAGTGTCACTGGCATCCCCGGCGCAATCGGATTTACATTGCTCATCAGGAATACTGCCGGCGGCTGCGTCAGATACACAGACACCTCGCTGTTGCCGGCGTCCCAGGTATAGAAGTCCTTGCCACCATCCCCATTCAAATCCACAAGCTCAATGGCCGGATTTCCATCATTTAGAAAAACCTGCCCCAGAGCGGTCGTCGATTGCTCGGTGAACAATCCGGGTGAGCTTCCCTGCAATACCTTCCAGGAGCGACTTGAGTCCGACAGTACGATCAGGTCCTGGATCCCATCAAAATTCAGGTCTCCAGCCACCACCGAAGAATACCGACTTAGGTTAACTATCGTGGTCGAAGGTGGAACGCTCGCTGAGCTTGCTGCTAGCAGGGTGCCATTCTGAGCCCCATAACGAATCACCGCCTGGCTATCCCGCATCACAAGCAGATCATTAATTCCGTCGCCATTGAAGTCGGCGATCACCGGCCGTCCCGAAAAGTTCGTCACGTCCACCGGTGCGGCAAAGCTTCCATCACTGTTCCGGTACGCAACTCGCACGACGTTCGTGGTTTCACAGTCGTTCACGGCGTCTTCTCTGCCATCTCGATTCAGGTCACCCAGTTGGAGACTGGCTCCGTTGCAGCTGGGAAAGACGTTAGTGAATGTAGGAAACGCCCCACTCCCATTTCCGTAGCGGATCCGCCCCGCTTCCCCGGAAAAGAGATCCAGATTCCCGTCTCCATTGAAGTCCCGCATCAACAGCGTCTGGGAGGTGCCTGACGCAACATTGCCTGCTCCAGGCCCGAAACTCCCATCTCCAGCTCCCTTCAGAAAGCGTGAACTGTTTCCGGCGATAAACAAGAGATCGAGCTTGGAATCTTTATCAAAGTCTGCTGCGTACAGCGATCCAGCCTGAACGACCGTGCTAATAACATTGATCGCCGACCGCGTGACAACCGGCTGTGCAAACAGGTTACTGTTCAGCGACTGCCCGGCGAAGAAATAATAGTAGCCAACGTTGATGATAGACGTGCTCTGACCCACGGTGACGGTCTCTTCCACAACAGAAAGCACCACCATATCCAGCTTACCGTCCCCATTGAAGTCGCCAAACGCAGGTTTGGACGGGTTCGGCGCAGCATAAGCTTGCTTCGGTGCAAATAGGTTTTGAGCTACAGCAAGCTGCGCCCCAAGAAAAATCAGTGCGAGTATTTGACGTGTTTGTGGTGTCATGTCAGCCAAGCTAACCCACCACGCACAAAACTCATCCTAACCATCGCCTAGCATTCACCTAACGGGTTAATTGACTGAATCTAATGATTTTATTGTTCAATCTGACACGCATTCCGAGTTAAAATTTCAATGTGGACTCGGCCAACTTAACCCAATATCGTTTTGGCCTATTCCTGTTTGACCCCTCCAGCGGAGTTCTTTCCAAATCTGGCACCCCCATCCGCCTGCAAGAGCAGCCGGCCCGGGTTCTATCCCACCTCCTGGAGCACCCCGCCGAGATGGTCACGCGCCAATCCCTCCAGAATCTTCTCTGGCCCGAAGGCGTCAATGTCGACTTTGAAAGCGGCCTAAACTCCACCATGCGCCGCTTGCGCCAAGTTCTTCTGGATGATGCCGACCGTCCGCGCTACATCGAAACCGTTCCAAAGCGCGGCTACCGATTTATCGCCACCGTTGAAATCCTCCACCCTGAAACCGCTTCCATAGCCCCCCCGCCACCAATTTCCGCTCCGCCCACGCGACGTCGTTATTTTCTTGCCGCTGGAAGCGTCGCCGCCACTGGCGTCACCTCGCTAGCCTGGTTTCTTTGGAAAAAACCTTCCCGCCCAGCTCCAGTCCAATCCTCGATTCTGCTTCCGCCAGGCCAGACCCTGCCGGTGGACAGCGGAAACATTCTGGCCATTTCCCCGGACGGTCAATATTTAGCCTACTGCGCGAACTCCGCCACCGGTCGCCAGCTTTTCATTCGCAGCTTGGCCTCAGGCAAATCGGAACTAGTCCCAAATAGCTCAAACTGCGGCTCCCCGCGCTTGCTGGACTCCAACAAAGACCTCACCTGGGCCACTTACAACGGCTTGTTCCGTTCCCAATCGGGCCAACTTCAAACACTTGTCAACTGGCCCATCGGCGCTTCCATGATCGCCAACCGGATCAGTTCCGACGGCGATCTTCTCTACATGGCTCCCGTTCCGCTAGCTGAAGGCGCCGCGTCGGGTCTCACCTCCGATTGTTGGCTCTGGACCAAAGGCGATGCTGCCCCCAGGCGCATCGACATTCCTTTCGGTGGCAAGGGCCTCGAAACCCTCATCCCCCAGGATCTCCTCCGCCGCCGCTACCTGATCTACTCCTCCATCATTGGCCCTCAGGCCCGCAGTCTTTGGATCCTCGACCTCAACACCGGCATCCGCAAACTCCTGATCACCCCAGCCATGGGCGGTCACTTCCTTCCAGGCAATCGCATCCTTTACTATTGGGCAGGCAACCTTCTGGTTTCCAGCATAGACCTTGCTTCGATGAGACTTACCGGCCAGCCGACTGTCGTCCAAGCTGGCGTCGCCTCGGCCAGTTGGACCGGCCCTGAAGCCGACCTAAGCACCGACGGTACCCTCGTCTTTGTACCCGAGCGCCCCCTCCCCGATTGGCATCCCGTTTGGGTCGGCCTCGACGGCAAACAAACCCCCATCCCCGTTCCGCCAGGCCCTTTTACTCCGCTCGACTTGGCTGCCGATATAGCGAGTTTGCTTCTCATCCGCCGCACCGCCAATGGGCTCGGTACACTCCTCACCTACAACCTGAATAATGGCGCTACCGTCGAACTGGCCAAAGATGTCGATCTCCGCGCCTGCTTCAGCCCAGACCGCAAACGCGTCGCCTTCAGCAAGGCTGGCCCCGGTGAGTGGCTCCCCAGTCTTCATTTCCTCAATCTGCAAACACGCGAGATCGAATGGCGCCTGCCCTTCTCAGGCGTGGCTCAGTTCCCCATGCAGTGGCATCCCAGCGGCGACACGATCTTCTTCTGCCAAGGCTTCCATCCCAAAACCATGATTGATGTTTACAGCGTTAACTTCCGCAACGAAAAATCAGTCACCCTCGTCGCTGGCGGTGGTTTCTCTCAGATCCACCCCAAACTGTCACCCAACGGTCGCTGGCTCGCCTACTCTGCCGCTGACAACAAAGGCACAATCCACATTAAAGATCTCCAGCAGCCCGCTATTGCCGAACTTGTCATCCCAGGCAATGGCCTTGCCTCGATGTGGTCTAAAGACAGTTCCAAGCTCTATTTCCGCTCTGCCCGCGCCATCATTGAACTCAGTTTGACGGCCTCTCCCCAAGGCCTCGTGGCCGGTAATTCCAAGCCACTCTTCGAGGGCGATTTTCTCGAATCCAACCATTGGGACCGACACATCTTCTTCGACCAGCCCAACCAGCGCTTCCTCCTGGCGAAACCCGACGAAACAGTGGAAGCCCCCCGCCGCATTGACGTCATCACCAACTGGCTTTCCACACTGGGCTAGCCTAAACTAGTCAATTCATGGATAAATTTCGCATCCTGGGCCGCCAGCCTCTCAGTGGCCAGTTACCTGTCAGTGGCTCGAAGAATTCTTCGCTTCCCGCCATTGCCGCTTGCCTCCTTACCGCCGAGCCCGTCATCCTGCACCGCGTGCCTCAGGTTCGTGACATCGCAACGATGCTCAAGCTCCTTGAGCACAACGGAGCCATGGTAGAACGCCGCGCCGATGGGGCAGTCCGTATCGAGGCAAAAACCATCACTAACCCTGAGGCGCCGTATGACATCGTCAAAACCATGCGCGCCTCAAGCCTCGTTCTAGGCCCTCTGGCCGCACGCACTGGCGTCGCCCGCGTTTCAGTGCCGGGCGGCTGCTCCATCGGTGCCCGCCCGATCAACCTGCACATCAATGGCCTCGAACACCTGGGGGCCACCGTACATCAGGAGCACGGCTACATTGAGGCCGCTGCCCCTAATGGCCTTCGCGGTAACATCGTTCACTTTGAGCGCATCACCGTCACGGGCACAGAAGATCTGATGATGGCCGCCGCCCTCGCCAAGGGCACCACTGTACTTGAGAACGCGGCTCGCGAGCCCGAAGTCGTCGACCTCGCCGATCTCCTCACCAAAATGGGCGCGCAAATCGAGGGCGCAGGCACCTCACGTATCGTCATCGAAGGCGTCGAGCGTCTCCACGGTGCCGAGCACACCATCATCCCTGACCGCATCGAAGCCGGCACTCTGTTAATCGCCGGCATCATGACCAATTCTGAAGTCACTTTGACAGACTGCATCCCCGAACACTTCGCTTCTCTATTGAGCAAACTCCGCCAGGCCGGCGCACGCGTTGAAGAATCCGCTACCGCCATTGAGACCCGTCCCGTCACTCGTCTCCGCAGTGTCGACATGACTACCGAAGAACACCCCGGCTTTGCCACCGATCTACAGGCCCAGTTCATGGCTCTCATGACTGGTGCCTCCGGCATCAGCTTCATTACCGAGAACATCTTCGAGAACCGATTCATGCACGTTCCCGAACTCGCTCGCATGGGTGCCAACATCCGTATTGAAGGTCGGCAGGCGATTGTCGCAGGGCCAAGCGATCTTACCGGGGCGCAGGTAATGTGTTCAGACTTGCGGGCCAGTGCATCGCTCGTGCTGGCGGCTCTGGTGGCACGTGGGGAATCAATCCTTGACCGGGTCTACCACATGGACCGTGGCTACGAGAAAATTGAAATGAAGCTGGCGAACGCTGGCGCACGCATCGAGAGAATTGCTTAAGAGGAGTAGACGATGAAACATAATCCTGGTTTTCTGGCACTGGTGAATGAGGCCAAATCGCGTGTGGCTGAGATCGATGTACCGCAATACAAGGAGATGCTCGCCGCAGGCGAAGCGCATGTACTTGTAGATGTGCGCGAAGAGAGCGAATTCGCCGCAGGCCACGTCAAGGGTGCTCTGCACCTGGGCAAAGGAATTATCGAGCGCGACATCGAGACGAAGGTGCCCGACAAGAACGCCAAGCTGGTGCTCTATTGTGGTGGTGGCTTTCGTTCGGTGTTGGTAGCCGACAACCTGTTGAAGATGGGTTATGTACAACCGATCAGCCTTGATGGCGGTTGGCGGGCGCTCAAAGAAACGGACATCGAACTCGCCTAGAAGACGATCAGGAAAAGTGAGTAGGCAATCACCAAAAGGCCGATAAGCTCAGCAGACTGAATTAGCTTCAGGAACCAACCCGACATGAACTCAAATCGTATGAGCATGGCGGCCAGGATTGACGATAACACAACGGACTGGGAGAGCCCTTCCGGATTTAGTCGAAGATGGAGCACGGCAAATACGTAATAAACTAGCGGCCAGTTGCTTTCGGTGGATTGAGCAGTCACGCGAAAGTAAATGACCCCGAAGGTCATCGCGATCAACACAATTGTACTAATCCAAAATCCATCAATCATATTTTGTCGTTAAAAACAAGTTTAGAATGACCATAGCACGCTCAGGAAGCCCGTGTGAGCACGGTAGTCCTGGAGTAAAAGCACCCTCTCGGCGTAGTCATAGTATTGGTATCCAAAATTCGCTCGCAATTTTTCGTTGATGCGGTAGCTCAGCCGCATTTGCGGCGAAACGTATCGTAGCGGAAACGACTGCGCCGCAAGCAACGCACTTTGACTGGTGAAGCCAGACCTTGCAGCACCAGTGTCCTTAGTCGAAGCAAAGCCGCCATACACATCTAGCTTCTTCAGTAGCGCCATTCGCACGCCCGCATGGGCTGCATGAACATTTGATACGAAGTAGGACCGATCACCATCGACCTGATTGAAGTTCAGGAAGTAGGCAATGCCCGTAATCGTGTCAAGGTGCAGCTTCTGGTAGCCGGCATCGACGGCGAAGCGGGTGTTGGGTGTCCAACTTCCATCAGCCGTGTAATTGCGGCTGCGGGAAGAATGCCGAAAGAGACTGATCGAATTGAAGTTCACGTTTGTACGCGCCTGGGCGGCCAAACGGTAGAACTTCTGCTTGTACTCAACCCGGGCGCCGAAGGCATGATAATCCTTCTCGGTAGTTGTCAGGAACGGCCGATTTTGTCTGCCAACTTCACCGTCGGCAACAAGAGTCAAGCCTTTGAGAGGACGAAGCCGAAAGCCAGCCGTTGCCGCTTGCAGGCGATTGGATTGCTCTGCGGCCAGGAGGTCAATGAAGCCTGCATCGTTGACTCGTTCTGTTGAGCGGATGCGCCGGTCGCTAAATTGATAGCCGCCCTGAAGTGATATCCACGGGCGAAGCGAAACATCAATCAAGGTGGAATTGGTGACGGCCCGAATACCAAGAAACTGAAAGTTGGCAACTGTGGAATCGAGCGTATTGTTGGTAAGCTGACGCAGCGTATTTTCACCTTCCATCTTGGTCTGACTAAATGCTGTATGGTTGCTGATCGTGATGAAGTCTGTGGGCAGAATCGAGAATGATAAATTGGCGGAGGTAACGGGCCGGCGAGCATTGCCAAAGACGAGGGTCTGCACGTTTCGCGCACTGCCACGGACTGCCCCCGATGCCAGCTCATCGTAGATGAAATTGCGATTGCCGTCTGAATGCGTGAAGCGGCCATTGACCGTAAACCACCTGGCAGTTTCGGTGAAGAGGTTCACGCGCCAGTGCGGTGTTGAGCCGTGATAAGGTTCATCCTGGCGAAGCCCGGAGAGTGTCGTGTTTGTGACGGTAGGGTCGAGCGGTATGCCTGGGCTTTCCAGCGTGCCGCGTGTGTCCTCTTTGAAATACTCCCAGCCGCGTTGCCAGAAGAGTTTGAAGCCCGCTGCCTGAACCTGGCCACCGACGCGGTATTCGTTCTGCTGACGCCGGACGTTTTGGAAGAAGGGGAAAATGTTGCCTCGGGCATCGAAAAGGTTCGCAGTCGATAGAGCAGGCCCATCCTGCACGTTGCGCGAATAGCCACCGTAAAACTGGATCTTGCTTTGCGGGAAAAGCGTGAACTGGTGATCCTGCATACGGCGCTGGAGATTTTGCCAGTGCTGTCCGAAAGCGATCGTAAGAGCGGGATTGAAGTAATCGTTCAACCGCCAGTTCATCTCGTAGCGATACTTACGATTCTTCTCAACGCGAAGATTGCTGATCTGATAAGGATCGTTACCGAGACCCTGTGTATTGAGGATGATCTCGTCGAAGTATTTGCCTTTGCCGTTGCGTGAATTGACGGTGAGAGAGGTGCCAAGCACGCGGAGACCATTGAGGAAGTTCACATCGCTGCGGTACTTGCCGCGATTGCCGTCGATGCCGGCAAATCGATAACCGGTCTCAAAGGACTGCCGGATGCTGTAGTCGCCAATCGTCGTTCCGCGGGCCGGCCCGACGGCTTCCACTGATGGCGCCACTGTCTGTTGAGCGAGGAGAGTCAGCAGTAAGAGGCTCATCGGAGGAAACTCGCATGTGAATTGGATCCATGGATGCGAGTATGGCAAACGGTACAGTTCTGATACTTGGGCTCGGTGAGTGAATGCGAAGCAGGCGTCAATTGAATGCCGTCGCCCTGCCGTCCAAAGTTGCCGGCTCCATTGTGACATTCCAGACAAAGTGTGAAGACTTGAGGCCTCTTGAGCAACCTTGCATTCATGCTGCCGTGAGGAACGTGGCAGGAACTGCAACCATCGACACGGACAGCTGCATGTTCAAAGACGAACGGCCCACGCTTGTCGACATGACACTTCATGCACGATTCTTCGTTTTGGAGGGCATGCGCCATCATGCGGGGCCTCGCACTCATGCGGTTGGTTGGCGCGTCTGCTCCGTGCGGGTTGTGACAATCGGAGCACTGCATGAAGCCTTCGTTTACGCGATGCTTGACTGGCATCGAAAACTGCGCCTGAACGTTGGAATGGCAGCTATAGCAGAGATCGGTTTGTGGCTTGGCAAGCAGTTGCCGGGGTGTTGCCGGCTTGTGCATCGAATGGCAGTTGGAGCAGATAACATCGGCGGTAGTGTGTGAGCTGCGGCGAATGTTTGCCCGTCCCAATTGCTGGGTATGGCATTGGAGGCAGGCATCGAGAGACTTCTTTGGGCTCAGGTTCGAGAAGGCAATGATCTTGGTCTTGTCGCCCTTGGCTTCGATGTGGGCCTTTCCGGGGCCGTGGCAACTCTCGCAACCCTTTTGCTCGAATTTCAGCTTGTCGTCGGTAGTGCTTTTGAAATGGGCATTTCGGAAGAAGCTGGCTGAGATATCCGGGTGGCAGCCGCGACACATGATGCTGCCGGCATAGCCTGCCGGTGGCGGGCTAGCCTTCTTCTCTTGCCCAGACAAGACGATCGACACAAGCACAGACAATACGAGATGGACAAGTATTCGTTTCAACTGGAAAAACCCTATTGGCCCGATTATAAGGTAGGCTTACCGGTGCCAGATGCATCATTTTTGTCAAGATTTTGTCCGCGAGATGTTTTTTCTTTTGCCCAGGCCAACCATCGATTGAGAAATTTGTCGAGCCAGGGGAACTCTTCAGCTAAAATCATGAGCCCAGGAATAAGAAAGACCCATCCCGGCATGATGGGAAGAATCAACCCGATGATGCCAAGAACTACCAGGCCTACCCCCATCGCGTTTCTGAGGAATTTCTTCACTGCTTCTATTGTCGACGTGTGGCATGGGGAAGTCGAGCCAGGTTTTTTGGCGAAACGCTTCGCTTTCGGGCAGGATCCAATGATTGCCTCTGTGAGTACTAGTCCTTTTTGCCTACGTCATCGGGGTATTTTTCTTGACCAGAGAATTAGGGCCTAGTAGATTAAGGTGAACCGTGAACGAAAACCGTAAGAATCAACGCTTTGAACTGCGCCTGCCCTTCGAAATAATTCGTAGCGGCCATCGCTTTAGTTTTGTTCAGGGTCAAACCTTGAACATGTCTTCTAGCGGCGTATTGTTTGAACTCAACCAGCCACTCTCAGTAGGTGAAATCATCGAGTACATGATCACTTTGCCGACCGGCCAAAGTCCTGATGAGGATGTGCGATTGCGCTGCATGGGCAAAGTGGTGCGCAGCCATGAAAACTTCGCCGCAGCAACAATGGAACGTTATGAGTTTGTAAGAACTCGTCCCTCTTCGAGCGAGGTTTCAGCGAGTACCGCTTCGGCGAGTTAGCTCAGCTGGTCGATAATCACCTTGTGCGGCAAGCATGAGATCGCGCTCAAATCCTTGACCTTTTTTGAGTGAAATTGACGCATTATGAGACAGGAGCCTTGAATGCGATATTTGCCGTGTTGCATTGGTTTATAATTCATGTTGCCGCTCATGCAAAGCTATGGCCTCAGCGATCCGGGTCGGGTCAGAAAAAACAACGAAGATTTTCTTCTGATCGATCACGGACAAAACTTATACATCGTCGCCGACGGGATGGGCGGAGCCCAGGCTGGCGAGACTGCTTCGCGACTGGCCGCTGAGACCGTTCTCGACGTTATGGAGAAACGCAGTAACCCCAAGCTGCACGATCTTGAAGAAGCCTTTGTCGAGGCGAACAATCGGGTGAAACGGATGGCAGCAAGCGATCTTTCTCTCGAAGGCATGGGCACCACGCTGGTTGGCTTGCTTCATGATGGCGATCAGTTGCACCTTGCCAGTGTAGGCGATAGTCGAATCTATTCCTATTTGGAAAATCGACTTGAGTCTCTGATGGAAGATCAGACTTGGGTGAACGAAGTAGGCCGCCGGTTGGGGATCGACGAAGAAACCTTGAAGCGTCATCCAATGCGTCACGTATTGACGATGGCGATTGGGGTCGGAAATCCATTGCGAGTAAATACACGCAGCATTCCAAGAACTCCTGGAATGCTGATTTTGCTTTGTAGCGATGGTCTGCATGGAGTAGTGGCTGCGGATGCGATCTCGATCATTCTGGCTGACGACACTCAGGATTTACAGGCCAAGGCACAATCGCTGGTAGAGGCGGCTCGCAATGCAGGCGGGCCCGATAACATCACCGTGCTAATCCTAAAAGTGTGACAAGACCTGTTGCTCTCACCATAGCCGGATCTGACCCCAGTGGCGGGGCAGGCATCCAGGCGGACCTCAAAACATTTCATCAGTTTGGTGTTTACGGCGAAGCTGTGATTACTCTTCTCACCGTACAAAACACAGTGAAAGTGGATGCAATTCACGTGCTGGATCCAGATTTTGTCAGCGCTCAGTTGATTGCAGTACTTGAAGACATTCCGCCAGTCGCCGCAAAGACGGGCGCATTAGGAACTGCGGCAATAGTAGAGCGAGTGGCCTCCCTCGCCCGAGACTTCAAGTTTCCTCTGGTGGTAGACCCGGTAATGATCTCCAAGCACGGTGCACCACTGATGGCAGCCGATGCGTGCGAGAAGTTGATTGAACTGCTTTTGCCCGCTTGTATGCTCTTGACGCCTAACCTGCACGAGGCGGCAGCGATCACTGGAAGGCGCGTGGAGACTTCGGCCGAAATGCTCGATGCGGCAAAGGCGATTCTCGATCTCGGAGCTGGTGCGGTGTTGCTGAAGGGTGGGCATCTTGAGGGCGCGGCAATGGATCTGCTGCTTTGGCCTGGAGGCAAAGTAATTTTGTTCGGCGAGCGGATCGAGACAAAGCACACGCACGGCACAGGCTGCAGTTATTCTGCGGCAGTGGCTGCGCTGTTGGCGTGGGGCAAGGGGCTAGAGGAAGCAGTGCGGCAGGCCAAGGCCTGGATTCATTCTGCGATCGCAACCAACCCGGGTCTCGGTCATGGCAATGGCCCCGTCAATCATTTCGCCAAGACCTAGATGCAAGAGCGCCCGCCTCTGGTTGAGAGGCGGGCGCTCTATCTGTTTTTGACTTTGTACTAGAAGGTGAGCTTGAGGCCCAGCCGCAACATTCGGTCACCGTTCGGTTCGCGGCCGCCGGCATTGGTGCTGGTGATTTCAAACACTCCACCGGTGAATTGACCAGCCGGATTGGTAATACGGCCGTTGATTGCGGAAGAGGGGTTGGCAAACTTCGGGGTGTTGGTCCAGTTGAAGAGTTCAGCCCGGAACTGCAGGTTGATCTTCTCCTTGATGTCGAAGCGGCGGAAAACACCAAGGTCGGTATTGATGAAGCTCGGGCCACGCAGGCTGTTGAAGCCGGCGGTGCCAAAGCGGGGCTCGAGGACGCGCTCAAAAGCGAAGGGGTCGAAGTAGGGAGTACCGCGACCGATACCGCCAAGGACAGCGACTTCCTGTTTGACCTGATCTGCACGCTGCGTGCTGCCCGGCAAACGAAGGCTGCCGCCGTCTGAAGTCACACGAACCGGAGTGCCGGTCATGAAGCTCGACAGCGTGTTGATCTGCCAGCCGCCGGCAAGCATGTTGACTGCTTTGTTGCCGACGAACTTCTTACCCTTGCCAAATGGAAGTTCATAGGTGGCGGTGAACTGCAGATTGTGTGTGCGGTCGAAGTTGAGCGGTACATAGTTGAGGCTTGTGTGGTTGAGAGCCGGCACCAGGGGACCACCATTGTTGTCTTCGTTGCAGCACCAACCCATTGCCTTGGACCATGTGTAGGCGACATTGGTCTGCAGCCCGCCAGAGTAGCGCTTGGTGAGCGTGGCCTGCAGTGAGTGATAGTTGTTATCGCCCATGGGACCAACGAGGCTGGTTTCAACCGCGCGGCCAAACCTGGGAAAGAGCGGCTGACCGGCCTGGTCGGCGCCAATCACCTGACCGGCGTTGAGATTCAAGCGTCCCGAAACACGAACTGCGCGGCTGGCGACATAGCCCGCCTGCGTGGACCAGTTCTTGCCCAGATCACGCTGGATGGTGAGGTTGTAATTAAGGATGTAGCTGCGCTGGAACTTATCGCCAGTTGTGTTGATCGCATAGTTGGACGGAACCAAGCTGCGTCCGCTGCTATTGATCACTGGATCTGGCAAGTTCGGCAAGCCCTGGGTTAGAGTGGTGGCAAAGCCGAGCGCGGGCGGAGCCAGATTGAAGGCCGCCAGGATCGGGTAGTTGGTGCGAAGCGGACGGGCTAGATTCCAGGGATCCCAATTGACCCCGAAGCCGGTTCGGATTACTGTCTTTTCGTTCATGCGGTAGGCGATGCCGAGACGCGGCGAGAAGAGCAGCTTGGCCACCTTGGTACCGCAATCACGGGGAGTACCGCCAAGACCGCAAGCGATCATTTCGTTCGTCGCAAAGTCGTAGCGCTCGGTGCCGCGGTCGCCTCCGCGCCAGGGCATTGGGAAGCTCTCGATACGTGTACCGTAGCTCAGCGTCAGCTTGCGGTTCACCTGCCATTGGTCACGCACATAGAAGCTGTATAAGGAGGTCTTTGTGCGATAGATATCCGGGACCTGCAGGATGCGGCCACCGCCATCAACCAGGCCCATCAGATAGGTACCCATCGAATTGAAGTTGTTACCCGCAGCGACGTTGCCATTATCGAGGCGCAACTGTGTCGGGCCCTGACCGAAATTCAATCGACCTGCAGCGCCTCCAGAGGCACCGGCAAACTCCGGCTGCGTATGATTCAACTGCAGGTGGTAGAGGTCCATGCCAAAACGAATGTTGTGCGAGCCGCGCATCCAGTTGGCATTGGCCACGTACTGGAATTGCGGGTCGGTGCGGTAATACGGCATATAGTTTTCGGTGGAGCCGAAGGCAGAGAATCCGCCAATGCCAAAGCCGGGGAAGCCGGATTCGAAGAAGCGGGTCCCGTTGGTGCCGGGGATCTTCAACTCGTCGCGCCCCCGATTGGGGCCAAGGCCAGGTTGTTCGATATTGGTATCCATCAGCGTGTATCCAAAATAGGCGTCGATCAGAAATGTCGGCTTGACAGTGTAGGTAGTGGCTAGCGTGCCGCTCCAGGTGCCGCCGAAGCCTTTGCCAGGATTGCCAAATGCGATCGGGCCGCCACCGATTTCACCAAATGCCGTAGGCGCTGTAAGGTCAAAGCTAAGCCAGCTCAGGCGGGCAAATGAAGTCCACTTGTCGCTGATGTTGTAGTTGAACTTGGAATCAATCGTCTTGCGGTCAAAGGCGGCCTGACCAAGGGCAAAGTAGTTGTTGTTGGGCACGCCAGCCGGGCCGGGGTTGTTCTCTTGCGGCAATCGCTGCATCAGCAGTGCCGCCGTCGGGTGGATCCGCGACGTTGGGATGATGTTGCCGGGGAATGCCTGACGACCGGTGCCGTTGCCAGCACCAGTGGTGGGGTCGTAGATCGGCAGTGTTGAGGTAGAAAGATTGCCAGCCCGCATCATTTGCGTGGGCACTGTCTGTAGAGCACCGGCAAAGCGGCGGTCTGTCGAATTCTCAAAGCTGCCGAAGTAGAAAAGTTTGTTTTTGATGATGGCGCCACCAAGGCGGCCGCCATATTGGTTCGATACGAACTTCGGATTCTGCTGATTGGCTGGCAAGAAGAAGTTGCGGGCTTGTGACCAGTTGCCCTGGTGGTAGTGGAAGAGAGCGCCGGACATCTGGTTTGCACCCGAGCGAATGCTGACGTTGACGGAGGCGCCGCCAGCAAGCCCCTGCTCAGCATCAAAGGTGTTGGTCACGATGTTGACAGATTCAATCGATTCCAGTGCGGGCACATAACTGGCCACGTGCGGCAGCCAAACGTTAGTGGCGCTGGCACCATCGATCCGAGTGTTGTTGGATGCAGTATTGTTGCCGTTGGTCTGCCACTGCATAGCGCGCGAGGGATTGGACGGCACCGAGTGGGGTGTAGAAGGGGGTGAGATCCCGGGGATAGTCACGAAAAGAGCCTGGTAATTGCGCCCGTTGGCGACAGGCAGCTCGGTCAGGGTCTTAGAAGTGATTTCGGCGCGGACTTCAGAGCGATCCGTTTGAAGAACGGCGGCGTTGGCTTCAATTGTTACCGATTCGCTCACTTGGCCAATGGTCAGCTTGAGATCGAGACGGGAGACAGTATTTGCCGTGATCTCGATATTGTCCTGACGGGAAACGCGGAAGCCATCTTTTTTGACCTCAATGCCGTAGATGCCACCTTGGATGGTGGGGATGCTGAAGCCACCCTCGGAATTGGTGGTGGTGGTGCGGCTGACGCCAGTTCCTTTACTTTTGATCGAAACAGTGGCATCAGGGATAGATGCGTTGGAGGCGTCGGTGATCGTACCAACGATCGAGCCGTAAAGGGTCTGGGCAGAGCTTTGCTGAGTAGTCGCGAACTACATCGCGCAAAAAAGCAGGAGCCCCGTGAAGCGATTGGATCGCTGCGGAGTGTTTTTCATGGATTTCCTCAGAAAGCAGTTTCTATAAAAGCACACCCGTTACAGTTGTGCTAACAAAGCTATGTATCGACATTGAAATATCATGCTTTAGGAATTACTGGGAAAAGATTTGGTCTGGGTCCGGGCTGAGGACTGCGACTGCGAAGCCACACTTTTGGGCCAAGCCGGACTTCATGCGGACACTTCAGGTTGAGTTGCTGCCAAACCCTTGGAGGAAGAATAAAGTCGCGCTCGGGGCTCGATTCGATCAGAAGGCGCAGTTGATCGAGATTGGCGGCCAGTATTGCATCGACTTTTGCCTCCGGCGACTTGAGAAAGTTGAAAACTGAGCTCGCGATGCCAAGCATCTCGAAGTCGAGCGGACCGTTGGGCGGGAGATGGTCGATCAGGAAAATGTAGCGCACTGTGGCGCCTGGGTAAAGTGTGGTGCGGAGTTGATCGTCGGGGTCAAGGTGGAGCACTTCCCTGCCCTGAAATTCATTGCTGATGGGCGTTTGAGGTTGTGGAGCTGGATAGCTGAGAAAGGCGGCGAGCGCCAAAGGCGCAAAGCCCCAATGGATCCAGCCTCTGTGGCATAGCAGCAAGGCGGGGGCAAGAGGGGCAAGGTAGGTAGTATTGCGATAGCTGTAGGCAAAGATCGAAGCGAGCAATACTCCGCACCAGAAGCACCAAGTTGTATTCCAGCGCCTGGCCGCGAGCGGC